>ENA-OQIN01000010-OQIN01000010.1-human-gut-metagenome-genome-assembly--contig:-NODE-10-length-229709-cov-5.756876_pt1 | contig 229709 bp, 218 predicted proteins | sample MGYA00242581_ERZ504746 | MGnify/ENA primary metagenome ERZ504746 (study PRJEB26092, sample SAMD00036436) | human gut metagenome | host: Homo sapiens | study: EMG produced TPA metagenomics assembly of...
CAGCTAGCTTCGTACACGGATGTACGAAGCAGCGAAGCCGCGCCATGGACGGCGCGTCTGAGCGGTAGCGTCAGTTACCATAGTTTACATGGAAAGACTTAGAAATATCCAATCAAAGCTTCTGGCATTGAACATAGTATGCAGGACTGCCTGTAGCTTATATTTGTCGTCCGTTCGTCACCAACTAATATTCAATTAAACAACTATATTTATAAAAAAATCATATTTTTTCTCATTAAGTACTTTTAAAATTCCCTGTTTATGTATATAATGTTGATTAGCTATGAAATGTATTTTTTATTGCTAATATATTAATAAAGTAAAAATGTTTGTATATGTTTATAAGATGTATTGTTTATGTAAAATATGCAGATTGGACATAATTAATGATAACAAACAATAAGCTGATTAACGAACTTGATCAACAAGTCAGATTAACAAGTCAGATTAACGAATTTGATTAACGAGTCAGGTTAATAAACTTGATTAACGAGTTAAATTAACAGGTTAGATTAATGAGCTGGATTATTGAGTAGGATTAATGAGTTGGATTTTAGGAGGAAAACAGAATGTTATCAACTGATATTGGAATCGATCTTGGTACTGCAAGTATTCTTGTATATATAAAGGGAAAAGGCGTAGTTTTAAAGGAGCCTTCAGTTGTCGCATTTGACAGAGATACTAACAAGATTAAGGCTATTGGTGAGGAAGCACGTCTGATGCTTGGTAGAACACCAGGAAACATTGTAGCGGTAAGACCACTTCGTCAGGGTGTTATTTCAGATTATACAGTTACAGAAAAGATGCTTAAGTACTTTATCCAGAAGGCTATCGGCAGAAGAATGCTTAAGAAGCCTAGAATAAGCGTATGTGTACCTTCTGGTGTTACAGAAGTAGAGAAGAAGGCAGTTGAGGATGCAACTCTTCAGGCAGGTGCAAGAGAGGTTGCTATTATTGAAGAGCCTATAGCAGCAGCTATTGGAGCTGGTATAGATATTTCAAGACCTTGTGGAAACATGATAGTTGATATCGGTGGTGGTACTACAGATATCGCAGTTATATCACTTGGCGGTACAGTTGTAAGTACATCTATCAAGATTGCAGGTGATGATTTTGATGAAGCACTTGTAAGATACATGAGAAAGAAGCACAATCTTCTTATCGGTGAAAGAACAGCAGAAGATATTAAGATAAAGATTGGATCAGCTTATCCAAGACCAGAAGTTGCCAAAATGAATGTAAGAGGACGTAACCTTGTTACAGGTCTTCCTAAGACAGTAGAGGTGACTTCTGAAGAGACAGAGGAAGCTTTAAAGGAAGCTACTTCACAGATAGTAGAAGCAGTTCACAGTGTGTTAGAAAAGACACCACCAGAACTTGCATCTGATATTGCAGACAGAGGAATCGTCCTTACAGGTGGAGGAAGTCTGCTTTCAGGATTAGAGGATCTTATAGAGTCAAAAACAGGAATTAATACTATGACAGCAGAGGATCCTATGACAGCAGTTGCTATAGGAACAGGTAAGTTTATAGAATTCCTTTCAGGTTACAGAGAAGATTAGAAGCTTATGTTAACAGTATATATGTTATGATATCCGTTATAACATAAATAGCTGTTAACATAAATTCGCAGGAAAAGAGGTCAGGTATGGTAAGAGGTTTATACACTGCTTATACAGGATTAGTGAATCAGCAGAAGAGACTTGATGTAGTATCAAACAATCTTGCAAATGCTACAACAACAGGTTTTAAAAAAGAAGGTGTAACAACACAAAGCTTTGATTCAGTATATGGAATAAAGATAAAAGATGCTACAGTTGGATATATGAACCAGAATATAGGTAGTATGAGTCTTGGAGCAAAGATAGGTGAAACATATAGAAGCTGGGATCAGGGCTCACTTAGAAACACTGACAGTAATTATGATTTTGCACTTTCTGGTAAGGGATTCTTCTCAATATCATTTACTAACAAAGCAGGTGAAACATCAACACTTTATACCAGGGATGGATCTTTCCAGATGAATCAGGAAGGTTATCTGGTTACCAAGGATGGTGATTATGTATTAGGTGAAAGTGGAGACCCAATACTACTTCCTACAGATGCATCGCAGTTATCTGTTGATTCAACAGGTGCTATATACGCAGATGGACAGTATGTAGATACATTTGGAATAGTTGATTTTGAAGACTATGATTATATAGAGGCGTACGGTGAGAATCTTTACAGAGCGGTTGATGGAGCTGTTACAAAGGATTCTGATGCCGTGGTTAATCAGGGATATATTGAAGCATCTAATATTAACGTAGTTACAGAGATGGTAGACATGATTAACATAGCCAGAGAATATGAGAGTAATCAGAAGATAGTTAATGCAGTTGATGATATGCTAGGCAAGATGGTAAGCATATCAGAGTTATAAAGTATTTATTAGAGTAATCAGGAGGACAAGCATTATGATGAGGTCATTGTGGACTGCAGCATCAGGTATGATGGCACAGCAGACAAGTGTAGATACAATATCGAATAACCTTGCAAATGTTAACACAGTAGGTTATAAATCAGAGTCAACTGAGTTTAAGTCTTTGTTGTATCAGAATCTTCAGGCAAGAACAACATCAGCCAATGGTGAGTTTAAGCCAGTTTCTGCGCAGGTTGGTCTTGGTGCAAGAGTATCATCAATAACATCACACTATACACAGGGTGCCATGAATGCGAGTGACAGTGCAACAGATTTTGCTATTAGTGGAGATGGTTTCTTTGCTATACAGAATGAAGATGGAGATACATTATATACACGTAATGGAAATTTCTATTTTTCAACATCAACAGAGGGTATGATGCTGTGTACAGCAGACGGATATCCAGTATTAAGCTCAGATGGACAGCCTATAGTTGTATCATCAGATGAATATGATTTAACAAGAATCAGCATGGATTCCGATGGCAATGTAACATATAAAGAAGATGATGGCAATGTTACACCTATAGGTGTAAAGATAGGACTTTTTCAGTTTACGAATCCATCAGGACTTGAAAAGCTTGGTGGTAATTATCTTGCTGAGACAGATGCATCAGGTATCGCTTTAAATGAAGATGCAGATGCCGTTGGCAAAAAGAGCCAGTTAAAGCAGAAATATCTTGAGGCTTCTAACGTTGAAGTGGCAACAGAGATGGTTAATCTTATTACAGCACAGAGAGCATATGAGTTATGTTCAAAGGCAATAACAACATCTGATACTATGATGGAACAGGCTAATGCACTTAAGAGATAAACTTAAGATATAATAGGAGATATGTATGGATTATATGACAGGTATTAATACAAGTTATGCAGATACATATGATAAAACATCATCAGATCTTACAGATAAGATAAATGGTACAGATTTTTCCAAGGCATCTGATGATGAGCTTATGAGTGTATGCAAGGATTTTGAAAGTTACTTTGTAGAACAGATGCTTAAATCTATGGAAAAGATGGCTAAGATAGATTCAGATGATGATAGCAGTACTTCGTTGTTTAACAGTATGGCATCTATAGGTGGAGAGTCAGACTCTGCCATGAGTACACTTGGAAGTTACTTCGGTGATGAGATGATTAAAAACTATGCTGAGTTGTTTACAGAATCTGATAATGGTAAGGGACTTGGTATTGCACAGACACTTTACCAGCAGATGAAGCGTAACTACACAGTAGATGAAGCGTAGCTATAATTATAGTTTGGTAAAAAGTTATAAAGAGAGGGAAAAGCAGATTGGATTACGAGTCTGTTAAGTATGTAGAAGGATTTGTAGAAAACATTATCTTTCGTAATGAGGATAATGGTTATACAGTTTTCGAAATAGAATACAAAGGTGACGATATTACCTGTGTTGGCACACTAAGCAGTGTTGACACAGGTGAATTTATAGCTGCAGATGGTGTTTTTGTTAAGCATCCATCATATTATACAATGCAGTTTAAGATAAGTTCTTATGAATTCAAGACGCCTACAGATGCAGAATCTGTAAAGCGTTATCTAAGTTCCGGGGCTATAAAGGGTATAGGCGCTAAAATGGCAGAACGAATAGTTAAGGAGTTCGGCGAGCAGACCTTTGAAATACTCGACAAAGAGCCGGAGCGTCTGGCAGATATTAAAGGAATAAGCTACAACAAAGCAATGGATATAGCACAGCAATATGCCGGTAAAAGAGATACCAGAAAAGCTGTTATGTATCTTTCAGATTATGGTATCCAGATGAATCTTGCCAATAAAATATTTAAAAAATACGGTAACAGCATATACACGATAATCACTGATAACCCTTATAAGCTGGCAGATGATATCGAAGGCATAGGCTTTAAAAAGGCTGATGCAATAGCGACAAAGGTAGGAATAAAGGGCGATTCTGATTTCAGAATAAAAAGCGGACTTTTATACTGTCTTAATCAGGCGACACTGCAGGGGCATACATATCTTCCATATGATAAGCTTAAATATCAGGCTGAGATACTGCTTGACGTCAAGATAACGGATTATGAACATTATATAAGTGATCTTGCTATTGATAAAAAGATATATATTAAGAAAAATGCGGATGACGTGCCAGATGATGAAAAGGATATGTCATACAGCATAAAGGAACAGGAAAGTGATGGACATACATCATGGAATGTATATTCAGCCATGTATTATCGCATGGAACAGAATGTTGCAAAGAATCTTCTTGAGCTTAATATACAATGTGATGAAGATACAGGAAATGTATATGAACGCATAGCAGATATCGAAAAATCAGAAAACATAATACTTGATGATATACAAAAACGTGCGGTTGCATTAGCGGCACTCAATGGACTTATTGTAATAACAGGTGGTCCTGGTACAGGAAAAACAACAACGATTAACGCCATAATAAAATATTTCGAAATGGAAAGACTGGATATACGGCTTGCTGCACCAACAGGAAGGGCTGCGAAACGTATGACAGAAACGTGCGGTGTTGAAGCACAGACAATCCACAGATTGTTAGAGATAGCAGGAGGTGGGCTTTCTGAGCTTGATAACGAAAAGCGTAATGCTTCTTCAAGTCTTGGCATGCATTTTAACAGAGATCAGGATAATCCTCTCGAAGCAGACGTAATAATAGTGGATGAGATGTCTATGGTTGACATTAACATTATGAATGCATTGCTTAAGGCAGTTCCAGTAGGTACAAGGCTTATACTTGTAGGAGATGTTGACCAGCTTCCTAGTGTGGGACCAGGAAATGTGTTAAAGGATATTATATCATCAGGATGTTTTAATGTTGTAAAGCTTGAGAAGATATTCAGACAGGCAGCAGAAAGTGAGATAATAACCAATGCCCACAAGATTAATAAAGGCGAACAGGTTACGTTAAACAAGTATAGCAAGGATTTTCTTTTTATACACAGACAGGGTTCTGAGGCCATAATAGCTGCATTAAAAACAGTTATTAAGGATAAGCTGCCAGGTTATGTCGGTGCAGATATAAACGAAATACAAGTGCTTACACCTTCAAGAAAATCAGCAGTAGGTGTTGAAAGACTTAACAATATTCTTCAGGATTTCCTCAATCCTTCCAGTGCATCCAAGATGGAAAAAAAGCACGGGGATAATGTTTTCAGGGAAGGCGATAAGGTTATGCAGATAAAAAATGACTATCAGCTTGACTGGACGAAAAAAAATGATCGTGGAATGGCTATAGAACAGGGAAGTGGAGTGTTTAACGGAGACACAGGGATAGTTATGGAGATAGTACCATTTAATAAAAGCATGACAGTAAGATTTGAAGATGGAAGATATGTCGAATACAGCTTTGATGATCTTGATGAGCTGGAGCTTGCATATTCAATAACAGTACATAAGGCACAGGGAAGTGAATATCCTGCTGTTATTATACCGATGTATGCAGGTCCAAGAATGCTTATGAACCGGAATATTCTATATACAGCTATCACAAGAGCAAGAAAATGTGTGTGTATAATAGGAGAAGAGCCGGTGTTTATGGAGATGGCAAAAAATGAATCTGAAGCTAAAAGATACACTTCATTGGACGAAAGAATAAAGGAAATATCAGAAATTAAGTAGATTACATATGATAAAATGTGAAATTAAAAACAAAGAAAAAAGATATTTGAAAGAAAACTATATTTAAGGGGAAAATGTATTCAAAAGAAAAAAGATATTTAAAAGAAAAAATAGAAAAAATCATCCAGGATATAATAAAAAATACAGAAGATGTTTTGTATCCTCCGGCATGTCCCATATGTGGAAAACCGCGTGTAGTAAAGAACAAAGAAAGACTGGATATATGTCCGTGGTGTCTTGACAAAATAACATATGTTGATGAGCCGACATGCATAAAATGTGGCAAAGCTCTTGATGATGACAGGGAATACTGCCAGGATTGTATGAAAACAGAACATATTTATGACCAGGCAGTAAGCTTATATGAGTATTCAGATGGAATAAAGCAGTCGATATATAGATTTAAGTATCATAATAAGAGAGAATATGCGGCTATATATGCAAGAGAAATTGAAAGAATGTGTGGTATGGTTATAAGAGCATGGAGGCCTGATGTGATTATACCTGTACCAATACATGAATCAAAGCTTAAACAGAGAGGTTATAACCAGGCGGAGCTTATTGCAGATGAACTTTCAGGCAGTATGGGAATTCCCATCAATAATAAATATATTATGCGTATCAGGAAGACAACGCCAATGAAGGAACTGAGTAATGAAGAAAGAGTTAAAAATCTTCAAAACGCTTTTCAAATCTGCAATAATAGTATAAGATATAATAAAGTATTAATTGTGGATGATATATATACAACGGGTGCAACGGTAGACGCGTGTGCAAGATGTTTTAAAGAATCTGGGACAGATAAAGTATATGTGGTCACGTTGTGTATAGGAAAAGGATTTTAGACACAAGAATGGAGGAAAATTATGGATGTAAGAAATTGCAGAATGTGTGGTAAGTTATATAATTTTATAGGTGGTCCTTACCGCAATCTGTGTCCTAACTGTATAGAGAAGATGGAAGAAAAGTTTGACGAAGTCAAAGAATATATAGAGGAACATAAAGCTGCAACTATCAATGAAGTGTCAGAAGAATGTGATGTAAGCTCAAGACAGATAGAACAGTGGATAAGAGAAGAGCGTCTTATGATAGCTGAGGATTCACCTATAGGTATCAGATGTGAAAGATGTGGAGCAACAATAAGATCTGGCAGGTTCTGTGAAAGATGTAAGAATAAGATTGCTAACAATCTTGGTTCTATGTATGGAGAATCCAATGCGGCTGTTGAAAGCATGGAAAAGCGTGCATCAGCGGAAGCTAAAATGAGATTCCTCGATAAAGATAATAAGTAGAATTCATAAAAAGAATTTATAGCAAGAATTATAACAAAAATCATAATAAAGTAATAAAAGTAAGGGTGTTGACACTGAGAGGTGTTTACATCCTTTTTTTAAAGTCAGAGAACTATATAAATATATAAGAATTTAAAAGTGTAATGAGTTTAAATATATTTACAACAAATAAAATAAACCTAAATATTTAAAATTAACAAAAATAAAAACATATTTAAAATAAGTGAATAAGTAGCTGAATAAGTGGAAAACATATTAACATCGCAAGCAATAAGTGCATAAAACTATAAATGCATCTGGTGAACGGCTTGTTTATTAAAATATGCATATTATGCATGGAATGGAGGTTAATATGGATAAAGATAGAAGGAATACAGTAAAGATAGTATCTACAATTATTTCACTTGGTATAATTGCAGCTCTTATTATTGGTGTTGTTTCGGTTATAAAAAATGTAAATGCTAACAGAAATGAAAGCGGCAATATTGTTAATTTGAACGAAACAGAGGAAAATATTGCAATGAAGACAGAGGATGCAGAAGAAAATATAGATGAGTCAGATGCACAGGATGAGCTGTTAGAAGCAAACGCAAGGGGAAGAATGGCTGAAAAAAACGAGTCTGTGGAAAAGAATAATGATGAGCTGATGATATCTGATAAAGAAGATACAACAATGCAGGAAGAAGCTACAGTTCCACCAACATTATCATCTGAAGAGGTTATGGCAGAAGCTATGAGAAGTTTTACATTTGATGAAAGTAATAAAATGGCATGGCCGGTATTAGGACATATTACACTAGATTATAGTATGGATGAAACAGTGCTTTTTAAAAGTCTTGGAGTATATAAATGCAGTCCAGGGATCATCATAAACTCAGAAGTAGGAACTAATGTTGCAGCAGCAGCTTCAGGCGTAGTCACAGACGTTGCAGAGCTTTCTGAAACAGGTACAACAGTAACGGTATCTATCGGAAATGGATATGAGACAACTACAGGAATGATAGAAAATGTTAATCTGAAAAAAGGGGATAAGGTTACAACAGGACAGCTTATAGGTACAGTGGCAAGCCCAAGTGCATACTATATTGAAGAAGGTCCTGGGGTATATTTTAAACTTACACAGTACGGAGAACCAGTTAATCCAGATGCATATTTTGTTGAGTAGAAAATCAGCGCCTGCTTGCTAGATTGCGTTTATACCAGAAGTGAAATAAACATCAGCTGATATGTCTTTTTTGAAATGAATTTCAACTTTATCAATATACGGTACAGCAGGCGCTTAATATATATTTTTTAATTATTTATTTAGAAGAGTTTTCTATTAGTTCCATAATGATAGGAATAGCATTGCTTTCTTTACTTTTAGCCATATTGTTTATATAAGTATGTCTGTTTTCATACAGTTCATTTACAGCATTTAAAAGAACTTCAGGAGTAAGGTCTTCTTCAAATATAACACTCGAATAACCATGCTCTTTAAAAGACTTTGCATTAAGTATCTGGTCGCCACGGCTTGCATTGGCAGAAAGAGGTATCAAAAGGTTAGGCTTCTTAAGTGCAAGCAATTCACATATTGAGTTGGCACCTGCTCTTGATATAACAATATCACTTATGGCGAAAAGATCCCGCATCTGTTCACTTATGTATTCAAACTGGATATATCCGCCTAGATTGTTAAGGGAGGTATCCATTTTTCCTTTTCCACATAGATGGACAACCTGAAAGCTTTTTAGAAGCTCTGGAAGAATCTTTCTTACTGCCTCATTAACGTGTACAGCACCAGTGCTGCCTCCGACAACCATTATTATAGGCTTATCAGTTGTAAATCCACACAGTTCAAGACCAGCAAGCTTATTACCAAGAAGAAGCTCCTGTCTTATAGGAGAACCAGTAAGCACAGCCTTATCCTTTGGAAGATATTTAACTGTTTCGGGGAAATTACAGCATATTCGTGTTGCTTTTTTCATAGCTATCCTGTTAGCCAGACCAGGTGTCATATCTGATTCATGGATGATAACAGGAATATGCTTATTTCCAGCAGCAAGTACTACTGGTACCGATACAAAGCCACCTTTTGAAAACACGATATCAGGTTTAATGCGGCGCATAAGCTTTCCTGCCTGAAAATAACCTTTGATAACCCTGAATGGATCAGTAAGATTCTTAAAGCTTCTATATCTTCTTAGTTTTCCGGAAGATATTCCGTAGTAAGGAATATCAAGGTCTTCTATAAGAGTTTTTTCAATTCCGTTGTACGAGCCGATATAGAATACCTCATATCCAGCCTCTTTAAGGCTTGGAAGAAGTGCTATATTGGGTGTTACATGACCAGCAGTTCCACCACCGGTAAGTACTATTTTTTTCATTATATTCTCCATTCTTGCGCTGCTTCTCAGCGCATCTCAAGTTTGTGCGTAAGCATAAATCTTGCGTGTGAAAAATCTTATTTTTCACACTATTCTCCAATTCTGTCAAAATATATTTTGTCTACATCTTATGTGCGAATCTTTCCTTGAAAGAGCAGTGCTGACATAGTGGTTCTACAGCATATTTATTATGGAACCCCTTTGTAAATGCAGAACTTCTCTCACATTCCAGAATATTTTTAAGTGGTGTGTCAAAGATATTTCCAAGCTTCATAATACCATTGCCATCAAGACAGCATGGTGTTACAGTACCATCACTCAGTATAGCTATATGTGTTCTAAGTCCCTGACAGAAACCACGTTCATTGCAATAACTGCTGTCAAGCTCAGGCCATTCAAATGGACTCTGTACATTGACATAAAGATGTTTTTTTATAGTACAGTTTTTCTTTCCAAAAAGAGCTGGCTCATTTTTAGTATTCCATAATCTAAGAGATATCTCAGTATCTGTTTTTTCCAATATTTCATCACATGAGTAGAAAAGTTCATTTATATAGTTATCCATATCTATGCAGTCGTTATCATCTGCGCTATGCATAGATACATTTATCTGATGTACAGGATGTTTTATAAGAGTGAAAAGCTTCCTATAAAGCAGTGTGCCATTTGTTGTAAGGTTGACAGTAAGGCCGGCATCCTGGCACATGGAAAGAATAGTATCAAGTTCAGGATGCAGCATAGGTTCCCCTTTTACATGCAGATATATGTAATTCGTATATGGTTTTATTTCGTCAAGAATATGTCCGAATTCTTCAATAGACATGAAATGTGGCGGACGTTTTGTTTCCTGGCAGAAAGAACATCTGAGATTACAGGTGCTTGTGATCTCTATGTAGATTCTTTTAAACCTGCTTACTGATCCCATTCTATTCTCCGTTTCTAAAATGTTTAATTAGCCTTGGCAAGGTACTGCTCGAGTGCAGAAGCAAGCTGATCTGGACATGATGTTGGCTTAAAACCACATTTGATACCTTTCATACGCTTAATAGCCTCGTTAACATCCATGCCCTCAACAAGTGCTGCAACACCCTGTGTATTGCCAGAGCATCCGCCCTCAAACCTAACACCTGTAACCTTATTATCTACTACATCGAATTCAATTGAACGTGAGCATACGCCCTTTGTTGTATATTTCATAGTCAATCCTCCGTTTTATGTTTTTTATTGTTATTATGCTTTGTATATGTCAGGGTGAAAAATTTCAGCATGCAGCTGTGCATGCATTTTAACACGCAGTCACAAATGCATTTTAACACGCTACAAATGCATTTTAACATTCAGCCACAAATGTAATTTAGCACCTGGCATCATTTACATCATAAATGCTTATAAAGTATAACACATATTACAGTAATTAGCGAATTGACATCTATAAAATTCCTGTAAAATATGTCGGGGATATGAATTCTGAAAAATATATAAAGAAAAGATATAATAGAGAAGAAAAAAGAGTGGGTATAAAGAGAAAATAAAAAGAGAAGATATAAAAGTAAATATAAGATAGATAAAAATAGATGTAAAATAGATATAGAAAGCAGCATATCATAATGTTGAATGCAGCCAATTACTATGGTACTATATTTACGATGAAAATAAGTCGTTAAGTTATTGATATACGTGTAAAGACTTTGTCATAATCAGATAAGAAGGATGGTATAAGTAATGATAGGTATTATAGGAGCAATGGACGAAGAAGTAGCTCAGATTGTTGAAGTTATGCAGGTTGAACGAAAAGAGAACAAGGCTTGTATGACATTTATGGCAGGAAAACTTAATGGTAAGGATGTTGTAGTTGTAAGAAGTGGCATTGGTAAGGTTAATGCAGCTGTATGTACACAGATATTAGTAGATGATTTCAACGCAGATTATGTTATAAATACAGGTATTGCAGGTTCTCTTAAGGCGGAAATTGATATAGCAGATATAGTTATATCAAGTGATGTTCTTCATCATGATATGGATGCAACTGGTTTTGGATATCCTCTTGGACAGATACCAAGAATGGATGTATTATCGTTTGAGGCAGACAAGAAGCTTATCGAGCTTGCCGATAAAGCGTGCAGGAAGGTACTGCCAGAGATAGGAACACATATAGGAAGAGTTGTAAGTGGAGATCAGTTTATATCAGATAAAGCGGTTAAAGAAAGAATCGCTTCTAACTTTAATGGCTGTTGTACAGAGATGGAAGGTGCAGCTATAGCACAGACAGCATATCTTAATAAGGTGCCATTTGTAATATTAAGAGCCATATCTGATAAAGCTGATGATAGTGCTACTATGGATTATCCAACGTTTGAGAAAAAGGCTATAGAAAATTCAGTTAAGCTGATAAAGGAACTTGTTTTGGAACTGTAGAAATGTTGTTGTATAGCTGATATATTGTTTAAGTAACTTATTATTTATCATGATTCTGCGGATCAGGTTTTATTCAACAACAAAATATGACCCATATAAGCAGTTCATTTTCTGCCTATTGGGTCATAATTACATTCAAAATCTCTCAGCATCACAATCTCCCAGCATTCCAATCTCCCGGCAAAATAAATTGGATATTCAACTTCGATATAGAATACATATATGGGGATTGAGTGTGCTGTGCAAATGTCGATATCATAAAAATATTTTAACATTCACTAGTTTGAAGTCCTTTTAATATGTCATAAGCTGCCTGAATATCAATTATATATTAAGCAGTTCACTATATACTTTAAGTGCTCCATCAGTGTCGTGGGCAAGTACGCGCTTTGCAAGAACTTTTCCGAGCTGTACACCTTCCTGGTCAAAGCTGTTTATATTCCATAAGAAGCCCTGGAACATAATCTTGTTTTCAAAGTGTGCAAGTAAGGCACCAAGCGTGGCAGGTGTCAGGACATCACCAGTGATTATGCTTGAAGGTCTGTTACCCTTGAAGTTCTTGTTAAGATTCTCATCTGACTTACCGCAGGCAAATGCTACAATCTGTGCAGCTACATTAGCACATAACTTCTGCTGGCTTGTGCTGTCCTGGATAGTAACATCATTAGCAAGCTGACTGTTTCTAAAGCCGATAAACTGAAGAGGAACTATATCAGTACCCTGGTGGAGAAGCTGATAGAATGAGTGCTGGCCGTTGGTACCTGGTTCACCAAAGATAACAGGACCAGTTGGATAATCAACAGGTTCACCGAATCTGTTAACAGACTTACCATTAGATTCCATATCAAGCTGCTGTAAATGAGCAGGGAATCTGCTTAAACCCTGTGAGTAAGGAAGAACAGCTGTACATCCGTAACCAAGTACGTTGCGTTCATATACACCTATAAGAGCATCAAGCATTTCAGGATTCTTAAGTGGATCGCTGTTCATGGAAAGCTTGTCCTCTGCTGTGGCACCATCAAGGAATGCAGCAAATACTTCTGGTCCAAAGGCGAGTGATAATACGGCACCACCTACAGATGAAGTAGAAGAAAAACGACCTCCAATGTAGTCATCCATAAAGAAAGCATCAAGATAATCAGAACTCTTGGCAAGAGGTGAGGTTTCACTTGTTACAGCAATCATATGTCTGGCTGGATTAAGTCCGGCTTTCTTAAGTGCCTCTTTAACAAAAGATTCGTTAGTAAGTGTTTCAAGCGTAGTTCCTGACTTAGATACAAGTATAAATAATGAATGGGCAACATCGATAGAGGCAAGTATGGCAGATGCATCATCAGGGTCTACGTTGCTTATGAATTTAGCCTCCATTTTGAATGTATTATTCTTCTTAGCCCAGTTTTCAAGTGCTATGTACATCGCACGTGGACCTAAGTCACTTCCGCCGATACCTATCTGTACAACTGTAGTGAACTTTTCACCAGCTGCGTTAGTTATTTCACCGTTGTGTACTTTGTTGGCAAATTCGGCGATACGTTCCTGCTGGGTTTTATAGAAGCTTCTCTTATCAACACCATCGGCGTTAACAGCATCACCAAGCTGACCACGAGTCATGTGATGAAGTACAAGTCTTTTCTCGCCGGTATTGATTACTTCACCATTGTAAAGAACCTTGAATTTATCAGCAAGCTGAGCCTCATCAGCAAGCTTTACAAGTGCATTTAACACCTCTGAATCAACTTTTTTAGCAGCGTAATTGTAGTTCAGGCCACATGCCATAGGAACATTATAGTTTTTCACACGTTCAGCTCCAGCCTCACCAGACATGACATCTGAAAGATTTACCTCTTTAGTCTTTTTCAGTTGTGTAAAAGACGCAAGTGTATCAAGATTATTCCAATTAATCATAAAAAATATCTCCTCCTTTTTTATCGTACATCAGTCAGGGGCAAAATCCCCGTTGGATCCGACATCTAATTATACAAGAATTATACTATTATTAAATGTCGAAAACAAGGCACAAATCCGATATTTTGCCATAAAAAATCCAACATTTCACAATACCTTATACTAATATTTTGACAATTATGTCTGATAAATACATTGAAAAATATGTGTTCAGGACTTATAATGACGTTAGAAAACTTTTGTTATATATATTGCTAAAAGATACTGCCTGCAGATATAGAAAAGGGATTATTATATGCAGGCGTATATATGGTATGGAGGTTAGTGTGAAAAATAAGATTTTTCACACGTAAGATTTGTGCTTCGCACAAACTTAAGATGCGCAAAGAAGCAGCGCAAGAATGGAGGATTATTATGAAGATTCTTATGTTGGATGCATCTACATATGGTGAGGATGTTAACATAGACAAGTTCTATGCATTAGGTGAAGTAAAAAGTTATTCAACAAGTACAAGGGAGGAAGCGCTTAAAAGGGTTGCCGAGCATAATCCGGATGTTGTTATTATCAATAAGATAGCAGCAGATAAGGAATTTATAGATGCGGCTCCAGCTCTTAAGATGATAGCTGAGACTGCTACAGGATATAACAATATTGATATCGTGTATGCAAAGGAAAAGAATATAAGAGTGGCAAACGTAGCTGGTTATTCTACAGATTCAGTCGTACAGCATACATTTGCACTTGGACTATACCTTATAGAGAAGATGAGCTACTATGATGGATATGTAAAGTCTGGTGAGTATGCAAAATGTCCGATTTTTTCACATTTTTCAAATGTGTTCCATGAACTTACAGAAAAGACATGGGGAATAGTCGGACTTGGAACTATAGGAAAAGGAGTGGCAAAGATTGCTGCAGATTTTGGATGTAAGGTTATATATTATTCTGCGAGTGGAAAGACACAGAATGTTCCATATGAAAGAAAGGAACTTGATGAATTTTTGAAAGAATCAGACATTATATCAATTCATGCACCGCTGAATGAGAAAACACAGAATCTTTTTGATGCAGCAGCTTTTGATAAGATGAAGACAAGTGCCATACTCCTTAATCTGGGAAGAGGTCCTATAGTGAATGACACTGACCTTGCAGAAGCGCTTGCTGATGGAAAGATAGCAGCGGCAGGACTGGATGTGCTTGGAAAGGAACCTATAGAGGCAGATAATCCACTGATGGAAATCAAGGATAGTACAAAGCTTGTTATAACACCACATGTTGCATGGGGAACAGTTGAAGCAAGAACAAGGCTTATGGATGAGGTTTATGAGAATATAGCCGCATTTAGTAAAGGTGAAAAGAGAAATGTTGTATCAGAATAAATGATATTGTAATAAAATGATGGAAAGGATATAAAATATATGCAGATATTATCAGTAGCAGATAATGAATTCAGAAAATATGGTCGTATAGTGGATAATATTGATTTTACGGCACTTGTAGAGGAATTGAAAAGAACACCCATACCAGCGGGGGTTGTATATGAGCCGACAGTAAAGGAGCTCGAAGCACTTCCTGTAAGGCTGGATATATCTGAGGTTGCATATGGTGAGATGCCTGTGCAGATAGGTTATTGTAACGGACATAACTCAAAACTTAATGCTCTTGAGTATCACAGAGATTCAGAGATTAATGTGGCAGCAACAGATATGATACTTATGCTTGGACTTTTAACAGATGTGGAAAAAGACCATACATATGACACATCTAAAGTTAAAGCTTTTTTAGTACCAGCAGGAACAGCAGTTGAAGTGTATGCAACAACACTTCACTATGCACCTTGTGGTGTGGATGGAAATGGCTTTCAGGTAGCAGTAGTACTTCCAAAGGGAACTAACTATCCACTTACATCAAAACATGCAAGAGTGCACAATAATATTGCTGACAGTGAGGATGCACTTCTTGCAGCTACTAACAAGTGGCTTATTGGCCATGAAGAGGGTGGACTTGATGATACAGCATTTATAGGGCTTAAAGGGGTTAATCCTGATATAAACGGATAGTGCCATAGGTTAATAAATAATGCAGTATTAATCTTCTTCGATAACTTGCACTTCCATATAAGAAAAATCAATATCGTCAATAAAGTTATCGCTTGTGAAGCGTACCTTGGAATGACGTTTGAAGTCTGCTATATTCGAATCGAACCACATAGGTTCACTTAAGTCGAATTCATAGCAGGCTTCTTTTATTCCATCAAATATTTTTTTAGTCCTGTTAAGCTTTGGGTCGTCATTAACTGCGACCATATCTTTAATCATGTGGTTTGAACTGTCAAATAATTTACACCATAATCTAAACATATCTATATTTCCTTTTTTGTATTTATTTTATATTATTTTGAAATTTCTATTTGAAATTATTTTGATGCTTTCCTTGTTATTATTCTTGATAAATAAGAAGTCTTCTACAGAGTTTTTCTATAACTGCTTGGAGACTGTTTAAATACGCGTTTAAAGGTATCTCCAAATGTGTTGCTGTCAGAAAAACCACATTCACAGGCTATTTCGGTCATAGAAAGCTCGGACTGCCTTAAAAGCTCTGCAGCGGCATGCGTTCGTACATCAACAAGATACTCACGGAAGCGGTGTCCTGTAAATGCTTTGAATTTTTTGGAAAGACTGGATTCACTCATATTAAACATTTCTGCGGTGCCTGAAAGAGTGATGTTGTCTTTATAATTAGCAAGAATATATTCAACTATGCGCTGTATAGTTTCATTAGATAAGTCCATGCGGGAAACTACATTATCTTTATAAGTCTGGCATCTCATGGCATATAAAAGAAGCTCATGAAAGTAAGCTGTTGCATATGCAGGGGAAATGCTATCTACACCATGGAATTCATAGGATATTTTATCCAGCTGTTCTTTAATGTATGACTGTTTTCGTGCGGGAATCTGAACGACAAAGTTTCCTCCTAAAATGTCAGATATATCTGTTATTCCATGTTCGTTAAACCATAAAAGCTCTTCATCATCGAAGTAAAGAAGGCTTCTTATATTTTCTTCACCTGACATATAAGTAGTCATGTGTTCTACTCCAAAAGGAATGAGAGCAAGAGAACCTTTTTTTAGCATATACATATTTTCTTTGATATATAATGTACAGTTTCCTGATACAAGATATAAAAGCTCCCATCTGTTATGCGTATGAAAATGTGACATTTTGTATGAAGTAGGAACTGTTTTTATGTCTGGCAGAAAATTCGTCGGTATATATTCATGATGCATAAAATTACACCTTCTTTTATAAGTATTGTAAAACTTTATTGTTTAAAAGCTAACATATTTTAAGTGATTTTACAAGTTTCTTACAGTTTTTATGTATTAATATAAGTACAATATATATTATAATCAATTCACAGTTGCAACGTAGATAATAAAATATTTTTGACACTTATCATCTTATTATTTTAAAGAAAGGTATGGTAATAGATATGATACGAAGGAAAAGATTAGTTTCATCTATTATGGCAGGTATTATGTCGGGCCTGCTGGTTGTTGGAAATATAGGAGCATTTCCAGACAGAATCGTAGCGCAGGAGGGTACTGCTTTGCAGACAAAAAACATTTATACAGCAGTGAAGGATATAAACAATGATGAGAATAACTACAAGCCGCTTGATGTAAGCGACCCTATAGAGTTTGGAGGTACTTATATTAAGTACGATTCTGAAACTATACAGTTGTCTGAAACAGCGATTTATCTTGATGGTTCATTATCAGATGAAGTTGCTGATAAATATCCATATGTATATAACGATATTACAAAGGCACTTAGTGACAGCAGTTTAAAGAATGGAACAAAGGAAGCACCTATGACGGTATATGTGGCACCTTTCGTATACTGGATAGATGATCCGGCAGCTACTGATACTAAGCAGCCGGATAAGACATATGGTGTTCCTTATGGAATGATTATTAACAGTGATTATCTTACTATAAAGGGACTTACAAAGGATCCGTATAATGTAGTATTTGCTGGAAACAGAGGCCAGTCACATGCTTGTAATGGTAACTACACGATGTTCAGATTCAACTGTAAGGGAGCACTTACAGTAAAGAACATAACGATAGGTAACTATTGCAGCGTTGATCTTAAATATCCTCTTCTTCCAAAACTGGATATAGATAAGAGAACAAAAACTATTACACAGGCACAGCTTGCTGATATGTCTGGAGATAAGATGTTTGCAGATAACTGTAACTTTATCAGCCGTCTGAATCTTGATCCTATAGGCGGTGCGGCACGAAGCCTTTATAACAACTGCCATTTTGAGAGTACAGACGATGCGATTAATGGTAATGCAGTGTTTGTTGGCTGTGATTTTGATTTCTACGGAAACAGACCATTATATTCATCATATAATACAGGTTCAACATTTTTAGGCTGTATCTTTAACAGTGTTGTTTTAAATGTTGAAGCTGAGCCAATGCAGTACTTCACAAAGGAAGGCGGAACAATAACAGCAGTTGATTGTGCATATAAGAGTAACTTCAGTATTCCTTTTGGAATTGCATGGACAAAGTACCCAGATAAGTCACTTAAGTGCTATCAGTATAACATAACACATAACAATGAAAGCATAATAATAGCAGGAAAGGATGCTGCTGAAACGGTTGATATGACAGGAAAGCAGGTTCTTAATGCATATAGAATAGAAGATGGCGGAAAGGTATATTACAATACTTACAATCTTTTAAAGGGCAATGATAACTGGGATCCACTTGGTGTTAAGGATATAGCAGTTAAGAATGGTGCAGACAGCATAGCTACACAGCTTAATATAGAAAGCGAAGGTAAGGTAGAAGCTATAGAGTCAGGAACTGAAACAGCTAAGCTGACGGCAGGTGTTAAGTATTTCTATGGTGATACAGATAAGAATCAGAAGATTACCTACAGTGTGGCTGATGAATATAAGCCATATGTATCAATAGTTGATAATAAGGACGGAACATGCGTAGTTAATGGTACTAATAACGAAGATGAACCAAAGGAAGTAGTTATTGAAGCAGGCACAGAGAGCGGGTTAAGAGCAGCTATAGCCATAACAGTTAAACCAGGTAAGCTTGCAGCTCCATCATGGACAAAGCTTCCAGAGGTGGTTAACAATGGTGATGGAACACTTAAAGCAGATTATAAGCTGAATCTTGGTGACAGGGCAGATATGTCAGTTATTAACTGGTATAGATGCAGTGATGCAAGTGGAAGCAATCCTGTGTTAACAGCAGTGTCTACAATGAATAATCCTCAGTACACATATACACTTACAGCAGGTGATATAGGATATTATATCTGTGCTTCTGTTGCTCCAAAGAATATAAGAAGTGACTTAGGTGATGCGGTAAAAGTTGTATATTCAGAGGCTGTAAGTGCAAAGGATATTAAAGCTAAGAATTACACAACAGATTTTTCAGACTTCCCTACTGTTAAACAGCCAGAGATAAAGGAAGGCTTCTGGACAGTGGATTCGTACAGACCAGCAGATACAGAGAGCTTTGGAAGCTGGAAGGGTGAAGATACAGAAACACCTTGGGTATATGGTGAAACTGGTAACGGTTCAGTTGGTGCCGGAATCTATCAGGGAACACAGGGGGCAAGACTTATGTATACACCAGTTGAAGGCAAATATGGTGATATGACTGTCAAGGTTGTGGCTGATCCTGCAAAGACGGCAGGTCAGGGCTTTGGTAGTGCAGGACAGTATATGGATGTATGCATTAAGTTTGATACTAAAACACTTACAGGCTATGCATTAAGAATCATAAGAACAAGGGCATCTTCTAGTGCAGTTACATTTGTACTTGTTAAGTATGATAATGGCAATACAACATATATATCAGATGAAGTTATAGCAACATGCTTCCTTACAGGATGCGAGATAACCTTAAAGGCAGAGGGAAGCAAGCTTACAGCACATGTAGAAACACCTACAGCACAGCTTGCAGACCAGGCAGCAGCTGGCTATGTTCATGTGGTTGACTTAAATGCAGATATAGAGGCTAACACATATGGCGGAGCAGCTATACAGCATACAGGAACAACAGGAACTGGTGGATGGCAGAATACAACTATGCTTCACAGCTTAAGCATAGAATGGGCTGGTGATACAAACCAGAATCCTGCTGTAGAAGAAACGACAGATAATCCATCGACAGATGAACCTTCAACAGGAGAGGCTGCTGCATATGGAACAGCACAGACTGATTCTACAGAGAATGTTAAGACAGCAGATACATCACATGCTGGTATATATGCTGCATTACTTACAGTGAGTGTCGCATCACTTATAGCACTTGGATATGTCTGCATAAGAAAAAGAAGAATATAAAAAGAATATTAAGAAGATAATTGGAATCATAATCTAACATAATCCCGGTTTAAAGTTACATATGAACTTTAAACCGGGATTACTGTTTTATAAAGCTTGTAATGATTATCAAAAATCACATTAGCTTTATTAAATTAGTTTTACTACATTGTTTTTACTATTTTTTTACTGATTCAGAAAATATTATATCATACTGATCAGATGGATATACCTGATATATGAAAGAGGATAGCAGTGTTTTGGCATTTTCAAGAGCCTTGTCATATAATCCATTTGCTATGGCATCATTTAATGCCTCATCTGTTAGCTGCTTTAATGCATCGTTATGTTCGGTAAGAGTTATAGGTGTAAATATGCTTGTACTTTCGTGGAGCACCTTGAAGGAATCAAGGTCAAGGTCGGCAGAAAGAGTTTTAACCTCAGGTACAGTTACATATATGTTATGCTTTGTGTCTTCTGTATCCCCCAAACTCCATGTTACATCACTGAAGTTGATTCCAGCCTTGATGTTAGTGTTATATGTGTATATATACTTTGATTCTGTCAGAGGTATAGATATATTAAAAAGCTTTCTGTCCTTAGTTTCAACACGCACAGACGTTGTTGTTACAGACTGTGTAGCCAGCTCGCCGATATTTTCAAAGCCTATCTGAGTGACCTTGCCATCTGTCTGGTAACTCGTTGATGCAGTCTTTTTAGTGTATATCAAGGCTATAACAAGCAGGGCTATTATTATAATGTTTATTATTGTTTTTAACCCTGGAAAATGAGGGCTTAATAAGGACCTTTTTTTAGTACGTTTTTTTGCTTCTTTCAAAGCTTCATTATCATGGTATTCTTTATTCATATTTTAATATTAATCTCCATTCATGTATTTTATATGATGTATATCAGTTATGACAACATGCAGGCATCAATCACATCATAACACATAATTGTAATATTTTGGAAAAAATAAGATTAAAAATAAAGTTAAAAATAAAGATGAAAATAAAGATGAAAATAAAAGTACCCCGGATACCCGTTATGATAAAGGTATCCGGGGCTATAAAGCATGTAAGCTTTGATGTGCGGAATAGCTGCCACACGGGGGATTAATAAATGCTGCTCATATCTTAAATAAAATATTGGCATTATCTATTAATGCTGGCACTAGTCCATATTTACATTGAGATGTCTTGGAAGACCATCAACCATGATTGGTGAAAGTTCAGCCTGAATCAATGGTCTTATGTAATGAATAAGGTCTTCTGTAACGAAATCATCTTCTGTGATCCACTCAAGTGGAACTTTCTTTTCGATGTTAGCAATCTGATGAACATCATGAGTTTCAGTGATGCACATATATGGATCATCAGATACTCTCTTAAGTACTACAACTTTACCAGTTTCACCTTCAAATGCAGCCTTTACAGCAGCACCACCAACGTTGAAGGCTTCAGTGATATCAGTACGTGAAGTCATGTGAGCTGCACAACGCTGAAGAGTAGATAACTCAATAGCTCTTGTCTTGATACCAAGTTCAGAACCTACCTTGTTGGCAAGGAACTTGGCAGAACCAGCTAACTGCTTGTGACCGAAAGCATCCACGAACTCAACATGCTCTGAAAGCTCGAATACATATCTTCCGTCCATAACCTTGATACCTTCTGAAACAGCAATAACCATAGAACGACCTTTAGAAGCTATCTCTTTAACTCTTTCAAGGAAGTGGTCGATATCAAATACCTTCTCAGGAAGATAGATAAGATCTACACCTTCACAATCTTCGCCTCTTGCAAGAGCAGAAGCGGCTGTAAGCCATCCGGCGTTACGTCCCATAATCTCAACTATTGTAACAGTTGGGTAATCATATACAAGACCGTCACGGATAATCTCCTTCATAGTAGCTGCAATAAACTTGGCAGCACTACCAAAACCAGGAGTATGATCAGTAACAGCAAGGTCGTTGTCGATAGTCTTAGGAACACCCATGAACTTAATATCGCTTCCGATAAGAAGTGCATAGTCAGAAAGCTTCTTGATAGTATCCATGGAATCGTTACCACCAATATAGAAGAAGTATGATATATTAAGTTCCTTAAGAATCTCGAAAATCTTCTCATATGTTTCTCTGTCGTCAGAGATTTCAGGAAGCTTATAACGACATGAACCTAAGTAAGAAGAAGGAGTTCTCTTTAAAAGGTCAATATCGATATCTGTCTTAATCTTTTCAGAAAGATCTACATACTGCTTGTCAAGAAGACCCTTGATTCCGTGAAGCATACCATATACTTTATTAGCCCCTCTGTCCTTGGCTGTCTTAAACACACCTGCAAGACTTGAATTGATTACGGCAGTTGGTCCGCCAGACTGTCCTACGATAACATTTCCTAACATAAATGTCCTCCGAATTATAAAAATAATTAAATAATAAAACTCAGGTCAGAATCCCTCGTGACTTCTAACCTATGACAAATATGATGCAAGGGTCGCAAGATCAAAGTCATATCATGCAGGCACGAAAGATTTTTGGATGTGAACTTTTAACTCTTACAACATAAACATTTTATTAAAATTATATTAACATAATTAGAGCAATCATACAACTCAAATGTGCTTATAAATTAAATAAATTCATAAATTTAGTAAAATCTTTAATCATATAGTGGAAACTTTCAAAAAATTTGTAGTATACTGATAATAAGCACAAGGTATATGACAGATATCTAAAAAAGACAATACATTATAAAGAAAAGTATAAGCAGTAAAGGAGATGTACATTATGAGTAAACAGACATGGAAACCAGGAAATATGCTTTATCCAGTGCCGGCAGTTATGGTCAGCTGTCAGAGAGGTGAAGAAAAACCCAATATCATAACAGTTGCATGGGCAGGGACTATATGTTCGGATCCTGCAATGGTATCTATATCAATAAGGAAAGAAAGATATAGCCATGATATTATAAAAGAATCAGGAGAATTCGTTATTAACCTTACAACGAAAAAGCTGTGCCGGGCAACGGACTACTGTGGCGTAAAGTCAGGTAAGGATACAGATAAATTCAAGGATATGCATCTTACACCTGAAAAGTCAGTTAAGATAAATGCACCGGCTATTAAAGAGAGCCCTGTTAACATAGAATGTAAGGTCAAGGATATAGTGGAGCTTGGAAGCCATGATATGTTTATTGCCGAAGTCGTCGCTGTTAATGTTGATGAATCACTTCTTGACAGCAAGGGAACATTACATCTTAAGGATGCTGAACTTGTAGCTTATTCACATGGACAGTATTACGCACTTGGTGAACATCTCGGACGCTTTGGATATTCAGTTAAAAAAAGGTAAAATTATAAAAATAAAATATCTCTAAAGCACGTAAAACCCCTTTACAAACAGTTATATGCGTGGTAGTATACAATTGTTACAAAAATGTTACGGAATTATTACACGGGGAAAGAATTCCATTGTATATACGATATATGGAGGAACGTATGACACGCATTACAAGATATGGAAGAAAGGTGAAAACTACCTTTATCTCAACTATGTTTGCAGCATGCATTGCAATAGTGATAGGTATTCCATTTGTATCTAAGAATATGTTTAACAATGATGTGGGATATTACAGCATATCGATTCGTGGTACACATGTTGGAGCAGCCAACACAGAGGAAGAAGTTAATGTGGCACTGGCAAATGCACGTCTGCAGTTAAGCCAGCAGCTTGATGATTATATATATATGGACTGTGATGTCCAGATTGATAAAGAAAACAGGGCTATAGCGTCAAGAATGTCAGAAAAGCAGCTTGAAAGTTCTATATACAGCCAGTTGTTTGACTGTATACTTGATGTTGAAAAGCAGCTTGCATATACTGTAAGAATAGATGATTATACAGTTAATCTGTCATCTAAGCAGGATGTAGAAGAACTGTTTTCAAAGCTTATACAGCCATATAACAGGGCTGATGAGTTTGAGCCGGTTATTAAGTCTAGTTCGGCAGCAGATGGAACATATATAGTGTCTATAGATAAGAATGAGGAGACAACGGTGCAGGATACACAGATAGTTGCATCATTCTTTGAAGACAGTACTGGTTCTAACGGTGAAAGCAAGAAGACACCAGATGAGATACAGTCTATAGGTTTTGCACAGAATGTATCTGTTAATGCTGTATATGCTGATAAGGTAGAGGTATCAACAGTACAGGAAGCTTATGATACAATAACAAAGGTAAACAATACCAATGTTTATTATATTGTTAAAGAGGGCGATACTCTTGAGAGTATAGCTAAAGATAATAACATAACAGTTGAAGATTTGTTAAAGCTTAATACTAAGTTAAAAGAGGACTCAGTTATAGTTCCAGGTGATGAGCTTGTTATAACAGTGCCTGAGTCAGATATAACAGTAGTGACAACAAAGCAGCTTTCTTATGAGGAAGATTACAACGCAGAGCCTGAGTATCTTGATGATAACAACAACTATAGAGGTACGAATTATATTCTTGATGAAGGAACAACGGGACATCATTCAGTAGTAGCAACAGTTACATATGAGAATGGTAAAGAGGTTGCAAGACAGATAACAAGCGAGAATATAACAGTTGAATCAAAGCCGGCAAAGATAGCAGTTGGAACACTTACACCACCAACATATATAAAGCCTGTCAGTGGTGGAACATTTTCATCAGGTTATGGTTCAAGATGGGGCACAACTCATTACGGAGTTGACTGGTCATGCAACCAGGGAACATCAGTTAAGGCTTCAAGAGACGGAGTAGTAACAAGGGCTGGATGGTATTCTGCTTATGGATATTGTGTAGATATACAGCATGAAGATGGCAGCATGACAAGATATGGACATAACAGTAAAGTAACAGTGACTGCCGGCCAGCAGGTAAAGCAGGGTGAAGAGATAGCTCTTAGTGGCAATACTGGTGATAGTACAGGACCACATGTGCATTTTGAAATATGGATAGATGGCAGAAGAGTGAATCCACTTGATTATGTAAACAAGAATTAAGTTAACTTATGAATAAGGGCGTGGATATTAATAATCCATGCCCTGTTTTAAACTTTATGGATATATAACGTTGACATAATAAAAAGGTATGATATAATCATTAAGATATTGATTTAAATACCAATATTATTTTAGATAATAAAGTAAAAGTATACACATGATGAATGTTTTGACGGCTTTATGTCACTAATGCATGATAGTTGTTTTTGTGATAAGCCGTGAATACCATGATATATTGAATATAAATGACAGATATGTCGATAATTAATAAAGAAACTAAAGCAGGAAACTAAAGTTTTAGATATGATGAGTAAGTGATATTGAGGTGCAAAGTATGGAACAGTATGTTGTCAAAGGTGGAGTGCCACTTTGTGGAGAAGTGTCCATAGGTGGAGCTAAGAATGCAGCACTTGGTATTCTGGCAGCAGCGATTATGACAGATGAGACCGTAACAATAGAGAATGTACCTAACGTGAGAGATACAAAGGTGTTGCTTCAGGCAATCGAAGGAATAGGTGCAAAGGTAAAATATATATATAATAATACAGTTCAGATTAACGGCGGATCTATATGTGATCTTAATGTTGAATACGAATATATAAGAAAGATAAGAGCATCATATTATCTTCTTGGTGCGTTACTTGGTAAGTACAATGAATCTAATGTAGCACTTCCAGGTGGCTGTAACATAGGAAGCAGACCTATAGACCAGCACCTTAAGGGCTTTAAAGCACTTGGTGCCAAAGTGAACATAGATCATGGCGTTGTCAGCGCTAAAGCAGAAAAACTGGTTGGCGGACACATATATTTTGATGTTGTAACAGTAGGTGCCACTATTAACCTTATGATGGCAGCATGCATGGCTGATGGAGAAACTATCCTTGAAAATGCAGCCAAGGAGCCACATATAGTTGATGTAGCTAACTTCCTTAATGCCATGGGAGCTAATATCAAGGGTGCTGGTACAGATGTTATAAGAATAAGGGGCGTAGAGAGACTTCATGGATGCACATATTCTATAATACCAGACCAGATTGAGGCAGGAACTTTCATGATGGCGGCAGCAGCTACACATGGAGATGTTGTCATAAAGGACGTTATTCCTAAGCATCTTGAGTCTATAACTGCCAAGCTTCATGAGATGGGCTGTCAGCTCATAGAAGGTGACGACTGGATAAGGGTTATAGCAGAAGGTGAGATAGGAAGTACTAATGTTAAGACACTTCCATATCCTGGCTTTCCAACAGATATGCAGCCACAGATAGCAGTTGCACTTGCACTTGCTAACGGTTCAAGCATGGTTACAGAGAGTATATTTGAGAATAGATTCAAGTATGTTGATGAGCTTAACAGGATGGGTGCTAAGATTAAAGTTGAGGGCAATACAGCTTATATAGAAGGTGTTAAGCATTTTACCTCAGCACAGCTTTCAGCGCCTGATTTAAGAGCTGGAGCAGCACTTGTGATCGCGGCACTTGCGGCAGAGGGCATATCAGAAATAGACGATATAGAGTATATCCAGAGAGGATACGAAGATTTTGAAGGTAAACTTTCAGCACTTGGTGCTGTTATAGCAAGAGTAGATTCTGAAAGAGAACTTCAGAAGTTTAAGTTGAAAATAGGATGATAATAGACTGCGGAGAATAATATTGTGCAGATATCCGGAGTGATAATGGCAGATTTATCACAAGATATCGCAGGCATGATATATTTCCGCAGTTTTTTTATATATTTTTATCATTTTTTTACAAATATTCTGTTAAAATATGTTAAACTATTATCATGATGGTTGTAAATATATTAATATGACTTATATGGAGAAAACATGAAATTAAAAGATAAGTTAAAGGTTTCATTCTGCGTTATGGTTATACTTCCGGCGCTGCTTTTATGCGTGTTTGTTGTCGGAATATTTAAGATACAGTCGGATAGTATATGCAAGACATATAATGTAGAAGACGATACGGTACTGTTATATTTTTATTCGCCTATGACATTGTTTGGCAGTATTACAGATGATGTGTATGAGCAGATAAAAGAACAGGCAGAAGAAGAACCAACGACATTTAACAACAGGGCATACCTTGAGTCACTTGGTTCCACATTAAATGACAGACTTTCAGAGCTTGTTGTAAGAAAGAATAATAATGTCATATATAATTCAACACAATATTCAAACACAGATCTTGCAAGGCTTCTTCCAGAGTATGAGACAGATGAGAACAACATAACGGATGTTGCTACATATAGAGGTGGCATATATCATAGTCTTATAAAACAGGTAGACTTTTCAGACAGCTTAGGAAATATATACAGTGTGTCTATCGTCACATCTGTTAAGCAGAGCATACCACAGATAAGACAGATGCTATGGCAGCTTGTTTTTATCATCATCATCATACTTGTAATAACCAGCCTTGTGCTTAATCTGTGGATATACAGTTCTATCATCAAGCCGGTTAACAAGCTGAAGCTTGCAACAGATAATATAAAAGAAGGAAACTTTGACTTTGAGATGCCAAGGGTTCCTGATAACGAAATAGGTGATGTGTGTAAGGACTTTGAAGAGATGAGACTTATACTAAAGAAGTCATCAGAGGATAAGCTTCAGTCAGATAAAGAAGAGAAGGAACTTATAAGAAATATATCACATGATTTAAAGACACCGCTCACAGCTATTAAAGGCTATGTTGAGGGTCTACGTGATGGAATAGCCGATACTCCGGAAAAACAGGCAAAGTATATTAAGACTATTTCCAACAAGGTTAATGATATGGATAAGCTTATAGATGAACTTACTATATATTCAAGACTTGATGCTAACAGGATACTATATACATTTATAAAACTTAATGTTTCAGATTATTTTGATGACTGCTGTGAAGAAATAGGCACAGAACTGGATGCCTCTGGCATAGAGCTAAACTACAGGAATCATATAGACAAGCCGGTAATGATAGTCGCAGACCCAGAGCAGTTAAAGAGAGTTATCAATAATATAATCAGCAACTCAGTCAAGTACATGGTAGAAGGCCGTAAGGGAAAGATAGATATAGACCTTTATGACGAGGGCGAGTATGTACATGTTGTCATGGCTGACAATGGCAAGGGTATAGCTGGCAAGGATATTTCAAGAATATTTGAAAGATTCTACCGTACTGATGAATCACGAAACTCCAAGCAAGGCGGCAGCGGCATAGGACTTGCTATTGTCAAGAAAATCGTTGAAGACCATAAAGGCAAGATATGGGCAGAGAGTGTTGAAGGCGAAGGAACTACAATGCATCTTAATCTGCTTAAGTATAATGAGAATAACCAGCTTGGAATTCTGCAAAAATAAAATATAAAAGGAATAGAAAGGGACAATTGTATGAGCAAAGTATTGATAGTTGAAGATGAGGAAGCAATCGCAGATATTGAAAAGGATTACCTTGAATTAAGTGGATTCACGGTAACAACATGCAAGGATGGAACAACAGGTCTTGCAGAGGCACTTGACGGGGATTATGACATATATATTCTTGATGTCATGCTTCCAGGTGTAGATGGTTTTGAGATATGCAAAAGAATAAGAGAAGTTAAGAATACTCCTATTATCATGGTATCAGCTAAAAAAGAGGATATCGATAAGATAAGAGGACTTGGCGTAGGTGCTGATGATTATATGACGAAGCCTTTTAGTCCAAGTGAGCTTGTTGCCAGAGTTAAGGCACATCTTTCAAGATATGAAAGACTTGTAAACAGTGCCCAGCCTGAAAATGATATTATCGAAATAAGAGGCATCAGGATAGATAAGACAGCCAGAAGAGTATTCGTTAATGGTGAAGAGAAGATATTTACAACTAAGGAATTCGATCTTCTTACATTCTTAGCAGAACATCCTAATCATGTATACACTAAGGAAGAGCTTTTTAAGGAAATATGGGATATGGATTCTATCGGTGATATTGCAACCGTTACTGTCCATATTAAAAAGATAAGGGAAAAGATAGAACTTGATACAAGTAAGCCACAATATATCGAAACGATATGGGGGGTAGGCTACCGCTTTAAGTTATAATACATTACAAAAGCCTGTTTAGAACATATATTCATAATAACCTTAAATATATCGTCCTGTTTTGGATATTGTAAAACTATGAGTGATTTATATGACAGAAAGAAGGATAAATATGATAATTGAAAAGGAATATTTTGATTCAGAAGAAGTCAGGAAAGCGAATGCCATGAATGATAAGACGATGGCACCACCAAGAAGAATACGTCTTGCGACAACGGACAGTAACAAATATTATGCCAAAGCTGTATTTGTAGCCGATAAAGAAAATATAATTACCGGTGAGCTTCTTTACAGACCGGATTTTCAGGAGTCAGAAGAGGGAGTGGCATTCAGCGAGGTTGTTGTTAAACAGACAGCAGATGTGGAAGAATATTTCAAGAATCTTATAAGGTTCGAAGGCTATAAAGTGATTCCGGAAGAATATGATGAGAGTGATATGCTTATGCATTATGATGAGCTTAGCATACAGGCTAATAAGCTTTTGTTTCTTGAGAGCAGGGAGGAGTAGATATGACAGATACGCAGAATGAGGCGTTTAAGATGCCGGTAAACAAGATACGGCTGTTTGAGCATGGGGCTCCGGGTTCGCAGAACCTTAAGCTTACAAGAAAATATTACACTGAAGATATGCCTGATGGAAGAGTAAAGCATATAGTGCAGAACATTACAGATCCGGATATTGTTCCTTACATACCTGATGGTATTGGTAACAGTGCAGAAGCAGAAAGGATTCCGGCAGTATTGATTATTCCAGGAGGTGCGTTCAGACGTCTTGTATACAACTTTGAAGGTGAAGATGTTGCAAAGTGGCTTAATAGTATGGGAATAGCAGCATTTGTTCTTGAATGCAGACTTCCATCAGATGAACATGATAATGCAGAGGATGTTTCGCTTATAGATGCTATGCGCGCAATGAGAGTTATAAGAGGAAGGGCGCAGGAATTCGGTATAGATGAAGCTAAGATAGGCGTTATGGGCTTTTCAGCAGGAGGCTTTATGGCAGCGTTGTTATCAACAGCGTATGAAAGCGATGTGTATGCGGATTATAAGTATAAGGATGAATATGATAAACTGTCGGCAAGACCAGATTTTGCTGTTTGTTCATATCCAGTTATAAGTATTGACGATTGTATTGAAGCAGGTAAAAGATATATGTCTGAGGAACAGGTACTTGAGATAATCAGCGACAGTGAGACAAAGATACTGCATAAGTATAATCCGGATAAGCTTGTAAGACCGGATATGCCGCCAGTATTTATATGTGAAACGGATGATGACAGAACAACATTATCTGAGAACAGTGTGGGCTTTTATATGGCAGCAAGAAAAGCTGGGGTAAGTGCGGAACTTCATATATTCAGAACAGGTGGACATGGTTATGGCTGTGGTGATGATTTTGCACAGACTGGTGAGTGGAAAGTGCTTTTTACAAAGTGGATTAAAAGTATTGGAATTATTTAGTTATGTTGGATATAATATATGAGGATAAAGATAAGATTATATTAAACAAGCCGGCGGGACAACTGTCGCAGAGCGGAAAGTCGTTTGAGATGGATCTTGTAAGTGAAGTTCTTACATATAGAAAAAGCAAGGGTGAAGAAGCTTACGCAGCTATAATAAACAGACTTGACCGTCCTGTATCAGGGCTTGTGCTTATGGCTAAGAATAAAAAGGAAGCAGCAAGATTGTCTTTGCTTATGCAAAAAGAAACACTATGTAAACATTACCAGGTGCTTGTATGTGGAAAACCAGAGTCCGATGAGGGCGAGCTTGTGGATAATCTTATAAAAGATGCAAAGAATAATGAATCATCGGTAGTTTCAAAAGGAACGGCGGGTTCTAAGGAAGCAAGACTTAAGTACAGGCTTCTTTCTTATGATGAAGAAGCAGGCATATCAAGGCTGGATATTCATCTTATAACAGGCAGACATCATCAGATACGTGTCCAGCTTGCTTCAAGAAACATGCCGGTTGTTGGTGATGGAAAGTATGGTGGGAATATGGCAGCCCAGGCAGCTGGAAGGATAAAAGGCATACGTATTAAGCGTGGATGCATAGCGTTATGTGCGGTTAGTCTTAAGCTTGATGGCAAGTTATACGAAGTGAAACCAGGATTTTAGATATAGGTATAAGATAATCACCTCTGTGGAATACTTCTACAGAGGTGATTATTTATGTGCAGAGAGGAAAGAAATGTAAAAGAAAATAAAGAAGAGTATCAAAAAGAATATCAAGATAAAGAATATAACAGGAAACTGAAATACCTTGCCGGGATTGTAGTTATAACATTTTCTGTATATGTGAGCTTTAAATATCTTCTTGTATATGTGTGGCCATTTGTGCTTGGCGTGCTTGCTGCACTGCTTCTTGAAAAGCCAGTAAACAGTATATATATGTGGATATGCAAAAGGATAAGGCTGGATAAAAGAAAAGTACATGCACAAAGAATTAAAGAACATCGCATAAAAAGCATAATAGCCACAATTATAATGTTAATAATATCTGTTGTTATAATAATATTGCTTGCTGCAGCAGTTATAACAGGAGCGAATGAGATAAGTGATTTTTTAAAGAACTGGGATTACAATACGATAGGTATAAGGCAGCAGACTGCCAGGATATGCCTTGAAGCGGATGATTTTCTTGGACTTGATGGTGGATGTTGTCTTGATACGCTTATAATGTGTGGACGCAGGCTGGCAGGTATAATGCCTGAAAAGATATTTCATATATCTGTACCTGTTATAAAAAATATAGTTATAGTGGCTGGAGGTCTGGTTGTTGGCTTTATATCAGTTATATATCTGTCAACAGATATGGATGAAATAAGGACACAGATACGTGACAGTGTGTTTGTGGAAGAGATAAGGATGCTGTGGCATGAGGTAAAGAGACTTATCAATGTATATTTTAAAGTTGAATTAAGAATCATGTTTATTAATTCAGCTATAAGCATGGCAGCATTTTTTATAATAAAAAGTCCATATGCAGTCATGCTCGGAATAATAGTTGGAGTTGTTGATGCACTTCCGGTATTTGGGACAGGTACGATACTTATACCATGGATGTTGTTTAACCTGATTATGAAGAATTTCTTATCGGCAGTGGTTGTGCTTGTGACATATGTAATAACTTATTTTGTACGTGAGATTATGGAGTCAAAATGTATGGGAGACAAGCTTGGAATATCGCCTTTTGCCATGCTTGTCATTATATTTGTCGGACTGCTTGTGTATGGTATTCCAGGCTTCATAACCGGTCCCGTGAGCTTCGTTATAATAAAAGCACTGGTTTTAAGGCTTAGATGTGTTATGAAGATGGATGAAGCATAGAAAAAGGAATAAAAGAAAATGCATAATAAAAATGTGATAAAATAGGATCTTCTGGGGTGATGGTGGGTTAAAAAACATAATAAAAGAAAAATATAATAAAAGAAAAATACAATAAAAGAAAAAACGGAATATATGAAAAGTGCCTTGAAATTAATCAGGTCAGATGTTAAACTAATACAGATTATGTGACACATTTAACAGATAGCGCAGATAGCGCAGGAATGAGGTATATTTATGGCAGAGGATAAGAAGTTAGTAGAAGCGATTACTTCCATGGATGTAGACTTTGCACAGTGGTACACAGATGTATGCAAGAAAGCAGAGCTTATGTCATATTCAAGCGTTAAGGGATGTATGATATTTAAGCCGGCTGGATATGCAATCTGGGAGAATATAAAGAACGAGATGGACAGAAGATTTAAGGAAACAGGTGTTGAGAATGTATACCTTCCTATGTTTATTCCAGAAAGTCTTCTTGAAAAGGAAAAGGATCATGTAGAAGGGTTTGCACCAGAAGTAGCGTGGGTTACTTATGGAGGACTTAATCCACTTCAGGAAAGAATGTGTGTAAGACCAACATCTGAAACACTTTTTTGCGATTTCTACAAGGATGAGATACAGTCATACAGAGATTTGCCAAAGGTATATAACCAGTGGTGTTCAGTAGTAAGATGGGAAAAAGAAACAAGACCATTCCTTCGTTCAAGAGAATTCTTATGGCAGGAAGGACATACAGCACATGCAACAGCAGAGGATGCAGAAGCACGTACACAGCAGATGCTTAACCTTTATGCACAGTTTTGTGAAGAGGTGCTTGCTATACCTGTTATCAAGGGACGTAAGACAGATAAGGAAAAGTTTGCAGGTGCAGAGGCTACTTATACTATAGAAGCACTTATGCATGATGGTAAGGCACTTCAGTCAGGAACAAGCCACAACTTTGGAGATGGATTCGCTAAGGCGTTTGGCATACAGTATACAGATAAGGATAACAAGCTTAAGTATGTTCATCAGACTTCATGGGGAACAACAACAAGACTTATCGGTGCTGTTATCATGACACACGGTGATAACTCAGGACTTGTACTTCCACCTAAGGTTGCACCAGTTCAGGTTGACATCATACCTATCATGCAGAAGAAGGAAGGCGTGCTTGATAAGGCTTACGAAGTAAGAGATGCTATAAAGGCAGCAGGTCTCAGAGTTAAGGTTGATGATTCTGATAAGAATCCAGGCTGGAAGTTCTCAGAGCAGGAAATGCGTGGTATCCCTGTAAGAGTTGAGATGGGACCTAGAGATATTGAAGCTAACCAAGCTATCGTTGTACGCCGTGATACAAGAGAGAAGATTACAGTAGCTATTGACGAGCTTGCAGCTAAGCTTCCAGAGATACTTGATACTATCCAGAAGGATATGCTTGAAAGAGCAAGAGCACATAGAGATGCACATACATATGTTGCAGTTAACTATGATGAGTTCAAGGAAACAGCAGCTAACAAGCCAGGATTTATCAAGGCTATGTGGTGTGGTGACCAGGCATGTGAAGATAAGATTAAAGAAGATACAACATGTACTTCAAGATGTATGCCATTTGCACAGGAACAGTTAAGTGATGTGTGTGTATGCTGTGGCAGACCAGCTAAGAAGATGGTTTACTGGGGCAAGGCATACTAATATATATTACAGATTTCAGGTTATAGAGATTAATTCAGAGTGGTTCAGGCTGGTTCGGATTAAATCAGATTAAATTAAGCGGAAAATCCATAGGTAAATGTGGGTTTTCCGTTTTTTGATTTTGACTTAAAAAAATTCCTATCAAAGTATCGTGAAAAATTCATTTGTATTGTAATGCAAATGGGGGTTAAGTAAAACATCCAGACAACCGATAAACTTATCATAAAGAAATAAAAAAGTTTTTTGTTTATAATAGAAAGAGAGGCGGTTAGTATGCGTATAGATGCTTATAATGCTGTCAGCCAGGTATACAAGACAAGTGCTTATGCCAGGGAAAAAGGCATGGCTGTTAAGAAAACTGAAAAAGACAAGTATGAATTATCAGATACAGCCAGATTATATAATACAGCTAAGGCAGCAGTTAGTGAAGCTTCTGATGTAAGACTTGATAAAGTCAACGACATTAAGGCACGTATTGCAGCCGGAACATATAATATAAGTTCAGAGGCAGTAGCCGAGAAGATGCTTGGCAGTGTATCTACATTGACATTCTGATGAAAAAGAATGCATATGGTCAGAGGATGCATTGGGATTGTGCATTGCTGTACAGTTTTATAGTTTGCTGACACGATAATCTTAAGACGGAGGAGCATATATGGCAAGCCTGATAGATTGTTTAATCGAAGACCTTACGAATGAGAATGATGGATATGAGAAGCTCCTTAGTCTGTCGAATGAAAAAACATCTGCCATAGTAAGTGGCAATATCGAAAAGCTTCAGGAGATATTTACAAGAGAGCAGAAGCTCATAGAAGAAGTAGATGTATATGAGAAAAAAAGACAGGAAGATGTGAAGGATATATGTAATGTGCTAAGACTTCCATATGAAGAGATAAAGGTTGAACACATAGTACAGATACTTGAAAAGAAAGCTAAAGAGCATGATGCTCTTCAGAACATATATCTTAAGCTTAAAAGAACACTTAGCCAGCTTACAGCGGTTAACGAGAACAATAAGCTGCTGCTTAAAGAATCTATGGATATGATTCAGTTTGAGCTTGATTTGGCAAGAAACTCAGTGTTGAAGCCACAGACAAGCAACTATGGAAGAACAGCTTATGAAGAACAGGAAATAACAGGTGCTACAGGATTTGATGCAAAGCAGTGATATAAACTAAAGAAAAGTATTAAAACAGATAAAAGATTGTAAAAGATTACATTAAGTCTGGTATGTGGAAAAGGATTGAAGCAGGCTGGACTTACATATAAGTATAGAATAATATCAGATATAATATAAGAATCACATTTTCAAAGGATTGAATTGGGATGTTTAATGGTACTGCGGTATTAGAACCAGTTTTATTTTTGATAGTGTGATTTTTTTAATGGAGGAATTATGGCAAACGGAATGGGGTCGCTGATGGTAGGAGCCACAGGCTTAAGATCGTCACAGACAGCACTTAATACAACAGCACATAACCTTTCCAATGTTAATACAGAAGGGTATACAAGGCAGCAGATAACATTTGCAGATTCAACATATGCTAACGTGTTTTCTAAGAGCCTTAACAAAGGCAAGTATGGCTTAGGCGTAGATATAGATGCGATAAGCCGTATAAGGAATGAGTTCATAGACAGGTCATACAGAACTGAAAGTTCAAGACTGGGATTCTATGAAAGCCAGGCTAATGCAGTATACGAGGTTGAAGACTGGTTTGGTGAAATGCAGGGAGTTACTTATCAGCAGCATATCACAAACCTTTACAATGCAGTAAACGAACTTACAAAGAATCCAACAAGTACTATAGCCAGGTCATCACTTATACAGAATGCTACAGCATTCATAGACCGTTCAGAGGCTATATATAGTGGACTTAAGGATTATCAGGTCACACTGAATACCGAAGTAAACAACATGGTGGAAAAGATTAATTCACTTGGACAGAAGATATATAATCTTAACAAAGGCATCGTTAAGGTCGAAGCGGAAGGTGTGGAGCGTGCGAACGATTTAAGAGATTCAAGAGATCTTGCACTTGATGAGCTTAGTAAGTATATAGATATTGATTATTATGAGACAAAGGATGGCGAAGTAATAGTTAGTGCTGAGAATGTCCCATTTATAACAAAAAATGATATCGCAAAGATGAGCGTAAGAGAAGAAGGAACATATGGACTGCTTATACCTCAGTGGGAGGGATATCAGCAGGATGTATATAACTTTGACAAGCAGGCAAACAATGCCAATGACACAGATAAAGGCAAGCTTAAAGGGCTGCTTATCGCAAGAGGTGTTATAGAGGTAAACTACACAGATATTCCAGTAATGCCTGAAAGAGCAGACTATGATCTTACAACAGAGCAGGGTATGGCAGAATATAATAGTGCCATGGATGCGTATCAGCAGAAGCAGGATTACTATAACAAGTATATAGAGCCATCAGCTATCCTTAGTGCTATAGCAGGCTTTGACAAGCTTGTAAATGGAATAGTAACAGCCATGAATGATGTTTTATGTCCGGAAACTACCATGGATACAACAAAAGAGCTCACAGATGCAGATGGCAATATATTAAAGGCAGAGAAGTATGTATACAATGCATCGACACATGATGTGCTTTATGACAGCCATGGCAACGTAGTTGCCGGAAAAGAAAATGGTGATGGAACATACAGTTATGAAGCATCTGAAAAGCTGTATGTTGATGCTAATCAGGAAGAAACAGAGAATATAGACAGCATGACATACAAGATACTTGATATGAGCAAGGCTGGATATGGCATGGATGACGATGAAACAAGAGGTGTTGAACTCTTTAAAAGAAACGGTACAGACAGATATAAGCAGATCACAGGTGCAGATGGCAGTACAATATATGTAAGAAACAACCTGAATGTTACCGGCTTTGAAACTGACTATACACTTGGTAATCTGATTGTCAATCCTGAGGCTTCACAGAATGTAGGTACACTCCCTCTTTCTACAGAGCATGGCAAGGAGGATTTCTCAAAGGTAAATGAGCTTATAGATACATTCAGCAAAAAGTTTGCATCACTTAACCCTGAGAACTATGCAAAGGCAGATTTCAACACATTTTACAATGATTATATAGGTGAGTTTGCTACGATGGGAAGCGTGCTTACCAAGTATGTCAACAACCAGACAACCATGGTCAATGGTTATGACAACCAGAGACTGCAGACATCAGGTGTATCATCTGATGAAGAGCTTCAGAAGATGATTAAGTATCAGCACGCATATAATGCGGCTTCAAGATATATCAACGTAGTAAGCGAGATGATAGAACATCTTGTTACATCACTTGGACATGCATGATGAATAACAGAGGAACCTTTTGCCACTTACATCATGATTTGATAATAATGGCTGGCTTATTTTAGAGCAATCAGCAGACTTAGAAACAGTAAGTTGGTTAAAGAGACTATAGGAAACAACAAGAATGGAGAAATAATATGGCATCTACATTTTTTGGTTTATCAATATCATATAAAGGACTTCAGGCAGCGCAGACATCCATAACAACATCAGCGCACAACCTGTCAAACATTAATACAGAAGGCTATACAAAGCAGAGTGCAGAGTTAAAGGCAGCTGACTCGTTAAGAACATTTTCATCATACGGAACTATAGGTGCCGGTGTTGATGTTGTTGGCATCAATCAGACAAGAGACAGCTACTATGACCAGAAGTATAGAAACAATATGTCTAACTATGGACAGTATGAATCAAAGAACAACTACATGACACAGATAGAGGACTATCTGAATGAGTTCATACTTAACGGATTCTCTAAAGAATACAGCAACTTCTTTTCAGCAGTTAACCAGCTGACTATAACACCATCTGATGAATCGGCAAAGAACCAGCTCATAAATAACGCAAAAAGTATGTCGGATTATTTCAACACACTCTCAACTAACTTGAGAAATGTGCAGTCAGATGCTAATAATGAGATAAAAGATACAGTAGACCACATCAATACTCTTGCACAGAATATAACATCACTTAATAAGCAGATTAACCAGATAGAAGCCTGCTATGGAGATGCTAACGACTTAAGAGACCAGAGAAATGCACTTGTGGATAATCTGTCAAAGTATATCAATATATCAACTAATGAGACACCGATAGCAAACGGACTTACATCTTTCCAGATAACAGTTAATGGACAGTCGCTTGTAAACAACTATGATTATAAGACACTTGAGGTAGTCGCAAGAACGCAGAAAAGAAATGCAAGCGATGCAGAAGGATTATATGACATACAGTGGAGTGATGATGATCCTTTTGATATATATAGTTCTTCACTTGGAGGTCAGCTTAAGGCACTTGTAGATATAAGGGATGGCTGTAATGGTGAGATAGAATCAGTTGCAGCTAATGCAGATGGCAGCTATAAGCTTGATGATGATGGAAACAGAGTGACAGAGACGAATCCACAGGCTTCAGCAAATGTTAACTATAAGGGTATTCCTTACTATCAGTCACAGCTTAACCAGTTCATACAGACATTCTCACAGGCAGTCAACAACATATTTAAGAGTGGATATGTATCAGATGCTAAAACAGAGGATGCTGCCAACAAGGGTATAGCGTTGTTTGTAGTGGGAGATAATTCAAAGACACTTACAGCCTCAACAGTATCAGTTAATTCTGAGCTTCTTAAGGATGCCAACAAGCTTGCAACAAAGACAACAGTAAGCGAAGGCGAGGGCAGTGCAAGCATTATGGATAAGCTTAATGCATTACAGAAGGAAAGACTGTTTGATGGTGGTACAGGTTCGTACTTCCTTGAAACTATAGTCAGTGATATGTCTATAGATGCAAGCAAGGCTAAGACATTTTTAACAAACTACAACAATATGAAGACAACTATACAGAATCAGCGACTTTCAGTCATGGGTGTAGATACAGATGAAGAAGCCATGGATATCATGAAGTTCCAGCAGGCTTATAATCTTAACTCAAAGATGATGTCAGTTATGAATCAGATATATGATAAGCTTATTAACCAGACAGGCTTATAAAATGTGAAATATGCCGGATGTACTTAATAACATTTTTATATAAATGCTTTGCACGCAGGCACAGACAAGATAAGTGCAAAAGAATATTTATAAAAGAAGATTATTCATAAAAAGAAGATTTTAAAAATGCAGATATCACATTAAATGAATATAGATACGAGGTGGAATATATGAGAGTTACGAATCAGATGATGATAAACAGTTCTATAGCTAACATACAGGCTAATAAGAACCAGATAAATACCATGGATACACAGTTATCTACACAGAAGAAGATTAACAAGCCTTCTGATGACCCAATCATAGCTATAAGAGCACTCAGACTCAGAAGCAGCCTTGACCAGGTAACACAGTATGTAAATAAGAATATACCTGATGCTTCATCATGGCTTTCGGTTACGCAGGATGCACTTGCACAGGGATATGATATAGCTTACCAGCTGTATTCATATTGCAACCAGGGTGCTTCAGATTCTTATTCATCAGATGAGCGTAGTACAATCATACAGACACTTGACAAGCTGAAGAACTCATACTATGTGCAGGGTGATGTAGACTATGCCGGAAGATATGTTTTTACAGGCTTTGCTACAGACAGACCGCTCACATATCCATCAGATGTTAAAGCAGCTGAGGCAGATTATACCATAACACAGAGCTTTGACAGAGAGAGCATCAGTGAAAAAAAGGTATATACCAATGCATATACAAACGAAGATATCATTAATCTGAATGTCAAGAAGGATACAGACGGCAAGATAGTGACACCTAATGTGGCTACAGTTCATAGAATACAGCTGGGTTACTCAGAGGTAGATGCTGATGGAACATTTAAGATTACAGATGCCAGTGGAAATGTGGCTACAGTAACTAAGAATGATGATGGAACGGCTAATGTAACAGGAATAGTAAATGCCAAAGGTGAGACTATAGATTCTCTGGATGATGGAAGCGGCAATCCAGTGAGTATAACATTTACAGCAGATTCAAACTATATACCTGGCGATGATGAAATAGCTATTAACTCACAGCTTGGAGAAGTACTTCTTGGCGAGAATGTATACAACAATACATACACCAACAACTCATTTTCAGTACAGTATGAAAAGTCCAACTTCAAAAAGGGTGATGTTGATCCGACTATGTATTTTACATGTGTAGACAATGTTACAGGTATAAACTACGTAAAGAAGAGCGAAGATATTGAATATAACGTAAACTTTACACAGAAGCTTAAGGTTAATACACAGGCAGACGAAAGCTTTGATATATATCTTGGCAGAAATGTAGATGATATCATGGCAGCTGTGCAGAATACTGTAGATATCGAGAATCAGATAAGTAAAGTCGAGAGCATGAAGAAGGAAGAAAAGTATGCAGGTACTGACGACCAGAAGAAGCTTGATGACATACTTGAAGGACTAAACAAGCAGAAGGATCTTGCAAAGGATCAGATGACAAAGGCTTTCGAGAAGGGCATCGGACAGATGCAGGGATATCAGGAGAAGATATCTAATGCAAAGTCAGATGTAGGTAACAGAATCCAGCGTCTTGACCTTACAAAGACAAGACTTACAGAACAGAAGACTAACTTTACAAGTCTTAAGTCACAGAACGAAGATATAGACCTTGAGGAAGTGGTAGTAAACTATACAGCAGCACAGCTTGTATACAACGCAGCACTTTCAGCAGCAAGTAAGGTTGTACAGCAGACATTGCTGGATTTTATAGGCTAAAAATATGCTGAATCCATAAATGAAAAATTCAGTATATAAAAACAAGGGGAGGCAAATTAATGCAGGTTGATACTAGGTGGTTTGGCACTGTAGATATTGATGATAATAAAATAGTTACTTTTGACCTTGGAATAATAGGGTTTGAGGATTGCAAGAAATTCACACTTATATATGATGTAGAAAAGGGAGATGAAGCAGCTATCATGTGGCTTCAGTCACTTGATGAGGCAGCACTGGCACTTCCTGTCATGAAGCCGGAGTATATCATGAAAGGTTATGATCCTGTTGTGGAGGATGAAATACTTAACACGCTTGGTGAGGACATACAGTCAGCTAATCTGGCAGTGTTCTGTACACTTACAGTACCAGAGAACCTTACAAAAATGACTATTAACTTAAAGGCTCCTATCATAATCAACGCTGACACTATGAAGGGAGTCCAGCTTATAGCAGATAATGAGGATTATGCTGTCAGATACCCTATTTATGATATTCTTAACGAAAGGAAGGGGGAGTAGAATGCTGGCATTATCAAGAAAGAAGGACGAAGCAATCATCATCAATGATGATATTGAGATAACAGTAATCGAGATAAAGGGCGATCAGGTAAAGCTTGGCATCACAGCTCCAAAGTCCGTTCCTATATATCGTAAAGAAGTATATGTACAGATAAAAGATGCTAACAAAGAGGCTGTCGAACAGAAGATAGATGTGGCTGCACTTAATAAACTGTTTAAGAAGCAGGACAAATAAAAAGGCAGGTATTATATTTTTACATGTATTGCCGATATAAGAAATAGAAACTAATGACCAGTATGCAAAGAAAAGGATTTCTTGGCAGGGCATAAGGTTTGATATATTTATGACGATTGTATGGGTGATGTAAAAAAGCTGTCACTCGTATATGTATACGCACACGGAGGTGAAAGATAATGGGAATTGAGAAGATAAGTGGCCAGGCAGCTTATCAGAGCCAGGCAACGCAGGCTGCACAGGTTAACAAGGTTAGTGCAGCACCAGCAGCAGAAACTAATAATTCACAGGATTCAGTAAACAGCGCAGCACATATAGCTGCAGTTATGCAGGTGAGTACATCACAGAAAGCTAATGCAGACAGCAACAGCAGTAACAATAGCAACAGTGGTGCACAATCAAGCTTTAAGCAGCAGGAAGAACAGAAAGAAGCTTCTATGCAGAAGCTTAAAGATATCCAGAAGGTTATCAATCATAATACAGTAGCAGAGTTCGGATACAACGAGCCAACTAACCGTATTACGATTAAGATTAAGGATAAGGATACAGATGAAGTTATCAAGGAGATACCATCAGAAAAGGCACTTGAGATGCTTGCTAAGGCATGGGAGCTTGCTGGTATACTTGTGGATGAGAAGAGATAAAGAATTACATAATCTTATGAAGAAATATATAAGAATGGAGGAATAATATGCCAATCAGATTATCGGGTATGGTTTCAGGTATGGATACAGAGACACTTGTATCTGCACTTGTATCAGGATATAAGCTAAAAAAAGATAATCTTGTCAAAGCACAGACAAAGCTTTCATGGAAACAGGAAAAATGGAAGACTATGAATACAAGTATATATAGCTTCTATAGTGGAAAGCTGTCAGCAGGAAGATTATCTAACGCATACAGCCTTAAGAAGTCAACAGTATCTAACTCAACGGTAGCTACAGTAACAGCAAGCTCAAGTGCGGTTGCAGGTACACAGAAGCTTAAGGTAAAGAAGCTTGCATCATCAGGTTATCTTACTGGTGGTACTGTGAAGGATGGCAAAGCTAATATTACAGGTTCATCTAAGTTGTCTGACATAACAGGAAGCACATCACAGGGAAGTGTTACTCTCTCAGTGGATGGTAAGAGTACTACTATAGAACTGACAGAGGATATGACTGTTAATCAGTTCGTTGTAAAGTTAAAGGATGCTGGTGTACAGGCTAGCTTTGATGAGAATAACCAGAGGTTCTTTATAAGCTCAAAGACATCAGGAGCAAAGGGAGACTTTAGCCTTACGGCTAACGATACCGCTGGAAATGATTCGCTTAAGAAGCTTGGCTTATATGTAAGTCCGAATAAAGCTTCAAAGGAATACGAAGAATGTGATAGACTTTCCAAGCTGACAGATGGCAGCACTGCATATAGTAATGAGCTGGAATCTATGTATACAAAGGTGACTGCTGATGAGGTTGCTAAGAAATATGCTGACCAGTATAATGCAGCAAAGAAGGTTGTAGATACACTGAAAAGCAGTGATACATGGGGAACAGCTAAGTCAATTGATGATGTAACAGCTAGTAGAGATCAACTAAAAGCTGATATAGCTGCTAACGCAAATTATAACAAGTATAAAAAAGTAAAGACTAATTCAGACGGAAGTACAGTTAAAGATGAACAGGGCAATATTATATATGAATATGATACAGAAGCCATGAAAAAAGACAATGAAGAACTGTATAATAAGTATAATAAAGACACTAAGAAGCTTGAAAGCTATAATTCTCTGATTTCTGACTATACAAAGAATCAGGAGATTATGGATAAGCTCTATGACAATGGAAATGGTTATATCACATTAAACAATGATACCAAGGAAGCAGTAGCAGATGCATCTAATACTAAAGTTGTAGAAGAGGTTAATAATACGAACACTGATTCCAAAGCAAAAGCCAAAACACTGCTTGATAACAAAATAAGTGCGGCTAAAGCATATGTGGCAGAAGCAGATGCAGCGGCTTCTACATCAGCAACAACAGGAGCAGCTTCAGGTACAACGGCCGCAGGCTCATCAACAGCTGGTACTACAGGTGCAGTACGAATAGTAGGAGTAGATGCAGAGATAGAGCTTAATGGTGCGAAGTTTACTAACAACACAAGCACATTCTCTATCAATGGCCTTACTATCCAGGCTACAGCAGAAACAAAGGACGATGAGCCAGTTACTATAACAACAGACACAGATGTAGATGCTATATACAAGTCTATCAAGGACATGTTCACAGAGTACAACAAGCTTATCAAGTCTATGGATGAGGCTTATAACGCAGACAGCTCTAAGGGATATGAGCCTTTAACAGATGAAGAAAAGGATGCTATGTCTGATAAAGAGGTTGAGAAGTGGGAGACAAAGATTAAGGATTCGCTTCTTAGAAAAGATGATACACTAAACAGTGTTGCCAATACATTAAAGAATGATATGGCATCATCATTTATTATTAATGGCAAGAGCTATGCGCTGTCAAGTTTTGGTATATCAACACTCGGATATTTTGCATCAGGCGAGAACGAAAAGGGTGTGTACCATATAGATGGTGATAAGGATGATACAACTACATCAGGAAACGAAGATAAGCTAAGAGCAGCTATTGCAAGTGATCCTGAGACAGTAGTTTCATTCTTCTCACAGTTATGTACCAAGCTATATACTGATCTTGGCAACAAGATGGCATCATCATCTGTAAGCAGTGCATACACGATTTACAATGATAAGCAGATGAATACACAGTATTCAGAATACAATACAAAGATAAGTGATGCTGAATCAAAGGTATCAACATGGGAAGATTACTACTATAGTAAGTTCTCAGCTATGGAGTCAGCACTTGCTAAGCTTAATTCACAGTCATCTTCTATGTCGGGACTTTTTGGTTAAAATATTTTATAATTATATAGTGCATTTTTTAAACATATATAGTATAATATAAAAAGTGTTTAAAGTACGTATAATATACAGAAATGAATAAGCATCGGGAGAGGAATAGTTTTATGTTATATAATCAGAATATCGCGCAGCAGTATAATCGAAACAAGGTATTAACAGCTTCACCAGCTGAGCTTACATTGCTGTTATACGAAGGGGCTATTAAGTTTTGCAATATTGCTTCAGTGGCAATAGAAAAGAATGACTATCAGAAGGCACATACTAATATTGTTAAGGCAGAGATGATTATAGAGGAGTTTCAAGCAACTCTTAATCATAAGTATCCAGTATCGGAGGATTTCGATAAGCTTTATAAGTACATATATGGATTGCTGGTAGATGCTAATATGACGAAGAATAAGGAGCTTCTTGAAAAAGCTACTGATGAACTAAGAGGAATGCGTGATACATGGAAGGAAGTTATGGCTCGCGCAGGCGTTCAGAAATAATACGGCAGGTAAGCATATGGAAACAGAGAATTATCTTCAGATGATGATTGATAGTATGCAAAAAAAGAAAGTCATACTTAAACAGATAATAGTTTTTAATGAGGAACAGGAAGCATTATTAAAGGAAGAAGATTTCAATGGAGCTGCGTTTCAGAAGAATATGGAGAATAAGTCGGATTGCATAGATGAGCTTGATACATTAGACGAAGGATTCCAGATGATATATGATAGAATCAAGGCTGATGTTAATGAGTACAAGGTCAGATATAAGGAAGATATAAAGTTTCTTCAGCAGCTTATCAAAGAGGTTACTGAACTAGGAGTTACTATTCAGGCTCAGGAATCAAGAAATCGTGTAAAGGCTGATATGAAGTTCAGACAATTAAGACAGGAAACAAAGGCTGCCAAGAGAAGTATAAGTATGGCTAACACATATTACAGGAATATGAGTGGGATAAGCTCTGAACCACAATTTATGGATCAGAAGAAATAATCATCAAATTAGTTTATATACGGGCTAAAGTTATGTAACGGATGTCCGATATAATAAATAGCAGGATTGATATCCTGAAACAATTATTATGAGTGGCATGGAAGCCACCAGAATTTCAAGGAGGAAACTATTATGGTAGTACAACACAATCTTTCAGCAATGAACACTAACAGACAGATGGGCGTAGTTTCTAGCTCATTACAGAAGTCTACAGAAAAGTTATCATCAGGTTACAAGATCAACAGAGCTGGTGATGATGCAGCTGGTCTTTCAATCTCAGAAAAGATGAGAAGCCAGATCAGAGGTCTTAACAAGGCTTCTTCTAATGCACAGGATGGTATCTCACTTATCCAGGTAGCTGAAGGTGCTCTTAATGAAACACATTCTATTCTTCAGAGAATGAATGAACTTGCAACACAGGCTGCTAACGATACTAATACATCAGTTGATAGAACAGCTATCAAGAATGAGATGGATCAGTTAACATCTGAAATCAACAGAATTCAGTCTACAACACAGTTCAACACAATGAACCTTCTTGATGGATCATTCTCATCTAAGAATCTTCAGGTTGGTGCATTATCTGGTCAGACAATCAAGATTTCTGTTACAAAGATGAGCGCATCTAATATCGGTGTAAGTGGACTTTCAGTAAGTAGTAATGTAAAAGCTGGTGAGGCTATGAGCAAGATTCAGTTAGCTATTCAGTCAGTATCTAGCCAGAGATCTAAGCTTGGTGCTATTCAGAACAGACTTGAGCACACTATTAACAACCTTAATACAACAAGTGAGAATACATCAGCAGCTGAATCACGTATCCGTGATACAGATATGGCATCTGAGATGGTTGAGTACAGCAAGAACAACATCCTTCAGCAGGCTGGACAGTCTATGCTTGCACAGGCTAATCAGCAGAACCAGGGTGTTCTTTCACTTCTCGGCTAATCATTGTCACTACTATAAGAAAAGAGGGCGGTTTATCCGTCCTCTTTTTTGTGATGAATATTAATGCAACAATTCTTATAATGTATTAATTAAGAAGTGAAGTTAAGGTATTCATAGTATCATAAAAAACTGCGTTGGCATCATAATTAATAACAGATTCGTGGCATATATAAGGGTCAATGGGTGTATATTTTCCCGATCCTATATTGTCAAGAATATGCGCCAGTTCTTCAGGGCTATTATGCGGGTATATGTATCCGTTGATTCCATCATGTATAATGTCGGTCACACCGTTAACGGGAGTGGATATAACTGGAATACCGCAGGCAAGAGCTTCATAACATACAAGGGAAAAACCTTCGTATTCAGATGATATTATAAGAGCGGCAGCTTCGTGCACATCGTTCCATGGATGCTGTATCCAGCCTTTGAATACTACCTGGTTACTTATATTTAAAGAGTCCGTAAGCTGTCTAAGCTCATCAAGCTTATTCCCATCACCATAGATAGCTAAGTTCCATCTATCATGGGCTGTGGCAATAGCTTTAAGTATAACATTTACGCGTTTCTCTTCTGAAAGGCGACCCATAAATATAAGATTACGACATTCCGTGTTTTTTTTCTTATGAAAAGGCAGCTTGTCTATATGGATTGGGTTGCGAATCAGTCTTACATTGATGGAAGGTTTGTTTGAACGTATGTAATGATAGCTTTTTTTACTCAATACCATAACCAAATCGGCATATTCAAGGCTCTCAATACCGCCATAGGCATTTTTTTCATAGGTTTCAATGGGACCATGAAGCCAGCTTACAAGCTTGCAGTGGGAATTGGTGTTTATAATAGCAAGTCTGCTTATCATAGTTAACATAGGCCATGGAGTAGCTATAAGAATATTAGGAGCACCAAGCTTTGTGATATACTGCTCACACATAGGTATATAATCGGAAATATCATGTATGGAACGGTTAGTAGATATAGGGTAATAATCAATTCGTGGGTCTACCCATCGATATGTATATTGTTCAAGCTGTATGACACGTACATGTATATCATGTTTCATAAGAAATAGTGCAAGTTCATTAAGGACGGATTCTACGCCTCCGTTTCCACCATATGGAACAAGAAAATCTATAGTTATATTTCTGTTATATGCAGATAACATATATACCTCCGTAATGTTAAAATGTGTAGAAAAAATAATCATAAAGTGTAGAAAATATATGAATAAGTGATTGAATATAGCTTTATATTATCGTATACTAAGTATACGTATATGGGCATAATAATTCAATATTAAATAAAATTTAATAAATTTTTAAAAATAGGGTTAAGTATAGTGTAAATAAACCGATATACAAAACAGCAGGTGATACTGGATAGGAAGAAAGTATATCACAGGATGAATTAATATATTGTCAGTTACAGATTGGTGATATATATAATATGAGTATATTCAAGGAGGAATATTTAATATGGTAGTACAGCATAATCTTTCAGCGATGAATACTAACAGACAGTTAGGTACTGTTACAAGTTCGCTTTCTAAGTCAACAGAAAAGTTGTCTTCAGGATATAAAATTAACAGAGCAGCAGATGATGCAGCAGGTCTTTCAATCTCAGAAAAGATGAGAAGCCAGATCAGAGGACTTGATAAGTCAGCTTCTAATGCACAGGATGGTATTTCACTTATCCAGGTTGCAGAAGGTGCGCTTAATGAGACACACTCTATCTTACAGAGAATGAACGAGCTTGCAACACAGGCAGCTAATGATACTAATACATCTATAGATAGAACTGCTATATCAGCAGAGATGGATCAGTTAACATCTGAAATCAACAGAATCCAGTCAACAACACAGTTTAATACTATGAATCTTCTTGATGGTACATTCACATCTAAGAATCTTCAGGTAGGTGCTATGTCAGGTCAGACTATAGTTATCTCAGTTACTAAGATGAGTGCATCGAATATCGGTGTAAGCGGACTTAGTGTAAGCAACAATGCTAACGCAGGTCAGGCTATGAGTAAGATTCAGTTAGCTATACAGTCAGTATCTGCTCAGAGATCTAAGCTTGGTGCAATTCAGAACAGACTTGAACACACAATAAACAACCTTGAGGCAACAAGCGAGAATACATCATCAGCTGAGTCTCGTATCCGTGATACAGATATGGCTTCTGAGATGGTAGAATACAGCAAGAACAATATCTTACAGCAGGCTGGACAGTCTATGCTTGCACAGGCTAATCAGCAGACACAGGGAGTAGTATCACTTCTCCAGTAATTATATGATTAATATTGATTTTAAAGCCAATGATTAATAGTCATTGGCTTTTTTTAACATAAGTAATTAGTTTCAGATGGCTAAACAACAATAAGTGGCTTAGCAGTAATGAGCAGCTAATTAGTAATAAGCAAGTGTAATTACAGAAGTGATAAGGAGAATTGCGTATGAATATACCAGAAGGATATCTTAACGGAGAGATTCGTGATGGATTTTATGTTGAGAGTACAATGAAGAAAGCATGGGCAGCCGAAATAGAAGTACTTAATGAGGTGGATAGAATATGTCGGCAGCATGATATCCAATATTTTGCTGACTGGGGAACTTTGCTTGGGACTATCAGGCATAAAGGATTCGTTCCGTGGGATGATGATATGGATATAACCATGAAAAGAGAAGATTATACAAGATTCTGTCAGATAGTGCAGCAGGAGCAAGGTGATCTTGAGATAATTAACTTTCATACAGATCCAGAGTGGAAAGATATGCTGTCAAGAGTGATTAATGGAAGAAATGTTAATTATACACAAGAACATCTGAAAAAATATCATGGATTTCCATATGTTGCAGGACTTGATATATTTCCACTTGATTATGTAGCACCGACAGAAGATGAGGATGAGATTCACTGCAGTATGATATCTATAGTAGAGGCTTTTTCTGCTAATATTAGAAACAATACAGCAACGCCAGAAGAGATAGAGCAGACTACGAAAGATATAGAACAGATGTGTGGAGTTAAGTTTAACAATCTTGAACCACTCGCGACTTTGCTTTTAAAGCTAGGTGAAAGACTCAGCATGATGTACACGGAGAAAGAATCACATGCAGTAGCACTTATGGGAGACCATGCTGGTCCGCGTCCGTTAGATGTATATCCTAAAGAATATTATAGTGAAAGTATATATATGCCTTTTGAATACACAACTATTCCGGTACCGGTAGGATATGAAAAGATATTAATACAAAAGTATGGAGAAAACTATATGACTCCATATCTTGGAGGAACTAATCATGAATATCCATTCTATAGAAAACAGCAGAGAGAAGTATACAGACAGATGGGAATAATAGTGTGATAGTATGAAGAAGGTTATTACGTATGGAACATATGACCTGTTTCATCAGGGGCATTATAATCTTTTAAAAAGGGCTAAAGAGCTTGGAGATTATCTTATAGTTGGTGTTACTACAGAACATTTTGATGAGGCAAGAGGTAAGGTAAATGTAGTTGATCCTATTATGGAAAGAATAGAAAATGTCAGAAAAACGGGTTTTGCTGACATGATTATAGTGGAAGACCATGATGGACAGAAGATAGAGGATATTCAGAAGTATGATGTAGATATATTTACGGTTGGTTCAGACTGGGTAGGAACGTTTGATTATCTTAATTCATTCTGTAAGGTTGTGTATCTTGACAGAACACCAGGAATATCATCTACATTTTTGAGAAAGAAACAATTTAACATAGTGAGAATCGGGGTTGTTGGAACAGGAAGAATTGCGCCAAGATTCATAGCAGAGGCCAAGTATGTCAGTGGACTTACTATAGAATATGCTTATAATCCTGTTAAAGATAGTGCTGAAAGCTTCACAGCAAATGAGAAGATAAAATGTATCACGCAGGATTACAATAGCTTTCTTGATAAGGTGGATGCTGTGTACATAGCATCACCCAATGAGACACATTATGAATATGCCAGAAGAGCTATTGAGGCCGGTAAGCATGTCTTATCAGAAAAGCCTCTTTCTTTCACAAAGAATGAGAGCGAGGAGTTATATAGTCTGGCTAAAAAGAATAAGGTAGTGCTTATGGAAGCAGTTAAGGCAGCATATTGTCCAGGTTTTCAGCAACTTGTTAATGTGGCAAAGTCTGGTAAGATAGGCAAGATAATAGATGTTGAGGCCTCTTTTACAAGACTTGCAGATAAAGCATCAAGAGAAAGAACAGATGCAAAGTATGGTGGTTCGTTTCTTGAGTTTGGACCAAGTGTGTTAGTTCCTGTTATTAAGCTGATGGGAAGCGATTATGAAAGAGTAAGCTTTGATAGCATATATGACGAATCAGGAGTAGATATATATACTAAGGCAGATATAAGGTATCCGGAAGGCTTTGCTACTGTTAAGACAGGTGTTGGTGTTAAGACAGAAGGACAGCTGGTAGTATCAGGAACTGAAGGGTATATAATAGCACAATCACCATGGTGGCTTATGCGACAGTTTGATGTAAGATATGAAGATGCATCCAGAATAGAGCATTATGAGCCAAGGTTCTTAGGCGATGGATTAAGATACGAGATAAGAGATTTCGTCTCTAAGATTAATGGAACTGATAAGAAGGACTATAAGCTGACATCAGGGGAATCAGTGCTTATGTCAGAATTCATAGAGAAGTTCATGGATTATAAGAATATGAATAGATAAATTATATGGATGGATACGTGGAAAGGAAGAAAAAGTGAAAACAGGAATTCAGTACGTCGAGGGTTTGTCAGTAAAAAGAGCATTAGAAAGCGGATTTGCCAATATTGAATTGTGTATGGAAGATATTGATAAACTTGATGATATCAAGGCTTTGGGAGGCAGAATTGCTGGAATAAATATTAATCTTAACTCAATGCTTGCATCAAAAACAGGTGATAAAGCTGATAGGGAAGTGTTGTCAGAGGATGCTGTAGAAATATTTGGAAAAGCAATATCGTATGCTGCAGACAATATATGTTCATACATAGTTATCAATACAGAGGGAGTTAACAGTAAGTCTATGCTTGAACAGCTTGTAAGTGAGAGCCTGGGACTGTTAAAGGAATGCAGAGCTTGTAAAGAACCAGTGTCAATATATGTAGAGAATGGGTACAGATGCGAGTATGGCAGGTATTATCATAATGGATTTTCTGACTGGCGTGAGCTTATGTCTCTTATAAACAACTTAGAAGCACTTTGTCCATATATTAACTGGAAAATATGTATAAATGTGGGACATACGAATCTGCTTGGAATTAATATAAGAGATATGGTTCGTGTATGTGGAAAGCACATAGGACTGGTGCATATTAATGATAACAACGGACTTAGTGACCAGCATCAGATGCCATATACGTTTACAACGGGAAGAGGTGTACTTTCAACAGACTGGCCAAGATTTATAGGAGAGCTTCACACAGCAAAGTTTGACGGATATATAATATTCGATAATAAAGGTACATTTGCAAGAACTCCACAGAAGCTTCATAAGGTTATGCTTGAACTTATGAAGGCATGCGTAGATGAGTGGGAAGAGAACTGTTTTAATGCAGAAGAATATATCGGACAGAAGGATAAAAAGCTTATACTTTTTGGCTCTGGAAGAATGGCACAGACGTATATGGACTATTGGGGAGAAAGATACACACCAGCGTTTGTTGTAGATAATAATTCACAGAGGTGGGGACAACAGTTTATGGGAGTTGAAATCAAGTCACCAGAGGCTATACTGGACATTCCAGCTGAACAAAGAAATGTGTGGATATGTAATCTTAACTACGATATTATAGGCAATCAGCTTGAAAGAATGGGGATAGGGTACAGGTGTTACAGGGATTTATATTTTATATAAGATATAGTATTCACATATTAAATCAATTATAAAATAAAATCTGATGTGGATATCAGTGTGCAAAATCGTGCGAAAAATAAAGATTAATATAAGTCTAGGAATGGAGATTATATGTTAGAGATAGGAGTACAAACTAAGGGAATATTACCTGAGATGAATATAGACAAAGGCTTTAGACTCATAAGTGAAGCAGGCTTTTCGAGAGTTGACATAAACATAGATACATTTCTTAAAAACAATGATTTATATGCGGGAAAAGTTAATAAATTCTTTGATGCATCAGTGGAGGAATTGTATGCGTATTTTGGACAGTATACGCAGGCTATGAATAAATATGGAATAAAACCATCACAGATGCATGCACCATATCCGGTATGGGTATGGGGACGTAATGAGCAGAATGATTATATGCAGGGAAATGTTATACCTAAGAGCATTCTCATAGCAGAAGTACTGGGAGTGCCATGGGTTGTTATACATCCATTCAAGATGCAGTACCAATATGATATTGCATATGATAAGGAACAGGAAAAGAAGGATAATATAGAATATTTCAGAATGCTTATACCTATACTTAAGCAGTGCGGGGTTGGTGTGTGTTTTGAGAATCTATACGAAGGTATGGGACAGAGATTAACGGAGGGTGTGTGCGCTGATCCGTATGATGCAGTGTGGTATATAGATACACTTAATGACATAGCTGGTGAAGAACTTTTTGGATTCTGTCTGGATGCAGGGCATCTTCAGCTTGTGAAAAGAGATCCATATGAATTCATAAAGGTTATGGGAAGCAGACTTAAAGTGCTTCATCTTCATGAAAATGATGCTGTAGGAGATCTTCATCAGATGCCTTATACGTTTGGCAGCAGCCAGTATGAAGGGCAAAGATGGGATAGATTATATAAGGGGCTTAAAGAAATAAAATTTAGTGGGACCCTTAGCTTTGAAACATTTCCGTGTGTCAATAGTTTCCCTACAGGTATGACAAAGCCTGTTCTTAAAGCGATTTACGGAATAGGTGAGTATATGGCAGAACAGATTGAGAATATGTGACAGATATAAAAGAAGAGAGGAACAGTGGTAAATATGCGCATAGGAATAATAGGAACAGGAAGAATAGCTGCAAGGTTTGCAGATACAGCACTGACAGGTATTGAAAGCACATACATAAGCTGTGTATATAATCCTAGGGAAGAAAGTGCTGTAAGGTTCATACAGCAGCATAATATACAGGCGTGTACAGCCGATTGGGATGAGTTTGTGGATAATATTGATGCCGCATATGTAGCTTCACCACATGAGACTCATTATGAATATAGCAGGAAGCTTCTGCTTAGTGGAAAGCATGTATTGTGTGAAAAACCAGCTGCACTTAAGAAAGAGCAGGTCAGAGAACTTATAGATATAGCACAAAATAACCAACTAGTGTATATGGAGGCTCTAAAAACAGCATACTGCCCTGGGTACAAGGCACTTATAAAGATAGCAGAAAGCGGAAGAATAGGAAGAATAGTGGAAGTTGAAGCAGCTTTTTCAAGGCTTACACCGCTTAATACAAGAGAGTATAAGGATGATGATTGCAATGGAAGTTTTTTTGAGTTTGGAAGTTATACATTACTTCCAGTACTGACATTGCTTGGCTGTGAATATGATGATGTTACATTCAGGACAGTGAGGGCACAGAATGGTGTGGATGCTTATACCAAAGCATTTATTGAATATAAAGATGAATATATAGATAAAACAGCTATAGTAAAGACGGGGTTGGGTGCCAAGACAGAAGGACAACTTGTTGTAACAGGTACTAACGGATATATACTTGCTAAGTCACCATGGTGGCTTACAAAGGAATTCGAAGTAAGATACGAGAATCCTGGGAAGATAGAGCGATACAGGTTTGGATATGAAGGAACAGGACTTTGTTATGAAGTAAGAGAATTTGTGCATAGAATTAAAAATAATGATAAAAAAACTGTAGATATTTCTGATAATATAAGCATAGCTATGGCGGGAGTTATGGAGAGATTTACTGATTGGAATACACCGATATATAAAGATAGGCATGATCAGTTTCTGGCGACAGGAAAGAATAAAGCTATGCCTAAGATATGGGCACATAGGGGCTGTTGTACGTTATATCCAGAGAATACACTTGAGGCTTTCAGAGCGGCAGCAGAGCTTGATGGGATAACAGGTATAGAACTGGATATACAGCTTACGTCAGATGGAGAGATGATAGTGTTTCATGATGAGAATCTTAGAAGAGTTACGCATATAGACAGGAATGTAAGGGGATGCACGCTTGCTGAAATAAAGAACATAGCTATTCCAGCTAATGATGGTAAGCATTGCAGTATACCAACACTTGAAGAAGTACTTGTTATGATGAAACCATATTGCGAAAGCAGAGGGATACTTATTAATATAGAACTTAAGACAAGTATTATAAGATATGATGGCATAGAAAGTAAGGCATATGAAATAGTAAGAAAATATGGAATGGAGCAGTATATAGTCTGGTCATCATTCCTTGCTGAATCAGTGGATATCATAAAAAAGATAGACCGGGATGCTAAAACAGCAGTGCTTGCAATGTCGATAGAAGAGTGCATATCAATGGCAAGAGATACAGCTGCAGATGCACTTCATCCATACATAGGAGGACTTGTTTATGCACTTCCACAAGATATGCAGGGGATGCCTGTAAGGGCATGGAATGGAGATGAACCATTCTTTAACGATGGAAGACCATTAAAAGAAGCACACCTTGAGGAATACAGATATTATGGAGCCACAGATGTATTTACGAATATACCTGAAAAGTATGTGTGATTATAATTATTGCTATGAATATTATATCTACCATTGAGTTATACCAGATTCTGCTATCTTATCATTAATGAGCTGGTTGAACTCTGAATCAGATAGTTGTGTATTATATTCGTATTCAATTGTTTCACGAAGAGAGTTTTCCTGTTTTTTGTAAAAAGGATAATCGTGTGAACTTGAACATTGTACAGGTGTCATATAATTATCACCATACTTTATCTTAAGTATGCCATCGTAACCAGCTGGAACGGGGATAGTAGTGTTTTCAAATGGCATATCGATAGTATCGGAGTACCATTCAAGTAATGCGTGATAATCCCATCCGCAGGCAAGGTCTATCATGGAACATACCTCATTGGAATTCTGTGGAGGACATATAGCAGATAACATATCAAGAAGCTTTTTAAGTTCATGGACTAACCGGTTGTTATAGTCAAATGATACATTAAACATGGATTCAAGCTGGTGGATTACATTAAGTACATCATCACTATAAGGAGGACATTCCGGAATACTAGATGCAGCTGACAATATAAGGTTTATAAGACGTAACTGTTCATTTAGTGCTTCTATGTCCTTGTTGATATAATCAATCGGAAAAATATCAATGCCAATAACATATGGACACCCATGGAATCTTTTAAGATAATCTTTGGAGAAATTCATATGACGTCCAGTTATAATACGAGCCTTTACATTATCATGTCCGGGGTCATTGTACAGACTTTTAAGCTCAAAGTATTCAGATAAGAGTGGTGGTGCAAGCTCTAAGAAGCGCATGTAGTCGTTTCTTAACATGCCTATATCAATATCATCATCCCATGGAATAAAGCCTTTATGACGTACAGCACCAAGAAGTGTGCCCCAATCGGCAAAGAAACGTATATTTAATATGTCACATACGCGTCTGATTTCTTCTAACACCTCAAGCTGGGCAGCCCATGCATGTTTCATTCTGGCATCTATAAAGAAACCATCTTTTGTTTCAGCATTGAAATAATTCTGGGAAAATGTAAGCATAATGAATCTCCTTAATATGTTATTATGAGCGTTTTATTGATATTCTGACAAAAGTATCTATCTGAAAGACTAGCATAATATTGAATAGGTGTCAAAAGAGATTGTTATAAAATAAAAATAGTAGGAAAGAGGTATATATATGCAGATACCAAAGGGTTACCTGGAAGGTGAGATAAGAGATGGCTTTTATGTTGAAAGTATGATGAAGAAAACATGGGCAGCACAGATGGAAGTGCTGGCAGAAGTGGATCGTGTATGTAAAAAAAATAATATCCAGTATTTTGCAGACTGGGGAACACTGCTTGGAGCAGTAAGACACAAAGGCTTTGTTCCATGGGATGATGATATGGATATAACTATGAAGCGTAAGGATTATAACCATTTCTGTAATATAGCAGAGAAGGAAATGCCGGGTTTTAATATAGTCAATGTACATACGGAGCCAGGATGGGATTCACTGGCTGCCAGAATAGTTAATGGTAAGAGAATAAGATATGATAAAGAACATCTTGAAAAGTTTCATGGGTGTCCGTATGTAATAGGATTAGATATATTTCCACTTGATTATGTTGCACCAACAGAGGATGAAGATAAGCTGCAATGTGAGATGATACGAATACTTGATATATTCGGGCAGATGGTTACTAAAGATAATCAGAATGACCCACAGGTACTCGCTAACATACACGGCATAGAGCAGCAGTATGGGGTTAACTTTGACTATGAGAGCGATATACCACTACAGGTACAGATACTCAGCCTGTCAGAAAGAATGCGAATGATATATACCGATGCAGATTCAGACAGGCTGGCACTTATGACTGACCATGCAGGTCCAAGACCAGCAGATGTATATCCAAAGGAATACTACAGTAACAGTATATATATGCCATTTGAGTATATAGAAGTTCCAGTGCCTGTAGGATATGACAAAATATTAAGACAAAAATATGGTGATGATTATATGATTCCATACATAGGTGGAACTAATCACGAATATCCATTCTATAATACACAGAAGAGAGTACTATATTCCCAGCTGGGTATAGAGATATAACAGGTGTATTATTGTCTGATATCGTAGTTGTTAAGAAAAATCTGGCGGTATTTCTCATAATAGTCAACAGGAGAAGGCTTAGTTGAAAGTTCATGTAAAAGTGTTATATCTGTATCGTTAAGAAATACCGTTCTTAAACCGTGCTTTCTGAATTCATATGTTTGTGATATATCATAAAAATGCCAGTTATCAAAGAGGTCTTCGCGCCAGTATATATCTGTGCATGTTGCCATGAATATGCCATCTATGGCTGCTGCATCATCTATGGTTCCATCAGTATGTGAAGGTGTACAACGAGCAACATTAAGTAAATTATCCTGAAATATGTTGATTCTGTAAAAATAATAATCACTTGACCACCATATTCCATCATCAGTCATCCTGGTAGTTCCACTGTTTCCAATGTTCATTATTGCTTTGATTATTATTCTGATTGTTATTGTTTTTGTTGTTATTAGCCATATGAAATATTCCTTTGATATTTTAAAATAAACTTTTATTAATATATCGGCATAATGTTAACACAACGTGATAGTGATATGGTTGTGTGCCTGATGAAGCATGTTGTATAATCAGGTAAAAATATGTTTAATAAGTATAAGGTGAAAAATATATGATAGCACAACGTGGAATAGAAGATATAGTGCAATACTGCAGCCTGAGTGAGGAAGATAGAAAAGATTTACAGGGGTATTTTGAAAGAACAGGGAAGAATAAGATAATACAGATATCAGATGGGGTATATTATACATACAAATTATTGATGAATAATAAAGAACCTCAGGATATAAGAGTTGAGTATGGTCCGGATATGTTTTATATGGCACATAATATAATTGTGGAAGCAGACTATGCTATAGCTGTTAATGGTAACGGAAAAGAGATTGCTGTGCTTGAGTTTAAGAAGAGTGTATATCGTCATAGATACGTATATTCTGGTGGAATTGACATGTCTTTTCTCGAATCATATGATTGCATATGTCTTCATGAATGTAATGAATATTCAGTTGAACTGTGCCAGACAGCACTAAAATTGTGGAAAGGCAAGAGGCTTGTTCTGGTGGGAAAGTCATGGGAACAGATGATTCCAATGCTGCCAGATATGCCATATGAGTGCTGGTATGAGGAGTCACTTACAGAGGAAATACTTACAAAGCTTGGAAATGGTATGAAGAAGCTGCACATTATGTATGGAATACCTCATGCAGAACCAATGGACAGATATTATCAGGGGATAATGTATTATGAAGAGATAATGGCATTCACATTTATGTTTTCTGATTATAGACAATATGGAGATGAAAATCCAGATAAGCATTTTCTAGTTATTGATGGAGGATATGATAGTCTTGGTTTGTTTGCAATATTTGCTAAAGTAGAGACTTGTGCAAGGTATGCCAAAAGTAAAGGCTTTATACCAGTAATCAGACTTAACATGTCTGGCAGCAGTTTCTATCAGAACAGTCCATATGATGATGTGTGGAGCAAGTTTTATGAGCAGCCTGAGGGCTATTCTATGAAAGATATAAATAAAAGTAAAAATGTGTATTATACACCAACATTTTATAATGGAAATGTAACAGATGGTATAATGAATACTATATGTGAAGGCGTGAGTCTTAGCTGGAATAAAGGCATATATAATTCAAGAATAAAGTTATATGTGAAAGAAAGAATGGAGAGGTATCTTAAAGAACCAGAGCATACTTTAGGAGTTCTGGCAAGAGGTACTGACTATGTGAATATACATCTGGCAAATCATCCAATCCATGCCAGCAAAGAGATGATAGGCGATAAGATAGATGAAATGCTTATGGCAGATAGTTCACTGAGGCATATATATATGTCTACAGAGGACGCATCGTATTACGAATATTTTTCTAACAGATATGGTGATAAAATATCATTTACAGATCAGAAAAGATATATAACTAAAAAGGGACAGATGTTATTTGATATGCACAAAGAAGAACAGGATAAAAGAGATGGCTTTCTACTGGGAGCAGAGTATATAGCATCAATAAGCCTTCTTTCACGTTGCAGGAAGCTACTTGCATCAGGTGGATGTGGTGGCGTGAGTGAAGCCATAAGGGAAAATGATGGGAGATATGAAGAAGTGTATGTGTTTGAACTGGGGATTAATAATAGTTAATTATTTCGATGGATAAGATAGAGGGGAAAGATTTAAGAAGAACGAATGCAAGAGTGAGATGATGAATATTTTTATAAAGAGTTAATGCTCTGAAAATTCATGGAGGATATCTTCTAACAATATTAATAACGTGAACAAAACGTGAAGTGTATATTGACTTCGCATATAAAAAGTAATATTATTAATATTAATAGAAGGAGGTGGTGCCTCATGGACAGTGATACAGATATATATAATGTGTGGGCTGGATTACTGTGTAAGATAAAGCCGTTGATTAACAGGAAAGTGATTAATCAATTACAATCGTTTAATGCAAAGATGAATAATATATCTGCATTTAAAGAAATCGGCGATATTCTACAAAATGCGAATACAAATAATGGTATGCTTTCAGCTAAAGAAGAACGTATGATAAATGAGAAATTAGAAGAGATAAAAAATGGAGGTGCGATTAATGAAAATGAATTAGAAAAAATCAAGGATGAAAAAGAGAAGGAAAAACGTAGAAAAGAAATAGGAAAATTATGTTATATCCACGCAATTATAACTTTGTTTGACAACCAATTACTCGAGTACAAAATATCACATCCTAATCGACACAATCATAATGATTTTGTTGATATAGAGCCAGATAATACGGTCATTCAACCATTGAATAGTAAGTATAAGGATCAAGAGATAAAGATATACCCTCATGTCAGGTCAAAGTTGCCTAACACAAGTAAACAAAATATGATGTTATCCAATATCAATATGTTTCTGAAAAAACATATAGTATTGTTTAAGGAAGATGAAACAAAATATAAGATTGTGTTTCATTATCTGGGAGATTTCTTTGAAGGAGAAATGCTAGACGATGAGTTGAGTATTGCAGTCTCACCTATATGTGATTATGCTAAGTTTGAATGTAAATGTAAAGATAGTGTGGTTAATACAATGACGTTTTATGGAGTAAAGAATAAAAAAGAAGTGAGAGACCGTTGTGTTAATACATTGGTAGCGGCTATAGACAGTGGTGCTCATATTATTGTATTTCCAGAACTTATGGGAATGCCAGAGCTTGAAGATGATTTCAGAAGAATTCTTGAAAATACCAAATCAGATGTTTTGGTGTTCTTACCTTCATATATGAAAGAAGGATACAATCAAGGTGTTATTATGTATGGTCCAGGCAAAAGGGACATAATAATACAGAATAAACTTCATTCTTTTCATTATATAAAAGGGGAAGTCGATTATATGGAAGATATTAAAATGGGTAAGGAGTTACATATCATAATGATAGAAGGAGTTGGCAGCATAGCAGAAGCAATATGCGTTGATTATCTGATGAATGATGTACGCAATATGTTATGCAAACTCAGGACGGATATTGTAATTAATCCCTCGTTATCACCAGGATATAATTATTTTTACGAAGTTTATTCCTCTAATGGAGTCAATAATCTTAATTCAATATGGATTAATACATGCTCAGTATTCAAATCTAATTTGTTTGATAGCTATTATAACTCAGGTGAAATCAGTATGCTTAGTATATGCAATGAAAAAAGCAATCAGAATACTGATAAAGTATACAAGCGTGACGAAAAATGCGAATGTGGAGAGAAAAAGGAATGTTTCTTTATGTATACCATAAAGGTGTAGGTGTAGATAAACTAAGAAACAACTTAACTGGGAATTTTACAAAAAAGAATACTCTTTTATAAGGATGAATGTCAAAGGACTGTTGCGTTGTATTACAATGCAGACAATCCTCTGACATCATTATAGTATACATATGATTAGATAAACCGTGAGAGAATGGAGAATTATATGAAAAGAAACGAAAATGTACATACGGATGATATAAGAAAAATCAGTTCAAAAGAATTCGCTCAAAAGAATGTTCAGCTTGAAGATAAGCTGTTCAGTGATTTTTTAAGATCTGATTATAAAGCAATAAAGGAGGATTTACCAGGGAAAACCAGAAAACAAAGAGCATCATATAACTACATAGTAAATATAATAGATACACAGGATGTAGTATGTATGCCTAATCAAGATATAAAACCTATCGTTGAAGATAAACTATGGAAAATATATGAAGCAGGATATGAGATGGCATTATATTCAATAATGTCAAGAATAGCAGATTACAAGAATGACTTACTTGAAATAAAAAATATTAACTCACGGTATTCTGATAAAATAGTTGAACTATTGTTTGAAAAAGATGTTATGAATCATAATGAATTAGCCAAAGAGTTGCAAGTGACCACAACAAATCTTTCAAACATAATGAAAAGAATAAGAGATTCAAAGGCGGATGTATTAAGAACTGAAAGAAGTGGTAAATACAAAATATATTATCTTACCGATAATGGAATAAGGTATGCAAAAAAAATAGTGAAGAGTAAGCAAAAAAAAGAAGACCAATATTTAAAAAAAGCATGGGAACGGAAGGTGCTAAGAAATAGCAAGAGCTATGAAGATAAGTTTGATGTGAATGTATTTCAAATAGTGGAGCAAAGAGATACAGATGTTCAAAGGCAATGGCTGACGAATATACAGCAGGCACTAACAATAGATAAGCAGAAACAATCAACGAGCTTAAAATTTAACGAAATTATAAATGTGCCTGCTCCAAAAATTATAAATGCAAATGGTAAGGAGATGACAAAAAATGAAAAACAATCTGGAACGATTTCAAGAAGAAGTAGGAGAAGCATGGAAGGAAGAACTGACAAAAAAGTGCTATGCTGAAAGTTATGATAATGAGGATAAAACAGATGTGATATTTTCAGATATTATAGAAGAATTGAAGACAATGGTTAAAAATAATGAGATAGAAGATAACTATATAAAAAGTGCTATTAATGAAGAGAGCATATACAATATGCTTGTCAAGAAAGCACAAAGTGAAATGCTTATATATCTGAAATTTGATGAATTCAGAAAGATGGACAAAGATACGCAAAAGCAGATAATTAACGATATATTTGAATATAGAATACATAGATATAATATGATGTTTAAGTTAAATGGACAAGCTTATGCGAAAAAAGTCAAAGAAGTGGATGATCTTGTAAGGTGCCTGTCAGCAGTTATTAATTTCTGCATATATCAGAACTACTCAATGGAATCAATAAAATATCAATTGATGGATATGACGGGAATAGATGATGATATTGCAGAAATGTTGGCAATTAAGGTTGATGAGAATTTTGATAGTCTAAGGCTTACATATATAACAGAAAATGTAACGGGGTTAATGAGAACGGAAGAGTAAACGAATAATAATCAAAGCCTATAAGATTGTAAATTACATTGGAATCTATCTTCATGAGTTTTAAAATGTTGAAATTTAATGTGATTAAATGAAGAAGGTGAAGACAAAATGAAGAAAATACCAATAATTAGCGATTTTATATCAAAAAAAGGGATGATTTTAGTCTTTTTATTTTTTACAATAATAATTATTGCATCGGGAATTTTATATATTATAGGACTTTCGCCTACGGATAGTAATATTGAAAAAATAATTGATAAATATTCTACAGGTGATTATAGAATTCCATATTATGTAGCTGAGAGATATTTAATATGGTATTCAATGAGAACTTTTTTTGTGGCTTTGAATTATTTATTATCATTATTAGGAATAATAGCTACTTTGGTAACTATATTTTATGCATCAAATAAAGGAAACAACAATATAATAGTATTTCTGTCATTGTTATCAATGTGCTTTAATGTAGCTTCCTATTTTATTAATCCGAATAGTAAGGCAAATATGTCGCAACATATATGGAGGGAACTTGATATATGTATAATGCAGACTATTACTAATGATGAATTGAATTCTAATGAAAAAGATACAATTCTAGTTAATAAAGTAGCAGAATTGGAGAGATACGTAGAGACATTTGAAAAATAGGATGTATTTTAATATCAATAGAACTGAAGCACATAAGGTTAAGAAAGCAGCTATGTCATCCGATATAATAAGCATATAAATAGGATTTATAAGTCAGACATATATTAATTAGTGATTAACATATGTTTGTGTGCGAATGGAGTCGCTGAATGAATATATCGGAATAGTTGTTATACATAACATGTTAAGTGTGACAATTGGTGTATGAAGCCCTGCATTTGTATGCAGGGCTTTTTAAGTAGGGCTATATGATTATAAAAATAAGAAAACGTAATAAAAATATGTAGTGCGAGGTAATATTTGTGAAGCATACAGTTGCAACAGACCCAAAGGAAATTAAATACATAAAAAAAAGATGTAGAAAAGCATTTCGTGAAAAATTATGTTTTTATATATGCAGAATATTTCCGGTTAAGAAGAATCTTATAAGTGTATGTACATTTGAGGGTAAAGGTGGATTTGGATGTAATGCAAAACCACTTGTCAAAAAATTACATGAGATGAATCCAGAACATGAGTTTGTATGGTTTGTTAATGATATGAACAAAGAATTTCCGGGATATATACACAAAGTGCCTAATACATTGTGGAGCAGAGCATATTGGCTAACAAGGTCGAAAGTATGGATTGATAATTATAGAAAACCATTTGGAACATGCAAACGTAAAGGACAGTATTATCTGAATGTGAATCATTATACAATAGGAATAAAATGTACCGGTTTACTAAGGGGAACAGGATTTTCAGAAATGGCATATTGGGTAAGTAAGAATGATTCAGATATGATTGATGATTTGGTTATTGATTCAGACTGGTGTGAGCAGAGCTTTAATAAAGCATTAGTGTATGATGGAACATATTTAAAGACAGGAGCACCAAGGTGCGATGTCCTTTATGGTGACAGAAGCAAATTTAAAGAAAGATTTCATAAGAAATATAATCTTTCAGAAGAGGCAAAGGTAATAATGTTTGCGCCAACCTTCAGAGAAGGCGCTAAGAATGGCGTTCGTAGTGTATATTCTGAAATATGGTCAATAGATTTTAAGAGACTTATAGATAATCTTGAGAGAAAATTTGGTGGAGAATGGTATGTGTGTATAAGGGTTCATCCGCAGTTAGCACCTACATTCAGTGAGTATAAGAATCCAGAAGTACAGAGTAGGCTTATTGACGAAAGTCAGGCAGATGATATGTATGAGATACTTGCAGCAATGGATGCATACATAACAGATTATTCAAGTGCATGTTTTGAGGCAGGTTTTGCACATATACCTGTATTTATATATGCGGATGATATAAAAAAATATACAAAAGACAGAGGGGCTTTAATGTGGAATATAGCCACAGACCTAAGGCATGATGTTGGAAATAACAAGAATTTTACGCCTAAGATGGATGTGAAATTTCCATTCCCGATAGCTAGTGATAATGAGCAGCTTGAAGAAGATATTATGAAATTTCGACAGGATGAGTATGATAATAGGCTTGATATATTCCATGAGAAAGTTGGACTTGTATTTAATGGCAACGCGAGTGAGAAATTGGCAGAAGCAATAAGTAATAAGATAAACAGTAAAAGATAATATGAATAAATCAGGAGAAGAAAAATGCATAGTAATCCTCTTGTATCAATAATAATTCCTGTATATAATACAGCACAATATTTGAGAAAATGTCTTGATAGTGCAAAGAATCAGACATATGAAAATCTTGAGATAATATGTGTTGATGATGGCTCTACGGACGGATCAGAGAAAATCGTAGATGAATATTTGGATGATGATAGATTTGTGATAATCCATAAAGAAAATGGTGGAGAAAGTTCCGCAAGAAATACAGGATTGTTAAAGTGTACTGGTAACTACATAGGTTTCATGGATTGTGATGACTGGATTGAAAAAGATATGTATAAGACACTTGTTGAGGCAATAGAGGCAAATGATGCTGATATGGCTGCTGCAAGCTGGTTTAAGTCATATGATGATGAAGAAAAAGAGGCTGTAAATTTAAAACCAGTAGATAAAGGCGTCTTTAATAGAGATAAATTATTGAGATACATATATGAAAGAGATACATATCAAGGCTTTGCTTATATGTGGGATAAGCTATATAGTAGGAAAGTTCTCACAGAAACTAATGGAGAGATGCTGTTGTTTGATGAGAATATACAGTTAGGTGGGGATGTGATATATCTTGCAAAAGCTGCCTTGAATTGTGAAAAATCAATCTATATTCCAAGAGGAATGTATCATTATTATCAAAGAAATAAATCAGGATGTCACACTGAGAATTTAAAAAAGAGATTAGACTGGATAAAAGCATATCTTATTGTTATTGATATGTTTGAAAAGAATAATGTACAGGATGATGTACTTGGATACGTAAAAAGATTTCTGGCATATCACAGCAGCAATGTAGCAGAGCTGGCATTTAGACAGAAAGACAGCCAGACATTGTTATATTGCCAGAATATAATGAGAAAATACGAAAAAGAGTATGTATCATTAAACCAATCTTATTCAGAGAGAATATCAAAATACAAAGATATTTTACAATATAGATAGAGGAGAGATATCCGATGAAGTGGATGAATAAAGGTCATGAATATGATGAGATGTATAAAAATATAGAGAAAAAGAACAGATATTATTTATTTGGAGCAGGAGATTATGGACATCAGTTTCTGGCGATGTTCAAAGATGAGATAAATATTGCTGGCTTTATAGATAACAGTGCCGATAAAATCGGAACAACAATAGAGGGAATACCATGTTATGCGTTCAATGATATTAATTTAGAGAATGATGAGGCTATTATATTGACAATGTCGCAGATTGCAAGAGTAAAGCCTGCAGAACAGTTATTAAAATCAGGAAAAGTACATAATGTGGATTACTTTTTAATAGAAGAATTCATATCAGTGTACAACGTGTATAAGTACGATAAGGTATATTTTTCAAGTATCTCTTTTTTACCAAGTACGATATGCAATCTTAATTGCAAGCATTGTCTTAATTTTAACCCATATGCAAAGCAGTTTTATGTGAGAGAATGGGAACAGCTTACGAAAGATGTGGATTTATTTTTTTCATGTGTGGATTATATTATGTTGTTTCATGTCAGTGGTGGAGAACCAATGCTGTATAAGCACACAGCAGATCTGATAGAATATATTGATAAGAATTATGGACATAAAATCGGAACATTGAGGACTGTAACTAATGGAACAGTTGTACCGAAAGAGGAAGTACTTGAAAAGTTAAGTAAATGTAATATTGAGATAACTGTAGATGATTACAGAGAGGCGGTTCCAAGATTTAACAACCGTTTTGACCAGTTAATAGAGAAGCTTGAGGAGTATAATATCAAATATTATATTAATAAAGCAGAGTCCTGGATTGATCTGGCACCAGATACAACAGATTATTCAAAGCTTTCAGAAGAAGAACTGATAAAACATAGAGATAGCTGTAGTCAGTCATGGGAAGAATTGCGGGATGGCAAGATATATAGCTGTAATTATGCGGCATACGCAACAGTTGCAGGAATTGCGGGCGAACAGGATTTAGAGGAAACATATAATCTTGAAAAATTCACACCAGAGAAGAAAAAGGAACTTGTAGAATTCAGACTTGGATATACAGAGAAGGGATATACTAATTTCTGTAAAAAGTGTCGCGGATTCACACCAGAAAATAGTGACGAAGTTGAGCCGGCATTACAGAAGGCGTTGATTTAATTATTATACATATGAAAGGAAATAGCATTATGGAATCAATTGTAAATTATATGGAGCCAAGAGATATATACGAGAAGATAGGAACAAATGCATCTGAGTTATCAGAAGCAGAACATGGATTTATATGTGGTTTGATTAGAAAATATAAGCCTAAAAAGATAGTAGAGTTAGGTGTTTCTGGTGGTGGTACAAGTGTACTTGTTCTTAACTGTTTACAAAAACTGGGATTGAATGATACAAAAATGTATTCTGTAGATTTATCTGAGACATATCATTTCAATCCAGATAAAAAATGCGGATTCCAGATTGATGAGGCAAAGCCTTACCTGAAAAATATCGATAATCATAAACTTATTCTGGGAAAGATTCTTCCAGAAGTAATTGAAGACATTGCAAAGGATGGAAAAATTGATTTTATCATTTTAGATACGACTCACTATCTTCCGGGTGAGCTGATGGATTTTGCAATAGCAATTCCTTTTTTGGCAGATAATGCTGTTGTTGTATTAGATGATACATCATTCTGGTTCGAGGGAGAAAACAGATGGGCATTTGCTACAAAAGTTCTATTTGATTTATGTATATCACCTAATAAGTATTATGCTGAAACACCAGATGGCTTTTCAAAGATTGTAGGATTTACAATGCCAGAGAAAACATCTTTATGGAAGAAGAATATATTTGATGCTTTAAGTATGCCATGGCATTATTTTGCTGACAACCAGATTAAAGTATACGAAAATATTGTTAATAAATACTTTGATAAGGATATTCTGGACAGCTTTAAAAAAGCAGTTGATATTAACAGGATAGCAATAAATAAAAAAGATAATATTAAAACAGAAATTAAGGCTGTTATGAAACAGTGTAAAGAGTCAGACAAGAAATATATATATGGAGCAGGACAGAGAGGAAAAGCATTACTATATTTCCTTGAAAGCAATGGTATTGCAATTGATGGCGTTATTGTTTCAGATGATAGAAGCACGAACCAGACAATAGATAGTAATGTTCCTGTAGTACATTTGTCAGATATAGCAGGTGATAACAACTTAATTCTTGTAGCGGCAGCAGATGAGGAAATTAGAGATAATTTAAACAGTATGGACGCAGAGTATTATGATGTACCGAACTATATTTTCCCATTTGTAAAATTGTATTATGATGTGATGCGATAGATGTATTATGTAAAAATATAATGAGTATATAAATATAACAAAGAATAGCGTTGGGAGATAGTATGATAGGTTGCACAAAAACATTATATGAAGAATATATTACTGGCTTTTTGAAAGAACAAATTGCTATGGGGAGAAAAAGGTTTGTTCTATATCCTAATGGTGAAATTGCTAAAATGGTTAAACGAATTTTAATATCTCAATATAATATAATTCCAGAATACACAGTAGACAACTATACTTTTAATGGGGAAAATATTTTGAACTTGGAACAAGCAAAAAAGACACAACAAAGAGGCGTATATTTTTTGATTTGTAGTGACAAGAAAAACATTTATAGTGAGCTTCGAATAAAAATAAAAGAATTTATTGATGATGAGATGATTTTGGATATGTTCCCAAGGATAAATAATAATTGTTTAAATGAAGAAATTTGTAAGAAATTAGATGAATTGGATGAAGATATAAGATGCATGGTAAAGAAATATGTGGATAACTAATATTCAGCATTTTAGTATAGATGATGGACCAGGAATTAGAAGCACTATTTTTACAGCAGGATGTAATATGAGGTGTCTATGGTGCCATAATCCTGAAAATTTGAGCACAAGGATTGAGAGAACAGAAATAGATGGTAAAGGTAATCAAATAAAATTATTTAATTCCTTTGATATGTCTGTGAGTGATATTATATCAAATGTTTTAAAAGATTATAGGTTTTATGATAAAAGTGGCGGTGGGATCACTGTATCAGGTGGAGAACCAGTGTGTCAAATAGATGAATTAGAACGACTTTTAATTCAAAGTGAAAAATATAATTTACATACAGCTATAGAGACTGCACTAAATTATGATTATGATAATCTGAAGAGACTATTTCCTGTTTTGGATTTAATTATTGCGGATTGTAAAGCAATATCTCCAGATATACATTTGAAATGTACAGGGGTAACAAATGAAAAAATAATATATAACATTAAAAAATTGTCTTCAGAGAATAAAAAAATGTGGATTAGAATTCCTGTCGTACCAGATGTTAATATTAATTTTGAAGAAATTGAAAAAATAAGCGAATTCTTAAAAAGTGTTGAGCCGGACAAAATAGAGTTGATACCATACCATAAGATGGGAATAAAAAAATATGAAAAATGGGGAATGGATTATAAACTTAAATATGCTGTAGAGCCTCAAAATGAATATATGAATAGATGCTACAAAATATTAGCAAATAATTGCAAGAATGTAAAAATACAAGGAGATTAAAATGAACGGTGATTACTTATATAGGTATTTATATATATGTGCTAATCAAATGAATGCAGATGAGGTGATAAGAGTAAAATATAAAGATGAATCTTTAATTGTAAAAAGAGCTTATCGTTTTGCGGCAGAGCTTTCTATGCTTCCGGTCATAATTAATGCTCATACATTAATTGTATATAATCAAGTAAGTGGAAGCTGGTCTGACTCAGTGGATGAAGAACAACTAGATAGGGAAATAAGTAATTATTTAAAGATAGATCCGGAAAAAGAGAGTTTAACTCAAGATATTAAAATTGCGTGTGAATTGGGAATTTTACAAAGATGTGCAGGTGGGCATACAAGTGTTGACCCTGCAATATTATTTAAAGATGGTTATCAGGGACGAATCGAAAAAGTTATAGATAAAATACAAACAGAGAAAAATCAAGAAAAGATGAGCTTTTATAAAGCTGAATTGATAGTGTTGAGAGCAGCTCAGAGAAGAATATTATGTTATATAAATGAACTTGAAAATCAGTATGAGAATATAGAAGATTATGAGTTAAGAAATATTATTAAAAGAAAGATAGAGGCGTGTAAAAATATAGAAAATAACGGACCCCTAAATTTTTTTGAAGCAATTCAATTATTAGCTTTTATACATGAATTTAATATGATAGAGGGAAATGGAGCACTCTCGTGGGGTATTAGAATTGATCAAGTTTTAAATCCATACTATTTGCAGGATAGAGAAAATGGTTTAATAAATGAAGACACAGCGATAGGTTTGATACAAGCATTATGGAAAGAATATCAAATGTATGGAGAGAGATGTGCAAATTTGACGTTGGGTGGAATAAATATAGATGGAAAAGACATGTCAAATGAAATGACATTAATATGCATGGAGGCATCTATTAGAGAAAAATCAGATGTTCCATTATTAACACTTAGGGTACACCCTGAAATGAATGATATTGTTTGGGAAAAGGCTATAAATCTAGTGAAATCTGGACAAGGGGTTCCTGCATTTTATAATGATGATATAGCTATTAAGACATTAATGAATTGTGGAATCACAAAGGAAGATGCATACAATTATTCTACACTGGGATGTGTAGAACTAACAATTGCAGGAAAGGAATTCACACATACTGAGGGGGCAAGGATTAATTGGCTTAAAATTTTGGAATTAATGATATTTGAGGGAATTGATCCAATTACGGGGAAAGTTTGGAAATTAAAAGAAAAACACGATTTAAATGAATTTCAAGATTTTAATGAATTTTATGATTGGTTTAAGGTAGAACTGGAAAACACCATAGATAAAGTAGCAGAGTTTATAGATCGAGCGTCCTTTGAGTATTATAAGGAATGGCCTACGCCTTATCTTAGCAGTATAACATATGGATGTATTGAAAGTGGAAGTGATATAACGCATAATGGAACCAAATATTATAATTTATCCATAAATTGTGTGGGAATGGCAAATACAGTAGACTCTCTAGAGACTATTGAAAATATAATTTTCAAAGAAAAAAAGCTGACATTTGATGAACTAAAATGTGCATTACATGCAAATTATGTGGGTTATGAAGCATTAAGAGATAAGATGTTAAGCTATTCTAAGTATGGTAACGATATTGACTCAGTTGATCATAAGATGAGAGATTTAATGAAATTTTTTTCTGAGAAAGTTCATAGTAAAAAAATGATAAATGATAGAGGTACCTATAGAGTAGGATTTTATAGTGTCATGCATCATGCGTTACTAGGGGCAAAAACAATTGCGTCGCCAGATGGCAGATTGGCTGGAAAATCGTTAGCAAATTCGCTGTCTCCATCACAGGGGATGGATGTAAATGGACCAACAGCTGTGATTAATTCCATTAATAAGATTCCGATGGATTATATGGGAAATGGGGGGGGTATTGGATATGAAATTTTTACCTTCATTTTTTGATAAGAAAAGCCATAGAGAGGCTTTTAGATACCTGATAGAAACATATTTTGAAGAAGGTGGTTTGGAGTTACAGCTTAATGTTGTTGATAAGGAAACTTTGATTTTGGCACAAAGGGAACCTGAAAAATATAAAAATTTAGTTGTTAGAGTTTCTGGGTATAGTGCATATTTTGTCAGCTTGGATAGAGAATTACAGAATGAGATTATATTAAGAACTGAAAATGCCAAGATATAATAAAAGGTAGGGATAATATGAAAATTGCAATATGGGGCAAAAAAAAGGAAGCTGTTTATTTAATGAAACAAATTGGACAGGAAAAAGAAAGTACAGTGGTGTGTTTTATTGATAATAATATTGATGAATTGCATAATGCCATAGATGGATTGCCAATTTGTTCTTTTGAGCAGTTTAAAAAAATGTATGCCAAAACAGTAGATGCTGTGGTGTTGGCTGTAAGGAATGGATATAGTATAAATTGTATTCTCAAGCAATTAGCGGAAATAAATGATAAAAAAATCGGTTTGCTGAAACTAGCTGCATATGATTTTGGGAAAAAAGTTGAAATGATTAATGAAGCTAACTCACAGATTTTTTGGCTGGATAGAGAAAGCAAATTATTGTTTCCGTATTTTCAGATAATACTTATAAAAACATGTAATTTAAATTGTAAAGGGTGTACACATTTTGCTAATTTATTTAATAAACAGATTGAGGAAGATAATGTATACCCAATACAAAATTATGAAAAGGATTTAAGAATATTATCACAATACGTAAATGTATTTAGATTAAGATTGCTGGGAGGGGAACCACTATTATATCCGTATTTAGGAGAGGCAATTAAAATTGCTAAACAAAATTTTCCCTTGTCTGATATTAGAATTGTGACAAATGGATTGTTAATACCTCAAATGTCGGATGAACTATTAAGTATAATAAAAGAAAATAATATCGGTATAGATATATCTCCATATAAACCAACAATAAAAATAAAAGAAAAGATAATATTCAAATTGGAGCAATTTGATATTGATTATTGCTTTGAAGGCTATGAAGATGAATATATAAGAGAATTTTCAAAAAACATTAGTATTTATAAAGAAAATGATAAAGAAAAAGCAGTGCAAAATTGTTTTGCATTACAATGTCAAACATTATTAAATGGTAAAATTTACAAATGTCCATTTGAAGCTTTAGGATATAAATTTTTTAAATATTTTGGAGTGAAAAGTGATGTGGTTAATTGGGGGTATGATATAAGAAATGATAATATCAACTGGAATAATATGGTCGATAATTTAAAAAGTAACCCAGTTAATGCTTGTAAGTATTGTTCTGATAAAATAGAATCATTTAAATGGAAAATAGAAAATAATCCACAAATTATAGATTGGACAGTGAAAACAGATGATTAAAATAATTAATTCGAGTATAGAAATATTTAAAAAAAATATAGAAAAAAAAGATTTATTTTTATTTGGTGCAGGAAAAAGAGCTACATATGTGTGCGAAACATATGATATTGGTCAAAATGTAAAGATGATTATAGATAACAGCAAGGGAAAAATAGGTTCTTCAGTTATCTATAAAAATATGCAGATACCAATTATTAGTGTAGATGATTTTGTCAAATATGTAAAAAATAGAGGTGCTGATAATGTAATTATAATGATAACCCCTGCTTATTATATTCTGCCAATAGTTGAACAATTAGATGGGATAAAGGAATTAGACAATCTTGAATGTTATATAGGTAGATTGCTAGAAGATTATTATGAAAATCAAGAAATAGAGTTTACTAAAGGAGAAAATAAAATTCCTAAGAAAATCCATTATTGTTGGTTTGGCGGAAAAGAAATACCTCAGCATTTACAAAATTACATTAACGGATGGAAAGAAAAATGCCCAGAATATGAAATTATCAGATGGGATGAGTCAAATTATAATTTGTCAAAAAATCAATATATGAAGCAAGCATATGAGAATAAGAAGTGGGGATTTGTTCCAGACTATGCAAGATTAGACATTATTTATAACGAAGGTGGAATATATTTAGATACGGATGTGGAATTAATTACAACTCCAGATAAGTTGCTGAATGATCGTATGTTTTGTGGATTCAATGGCTATGGGATTATTAATTTGGGATTGGGTTTTGGAGCAGAAAAAGGAAATAAATTAATAAGAGAGTTACGAGATGCATATGAAGGAAAGAAATTTTGTAATGATGATGGAAGCTTAAATTTGACTGCTTGTACATGGTATCAGTATCCTGTTTTTGAAAAATATAGAGTAAAATTTAATAATACATATCAAAATATAAATGGCAATGTAATATATCCATCCGAGGTATTAGCACCATTAGGTGCAAGTGGATGCGCAAATAATTATACTGCAAATACTATATCGAGTCATCATGCAGAGTTAAGCTGGATAAATAGTGAAGAAAAAAATGAATATGAAAGATTTAGAAAAACAATAACGAAAAGGATATTAAGCTATAAATAGAATAAGGAGCGTATGATGATATTAGAAAATGCAACTATAACAGATTACATAAAAATGGCAGAAGAGAAAAAGGTTTGCTTTTTTGGAGCTGGAAAAGCATTAGATAATTTTTTGATTAGATATAAAAAATATAATGTTCATAAAACTATAGCATATATTATAGATAATGATAAAAATAAGCAGAATAATGAATTTATTTTTGAGGAGACATCAATACCAATCATAGATGTCGGTAAATTAAAAAGAATGCAGGAGGATATAATGATAATTATATCTACTGCATATGCATATGACATTTATATGCAACTAAATAAAATAGAGAGTTTGAAAAATGTTGTGTGTATGGTTACATACTTTATAGTATATGAAACTAACAGACAAATAGAACAAAATAGGGAATATCCGGAAACATTCAAAAAAACAATTGAACCATTGATACCTAGAAAAATTCATTATTGTTGGTTTGGCAAGCATGAAATGTCTGATTTAAATAAAAGATGTTTAGATAGTTGGTATAAAACATGTCCAGAATTTGAAATAATATGTTGGGATGAAAACAACTATGAATACCAGAAAAATTCTTTTATGAAAGAAGCATATGAAAAAGAAAAGTGGGCATACGTTTCTGATTATGCAAGAATGGATATTATTTATAATGAAGGTGGCATATATTTGGACACAGATGTTGAACTAATAAAAGATTTAGAAGATTTATTGTATCAAAAAGCTTTTTTTTCGGTGGATTTTTCGCACTTAATTAATTCAGGATTAGGATTTGGAGCTGAAAAAAATAATAATTATATAAAGATGCTAATGGATATGTATATTGATATGCATTTTGTTAATAAAGATGGTTCATACAATGAAGTACCAGTGCCAGAGTTACAAAGAAAATTTTTTAAAAAATTAGGATATAAAGAGAATGGTGAATATTGTGTAGTTGATGACATCACTATTCTGCCAGAAACTATATTTGCTGGATACAATAATTTAGTTGATAGATTTAATATAACAGATAAAACATATGCTTTACATCATTTTGAGGGTACTTGGACTTCTGATGAAAGTAAGAGACAAGTTAGGGGAATGCAGAAATTGTTTAAAATGTGTACTAAATATAAATAATAATATATTCTATGATATGAGGTAACAAACAATGAACAAAGTTAGTGTTATAATTCCAGTTTATAATGTGGAAAAATATTTAGAAAAATGTATATCTAGTGTATTAAAACAAAATATGATAGATTTGGAAATTATAATATGCAATGATGCATCAACAGATGATTCAGCAAAGATTATTGAAAAATACATCAAAATTGATAATAGAATAAAATTAATTACTCATAAAGAAAATCAAGGTCTGTCGATATCACGTAATGATGGTATTGAAATCGCATCAGGAGAATATATATTTTTATTAGATTCAGATGACTATATTATGGAAAATGTCTTAACAATCCTATATCATAAAATAAAAAGTGCTAATGCAGATGTATTATATTTTGGATATGAAGAGCATAGTGTGAATAGTCAGAATGATATAAAAAGATATAGTCATAAAAGCATTTATCCTAAAGTTGAAGATGGACATGATTTTTTCTGTAGAGCGATTAAAGAAGGAAACGCATGTGTTACCTCGTGGAGTGCGATATACAGAAATCAGTTTTTAAAAGAAAATAATATTAATTTTAAACCACATATAATACATGAGGACAACTTATTTTATTACGAAGTATTAATGAAAGCTAAATGTGTAACAAGTGTAGACGATGCTTGCTATAATTATATAAGAAGAGATAATTCACTATCATTATCTCAAAAGATTTACCATGAGAAAATATGGTCACTTTGTTCAATTATTGCTGATATAAATTATTTAAATAAAAATAATATGCAGGAATGTAAATATTGTACTAATGAGTATGTTTCTGTTTTAAACAGGCAATTAATTAGTAATTATAAAAAAATAAAATATTTTAATTGGAATAAAGTACCATTTACAGAGGATGAGGAGTTTATTTTAAAACTTGCTACAGGAGGATTTTATAATGGATTTTTTACATACAAGTTACCGAATGATATAATTTCTGAAATAAGAAAACATGAAAATGTAATTATATATGGAGCTGGAAAGGTTGGAATAGGATTACTAGAACTATTAACGCAGTATAACATAAATATAAAGGCATTTGCACAAACTGATTTGCGGAATAATGAAAATGAGAATATATCAGGAATACCTTTAAAAGGGATAGATGAAATAATTAATGATGAGGATGATATTTTACTTGTTGCTTCTAAGAACTATTCGGAGTCAATGATGGGTATTGCAAAACAAATGGAATTTAAAAATATAATAGATGTAAGTAAATACATTTAATAGACGTAAAATGATTGAGGAGAAAATTATGGTACAAAGAACAAATCAGTTGAACATGAACATAGATATAATTCACAAGATACAAAATCATATGGGAGATGACTTGTCAAAAAAATTGTATAAGCTTCGATTACAGTATTCTATGTTTGAAGGAGAAGAGGAGCAGGCAGACATTGTTAAAACATCTGAAGGCGCAAAGCAGCTGATAAATATTGTAAATCAATTAAGTGACTCTAATTTTGTCCTTTTTGGAAGCGGAATGGGAGCAAGATGGCTAATTAGTATTCTGGATAATATTAAGTGGAAATGTATTATAGATAATTATCCTAATAAGAATATTCTCAAGGGGATTCCAGTTATTCATTATAATAAATATAAATATCAGACTGGAGATTTGATAGTTATTTCTTCATTAGATTATTATAAAGATATGAAACAACAGTTATTAGATAGTGGAATAGATGAAAAATACATAATTAATATTGCTGATTTTTCTGGTCCAATGTATCATAACCAGTATTTTGATCTTCAACAATTAAAGCCGGTTGATAATGAGGTTTTTTTAGATGTTGGAAGTTACGATGGTTCTACATCTGTATTGTTTAGTGAATGGAATGCGAGTAAGAATGCAAAAATATATGCATTTGAGCCGGACAAAGATAATATTGCTAAGTGTAATGACAATCTTCAAAAATGTAAGTGTTGGACTAAATTGATAAAAGCGGGGTGTTGGAGCAAAACAACTCAACTAAAGTTTAAATCAGATGGTTCATGTGCATCTAAAATGGATGAGAATGGAAATATTATTGTTGATGTTGTTGATTTAGATAATGTTGTTAAAAATGAAAAAGTTACTTTTATTAAAATGGATATTGAAGGTGCAGAACAGGAGGCACTAATGGGAGCTAAAAAATTAATTTCGACATATCATCCAAGAATGGCAATCAGTGTATATCATCGTAATGATGATATTTATGAAATACCTAAGATGATATTGGAAATGGATAATTCATATACTTTTTATTTAAGACATTATACATTTTGTGATGCAGATACAGTTTTATATGCGATATAGATTTTAGGGGAAATGAAATATGGAAAATATAAAATTCATAAGGACACTTGAAAATTTAATTGATATAAAATTACTGTATAAAAACATATATTTATACGGGGCCGGCGTAAGACTTAATTATTTTTTAGAAATGGTAAAAGAACAAAATATTAAATTAGATATTAAAAGTATTATTGTTACCTCTAAATCGGGAAATCCAGAGAATATAAGTGGAATACCAGTTATTGATGTTGATGAATATCATATAGATAAAGATGATGTAGTATTGTTGACAGTATCAGAACTTTATATTAATGAAATCGTAGCTTTATTAGAGTCTAAATTTTGTTCAGTTAATATATATGCAATAGATTATGCAATGATAAATGCATTTCCATTACAAAAGGTTTATCAAATGATAGAGCCATTTGTAAGTACATATCCTAAACAATGCTTAAATATTAATAATCCTAAATTAAGAAATAAAACGATATGGACATGTTGGTGGCAAGGAAAAAATTTCGCACCAGAGCTTATAAAAGCCTGTTGGAATAGTTGGAAGTTACATGTTCCTTTGGAAATGGAAATAGTTGTGGTAACAAAAGATAATTATAGAGAATATATAGAAATTCCTGAATATGTTTTGGATAAGGTCAATAATGGAAGCATATCGTTAGCAACACTTTCGGATATTATAAGACATTCATTGCTATATAAGTATGGTGGAATGTGGCTGGATGCAACTATTTATATGAATGATGATATTCCTATAGACGTGTTTGAATATGATATTTATACAAGAAATATAAAAACACATGAATTTGGTTCAAAATCATGTTGGGCGGTATGGTTTTTGTATTCAAAATTTGCAGGACAAGAATTATTTAAATTTGTGATGGAAGCTTTTTTCTATTTTTATAAGAAAAATGATACTATACCTTATTATTTAATGATTGATTATTTAACAGCAATAGCAAGTAATGAAATAAAAGAAGTGGAAAATAAGTTAAACAGTGTCCCATGTAATAATATAAAGGCATTAGAGTTGGCAAAGCATTTAAATGAATCATTTGATTATGATAATTATTTGGAATATACATCTGGTGGGTTTATACAAAAATTGACACGACATGGGAAGAGTTATTCGGAAAATTCAATTTATCAATACATTGTTAATAAATATTTAGGAGAAAAGTAATATAATGGAAAATCTAATCAGTGTAGTTGTTCCAGTGTATAATGCACAACTTTATTTGCCGGAATGTTTAGATAGTATAATTAATCAATCGTATAAACATTTGGAAATAATATTAGTAAATGATGGCTCAACGGATGATAGCCTTGATATATGTAATCAATATGCACAAAAAGATAAAAGAGTGACAGTTATTAACCAACAAAATAAAGGTGTTGTACTTGCAAGGAAACAAGGTATTAAAAATGCACATGGAGAATATCTTTCTTTTATTGATGCGGATGATTATATAGCACAAGAGTATTTTGAAACAATGCTTAATAATATAGGTATTTCTGATGTAGTTACTTCAAGTCTGATAATAAATAATAGAGTGTGGGAAGATGCAATTGCTGAGGGTGTATATGATTTGTCTAAAACAACAGAAGTAATAAAAAATATGATTTATAAAGAGGGAACTTCACACAATGGATTAGTAACCCATATTACAACTAAATTATTTAAAACAGATATTACAAAAAGAGTAATAGATACAGTAGATGAGTGTGTATACTATGGAGAAGATGCAGAGTTTATATATAAATATATATTAAATTGCAAGATTGTTACTATTACTAAATATAAAGGCTATTTTTATAGAGAAAATAATATGTCTATAACACATGTTATACATGATGATTTTTTAATTAGTGTTAATAAATTATATTTATCATTAAAGAAAAATTTTGAAAAAAGTCAATATAGAGAAATGCTAATTCCACAATTAGAAAAATGGATTAACATGCATATAAAGATAGCACCACAGAAAATGGGAATAGGGATAAATAGTATTAATTTTATTATTCCATGTAAGGCTTTAATATGCAATAAAAATATTGTTGTTTATGGTGCAGGTAATGTAGGTAAAGATTATATAAGACAAATACAAAAAGAAAAATTATGTAATAATTATATATGGGTAGATAAGGGGTACGCATTAAAAGAAAAATGGCTAGGAGTTAATGTGAAATCACCAAAAGAGATGTTAAATTTTCAATTGGATTATGTAATTATAGCTGTAAATGATGAAAAACTTATGAATGAAATAAAGGAAGAATTAGTTGAATTAGGAATAGATAATGAAAAAATAATTGTTATGAAACCATTATCAATTGATGAATTTTATTCTTGATTTTAGGAAATGGAGAGTGTATTTATTAATGAATAAAAGAACGGCAGTTGTATCTGATTTTTTGGATGAAATACAGAATAAAAAATTGTTCTGTTATGGTGCTGGAAGGATTTTTGAGGATTTCATTAATTCATATCCGCATATTAAAGTAAAAGCTGTAATAGATATAAATAAAAAAAATACATGTATAGATATATGCGATAAAAAAATACCAGTGATTTCGATAGAATCTTTTATAAAACAATCAGATGATTCTATATTATTAATTACATGTTTAGATTATTTAGAAGTTGAAGAACAATTAAATCATTTTTGTGAATTAGATAATGTGCCATATTATGTATATTGTCAAATGAATGTCCAAAAAGATTTTTCTGTAAAACAAATGTCAGGAAAATACCAGATTACAGAGTTTAGAATGCAGGATTACAATGCGGGACATAAAGCTCCATTGGATGTTGCAACGATAGCAGTCAATAGCGGATATAAGGCTTTGCCGATTGTTCGTGGGACAATAAGAAATGGTAAAGAGCAGACGGAATCAGAGTGGATTAAAGCATGTAAAGAGATAGATAATGATTCTATAGTATTAGTTCAATTTCCTATTGTTGATATTTCAGGTGGTGTAAACAGACTTAGTAATTTAAAGAAAGAAAAAAATATTAAAATTATATGTGTAGTACATGATATAGAAATTTTAAGGAGAAATGCCAGAGAAGATTATATTGAACAATACAATATGTTGAAAACATTTGCAGATATATGGATTGTACATAATAATAGCATGAAAAAATTTCTTATATCAAAAGGATTTCCAGCAAATAGAATAGTGTCATTAGGAATATTTGATTATTTAATCGAAAAATCAGTTGAAGTGAAAGAAGATGATGGGATTATAATTGCGGGAAATCTTGATGTTGTTAAATCTCAATATATTTATCATCTTAATGAAATTGGAAATGTCAGATTTAATTTATATGGAGCCAATTATAATAATACAAATAATTATACTAATATGAATTATTTTGGGACATTTTTACCAGATGAATTGATTAGTAACTTGAAAGGAAAATATGGACTTGTATGGGATGGAGATTCACTTGATACATGTAGTGGTCTTACAGGTGAATATTTAAAAATTAATAATCCACATAAATTGTCATTATATCTTGCAGTAGGACTACCGGTTATTATATGGGAAAAAGCAGCAGAGGCGGAATTTGTATTGAAAGAAAATGTTGGGGTTATAGTTAAATCATTATATGAGTTGCCCCAAAGATTAGCATCCGTAAGTTATAATGATTATAATATTATGAAAAATAATGTTAGAATAGTTGGAGAACGACTCCGTAAGGGGGAATATATGATGGAAGCTATTAGAAAAGCAGAGAAAATAATATATGAGAGTAGAAAAGATGATGGAATTTAATGATATAATTGAAAGTACTAATAAAGTTAGAGGTCGTATGCAGGATGATTTATCGAGGAAAATATATGACTGTAGAATAATGAATACATTAACATATGACTATAAATATATAACTGCTATTACAAAAGATGGTGTGGATGTCTTTTGCAGGTTACGCAAAATGCTTGAACCATATATTAATAAGTATGATTTAATAATTGATGGGGCAGGTTTTTATGGAAAGAGTATAAAAGCAACATTAACTGGTGTTGAATGGACCTGCATATGTGATCGAAGTGTACATGGTGGAGAAGATTGGGATATACCTTTATTAACAAGGAAAGAAGCAGTGAAAAAGTATCCACAGGCAGTGTTTGTTATAAGTTCTGTATTATATGGTGTGGAAATAGAAAATGAATTAAGAAGTCTAGGAGTTAGAAATATAATAAATATGGGGAAAACTTTAGCTGAATATACAGATGCAGATCCTAAGCAGTATTATGATGTGTTTACATTTGATAAAGATGAAATAATCGCAGACGTTGGGTGTTTTGATTGTGAATCTATATTACAGTATTTTAATTATGCCAATAGAGAGTATAAAAAGATATATTCTTTTGAACCCGAACCAAAGCAGTATGTTAGATGCAAAGACATAATTGAAGAAGGACATTACAGTAATTGGGAAATATATAATTATGGGGTATATGATGATAACTCCAAATTATATTTTAGTTCCAATAGTAGCAGTACTAAGATAAGCAAAGATGGTGACATAGAGGTGGATGTGATTAAACTCGACGATTTTTTCAAGACACATAAAGCCCCAACATTTATTAAGATGGATATAGAAGGAGCAGAGTTAGCTGCTTTGAAAGGCTGCGCTGAAACAATCAGCAAGTATAAGCCTAAGTTAGCTATATGTGTATATCATAAGCCAGAGGACATATTTGAGATACCTGAATATATATTATCACTTAATCCTGACTATAAAATGTGGCTAAGACATTATACTAATCTGATTAACGAAACTGTATTGTATTGTCAGTAATATATTTTTTGAATAATTAGAAAAGATTAAAGGAATTTAGGCATATATGATGGTGATCGATATTTGGTCGACCACCATAAAATAAATGTTATTATTGGTAAAGAAAACTATTTGATTATCATATCGCATACTCCTATTTTTGTAGAAGCTTCTACATTTGTTTCTCCATCGTCAAATGAGAATTTAAGCTGTTGAACATTTTGAAGTGGAATTGATATATTTATAGGCATTTCTTGAGCTTTAATTATGTAAGAATTAAAGTACTGGACATCAAGATATATCGACATTTTAATATCAACCATCTCCTCACCGTCAACATGGCCAATAGAGAAACTAAGTTGTCTATACTTGGCGCCTAGGTTAAAAAGCAAATATGTGTTGTGACAAAGATTAGTAAAACCGTTAGATCTAAATTCACCGGCAATCTTTATCTGTTCTTTTGGTGTGTAGGTCTTGTAATTACAGAATCTGCTGAATAATCTTCGCCCAAATGAGCCGCCTGTCCGGTGCAAGTGAGCCACGATTCCGTTTTGTCGTGAGCCATCATTCCGGTCACAATGAGCCACTTGTTTTATAATAGAATAATACACAAACGTTGTGTAAATCTATTATGAAGGAGGTCACCATTATGACCAAATATCGTGAAATCCTAAGATTATCAAGCTTAGGATTTAGCAACCGGAACATAGCATTGAGTGTTCCGTGCTCAAGAAATACCGTAGCAAAGGTCTTAAAACGAGCACAAGAATTAGATATCTCTTGGCCGTTGGAAGGTAAACGCTCCAACGCATGTAACTACCAATAGAATCCCCAATTTGGTATAACAGTGATAATTAGATTGTACAACTTTAACGAATTGTACAACTAATACAAATTTGCAGGAGATTATCACTATTGAAACCCAGCACAATCTGACAAAGATTTATTATACAAAAGGGTTGAGGAAGTTTCAAGTGTTTAAGAAATGAGACAGAGGCAATGGAAATATCACCAAAGCAGTATGGTAGTAATTGTGCAGAAAGTAGATTTTTTATACTATAGTAAATATTCAGAAGAATAAAATAATTGAGTATAACAGAAGTAAGTTATCCATCGTCATAATTATGAATGTTTTTTAAGCCAGAAGTGGCATAATAACACATTTTCTGATATACTTAATTCTAGAAAAGGAGTTAAAGATTATGGAGATTAAGTATACAGAGGAAGAACTGAATAATATCGATAAAGCACTTCTTATCAAGATGTTTCTTAATCTTCAGAATCAGATGGAAACTCTTACAGGTGAAACAAGAGCACTTAATGATAAGATGCAGAAGTTGATGGAACAGCTGGTGCTAGTCATCAAAAATGATTAGGGGAATCTTAAGATAGTCGGATGCTGGGTTCACTGCAGAAGAAAATTTGATGTAGCTTTAAAGCCGTTCGTGAAAGCTTTATTCGTGTACATTAAATCTAATGAGAAAAAAGCTGGAACAGAAAGTCTGAAAAGGCAGTAACATATAATAATCTTAATAGAAGAATGCAATAATTATAATAAAGCGAATATTGAACAACGAATGAATAAGTTGAAACAGGAGTCAGAAGAAAAGTTTAGTGGCAATATTGATGATTTGATTTAAAGATATGGTAATTAATATGAAGATAAGTTATCTGAATTCTTTCGCATATGATGACTCAAAAAGTTGTGAGGTGAGAATGTACAATGGCCATGAATAGAAAAGATTTTGATTATAGTGAACTTGTAGAATCATTTGGCGAGGATAAAATAAAAAACAGATATAGAAAAGCAGGAGAATATCTATGAGATTAGTGCTATTTGGACAGGCAGCCAGTTGGAATCACACGCTGGAGAGATTGCAGCAGTATAATGCAGCAGATTCGGTAGTGGGTCTATCTGATGTATGCCTAGGTGAATATACAGACTCAGATGTTACATATTCATTAAGTGAATTACTGGAAATGTATAATAAAGGTGAGATAGATGGTGTATTGCAGACTGAACCGGAAAATACGTACTATACCAATATTTTAAAACAGATTGGAATTCCTGATATATATATAATTCCAGAAAATATAAAAGAAAATGAATGTATAAAAAGGTATTCAGATGTCGGTCCGGTGCTTAATCAGATAGAGTTCCATCTTGCAGATCACTGCAATCTGAATTGCAGGGGGTGTGCTCATTTTTCTAATCTGGTTAGTAGCCCTGTGTATGCTGATTATGAACAGTTTAATAAAGATATACATAAACTATCTGAGTATTTTTCACAGATAAAAACAATATATCTGCTTGGAGGCGAACCTTTACTTAATAAAGACATTGGAAGTTTTATAATATCAGCAAGAGATGCATTTCCATATGCCTGTATCACAGTTGTTACTAATGGAATATTATTATTATCGATATCCGATGATTTGATTCAGATTATTAAAGATAATAACGTGTTAATATCTATATCAGATTATGAATGTCTGGATAATAATAAGATTATTACTTTTATAAAAGAACATGAATTGAACGCAGAATTGAGATTGGAAAAAGAAAGTTTTGCTAAGCATATTAATATTCATGGTGATTCAGATAAGGAAGTGATATTTAATCAGTGTATGAGAAGAAATTGCACTTTTTTATCAAGAGGAATGATGGCAGCGTGTTGCACTCCGTTTCTGAACAAATATTTTAATGAAAGATATAATGAGAAACTTCCAGAAATGGATAAGAATGATTGTATAGATATATATGAGCCGGGACTTGATGGATGGAAGATTAAGGACAGGCTTATCCAACCTATGGAATCGTGTAGATATTGTGGAGAAGATGCATCCTTTAAATGGGGAATATCACAAGAACCAATTCTTAAAAGTGACTGGTGTTTATAATTTATATGATATGCGGATATGTTGCTATTGCAGCATATCCGCATATTCTTTCATGAATATTTTCCTTGTATTATAGTAAGAATCAAGATTCATTATGCCATCATCATGGAAACACCAGGCATGGACAGATGGTGGAATTATAACATCATAATTCCTTTTTCTAAACTCAAAACTTTGTGATATATCATAGAAATCCCAGCCAGTAAAAATATCTTCTCGCCATGGTATATCATATTGGGTAATCATTATGAAACCATCAATTGCTTCTACCCGTGTTGGAGTTTTTATATCTTCAAGGACAGAGTCGGTAGTGTGATATATGTTGTTGGAGATAAAATGACCTATTCGCCACCCATACCACATAATACAAGTTTGTGGTAGTTTTTCAGAGCCTACAATTCCTATCATTCCGGTACATGGATTCTTGAATTCTCTGAGAATGTCTGATAAAAAGTTCTTGTTAAGAATAAATACATCCTGGTGAAGGTATATTTTATATTTGGCATGTGATGCAAGCATAGCCTTATTGTAACCAGATGTCATAGATGAAGCATTGTGGACTACAATGATATCTATTGTATAACCATCGGGAATTGTAAGATTATTGATGTATTTAATACATTCTGTTTCGTATTGATTGTTATTAGAGCATATTATAAAACAGAACTGGCTATTGTTATATGTTATATTATCTGTTATATCATAAAGTTGTTTAAAAGTGTATGTATTAGTTTGGGGAATATTACAATCTATTATAGCAGGTGTTTTAAAATCTGTAATAGTATAGTCATTATTAATGGATATATCCTGGCTTAGTTGATTTGACAGGCAATCTAAGACATAATTACTATTAAGTGAAGTTGTTTTAACTAATTGTTCAATTGCAATATGAGATATTTTTTTATTGCGTATGTCATTAGTCAGGTTATTTAGAGCATTATTTCTGTCTACATTGTATTCTATATTAAGCAGTAAGAACTTATAATAATTGTTTTTTTTAATAACTCCGGATATGTCGTATGTATCTTTAAGGTATAACGTTGTAGTTATATTATTGTTGAATTCAGTAGCAGTTATGTTGGCAGCTACTAAACAATGAGCAATATCCGGTATATTCCGGAAAGTTTTTATTATGTCAGGAGTAGTGAGGAATGTACAAAGTGTATATAATGAATTAACTGTATTAACTTTAAGAAAATGGCTAATTGAATCAGTCAGGGATAGAAGTGATTCATCATATTCTTTGTGCCATTGTTCATCTTCCAGGATAGATGATTCAACGTATTCTTCTGTATCAGCTGGTTGTTTCATATGTATATTCTCCATTAGATTTCTTTCAATTGATTTATTATTTCGTTAATATCTGCACCGTGGTTGTATGCGTCAATATAATCAGCAACGGCTTTATATGAATATGTTCCATTGATGCCAAAATATGGATTGGATGGTATGTCAGGTATAATCATATTGGTTACAGAGCACATATAGCGAAAAAGCTCTGTAGTTACAGGCATATGACGTGTGTTTAAAAACATGATTGTTTCATAACAGAATGAGTGTATAAAGTATAATTCCATTTCATGTATATATTTGTCATTAGCAAGATTATTCTTAACATAGTTGAAAGTTTCAAGCTGCACAAGCATATGCTGGTAGATGGTATCATAATTCTGCATATATGATATTATTGTTCCGTTAGGATTATAGCGATAATAATACAAAGGTTCATTTATACGGCATATAACATCAGCTGTGTGCTTTATAGGATGTGTAAACAAGGGTTCTTCATATGCAACGCCTTCAGCAAAGTGAAAGTGATAACGGTCGTAATATGATTTGAGTATGAATTTACATGTACAGCTTTCATTAAGATAATCAGCTCCTATTATGAGCTGTCTCCTTTTATCTGTGGTGTCACATATATATGTGTCATATGTAAGAAGTTCAGGTGATTCTGGTATATCAGCTAAGTTATATGAGAAATTCAGCTGGATAACATCAGCATGACAATATGTAGCTGTGTTGTATAAATATTCAAGATAATAAGGTGGAACTATATCGTCGCTGTCAATAAAACAGAAGTAATCTCCGGTAACATAGTTATCAAGAGCTATGTTGCGGCATGTACCCTGTTTGACATTCTTTTCATTGAATATGGCAATAATAGTATCTGGGTATTTCTGTTCATATTCTCTTATAATATCAGAGGTACTGTCTGTTGAACAGTCATCTATAAGTATAAGCTCTATATTCTCTATGCCTATAGTCTGATTAACAATACAATCAAGGAATTGTTTTATATATTGTTCAACATTGTAACATGGTGTTATAACAGAAATTTTTCTCATATACTTTCCTCATATTCTTAAATGATATACTAATAATAAATCATTAAATAATATAATTCAAGCTGGAAGAAACATTAGGTGTGTCTTATTACAATGGAATCAGATATATGATAAATGATCCATATAGTATATGGAAGAACGAAAGAACGGGTTATTCAAAAATATTATAATACACTTGAAATATCTAGTTATAGAGTATAAAATATACTCATTGAACATTAATTGAAAGCAAATCATATAGTTCAGTTGGAGAAAAGAGGTGGTTTGCCAAAGATACATAAATGGAAGGCGTGTATGTTAGATAAAGATGACTATTTAGAAAAGTATAATTTAAAGGAAACTTTTGAAAAGTCTGACTTAAACTGGGATGTATTGGAAGAAATATATGAGGATTATACAGTTCACAAGCAGGAATTAAATGAAGTGTGTGTGAAATTAGAAACATATATTGTTGATAATATAAAAAGTGAATTTGGTTCAGAATCTTCATTGCCATATCATTCCATACGAGGCAGAGTTAAGGATGCAGAACATCTTATTGAAAAGATAATTCGTAAAAGAGGAAAAGAGCATAGTCATAAATATGAAGGTATTTCAAAAGATAATTATATGCAGATTATCAGAGACACTATAGGAATCAGATTACTTATATTTAAGAAAGAAGAGTGGGAACAGATTTATGATTTCCTTAGTAAGCTGTTTCAATCTGGTAAGTCAGATGATATATGTATGGCGGAAAGACCAATAGCATATACAAGATATGGTGACCGTGATATATATAAAGATAAAATATATAAAGAACATAGTAATAGAGGATATAGATCACAGCATTATATAGTAAGATTTAATGGAGTATATTGTGAGATTCAGGTAAGAACATTAGCAGAAGAGGTGTATGGCGAATTTGATCATAGAGTTAAGTATCCATACAGAGAAGATAATAAATTTCTTATAAGGTATACAGGTACATTGGCACAGTTATTGGATTCAGTTGATGAACTTATATCTACATGCGAACAACTTAGAGATGGCTGGGAAGACTGTGGCAGATACTATGATGATGACGAGTATATAGATTGGACGAATATTTCAATGAAAAGCGAGCATATTATTGAAAAAGAAAGTACTGATGAATATGCAGAATTACCAGATAAGATTGATGCTAAAGATTATGTGTGCGATAGTATGTTAAGGAAAGGAATGCAATAATGGATAAGCTTAAGGATGCAGTTATAAGTAAAAGGGTTGCTCAGTTGATTAATGAAGTTGCAGTTGGTGAACACACAATAGATGTTTTGTCTAATACATCGTTAGCACTAAGTGATGAAAGACAGGTTGAGTATTTTTCGCATGCAAGGGAAAATATGAAAAAAGATGTTGCATATATAATTATGACGAACAATCAGAATACTGATGATTTAAGATTATTAGGAGAGTTAACATCATATGGAAAGTAATGAATATAATTATAATAAATATATAGATACTCCTGAAAAGAAGAAGAAATTTGAAACAAGACTTAATGAATTGATTAAGACTGCAAATGAATTTATTGAAGAAGCAGGATATTCTGATAATGTAGAATGCAACGAAAGAATCATGTTGAATGTTATACTGGATTATTATGCAGATATAGACAGACTCAAGCAGTTTCATGATGTTGATTTAGCCAGACCAACTAAGATGGTTGCATATACTGTTGCTTGGATTGTAAGAAGAAAACCATTGCAGTTTATAAAATATTCAGATGTTGAAAAGGATATTTTTGTTAATGAAAGATTTGCAGCATATCTTATGATTAATGAGTGCATGGCAGGAGATAGTAAGAAATATATTGATAAAAAATATTATGGTCAACTAAAGGAATATAGCGATTTATTATTATATTACTTTAAATATCGGGAATGTAATCCTCAAGTTATAGAACTTGCAATAGAATCATTCAAATTAGGTATGGTATTTGATTAATGATAAACGCTCAAATCTAGGTGCTTTAAAAGATATTGTAGCATTATTATTGTTTCGGTTAAAAATGATTTAATAATATGCTTGCAATAGTTTACATAATAACACATATAAACAAAATGCATTTGCTAATATTAAAGCCTTTAGAGTATAATAGCTCTAAAGGCTTTAATGTTAGTTAGATGGAATATAAATATATTTGTTAGCTGTATGTAATGGAAATAGAGCGGCAGCCTGATGTATTGATATCATATTGTTATGTGATATTTTGAATTAATAGTAGGAAGGTAATCAGCATCATGGAGGATAAGGCACGATGAGCAGAATCGTCATATATGGTATAGGAAGTGTACTAAGCAAGATAAAGTCTAATATAGTATGGAGTAACATAGCAGCAGTTATAGTCTGTAAAGATATGGCTTATGATTGTGGATATAATAAGGTCAGGGAGGCTCTTATAAAGGTACATCCGGAGGATGTGAATGTGTTTGATTATGTTATGGGACTACATTATTTTTATCCCTGCAATATGTTTGCCACTACATGGAGTGTGTTTGACGAGTACTGTCAATGGTTGTTTTCTTTTATCATACCTGCAGCGTGCAATATAGATGTGTCTGTGTATAATGCTTATAGTAAGAGGGTTATTGGCTTTTTTGCAGAGAGAATGATGACGGTATGGGTTATTAAGAAAAAATTTAAGGTAGAAGAACTGCCATATATAACAGTGGAATAGATTGGAGAAAATATAATGAGTAATATATCTAATAGTACATTGTCTAAGAATAATACATCAAAAGACATATCAGTAAAAGCAATCATATCTGAGTTTCCAAAGGCAGCGTTGTTATGGTACGGCTTTAAGAAAGACACAGATATATTATATATATATGATGGCGAAAAAAATAGTGCTATACAGGAACTACTGATGACTTTTGGAAGGTGTGTTGATGTGGTAGCAGCCTCTGATATACAGAATTGTGCTGATATGTCATGTAATAATTGGAGTGGAACAAGATATGACTATATAGTTGGTATGGATGTGCTGGAGAAATGTGATAATCCACACAAACTATTAAGTACATTAAAGGCATTGCTTAAGTCATCAGGAAGGTTGCTGATTGGCTGCGAGAACCGACTGGCTATTAAATATTTTTGTGGAGAGAGAGATCCGTATACCAATCATAGCTTTGATGGAATAGAGAATTATAGAGGTATGAAACAGGCTGATAAAAAGGAAATAGCAGGAAGGTGTTATTCTGGTGCAGAGCTAAGAAACATGTTGGATGAAAGTGGACTTGTGAATCATAAGTTTTATGCAGTTATGCCGAATCTTAGAGAAGTACAGCTTGTTTATGCAGAGGGGTATAATCCACAGGAGGAGCTGGCTATAAGATATTTTCCAGTATATGAGCACCCGGAGTGTGTATTTATTAATGAGGAATATCTGTATACAGACCTTGTTAAGAATGGGATGTTTCATGCCATGGCTGATGCATATATTATAGAGTGCAGTATGGATGGTACTTATGATGATACTCAGCATGTTACATTGTCTATGGACAGAGGAAGAGAAAATGCACTGGTTACTGGTATATGTTGTTGTGGTGGTAGTGGAAAGCTGACAGATAATATTTATGATGATGAGAAAATATCATCCGGTAACAAAAAAAAGTTGAGTACTGTGTATAAAAAGGCTATATATGAAGAGGGGATAGTTAAGCTTAAGCAGATGCAGCATAACCATGAAGAACTAAGAAGCATGGGAATACAGGTTGTTGATTCTTATATAGAAGATGATAAGTTTATTATGCCATATGTTGATGCAACGGTTGCTATGATAGCTCTTAAGGAACTGGCTAAAAAGGATAAGGAAGAATTCTATAAGGCTATAGAGGATATGTATGAACTTATATTATCTTCCTCTAAGCATACAGACATCATATCAGAGAAAGATAAGAACAGTGCTAATGGCAGGGATTTAGGTATCATTCTTGAAAAAGGATATATAGATATGGTTCCTCTGAATTGTTTTTATGATGGAAGCAGGAAGAATCCAAGGGACAGATTTATATATTATGATCAGGAATTCTACATAGAAAATTGTCCAGCCAAGGCTATTCTGCATCGTTCTTTATCTTTGATATATGATGGAACAGACAGCGAATTCGAACAGCTTATACCACGTAAAGAGATAATGGATAGATTCGGACTTACAGAATGTGAGGATATATGGTCTCGTATGTCGTCTAAGTTTACTCAGAAGCTTCGTAATCAGGCTGAGTTAGAAACATATTATCGTAACAGACGTGTGAATGGAAGGAATCTATTTACAAACAGAGAAAAGATTAACTATGATGCTAAGACTTACCAGGATATGTTTGTTGATATATTTAAAGGACTTGATGATGAGGAAGGTAATCAGAGAAAGAAGCTCGTATTGTTTGGTTCAGGCATATTTACGAACAGATTCTTAGATGAATTTGATGGTTGTTATGAAGTGTATTCTGTTATTGACAATAATAGCTTTATGTGGGGAACAGATATTAAAGGTATACCTGTTAATTCACCTGATATATTAAAGGAGATACCAGCAGAAGAATTGCATATTATCATATGTATCAAGAAGTATTATGCTGTGGCCAAACAGTTGGCAGATATGGGAATAGATTCATATCATATATATGATCCAGGAAACGATTATCCAAACAAGAGAAGAGATAGCATAAGAAAAAGATTGCAATATGCCGGCGTTGTTAATAATGCAGATTATAATAATGGAAATCTAAATATTAAGGAATCAGGATTATCAGTAACAGGTGAAGTCTTGCATAACAGCAAGCCATACAATGTTGGCTATATAGCAGGTGTATTTGATTTATTCCATATAGGTCACCTGAATATGTTCAGAAGGGCAAAGGAGTTATGTAACTATCTTATAGTAGGCGTGGTATCAGATGAGGGAGTAAGGCTTAACAAGCAGGCAGAACCGTTCGTGCCTTTTGATGAGCGTATAGAGATGGTGAAGTCATGCCGTTATGTAGATGAAGCTGTTAAGCTTCCACTTAACTTTTCTGATACAGAGGATATGTATAAGGTATATCATTTTGATGTACAGTTTTCAGGAAGTGATTATGAACATAATCCATATTGGCTTGCAAGAAAGGATTTCCTTGAGAAGCATGGTTCAACACTAGTGTTCTTCCCTTATACACAGAGTACAAGCTCGACTAAGCTTAAGAAAGCTATTGATGCAAGAATATCGCAGGAATAATAAAGTGTTGAGTTAGTTGGTGGTAAAACATCTCTTGATGTTTTACCACTTATCAATATGTGCTTAGTCATTATGAGGTGTATTGTCGTTCCATATAAGCTGCCCGTCAGCTTTTAAACAGCCATATAATCTTGCATATAAGCTGTTACGTTCAGCTTCGCTATATTCAGTTGCATTGTTAATTATAATGTAGTTGAATTCTTTGTTATATTGGCAAAAATCTATGTTATCATAATCAGTGTAGGTAATATGAGCCTCTTTGATAGTAAGCGGTATATAAGACAGATTGCTTTCGTAGCCTACATATTTAAGTTTAGGACATATATAGTTAAGATGTGCATAGCTTGCACCATTATGTGCGTTGATTTCAAGCAGTGCAAGTGGTTCTGCTGTTGCGTATATCATCTTAAATATGTTACCAATACTGTTATTAAGTGGGTCAAATCCCCATTTTTTCCATATATAATTTCTGTTACGGCTGCATATGTTTAATATGCTGTCAGATGGAAGAACACCAAAGCTCTGACTTCCTGCGTGATATATAAAGCTGTTGTGGCATACATATAATCTGTATCCAAGTTTTCGCAGCTGCATTGATATATCATCATCATCATAGTAACCAGGAGAGAGGTTTTCATCTAAGAGATTAGTTTTATCCAGTGCCTGGCGTTTTAACATCATGGCAAATCCACATAAAATAGTACATTCTTCGTAGGCATTTTTCATAGGAACATTATTCATATAACCATATCTGATGTAATCATCAAGAGCTGTAAAGAATAATTCACGGTATTGAAGCGTGCCATTATAGTTGCATATAGCACCAGTTGCACCCGTTTCCTCATCTTTATATAATCCCATTCTTAACCAGAACAATGAGTTAGGTGTAAGTCTTGTATCATTATTAAGCAGGAATATATCATTTTCCTTTTTTGAATTAAGTATACCGATATTACATCCCTTAGGGAATCCAAGGTTTGTATTGCTTTTTATAAGTTCAATATCAGGCTGTTGTTCAAGCCAGTCAGTAACACCATCAGTTGAAGCGTTATCAACAACAATGATTTCATAAGAAGGCTTATAACAGTAATTGCGTATACTTTCTATACATTTCTGCATAAGATACATACAATTATATGATACGATTACTATGCTGACCGGTTTAACAGTAACATGGCCAGAGTTTTTGACAGCTGTCATCTTATCATGTATTTCCTGTTTTGTTTTAGCATCTTTGCAATGAAAGTAAGCATTTTCCAGACATAGATAATACTGGTTAATGTTGGCTGTCTTATAATGCGCCGATAGTTTAAGATATGTCTGATATTGTTCATAAGGGTCAATGTTATCAGGAAGCTCGGTGGTATTTACAGATGTATGGTTAGATATTTCTATAGAATAATTAATCATTCTGTCTATAAAGCTTATAGTTTCATTCTTATTAAGTCCAGTATCAGGAATAAGAGAACAATAATTGAAAAGACGGTTATATTCAATAGTATCTTTTCCTAAGGCAACTGTATATTCTGCAATAAGAGCTTCTTTTATATCGTTGACTGGAACATCACCTGCATCCAGGGCGTTATTAATGAGGGCGTCTTTAAGTTTTATGAGTATTTCCTTTGTGTTCATACTAATCTCCATATAATAATGTTTCAATGTGAGTGTTATGTAAAGCAGCTGTTTATATTATGTATAGTTAAATGATAATTCATTTGCAGATTTTATTCAAGAATAAAGAGTAAAACGAACAAATAACTAAAATAAAGATATGAAATATGTTATACTTCAGCTATATAGCTCATTAATGTATATGCTGTTTAGGAAAGTAGAGGAAGTATGATGAATGTGAAAGAAAAAAATAATAATGAAATATTGTTATTGTCACATGAATTATCCAGAACTGGAGCACCAATAGTCTTAAGGGATCTGGCTGTTGTGTTAAAAGAGATGGGATATTCGGTGCTTGTAGTATCATTTAGGGATGGAGAACTTAAAGAAGATTATGAAAAGAATGATATTCCAATAATGGTTTATGATAATCAGGATATAGAACCGGACTTCATAGACAGGCTTGTAGCAGATTATAATATATGGATAGTTAATACGCTTTTATTATGGCCGGTAGTAAGTTATGTACAGAACACAGATGTAAATATAAAGTGGTGGCTGCATGAGGATGAGATATTTTTTCAAAGCTGTTGTGATGCTTACGGTTCACCTGTTGTTAGTGATAATATAGAGTATTATGCAGCAGGACCATATGTTAAGGATATGATTGATAAGTATCTTCATGTCGGATCGGAGATTGTTAATTTTGGTGTAAGGCAGAGTCAATATGTTGATGCCATTGAAGCTTATCATACATATGCAAAAGATAATGGAGGAAGAGTCCGTTTTGTTGATATTGGGTCAATATCATATACTAAGGCACAGAATGTTCTGGTGGATGCTATAAAAAAGCTGCCGGATGAATATATTAAACAATCTGAGTTCATATTTATAGGGGATGTGAAAGGAGCGGATACCAATATACTGGACTCGATAGTAAGGCTTACTGTGAGATACGATAATGTTAAGTTGTTAGACAGTATGCCACAGGATGATATATATAGAATCTATGATAACTCAAGTGTAGTCGTTGTGCCATCTATATATGAGCCAACATCAGCGGTAGCTGTTGAGGGACTTATGAAAAAAAAGATATGCATATGCTCTGATATATGTGGAGTGTCTTATTATCTTAAGGATAATGAAAGTGCTTATATATTTCCATCAGGAGATTCACAGGCATTGGCAGAGAAAATAAAGTATGTCATAGATAATATAGAGTTACTTGCTGATATATATGAAAGTGGATACAAGGTCTATGAACAGAATTATTCGATGGAATGTTTTGTTACAACATGGAAAGCTGTATTAGAAAAATAATATAAGCTAAGTTTGTTATTGTGTATATTATGTATAATTGTTCTCATACAGTACAGGTATTCTGATATCCTTATACTGTATGAGAATGTATTTATAAATTTAATACCAGCAGGTGATTTTCTTAATGATGTCAGAGAGGGAAATAGTTAATGTAACATATCAGCATATTCTTTCATAAAGATTAATCTTGTTTGATAATATGTATCAAGGTTCATAATTCCGTCATCATGAAAACACCATGCAGATTTTACAGGAGGAACTATGACATTAAATCCGGCTTTTCTGAATTCAAAGCTTTGAGAGATGTCATAGAAATCCCATCCTGTAAATACGTCTTCACGCCATGTTATGTCGTATTGTGTTATTATTATGAATCCATCAATGGCCTCAACATGGGTAGGCTCAGATATATCATCAAGTACAGAATCGGTGGTGCGGTATATGCTGTTAGATATAAGATGCCCTATACGCCATCCAAACCACATGATGCATGTTTTGGGAAGTCTGGTTGAACCTACAACTCCTATCATACCTACGCTGGAATCATTAAACTGTTCCAGTATGTCGAATAATATATTTTTATTGATAATGAATGTATCATGATGAAGATATATTTTATATTTTGCATCAGATGATAGCATGGCAGCATTATATCCTGATGTCATGTCACTGGCGTTATGTACAACAATTATTTCAATGCTATAATCATCAGGAATATTAAGTGCATTTATGTATTTGATACATTCAGTTTCGTATTGCTTGTTATTAGAGCATATTATGAAACAGAATTTTTTATCGTTTTTAAGAGACTGTTGTGTTTTGTTCTTATTATAGCTGGACATATTAAGACACTTTTTGGTGATATAAGGGTTAGAGGCATTATTATTAATGATGGCAGTATTAGTTTTGCTGATAGTATCAGAGTTAACATTCATTGAACTTATATAGTTGGATATAATTTTTCTGACGTTATCACAGCCATCTACGCATGTTGTTTTGATAAATTGCTCTAGTGCCAGAGAAGACAGTGTTCCATCATTAATATCTTTAGCTATGCATTTTAAAGCTATCTCAGCATCAACATCATATTCTATGTTTAGTATAAGAAACTTATAGTAGTTGTTTTTTTTTAATAACTTGTTCTATATTGTGTATATTTTTTAGATACAAAGGTGTTGTTAGGTTATTATTGAATTCTTCGGCGGTGATATTAACAGCAACCAGGCAGTGAGCAATCTCAGGTATTCCGTTAAATGTTTTTATGATATCTGGTTCTGTTAAAAATGTGCATAGTGTATATAAACTGTCATCAGAATTATTGTTTAGTAACTGGTTGATGGAACTGATGAGTATGTTAAGTTCAGAATCATAGCTTGAATGCCATGCTGCATCATTATCTATAGATGCCTGTACGCATTCTTCTGTATCGGATATAGGTATCATGTTATGTATAATCTCCTGTTATTAGTCAGTGTGTTGTAGCTTTTTATAATATTAGTGTCATAGTTTTACAAAATAGTTGTTGAGGTATAAATACTGTATATTATTTTAATTCTTTGAGTTTGTTTATCAGTACGCTGATATTTCCATTGTGGTTGTATGAATCAATATAATCAGCAACTTCTCTGTGTTCATAGGTTCCTTTTTTTCCAAGGTAAGGATTAGACATTATATCTGGTATAATCTGTTTTGTTATTGAACACATATATCTGACAAGTTCGGCAGTAAGTGGCATTTGACGGGCATTAAGAAAAATAATTGTTTCATAGAAAAAGGTGTGTACAAAGTATAATTGCATTTCATAAAGAAAAGTATCAATATCAAGATGCTCTTTGACATAATTGTATGTTTCAAGCTGTACCAGCATATGCTGGCAGATAGTATCATATCTTTGCATATATTGCTGCATGGTTCCATTAGGGTTGATACGATAGTAGTATATAGGTTCGTTAATTCTGCATATTATTTTTGCTGTATGCTTTATAGGATGTGTGAATAAAGGCTCTTCATAAGCGACACCCTCAGCGAAATGAAAGTGATAATGGTCATAATAGTTCTTATTGATAAACTTACATAGACAGCTTTCTGTCATAATAGCAGGATTTAGAAGGAAATCCTTTCTTTTATCTGTCGTATCACATATGAAAGTATCATATGTAAGCATAGATGGACTGGCTGCTATATCGTTAGTATCACTTGATGATTTAAGTTGTATAACATCGGCGTTGTTAAGTCTTGCAGTATTATATAGATATTCAAGGTAATATGGTGGAACAGCATCGTCACTGTCTATGAAACAGAAGTATTCACCGGAAACGTAGTTATCAAGGGCAATATTGCGGCATGTTCCCTGCTTGATATTGACTTCGTTGAATATTGCCAGAATCATATCAGGATAATTATGCTCATATTCACGTATTATTTCTGGTGTATTGTCCGTAGATGAATCATCTATCAGTATAAGTTCAATATTATCAGTTCCTATTGTCTGGTTAACTATGCTGTCAAGAAATGTTTTTATATATTCTTCAACATTATAGCATGGAGTTATAACTGAAACTTTTTTCATATGTTTTCCTCACGTTTTTAATAAAATATCTTTTGCCCATAACATTATAATAGTTTATAATCAATTATATGATGTTTAGTGGTTAAAAGTCAAAAGATACTGATAAAGAAAAGGTTAATAATATGAAAATATTGTATTATTCGTGGGAAGAGATAATAAGCAATGATATATATGAAACAATGCACAATTATGGTTGCACAGTTACCAGACTTAGATATAATCTTAGCAACAATATTTCAGATGCAGGATTTATATCTTATGTTGAGAGTATGCTGGATGAAGGCATAGATGGAGAAGCTTATGATTATATATTCAGCTGCAATTTTCTTCCAGTTATATCCAAGATAGCTCTTAGAAAAAAGATAAAGTATATATCATGGTGTTTTGATAGTCCATGTACAACTCTTTACTCAGAGATGATATATAATCCGTATAATTATATATTTCATTTTGATAAATACGAAGTTGCAAGGTTAAAGAAAAATGGAGTTAGTAATGTATTTCATCTGCCGCTTGCTGTTAATATGAAGCGGATTAATACATTGTTAGATAATAATCCTATATCAGATAACGATATTGAAAATGTTACATTCATGGGAAATATGTATGCATCTGCTCCTGATTACGAATATCTGTATAGTCATCTGGATGATTATCTTAAGGGATGCATGGATGCTATTGTTGATGTTCAGAAAGTGTTTCAGGGGGGTGGTATGCTGGACGAACTTTTGGATGATGTAGTTGTAAATCGTATAAATTCAAGTGTAGCGTTCCAGTATACAGATGAATTCAAGATAAGTAATAAGGATATTATCGAAAATATATTATACAGAAAAATATCGGGTGATGACAGAAAACGTATTATTAAAAGAATAGCTGATAAATATAAGATTACATTGTACACGAATACTGAAAAGTCAGCTGTTGTTAATAATAGTAATATTGATTATAGAGGAACTCTTGATTATTACAATAATATGTCTGTCGTGTTCAGAAATTCCAAGATTAATCTAAATATAACCATACGAAGTATACGGACAGGGATTCCGTTAAGAGCCATGGATATTATGGCATCAGGTGGCTTTTTGTTATCAAATTACCAGGAGGAGCTGGCTGAATATTTTATAGATGGGGAAGATATGGTTCTTTATTATGACGATGAGGATATGATGAATAAAATAGAATATTACCTTGCTCATGATGAGGAAAGAAAAAGAATTGCAGAAAATGGATGTAGAAAGGTAGCTGACAAATATAGTTATGCTAATGCATGGAGATATATTTTTAGTGTATGTAATCTAAAGAATGAACATATTGATATGAGTAATAGGTGAAAATTGGAGAAGATAATCATGGATGATAATGTGAAAGTAAAACTGGAGGCTGCTTATGATAGCAATAATAGTATCAAGCCAGTAAAGAGGCTTGATGAATGGCTTAAGGAGTGCAAATCAAGAAATTTAATAAATGATAATTATATAGATGAAAAATCAATACTTGTTTTTAGCCATCAGTTATCAAGGACAGGGGCTCCGATTGTATTACTCGATTTGGTAAGGATAATGAAAAAAGAGGGGTATAAGGTTGCAGTGATTTCTTTTATGGATGGCAGCCTTAAGGAAGAATATAAAAAAGAAGGAATACCGGTTTTGGTATACAATAGCAAGTATATAAATGAAGAATTAATAGATGTTCTTTCAAGGTATTTTGGCACATGGTTTATTAATACTCTCGTTTTATGGACATTTGTTGCTTATGCGAAAAACAGGCATATAAAGGTTATATGGTGGATGCATGAGAATGAGCAGTTTTATCAGATAATGCAGAAAGAATACTGCAAACTGGTAAAGACGAAGAATATGAGGTTTCTTGCAGCAGGACCATATGTACAGAGAATGATTAGTACATATATGAATACTGAGTCGGAGATACTGAATTTTGGTGTAAAGGAAGAAAGAGGAACAGATGCTATACAAGCTTATTATAATGAGCATAATATAGTCAGATTTCTGCTTGCAGGAACATTATCATCTCTTAAAGGGATAGATGTATTAGCAGAGGCTATAAGAACATTGCCAGAAGTATATCATGAGAGATCAGAGTATATATTTGTTGGGAATATGAGTACAGCTGAGGAGGGAATACTAGAGGATTTACTTACTCTCGATAATGAATATGATAACGTTAAAATATATGATTCATTAAATCATGATGATATATACAGGTTATATGATAAAGTAAGTGTAGTAGTTGTACCATCAAGACTTGAGCCAACATCAGCAGTTGCTGTTGAAGGACTTATGAAAAGAAAGATATGTATATGTACTGATATATGTGGAGTGTCATATTATCTTGAAAATGGGAAAAATGCAATGATTATACCAGCAGGTAATTCAGAAGTACTGGCTGAAAAGATAAAGTATGTTATAGATAATGTAGCTGATTTAAAGTATATGTGTGATGCTGGATATGAAGTGTATAAAAGTGTATATTCCATGGAGTGTCTTGAAAATTCATGGAAGAATGTCATGAAAGAGTGGGATAATCAACCATTAGAGCCTTCGCTTGATATTATTATATATAATTATAATGATAAGACGGGTTTGATGAAAACATTAAGGTGTGTATATGATACATTTTATAATAATATGCAGGTTGTTGTTATAGATGATGCTTCACAAGAGGATTGTCTTGAATGCATAGAGAAAGAATATGGTGATAAAGAGAATCTTATGTATATACAAAATGATGAGCATATAGGTGAATATAAGTCATTTATATATGCTTATAACAGTACAGAATCAGAATTCTGCAGCTATATATCGTCAGGAACATGCATGGAAGCCAATTATTATAATGGACTTGTGGCTTGTATTCAGGATAACAACTGTGTTGGAGTATGTTCAAAGAGATTGATGGTTAAAGGTGGAAAAATCATAGAAACAGGATATAATAAAGATAAAATAACCTTGGATGATATTCTTGCAGCTGACAGTATATGCTTTAAGGGAATTGTATTCAGACGTAATATTGTAAAAAATATACCGGATTATGAGGTTGAATATAAAAATATGGCATTTGAAAGATTGTATATACATATGGCAGAGCTTGGGAATCTTATGTTCTGTGATAATGAAAGAATAGCTGATGTATGCTGAATATAGGTGGATGAGTATATGATAAAAAATGATAATATAAGTATGGATGACATATGTGAATGTCCTTATGCATGTAAGCCTCAAAGTTATAATAGTTATTATAGTAAAGAAAACAATAATGATGATAATAAGAAATACTTAAAGTATGATCTGGTGATGAAAGTATACGAGATGGGAAGAAAGAACTTTCTGTTTCACGATACGGTAAAAGGAGCAACTGCAAGTGCAATAGTATATACACTTGCAGAAACAGCAAAGGTTAATGGATTAAACATCCGTCTTTACCTGGAAACAGTTATGACAAAGATGCTGGACTACAAAAATGAGCCCGAAAGCATTCTTGAAGACCTTATGCCATGGTCAGAGATGATGTAGAAGACATCAAGATTTGTCAGGAATGTACATAGTGTATAAAGTGAATTGGTAGTGTTGGTATTAAGAAAACTATTAATTGAATTAATAAGTGAACTTAATGAACTATCATATTGTTTATGCCATTGTTCTTCTTCCTTAATAGAAGCTTCAATAAATTCTTCAGTATCAGAAATTGGTATCATATTAATAGTCTCCATTTAATATTGTTTTAGTTCGGTTATTATGAAATCAATATCTACACCATTATTATATTCATTAATGTAATCAGCAATTATTTTATGTTGGTATGTGCCACTAGTTCCAAAGTAAGGATTTGATAATAAATCTGGTATAATCATGTTATTTACAGAACACATATAACGAAAAAGTTCAGCTGTTATAGGCAATCTCCTTATATTAAGAAATAAGATTGTTTCATAACAGAATGAGTGTAGAAAATATAATTCCATTTCATATTGATAATCATTTGTATTAAAATTGTTTTTTACGTAGTTAAATGTTTCAAGCTGCACAAGCATATGTTGATATATTGTGTCGTAATTCTGCATATATGATAGCATAGTTCCGTTAGGATTTTGACGATAGTAATACAAAGGTTCATTTATTTTACATATGATATGTGCTGTGTGGTGCTGTGTGTTTTATTGGATGAGTAAATAAAGGTTCTTCATATGCAACACCTTTAGCAAAATGAAAGTGATATTGGTCATAATAGGATTTGAGAATAAACTTACAAGTGCAGCTTTCATCAAGATATTCATGTCCAATTATAAGTTGTTTACGCTTTTCAACAGTGTCACATATAAATGTATTATATGTAAGAGCATCACTGGAAACAGGAATATTATTCATATCATATGAAAAATTTAATTATATAACATCAGTATGATTATGTATGGCTGTATTATACAGATATTCAAGATAATAAGGTGGAACAATATCATCACTATCAATAAAACAGAAGTATTCGCCAGAAGCATAATAATCAAGCGCAATATTACGGCATGTTCCCTGTTTTAAGTTTTCTTTATTAAATATAGCGATAATCATATCGGGATATTTCTGTTCGCAGGTTTTTATTATATCAGGAGTATGGTCTGTAGAAGCATCATCAATCAGAATAAGTTCAATATTATTTACTCCAATAGTCTGATTTATATACAGTCAAGAAATGTTTTTATGTATTGTTCAACATTGTAACAAGGTGTTATAACAGAGATTTTTTTCAGATGCTTTCCTCTTGTTTATAAATGATATATACTAATAATAAGTTATAATGAAGAATATTTCAAGCAGCAAGGATAAAGATGACAGATAATGGTGGAATATATGTTTAGAGGCTACGGAAATTTATATTAATATACTTCAGGCTGTGAAAGAAGAAAGATTAAAGATATATGGAGAATTATTATGGTAGATAAAGAAGAATACAATGCAGTAGTAATAGTAACACCTGCTGATTTTAAGCGTGTTGAGTGTAATAACCAAAGAATAGTAAAATATTTACCTGTAAGGAAAGTGCTGTTTGTTGGAAGTGAAGAACTTAAAGAGCTGGTGGGGCAGTCTAATCTTGGTGATAAGGCTGGCTTTGTCAATGAAAATGACCTTATACCATTTCAGGATGTTTATAACTGCATGAAAGATGTTATGGCGGATATTCTTCTTGGCAGAGAACTTCCAAGAGGGCTTGTTGGATGGTATTATCAGCAGTTTCTCAAGATGAAGTATTCTGCATTGTGTGATGACGAATATTATATGAGCTGGGATGGAGATACAGTTCCCTGTAAGGATTTTTCAATGTTTGATAGTGAAGGAAGACCTTACTTTGATATGAAACACGAATATCATGAGGAATATTTTATAACTATGGGTACAATCCTGCCATATATTAAAAAGATTGTTGATAAGTCTTTTATATCGGAACATATGATATTTAACAGCAGATATATGAAAGAGATGATAGAAGCTATAGAGTCTAATGAAAATATTAAAGGTACAACATTCTGGGAGAAAATTCTTAATTCAATAAGGCTTGAGCATATACAGGAGAACAGCTTTAGTGAATTTGAAACATATGGTACATATATGATGACAAAACATCCAGATGTATATGCTTATAGAAACTGGCATTCATTCAGATATGGTGGTTATTATTTCCATCCAGAACAGATGACAGAGCATGATTATGAGTGGATGGGACGTGATTTTTATGCAATATCTTTTGAGAAGTTTCATACAGTCAGGGAAGATCATGAGAATCTTTTTAATAATCCCAGATATCAGGATAAGCTCACGGCGCGTCAGATGGTTGAGATAGTACAGGAGGAATCAGAGGGGTATAATGAGGTATGGGATGAGGATGACGTAGTTAATTAATTTTAACTAAGATATTAATGAGATAAAAATATCAGATAAAAATAAATAGGCAGGTAAAGTTATGGTAAGAGATAAGAATATAATGTACATATTTTGTGAAGTTATTAATCAGCTTGAACCAGAGAGTATATTAGATATTGGGATGTTTTTTAAATCAATAGGAGGGGTATCAAGGCAGATACTTGGTATTGAAATATCGGATAGTATATATATAACTGGAGTGGATACAGATAAAACTAACGGACTTAATGTATATAGCAGAGTATATAATAAGATTATAAGTAAAAATGGGATATGCGAGGATAAACAGAGATGTTATCAAGATATTAATCAGCAAGTTAAAAAGTATGACCTTGCTATATTATTAAGTGATTTAGTGGGGAATGGTGATAAAGAACAATTAATCAAAAATATTGAGGATAAAGCCAGATATATGCTTATGTATAATGAAGATATTAAGTATCTGGCATATAATCATAATAGTGTGGATATTGGTTTGGATGATGTAAAGTGCAAACTGGTGTTGTTGGATTGAGATAAAAAATAATAAAATATCAAAAGAGAAGGAGATTGATAAGATATAAATATATTATTAGTGATTAATTCTAAATATGTGAAATGTGGAATTAACATGCTCAGGTCTTTGATGGAAAGTAATGACGAAAAAATTAGAGTTTTTCTGGCATATAGGGATTTAAAAGAGGAAGAAATAGAAGATGTAAGGAAATGTCTTGGCGATAATGAACTTGAGTTGTTATATATTGATAAAGATAAACTTAATGGTTTAAAGGATAATGACAGACTTCCATTAGAAACATATTTTAGAATAATTGCATTGGATATGTTACCTGAAAATGTTAATAAAGTTTTATATCTAGATGCAGATATGATTGTAAAAAAATCATTGAAGGACTTATATAATATTAATATAGATAAATTATCAGCAATTGCATGCAAAGATATATATGGGTATATATATGGTGTGGGAAATAAGAGTGAGGAGCGTCTTGGGTTAAAGAATAAGGGACGGTATTTCAATGCTGGAATGATGTTATTTAATATCAAATATTGCAGGGAACATAATATATGTCAAAAAACTATTGATTTTATAAAAGAACATTCAGATATTATAATATGGCAGGATCAGGATGCATTAAATGTAATACTTGAAGAAAGTGTTGGACTTGTTCAATGGGAGATGTTTAATTGTACACCTTGTATGTACATATGTAAAAAGTCTGATATAGAGCAGGGAATTGTACAACCAATAAAAGCAGATGAAACAACGCAGGTTAATGAGCATATCAGTGACTATGTGGATATGACAATGGCTATATATGACAATGCGAGCATAATACATTATATAGGAGAAACAAAGCCATGGGATAGCAAAAGACCGGATAGTTATTGTTATGGTATATTTGATAAAGCATATAATATGTATAAATAAAAGGTATTGTTTATATGTGGTGTTTTAATTCAAAGTGTCAGGAGATTATTAAAAAATTAAGTTGATACATAATATAATTGTTTATGGATTAAAAAGAGGAAAAAATATATGAAAACAGAAATATGGGTTGTTACACATAAAAAGTATAAAGAAATAGATGATGATTTACATAAAACAATACAGGTTGGAAAAAGTTTAGGTACGGATTTGGGATATGTAGGAGATGATACAGGAGATAATATATCATATAAAAATCCTTTCTATTGTGAACTGACAGGTATGTATTGGTTATGGAAGAATTATAAATGTGACATTATAGGTATATGTCATTATCGAAGATTTTTTTTGGAAAATACAGAGCTGATTACTAAAGATTATATAGAAAACATTTTAAAAGATTATGATATTATTATTCCTAATAATCAACTGGTGCCACAGAATTCTGTAAAGGAACAGTATTATTGTAAGCATAGTGCAGAAGACTGGGAAGTGTGCAAACAGGTTGTTATAGAAAAGTACCCTGAATATACAGATGCATTTGAATGGATGGAAAATTCGCGTACTATAAATATATGTAATATGCTTATAACAAGAAAAAATATATATGACAGCTATTGCCAATGGTTATTTGATATATTATTTGAGGTGGAAAAAAGAATTAATATACAGGATAAAGATGATTATCAGAAAAGGGTAATGGGTTTTTTATCAGAGAGATTACTGAAGGTGTGGATATTAGCTAATAAATATAAAGTTAAAGAGCAAAGTATGGTAATCATGGGAGCTGATGGAATAAGCGGATATGTTGAAGGTGCGGAATTAAAAAGAAAATTATTTAGAAAGTTAACAGCCTCAGTAGTTGACAGATATATTAATAGAAAAACACCAGAATTAGATAAAACAATATATGAATTAAAATGTAATACAGATTTGAATATAAATAATAGTAAAGAAAATAAAAAGGTATTAGTATGGACATGGTGTTGTGAGGGAGAGAATAATGCCTCAAAAGCTGTAAAAAAATGTATAGCCGATATAAAAAACAATATTGATATATCTAAAGCGGAATTGCATATTATAACATTAGATAATTGTATGGAATATGTAAATTTATCACAAATAATTATTGATAAATTTAATGAGGGTAAAATACCAGAAAAAATATTATCACAACGAATAATGATGGAATTATTGTATAGATACGGTGGATTATGGATTGATTCACAATGTTGCGTAGTTGATGATAGAATAAATGCTATTTTAGAAAAGAATTTTTATACTATAAAGTCAGATAGAATAAGTTGGGACGATTTAGTTGTTAAAGGAAGATGGAATACCGATGTTGTAAAAGGTAATGCTGGTTTTTCATTATTTGGTATGGTTATGGAGTCTTTTGATGCATACTACAGTTATACGGATACTATAATAGACCCGGATATGGCTGATTATTTTATTGAGATAGCTTATGAAGATTTACCTGATGTACGTGAATGTATAGATAAATGTGAATATAGTAATGAAAATATGTCTTACATTATATCTAATGGTAACAAGATATTTAGATGTGATGCATGGGAAAATATTTTAAATGATACATATATTTTTAAACTTAAAAATGATAATAATATGGAAAAAAATATAATAGGACAGACAACGTATTATGGGTATTTAATAAATAACATATAAATATTACGAATGGATTATTTATTGTATTTACATATTTAAAGATTAAATTATTGCAAAGACGAGGGAGAAATTATGAGCGCCAGAGTTATATTAATGACAGGACTGTATGATACATTGGATATATTTACTTATGAATTGAAACATGAGTTTATAAATATGGGCTTAGAGGTTATGGAATTTAATACAAAGGATATGAAAGAATCCCTGTATTCTCTAATGAAATTTATAGAAAAACCTGTTAATGCAGTTGTGACTTTTAATAATCTTGGGTTTAATATGGAATTAAAAAAAGGAGAAAATATATGGGAGAGTCTGGGAATTCCATGTATTAATATATTGATGGATCACCCAATGTTTCATAAAAATGCATTAGATGCAGCTCCTGATAATGCGATAGTTATATGTCCTGATAGAAATCATATGAAATTTGTTCAGAGATTTTATCCAGATATTCAGATTGCAGGGTTTCTTCCTCATGGTGGAAAAGAAAAAAGATTGCAATATAAACCTATTAAAGACAGACATATAGATGTATTGTATGCAGGTGGAATATCGTATAAATTCATAGAACAGATAAAGCCCGATGTTAAAGAATTTTCGTTTGATATTGAGTTGATTGCAAAGCAGTCATATGATGAGCTTTTAATACATCCTTATAGGACAACAGAAGAGGTGATAGAAGAAAAGTTATTAGAGAATGGAATAAAATTAAATGACAAACAATTATTATATGTAATAGAAAAATTAAGATATGTTGATATGTTAGCTGTATCTTATTATAGGGAAAAAGTTATTAAAACTCTTGTTGAATCAGGAATTAAAGTAACATTATATGGTACAGGCTGGGAAGTATGCGATTGGATTGATAATGAAAATCTTGATTACAGAGGACGAATTGCAGCAGATGATGTGATAGATGTTATGAATGACAGTAAAATAGTTCTTAATACAATGACATGGTTTAAGGATGGAACGCATGACAGGGTATTTAATGGAATGCTTGCAAAAGCAGTAGCGGTAACGGATTCTTCTATTTATATGAAAGAGAATTTTTCTGATGATGAACTCATAATGTTTGAACTTGAAGAAATAAATGACTTGCCAGACAAAATAAAAGATTTATTAAATGATGATAATAAAATGCAGTTTATAGCAGAGAAGGGATATGATACAGCATTGAAAAATCATACATGGAAAGTAAGGGCGCATGAGTTGTATGATGATTTGATTAGTCAGTTATAAATTACTGAGGGTAGTGTATGCAGGATTATAATAATAAAAATATAAAAATAATATACTATGAAATGACCAATGAGCAGATGAACAATCCACAATATAAAAATCATCTTATAAAGTCTTGTAAGTCAGAATACATAGTGTTTATTAATTCCAGATATACCAATGGTGAAGAAATAGAACAGGTTATTGCTGAAAATGAGTTTCTTATGAATTATGATATGGTTATATTTGGAGAAAATGTATTGCAGGGTGACATACATTTTAATATGCTTATTAATTGCCTTAATGTTAAGCCATATGCAGTGATAATTAAAAGATCTGTTTTGAGTATAACGGGGTGTTTTAATGAGCAGTTAGAGTGTAAGGATATATATGAACTGGCGCTGAGGGTGGCGTATGAACATTATAAAGATACTTTGTGTGGTGTATATGGGGTAGAGTGTCAGGAAGATATAAAGCAAGAGGCAGCAGACTTTACTCAGGAAGAAGCAGGGCAGGAAGTAATAGACCTCAGTGGGAATAATAGCGAGTGTAAATTATCTGACACAGAGAAAAATAATAAAATAGTACTAACATATGCATATGTTATAAGAAAATATATGCAGCCTCTTAAGAAGAGTGACCTTTTAGAAAATGTATTAAACAATATGACAGAGTATGCAATAAAGGAAGGTTGTGCAGATATATTTAATTCATCTGTTATGTTTTTTTTAAACAATAGTGAATTGTATAAAAGAATAGAAGCTGATACATCACCCTTTTATATAATAATGGGTGATGATATCTGTTATGGTGTGCTCAAAAGATTTGCAATATGTCTGACAGAACAGCTTATAAATAATGGACAGGCTGTTATTACATCAGATGGCTCATATGGAAAAAATTCAGAACTTCAGGAGATTGAAAAACAGGCATTAAAGGGAATAATAGGTTTTCAGGCACCTGTTTTATTCAAGGAATATTTTAAGAATATTGCATGTCCTAAGTATGTGTATTGGTTTGACCATCCGGTGTATTTTAAAGATATGTTGGAAAGAACGGATGATAATTATTATCTGCTGTGTCAGGATGAGTATTATGCAGAATTTATGAGAAAATATTATCATATACATAATGCAATCCAGTTTCCACCAGCTGGCGAGGATGCAGGTTTTATAAGTAATAAGGACAGGGAGTATGATGTTGTATTTATAGGTTCATATCATGTGCTGGGTGACTGGGTTATACAGGATGAGTTTCAGCAGGAATATTATGATTATATGATAGACAATCCTGCGTATACATTTGAACAGGGGCTTGAAAATATTTTTAAAGCCAGGAACATAATTGTTGAAAAAGACAGATTCGTAGACATATTGTGTTCACTACAGAATGTATGCAGAAAAATAGTATATGATTACCGGATTAAGGTTATTGAAGTAATTATTAAATCAGGTATAAAGATAGATGTTTTTGGTGATACGTGGAAGGAGTACAAAGGCATTTATAAAGATAATCTGATAATTCATAACGTAGTGTCGGTAAAAGAAGCTCTTAATGTATGGGGACATTCTAAGATAGGACTTAATATTATGACGTGGCATAAGGCTGGAATGACAGAGCGAGTAGCTAACATATGCTTGTCAGGGGCGGTATGTCTTACAGATTCATCAAAGTATTTGCAGAGAAATTTCAGTAATAATGAGAATATTATCATGTATGACTTGAGCAGGCTTGAGGAATTGCCAGAGATTATTAATAATGTACTTTCTAATGCCAGATATAGGGAGAATATAGCAGACAATGCATATATGCTGGCAAAGGATAAGCATACATGGGAAGCAAGGGGGAAGGAGTTTATGGAGCTGGTGGAATAGTAATTATTTTGGAAAATCGGATGTATATATACATAATTAATGGGAGGGCATAGATAATGGGAACATATCTTAATCCGGGAAATGGTGAATTTTACAATGCAGTTAAAAAATCTAAAATATATGTTGATAAGACGGAATTGTTAAAATTCACTAATTCTGTTTTGTGTGGTGAACAAAAGGATATATGTGTAAGCCGTCCACGTAGGTTTGGAAAATCTATGACTGCAAATATGCTTGTTGCATATTATAGTAAAGGTTGTGAGTCAAAGGAATTATTTGATGGTCTTAAAGTAGCAGAAGAACAAGGCTACGAAGAACATCTTAATAAATACAATGTAATTCACATTAATATGATTGATTTTCTTAGCAGAGCAGAGTCGATGGATGGCTTAATAGATTATATGCAAAGAAGATTGTTGTGGGATATTAAGAAAGAATATTCAGACGTTGACTGCTTTGACTGGAATGACCTTGTAGATGTCCTTGAAACAATATATAGTGAAAAGAAACAATCATTCGTCATAATCATAGACGAGTGGGATTGTATATTTAGAAAATATCCTGATAATGTTGAGGAACAGAAGAAGTATCTGGATTTTTTGAGATTTTTTATAAAGGGAAAGTCGTATGTTGCATTGGCATATATGACAGGTATTCTTCCTATCAAGAAATATGGTGAACATTCGGCTTTAAATATGTTTGATGAGTATTCCATGACCAATCAGAGGGAATTAGCTGAGTTTACTGGTTTTACGGAAGATGAGGTTAAAGAATTATGTTTCCAGTATGATATGCCATATGAAAAAATGAAACAATGGTATGATGGATATGAGCTTAAAGGTGTTCAGATATATAATCCAAGGTCTGTTGTTATGTCGCTTCTTGGACATGATTTTGACAGCTACTGGACTAAGACAGAAACTTACGAAGCGTTAAAGAGATATATCCAGCTTGATATGTATAATCTTAAGGAACTTGTCACAAGACTTATAGCAGGAGAAAGTGTCCCTGTTAATCCTGATAAGTTCCAGAATGATATGACAACTCTTGAAAGTGCTGATGATGTCTTGACATTGCTTGTACATCTTGGATATCTGACATATGATTTTTATAATCAGATGGTTACAATACCAAACCAGGAGGTACAGAAAGAATTCATCAACTGTATAGAAGATGGCGGCTGGGAACAGGTTATGGATGCTATCAGAAGCTCGGATGAACTGCTTATGGCAACATTAGACTGTGATGAGAAAAAAGTGGCATCAATGATAGAGCAGGTACATCAGGAGAATACATCTATATTGAAGTATAATGATGAAAATTCACTTGCGTGTGTTATATCACTTGCGTATTATTCAGCAAAGAAAGATTATGTAGTTTATCGTGAGCTTGCAGGTGGTAAGGGTTATGCGGATATGGTGTTTGTGCCAAGAAGTAATGTCAATAAACCAGCGATTATAGTGGAACTTAAATGGAATAAGTCGGCTGATTCTGCAATAAATCAGATAAAGAACAGACAATATGATGAAAGTCTGAAAGGATATTCTGGTGAAGTTGTTCTTGTTGGAGTTAATTATGATGCGGGCATTACAAAAGCCCGCATACACTAAATATCTCATTAAGTCTTGTCCTGTAGTTATGCAGCTGCAGGACTTTTTTATGCCCGTTAGCGGCGATTTTTATACGTTCATCCTCATGTTTTAGATAGTAATCACATTTTCTTATTAGGTCATCCTTTGATTCAAAGTATACGAAATCAACATCAGGCACGAAGTGGTTAAGCAGGTCGGCCTGGAAGTTCGTCATAAGAAAGCCACCGGCACCCATGATATCCATACATCTGAGGGGAATGCCGTTTTTTATGCTTCGCAGTGTTATGTTTAAGTTAATTTTGCTGCATTTGAACACATATGGCATGTTGTCGTAGAAGTCTATAGGTCCCTGATTGATAACATGCGGCATATCAGGTGTCTGGTTATGTGTATACAGCTTTGTTTTAAAATGCTCTGATACAGCAGTAAGGAGGGCTTTACGTTCGTTCTGTGCGACTTTTCTTGCAAGAAAGTAGTTGGCATATGCGTATGCAGGAGTTTCTATGCCATCGTGGTTAGGTGTATATGGCTCTACACGCATAAGCTCTGCAAGTATTTTGTTAGTTTCTGGTGTTCCAGACAGCATATCTTCAAGGAAGTTCATTCCATATACATTCTGCTGGGCGGATATGATAGCATCAAGATAGCCTCTCGCCCAAGGATTCAGTTTGTCATATATTCTGTCGTAGAAGTTTCCTTTTTCGTTGTACATAGAGCCTACAAAAGATATGTCACTGTCAAACACCTCATGAATATGTTCATTCAATGTGAGCTTATCCAGTCTGTCTGTGTTGGCAGCAAGTGGCATATAGTACACTGTATTGATTCCACCATTCTTAAGCTCAATATACTGTGCGCTGTCGAAAAGGAATATGTGGTTGCATGGGTTGGTTATAGTGTATGAGTATATTGTAAGCAGAGGGCTGTCGTATACCCATGCTATATAAGGGATGTTGTGGCGGTTACAGCAGTTGGATACGACAACGCTGTAGTTAAATGTAAATACAGCATCATATTTGCAGTACTTGTCAGTATTACAATAGCTATTACTACTGTGGCTATCATTATTTCCTATAATGAGACTATCAAATAGCTTATCAAACTCTTCGCTTGTCCGTTCTAATATAAGCGGAGTGGATATAACTGTGAGTTCATGGCCCATGGCAGGAAGTATTTCTTTCATATCTTCAACACCGAAGTGTTTATGTTCAAACTCAAGAATACGCATAATGTTTTGTTTGTTGTATATCAGTTGTTTTCACTATTATAGATGGCTGCTGTAAGGGGTAAAGTGTATACAAGCTGACATTCCTTTCTTTTTATTTTGAATTTTTATTTTTAAAATACGTGTTTCATGTACATGTATATATGACAGACTTTAAAATATTCTTAATCATGAGTTGATTCTGCAAAGCCGGTTTTTATATTCATCATTTTGCTGGGAATGCCATATCTATCATCTGTATAAGTCTTGTATCATATGTATGCAGCTTCTTAACTGTTTCATATCCGTGATTGGCGATTTCCATACGTTCATCCTCATGCTTAAGGTAGTAGTCACATTTTGCTTTAAGATCCTCCATGCTTTCGTATGCAACAAGGTCTTTGCCAATTTCAAAGAATTCGGGCAATTCAGCCTGGTAGTTGGTTATAAGGAAGCCACCGCAGCCAAGCACGTCGAATACGCGCAGCGAAAGTCCGGAGCGTATGGATTTGGCGGTTATGTTAAGATTGATTTTACTGTTGTTAAATATAAGCGGCATTTCCTCAAGTGACTTGGCGAAGCCTCTGTTGTTGATATGCGGCATGGATGATGTGTCACTGCCTGTATACATGTCTACATTGAAGGAATCTGATAACATACGCAGGGCACGGAGTCTTTCCTGCTCTGCAACCTTGACACTTATGTAGTGCTGTGCTACAAGTGCTTTGTAGTTACAGCGGGAGTTCTCAGGAAATTCATAAGTTCCTAAGTTGCTTTTTATGAATCTTTCTGCGAATTCCTCAGATATGACATCTTCAATAAAGTTATATCCATATATTTTTAGCTGTGCCTCTATTAACCCATCAACATATCCGTTATCGTATTCGTTAAGTTTTATCTTGTTGTAGTCGCATTTTTCCTGATATGTAGAACCTATAAAGGATATGTCACTTGAAAAGTGCTTACGCTCACTTATGCTGGCATTTTGTATGACCTTGTCAGTTCTTGCTACATTGGTCGCAAGTGGTATATGAAATACATGACCTGGATTATAAGGTGCGAATTCCTTATAAAGCATGCTGTCAAAAAGAAATATACGATTGCAAGGGTTGGATAGTGATTCTGAGTACAGCTCAAGCACGGGACTGTCAACGATAAGACTTATGTATACAATATTTGCTATATTGCATACCTCGGAAAGCCATGGGAAAAAGTTAATGGTGAACACAAAGCTGTAGCCGCCGTCAACTATATCAGAAGCTGTCCGCTTTATACATTCAGATGGAGTAAGATTTTTATTAAATATTTCCATACATTCTTCATGAACGTCAAGTCCAAGTCTTTTGAAAGAATCTATTATGTCAGGTTCGCATATGCTGCCGTATCTGTATATATATATTTTCATGAAAAACCTCATTTCTAAAGGCTTAAATTAAATATAACTGTGCTGTCAAAGTAACTCTTTATTCTGGCATCTATAAGTGATAAGCTTCCTCTTTAATATTCATACAAGCCTTATATCTTTAATATAAATGTATTTTCGTAAGAAAGCAATAGTGGTTGTTTAGATGAGTGGGTTAATTCATAGTAATAGAGTAAAGATTTTGTGCGTTGGATTCATAGTGATTGTTTACGTAACTGGTATTCCATTGTATTATAATTCAGTAAGGTTCTGACATGAGAATGTTATGAGAATATGATAAGAATGTTATAAGAATACCTTAAGAATGTTACGAGAATATCATAATAATATTATGAGAACATCATAAGTATGTAATAAGAATGTAACAGGTGTCATAGACAGATGCTACATGAAAAATGTACAATACTATATGATGGTATACAATAGAAGCAAAGAGGGTGAGAGGAACATGAATATATTATTTTTCCAATGGTTCGCATTCATGCAGAAGGGCATAGAGAATGCATTAAAGAAGATGAATGTAAGCTATGATGTGTTTTACTATGACATGAAAGACTGGGATAATGATGATGAGCTTGAGAGAAAGCTGTCTGACTATCTTAAGAATAGTAATGTTACATATGATGCTGTGTTTTCAGTGAATTTTATTCCTATGGTATCGGATGTATGCAGCAGATTAGTGTCTGAGTTTAATACAGATAGATACAGGAAGCTTAAGTATATATCATGGGTATATGACTGCCCTGTCAATATAAGAAGGACAGCTGTGTTAAAGAATGACTGCAATATCATATATTTTTTTGACAGAATCCAGGCTGAAAGCTATGCAAAGCAAGGAGTAAGAGGTGCTGGACATATGCCACTTGCTGTTGATACTGATATCTTTGCCGAGGCTATTAATAATGCATTTGGTAATGTTGTAAATAATGTTGCAAGCAATGTTGGAAATTCTTGTATTAGTGATGTTGCATTTGTAGGCAAGCTTTACAGGTCGGATTATCAGTATATAAGCAAGTATCAGGATGAGTATACAAGGGGCTATCTTGAAGGTATAGTATCAACACAGGAGAAGATATATGGGGGATATGTTATAGATGATTGTGTGAATGATAATATTATGAAATGTATCAATGATAACTTTGCAAAGGTATCAGGTGGAACTTATTCTGTTATTAAGCAGGAGGTTACTTATGCGCTTGCAACTGAGGTTACAGGGAGAGAGCGTTATAAGGCACTTGCGCTGCTGCAGAACAGGTGCAGGGTTAATCTTTATTCAACTGATAAGGATGAGAGGCTGTCAGGACTTAACCAGTGTGGTCCGGTGGATTATTATAATCAGATGCCACTTGCTTTTAATCAGGCAAAGATTAACCTAAATATATCTTTAAAGATTATACAGTCAGGGATTCCGTTAAGAGTGTTTGATGTTTTGGGCTGTGGAGGCTTTCTTATAACGAATTACCAGCAGGAGATAGCAGAGAACTTTGAGGATGGAAGGGAACTTGTAATATATGAGGATATTCCTGATCTTATTGCAAAGGTGGATTATTATCTGTCACATGATGATGAGCGCCGAAGGATAGCGTGCAATGGATATGAAAAGGTAAAGAGTGAATGTACATTTGAAAAAAGAATGAATAAAATTTTGTCAGGAATGTTATAATTATGCTTGTATAAAATCATTGATTAACTTACAATAAAGGCATATAAGTAATATCATAAAGCCAGATTATGAGAATTTAGTAATGCATATTGAGAAAGATTATAAGAGGCAGGTTGTACAGATTATGGAAAAGCTTAATTCATTTTATAAAATGCTTAAAAATAATGCAGAGAAATATCCTAATAAGGAAGCTATAATATATGATACTATGACTATTTCATATAGCAAGCTTTTTGAGGATGTATGTAAGAAAGCACTTCACCTTAAGAGATTTACAGGAAATCGTATTGCACTATATGGTCCTTCATCATACAGGTGGATTGTTAATATGTTTGGTATAATACTTGCTGGTAAGGATGTTATGCTTGTTGATTTCTTTCTGCCACAGAATACCCGCAACGATATACTTAAAAAGGTCGGGGTTGACTATGTACTTACATCTACGAATCAGTATATTCTTGCAGATAGTAACGCAATTATGATACCGGATGCCGAAAAGGATGATGTGGAAGGCTTTGTGTATGATGAGGATTCGGCTGTGGAGGGCAATATACTTATGCTTACGGCTGTTCCACAGGAGTGTGATAAAGCAGTAGTCCTTACTGTATCTAATATTTTTAATACTATCAATGAGATTAATGAGTTCTGCTTATGCGAAGAGAATGATAAGGTTCTGGCACAGATAGCACTTCATCATATATTTGGTTATATATATAGTCTTATATGGCCGTTGCATAATGGTGCGTGTGTGTGCATAGGAAGAGGCTTAAGGCATATAGATGCGGACACATATTATTATAATCCTACAATTCTTCCTGGTTCACCATCTATGATAGATTATTTAAAGAGAATCAAAGCATTTAACAACGATTTAAGGACGGTTATTATCGGTGGTGCCAGCTGTCCATTCAGGCTTTTTGAGGCTTTAAGTGACAGGGACTTAAAGGTATATAATGTATATGGCATGACAGAAACATCTGGCTGTATAGGAATAAATGATACAATGGACGGTACTTATAAGCTGTTTGGCGAAACGCAGGTTACAATCGCAGCTGATGGTGAGATTCTTGTCAGCGGAGATTGTGTCATGAAGGGTTATGATAAGGATGAAGCTTATACAGCACGTGTACTAAAGGATGGTGTGTATCATACAGGCGATCTTGGAAGGATTAACGAGAAGGGACGTCTTGTGCTTCTTAAGCGCAACCCTGAGATTATTCTTCTTCCAACAGGTGAGAAGATAAGCCGTACAGTTACAATAAGGGAAATCACAGCACTTGATGGCGTTTCAGAAAGTTATGTAACCTTGTATAATGATAAACTCACAGCATTAATAGTACCTATAGATAAGGAAGCAAGGATAGACCGTTTTGTAAGGCTTATCAACAGATATAATGAAAGAAAGGGCTTCCGCTGGGAGATACAGAAGGTTAAGCTTATAAAGGAGCCGTTGCCAAGACTTGATAATGGAGATATAGATCAGGATGCTGTTGATGATTTAATGGTTGATCTGACAGATGTTGGATAGACAGCGCACGTATAAAGGGTGATATCTGGTATGCCGGGGTTAAGAATGACTGGCGTGTGCCGATATATTTATCGTGTATTATGAACCGATAGTAAACATGATGGTATAATAATATTATTATTAGGATGAGAGGTAGTATATCATGGAGGATATAAGAAGTAAGCAGTTAGAGGTGTTAGGAGAAGCTAAGGATTATTGCATGAAGGTGCTTCACAGTATAGATACTGTTATTCCTGAGCTTAAAGGTGATAAGAAGGATGATACAGATGAGTATCTTAGAATGACAGTAGATGCGGTTAACAACACATTAGAGATGTATAACGCAACACGCACGCTTGTAAAGGAACACTCAGATATAGATGAAACAGAGGTAAATAAAGCGGTTTGGAAGCTTGGAGCTGCACTTAAGGGAAGCGTTGATAAAGATAAGGCAGCAGCACTTGAAGACATAAAGGACTTCATAAGGGCTTATGGTGAGGCAGCAAAGAATATTACAGAAGCATAAATACATTTATTTGTCAGTATTGTTGTTTGATTGAATATTAGTTGGTGACAAACGGACGACAGCATATATTCTGTCTGACTTTAGCTTAATTTACGAAAATGAATGTGTGGCTAAATCAGAGGTGAGAGGCATGAGCGGCGGAATTGTGCGTAAAACGCTAAGTTCTTGCAACGAATATGACTTGAATTGTCAATTTTGCAAATAGAGTCAAATTTTCACCATTTCAATATAAAATACATAGGTGGGATTGAGCACGAGGTACTCAATCCCACCTTTTTCTGGCTTTTCACTGTATCAACATAGTTGAATTTTAATACTATATTATGTCAAAGACAGCCATAAGGCTAGTGAGGTATTTTAAGAATAATGCGCAAGGAACACTTGAAAGCTGATTGTGATAGTTCTTAGATATTCCCTCAATATCCAGCAACGATTATACATGGATGTATAATCGAGCGAAAACGAAACATGGATGTTTCGTATGAGCGGTTGTGTCCGTAAACAATACCTACATGGAATATCTTAGAAATATCCAATCAGCTTTCTGGTGACTGTAGAATTATTCTTAAAATACCTCACAAGCCTTATGGCGTCTGTTCGTCAATATAAATACATCAATATAAATACGTCAAAATAAATAATATGAATCAACTGTGCTAAACAATATATTTATATGTATCCGTTAAACATCATGCCAGTATAAGCTGAAAGGTTATACGGATCATTGTATGTACGGGTAGGGTTTTTATAAGCAATAATCTTATTGTTGACATAGTCCATAGGATTAAGTGCTATATTTTCAGCCTTTGTTTTAATAGAGTCTTTGAATGAGTTAAGACTTTCAAAAACCTTGCTTAACTGGTTGTCATCAGCAGCCTTGCTTAGAACTTCTTTGTTAGTGCTTATTGTACCATCCTTGTTAAGAGTAAGTCCGTTGCTTTCAAGCTGTTTTTTGTGTGAACGTGCTATAGCAGTTATTTCTTTGTGAAGGCGTTCTGTACCCTGGAACTGATTGTTGGCTTTGTCGTTGGCAGCAGATATAAGATTGTTATATCCTGATACCAGTTCATTAATACTTTCTGCTATTGAATCAGCATCAGCTTTGAGGCTGATAGTTACTGGATTATCTGTAACCTCTGAAAGTTCAAGTGCATATGACTTGTTGATTGTTACAAGGTTATTCATGGAAGAACGTTCTTCATCGTTTATGTTAAATATTGCGTTTGAAGGATATTGCGTAACACGGTCAAGTCCAAGAGTGCTTATCAATGCAGCGTTGGCAGATACATCAGTCTTATCGCTGTTCTGGCTTGGTTCAATCTTGAATATAACAGGTGAGGAACCGCTGATTCCGGTTGCTTCGGACTCTATGTTTATGGCTGTGTTGCCAAGACTGTCTTCCTTGATAGTTGCAGTAAGTCCGATGTTTGATCTGTTTATAAGCCTTGCAAGCTTATTCTGTATGTTGTTTAAGGTTTCACTGCTCTCCACACTAAACTGGAATTCATAAGTTACATTATTAATAGACAGATCAAAGGAATAATCACCTGCTTTTACAAGTCTGGAGCGAGGATGCAGATAGTTGCCGGTATTAATCTGGGATGCTGCAAGCTGCTTTACATTTATGTCAAATGATTCATCATCTGAGGCAAGGCTCGAATCTCCGATGTACTGTGCTGATACAGCATCAGAATTGCTTGACACAGCAGATTTTTTAAATGTCATCTCACCGCTTGAACTGTCTGATAAGTCCTGGGTTATATTCTCAAGAGCACGTGCGTTTTCCTTAAGGTCTATTGCATATTTCTGGGCAGCGCTCGATAAGTCAAGCTTGTATACAGGGGTCTGGCTGTTAATCTTTACAACCTTGCTGTATGTGTTTTTAAGCTGGGATCTTGTATGGGTATCATACTTGGAATTCATCCTGTGTCCGTACTGGGACAGGTAGTAGCTATATACACTACTGATCATAACAGTCACCTCCTTGTCTGTATAATCAATCTGTATTATATCTGTAGTGGGCAGCACTGTTAAAAAAGATTATAGAAACAGTGCTATATTAATATGTATCGGTACGTATAACAAATATATAATTATCAGGAAATCCATTTCCATAAAAAATATCGACCGGATACATTGATACATTGCTGGGTGGTAAATTTGCTTTTAACATACATATTATAACATTGTTTATAATAATGCACAATGTTGCCATATTCTTATTTTATAAGCATAATGTTGATTTTGCAATCATTTTATAGTAATATTTTGATAAGAAAATTTTGTAGATGAAATTTTTGATTTATAAGGCATTGACATCACTATGATTGTTACAATATAAGTATGAATGAATATAACAATGAAAACATAATTTTAATATAATGCAAACAAATACAATGTAGATAAATATAATAGATAAATATAATAAAAGAAATAAAAGTTATAAAATTAATAACAAATGGGTTGACGGATTGATAAATAATGTGATATATTAGGCTGGCTATGGAAGCGGTCTTTTTTTTATGCCCTGAACTGACCCAACGGTACAGGATATAAGAAAAAACCAATTGGTGTTAATAACACCTGCAAAATAAATAATTGGAGGTGGAAGTTGTGCGAGTAAAGATAACATTGGCATGTACAGAGTGTAAACAGCGCAATTACAACATGACTAAGGAAAAGAAAGCCCATCCAGACAGAATGGAAACTAAGAAGTATTGCAAGTTCTGTAAGTCACACACATTACACAAGGAAACAAAGTAATTAGTATCAGTGAGGTATTAAGATGAGTGAAGCTGTTAAGACAAAGAAACAGAAAAAGAGCTGGTTCAAAGGACTTAAGGCAGAGTTCTCTAAGATCATTTGGCCAGACCAGAAGTCACTTACAAAGGAAACCATCGCTGTATTGGTTGTATCCGTATTATTAGGTGTAATTATTTCAGTTGTGGACTTGATTGTTCGCTTTGGAATTGAATTCATTGTAAAGTAAGGAAAAGGTGATCAGATGGACGAAGCAAAATGGTATGTGGCTCATACGTATTCTGGCTATGAGAATAATGTAAGAGTTAATATCTTAAAGACAGTTGAGAACAGAAATCTTCAGGATCAGATCTTTGATGTGCTTGTGCCGGTTGAAACAGTAGTTGAAGTAAACAACGGCAAGCCAAAGACAGTTGAGAGAAAGATATTCCCTGGCTATGTATTTGTTAAGATGGTTATGAATGATGACAGCTGGTATGTTGTCAGAAATACCAGAGGTGTAACGGGGTTTGTTGGTCCTGGATCTAAGCCAGTGCCATTATCTCCAGCTGAAGTTAAATCATTCGGAATCGATGATGAGAATGGTTCAGTTGAAGAATCTAAGCCAGTGGTTGAGTTCGCTGGTAAAGTAGGTGATCAGATTCAGATTCTTTCAGGTGCCTGGGAGAATACAGTTGGTCAGATCACAAGCATTAATGAGGGCAAGCAGTGTGTCACTATTAATGTTGAAATGTTCGGTCGTGAAACACCGGTCGAAGTTGACTTCACAGATGTGAAGGTACTGTAATCAAGGTGATCAAAAGCTGTACGGGCTGCATATAAAGGCCTGGCATCAGTTGTTTTGACTGCCTGTGGGAGGCTTAATAGCCGCCATAAACCACATTTATAATTAGGAGGTGCCACAATGGCAAAGAAAGTAACAGGTTATATTAAATTACAGATTCCTGCCGGCAAGGCTACACCAGCTCCACCAGTTGGTCCAGCACTTGGTCAGCACGGTGTTAACATTGTAGAATTTACAAAGCAGTTTAATGCAAAGACAGCAGATCAGGGTGACTTAATCATCCCTGTAGTTATTACAGTTTATGCTGATAGAAGCTTCAGCTTCATCACAAAGACTCCACCTGCTGCAGTTCTTCTTAAGAAGGCTTGCAACATTAAGTCAGGTTCAGGTGTTCCTAACAAGACTAAGGTTGCTACAATCAAGAGAGCTGAAGTTCAGAAGATCGCTGAACTTAAGATGCCAGATCTTAATGCAGCTACTATCGAAGCAGCTACATCTATGATCGAAGGTACTGCTAAGAGTATGGGTATCGTTGTAGAAGACTAATTCTATATGTATCTGTAACTACTGTAATTGATTATTAATGATTAATTACTTTCAATTGATTATTAGAGATTTCATAGAAGAACATGCGGACAGATTAATCCTATAATTTTTCCGGGATTGTTCAATATGTGGGAGGAAAGATAGAATCCTTCCGATAACACCACTAGGAGGTTTATAATGAAAAGAGGAAAGAAATACGTAGAGGCAGCCAAGAATATTGACCGCCAGACATTATATGAAGCAGCTGACGCAGTTTCTTTAGTAAAGAAGAGTGCAGTTGCAAAGTTCGATGAGACTATCGAAGCTCATATCAGAACAGGTTGTGATGGACGTCACGCTGAGCAGCAGATCAGAGGAGCTGTTGTTCTTCCACACGGAACAGGTAAGACTGTTAAGGTTTTAGTATTTGCTAAGGGCGCTAAGGCTGATGAAGCTGAAGCAGCTGGTGCAGATTTCGTTGGTGGCGAGGAACTTATTCCTAAGATCCAGAATGACAACTGGTTTGATTTTGATGTAGTTGTTGCTACACCTGATATGATGGGCGTTGTTGGTCGTCTCGGACGTGTACTCGGACCTAAGGGCTTAATGCCAAACCCTAAGGCTGGTACAGTTACTATGGACGTAACAAAAGCTGTTAATGATATTAAGGCTGGTAAGATCGAATACAGACTTGATAAGACTAATATCATTCACGTGCCAATTGGTAAGGCTTCATTCACAGAGGAGCAGTTATCAGACAACTTCCAGGCTATTATGGATGCAATCGTTAAGGCTAAGCCATCTTCACTTAAGGGTCAGTATTTAAAGAGTGTTGTTCTTACAGCTACTATGGGACCTGGTGTTAAGGTTAGCACAGCTAAGTATGTTGGCTAATATGTTGTTTCTTGTAGTTAACAAGGAATATTGATGCGAAAGATTGATTTTGCAATATTATTAAAACATATTTTGTAAAAATGGTTGACAACCTATATATTATGATAGTATACTATCAGCTGTGTGTGGTTATTCGCATACAAAGTGAAAGCTATATTTCACATTTTGCCTAAGACAGCAGGTCCCGAAAGGGTTAAAGGTAATACGCCTACCGAGGACAGACTTGTATTTTAAAGTGTGTCAGTCTGGAAGTACAGACTGATGATAAGACTTTAGAATATATTTATCAGTTTATTCAGTCCTTCTGTCATAGCGGCAGGAGGGCTTTTTTGATAGCCTGATACATTGTACGTCTGGGCAGAATATTATCTGGAAACAGATACTAATCTAACAGGAGGTAAATATTCATGGCAAAAGTAGAACTTAAGCAGCCTATTGTAGACGAAATCAAAGCAAGCTTAGAAGGCGCTCAGGGCGTTGTGGTAGTTGACTACCGTGGCTTAACTGTTGAGCAGGATACACAGCTTCGTAAGCAGTTAAGAGAAGCTGGTGTCGTTTACAAGGTTTATAAGAATACTTTAGTAAAGAGAGCAATCGCAGGTACAGAGTTCGAACCAATGACAGAGGTTCTTGAAGGACCTAACGCTATTGCAATCTGCAAGGATGATGCTACAGCTCCAGCAAGAGTTTTAGCTAACTTTGCTAAGACAGCAGAAGCACTTGAACTTAAGTGTGGTGTTGTTGAAGGTACTTACTATGATGCTACAGGAATCGCAGCTATAGCAAGCATTCCTTCAAGAGATGAACTTCTTGCTAAGTTCCTTGGAAGCATCCAGTCACCTATTACAAATTTTGCCCGCGTTATTAAGCAGATCGCTGAGAAGAACGAAGAGGTTGCATAATATCGCAGCATAAAACGATTATCGACGAGGCTGCCTGAAACTTATCAGACAGACTACGAAACTTAATTAAAGACTATAAAAAGGAGATTATAATAATGACTACACAGGAAATTATCGAAGTTATTAAGGGTTTATCAGTATTAGAATTAAACGATTTAGTTAAAGCATGTGAAGAAGAATTTGGTGTTTCTGCAGCAGCAGGTGTTGTTGTAGCAGCAGGTGCAGGTGCAGGCGCTGCAGCTGAAGAAAAGACAGAATTCGACGTTGAGCTTACAGAAGCTGGTGCTAACAAGGTTAAGGTTATCAAGGCTGTTCGTGAAATCACAGGTCTTGGCTTAAAGGAAGCTAAGGAAGTTGTTGATGGCGCTCCTAAGGTTATTAAGGAAGCTGCTTCTAAGGAAGAAGCTGAAGAAATCCAGAAGAAGCTTGAAGCTGAAGGCGCTAAGGTTACTCTTAAGTAATTTAAAACCAGAGGATTACAACTTTAATATGGCAATATGATGAAAAAACACTTGATTTTTTGAGTTGTATTTGGTATATTATAATAAATGTGAAAAAGTTCCAGTTGTTTTATTGACAGCTGGGACTTTTTTTGCTATTATGGATAATGCACTATTATGGTATGGTGTGCATAGTTTTTGTACACATATCTATAATGTAATAAATTAATGTAAAGAAAACTAAGGGGTGAAACGTCAATGGAGAAAAACAGAATACGTCCAGTAAAGTCAGGCAAAGCGATGCGTATGAGTTTCTCAAGACAGAAGGAAGTTCTTGAGATGCCTAACCTTATTGAGGTGCAAAAAGATTCTTACCAGTGGTTTTTAAATGAAGGCTTAAAAGAGGTCTTTAACGACATCTCTCCAATTGCAGATTACAACGGAAGGCTCAGTCTTGAATTCGTTGATTTTGCATTATGCGAAGAGGAGAGAAAGTACTCTATAGAAGAGTGTAAGGAAAGAGATGCTACATATGCAGCTCCACTCAAGGTACGTGTAAGACTTCATAACAAAGAGAATGAAGATATCAGCGAGCATGAAATCTTCATGGGTGACCTTCCTTTGATGACTAAGACCGGTACATTTGTAATTAACGGTGCAGAACGAGTTATAGTCAGCCAGCTGGTACGTTCACCTGGTATTTACTATGATATACAGAAAGATAAGTATGGAAAGATATTCCTGTATAGTTCTACTGTTATTCCTAACAGAGGTGCATGGTTAGAGTATGAAACAGATGCTAACGATGTGTTCTATGTTAAGGTTGACCGTAACAAGAAGGTTCCTATAACAGTTCTTATAAGAGCACTTGGTTTTGGAACTAATGCAGAGATTATTGACATATTTGGTGAGGAGCCTAAGCTTCTTGCAACTATGGAGAAGGATACTTCTACTAACTATCAGGAAGGTGTGCTTGAACTTTATAAGAAGTTAAGACCAGGGGAACCTTTGTCAGTAGATAGTGCCGAAGCACTTATCTCAGGCATGTTCTTTGATCCTAGAAGATATGACCTTGCAAGAGTAGGCCGTTATAAGTTTAATAAGAAGCTTTCTTTCAGAAACAGGATTGCTGGACATGTTCTTGCAGAAGATGTAGTTGATGGCAACGGTGAGATTATTGCTAATGCAGGCGATAAGCTTACAAGAGAAACTGCAGAACAGATTCAGAATGCTGCTGTACCTGCTGTGTTCTTAAAGGCAGAGTTAAAGGCAGCTGATGGTTCAGTACGTGAAAGAGTAGTTAAGATATTATCTAACCTTGCAGTAGATATTACTAAATGGGTAGATATTACAGAGGAAGAAGCTAAGGAACTTGGTGTTAACGAGTATGTTTATTATCCAGTTCTTTCACAGATATTAGCAGATAATGAATCACCTGAGGATATCAGGGATGCTATAGAAAAGAATGTGGCAGATCTTATTCCAAAGCATATTACAGTTGAAGATATACTTGCATCTATCAACTACAATATGCATCTTGAATATGGTATTGGAACTAAGGATGATATCGATCACCTTGGTAACAGACGTATAAGAGCCGTAGGTGAACTTTTACAGAATCAGTTCAGAATCGGTATTTCAAGAATGGAAAGAGTTGTACGTGAAAGAATGTCAACTCAGGATTTAAGTGGTATATCTCCACAGTCACTTATAAATATCAAGCCTGTAACAGCAGCTATCAAGGAGTTCTTTGGTAGTTCGCAGCTTTCTCAGTTCATGGATCAGAACAATCCATTATCTGAGATTACACATAAGAGACGTCTTTCAGCACTTGGTCCTGGTGGTCTTTCAAGAGATCGAGCAGGTTTCGAGGTTCGAGATGTACATTATACACATTATGGAAGAATGTGTCCTATCGAGACACCAGAAGGTCCTAACATCGGACTTATCAACTCTCTTGCATCATATGCAAGAATCAATGAATATGGTTTCGTAGAAGCTCCTTATCGTATAATAGATAAGTCAGATCCTAAGAATCCAAGAGTAACTGATGATGTACGTTACTTTACAGCTGATGAGGAAGATGATTACCATGTAGCACAGGCTAATGCTGAGATTGATGAAAATGGATATTTCGTTAAGAATTCAGTATCTGGACGTTACAGAGAAGAAACATCTGAGTTTGATAAGAGCATGATTGATCTTATGGATGTATCTCCTAAGATGGTATTCTCAGTAGCTACATCTATGATACCTTTCCTCCAGAATGATGACTGTACACGTGCCCTCATGGGTTCTAACATGCAGCGTCAGGCAGTACCTCTTCTTATGACAGAGGCTCCAGTAATAGGTACAGGTATTGAAAACAAGACAGCATGCGACTCAGGTGTGTGTGTTGTTGCAGAAGAAGATGGTGTTGTTCTTTCTTCTGAATCTAACAGGATTCTTGTAAGAGAGACAAGCGGTAAGGTTCATGAGTACAAGCTTACTAAGTTCTCAAGAAGTAACCAGAGTAACTGTTATAACCAGAGACCTATTGTTTTCAAGGGTGATGAGGTTAAGGCAGGAGATGTTATCGCTGATGGTCCATCAACATCTAACGGAGAAATAGCACTTGGTAAGAACCCTCTTATCGGTTTCATGACATGGGAAGGTTACAACTACGAGGATGCTGTTCTTCTTAGTGAAAGATTAGTAAGAGATGATGTATATACATCTATCCATATAGAAGAATATGATACAGAAGCAAGAGATACTAAGTTAGGACCAGAAGAAATCACAAGAGATCTTCCTTCAACAGGTTCTGATGCTGTCAAGAATCTTGATGAAGATGGTATTATCCGTATAGGTGCCGAGGTAAGAGCCGGTGATATCCTTGTTGGTAAGGTTACTCCAAAGGGAGAAACAGAGCTTACAGCTGAAGAAAGACTTCTTAGAGCTATCTTCGGTGAGAAAGCAAGAGAGGTAAGAGATACTTCACTTAAGGTTCCTCATGGTGCTTATGGTATCGTAGTAGGCGTTAAGGTATTTACAAGAGAGAATGGAGATGAATTGGCTCCTGGTGTTAACAAGAATGTCCGTATCTACATTGCACAGAAGAGAAAGATTTCTGTTGGTGATAAGATGGCCGGACGTCATGGTAACAAGGGTGTCGTTTCAAGAGTACTTCCAGTAGAAGATATGCCATTCCTTCCAAACGGACGTCCACTTGATATAGTACTTAACCCACTGGGTGTGCCTTCCCGTATGAATATCGGACAGGTCCTTGAGATTCATTTAAGTCTTGCGGCAAAGGTATTAGGCTTTAACGTAGCAACACCTATCTTTGATGGTGCTAACGAAAATGATATTATGGATACACTTGATATGGCTAATTCTTATGCTAACCATCCTTTTGATGATGATGAGCTTGCAAAGGAAAAGGCTGAAGCAGAGGCTGCAGGTGAAGAGTATCCAGCAGATATGACTACATTTACAGCTGAATATAAGGATCTTTTAAGAGATGATGTATTTGAGTTCCTTTCAGATAACAGAGCTCACAGAGCAGAGTGGAAGGGAGTTCCTATCGGAAGAGATGGTAAGGTAAGACTTCGTGATGGTAGAACTGGTGAGTACTTTGATAGTCCAGTTACTATTGGATTCATGCACTACTTAAAGCTCCATCACCTTGTTGATGATAAGATCCATGCACGTTCAACTGGTCCTTACTCACTTGTAACACAGCAGCCACTTGGTGGTAAAGCACAGTTCGGTGGACAGAGATTCGGTGAGATGGAAGTTTGGGCTCTTGAGGCGTATGGTGCATCATATACACTTCAGGAAATCCTTACAGTTAAGTCTGATGATGTTGTTGGCCGTGTTAAGACATATGAAGCTATTATTAAAGGTGAGAATATCCCTGAACCAGGTATTCCTGAATCATTCAAGGTTCTTCTTAAGGAACTTCAGTCTCTTGCACTTGATGTAAGAGTTCTTGATCAGGATAACAACGAAGTCCAGCTTCTTGAAAGTTCAGAGTATGAGGTTACAGACTTCAAGAAGGTTCTTGATGATGGTGGTTATAAGAGAAACAGCCGTGATGAGGAAAATGAATTAAAGAATGCCGGTTACCATGCAGAAAAGCAGGGTGATGATGGTGAAGCTACTATGGAAGAACTCGGATCAGATGATGATGACGATTTCGATCTTGACGGCTTTGATGATGATTTTGATGATTACGGTGACGGAAATAGAGAAGAATAATAGAAGGGAGCACTATAATGGCAGAAGAGATTAAGTCAAATAAATCAATGAAATTTGATAAAATTCAGATAAAGCTTGCTTCTCCTGAGAGTATTTTAGAGTGGTCTCATGGCGAGGTAACTAAGCCTGAGACTATTAACTACAGAACTTTAAAGCCAGAAAGAGATGGTCTGTTCTGTGAAAGAATATTCGGACCTAGCAAAGACTGGGAGTGTCATTGCGGTAAGTATAAGAAGATTAAGGATAAAGGCATCATATGTGATAAGTGTGGTGTTGAGGTTACTAAGGCAAGTGTCCGTAGAGATCGTATGGGACATATTCACCTTGCTGCTCCAGTTTCACATATCTGGTATTTTAAGGGAATCCCTAGCCGTATGGACCTTATCCTTGATATAGGACCTAAGAATCTTGAAAAGGTTCTTTACTTTGCTTCTTATATCGTGATTGATCCAGGTGAAACAGATATTCCATTCAAGAAGATTCTTACTGAAACAGAGTACAGAGATCTTTATGACCAGTATGGTAACACATTCAGAGTTGGAATGGGTGCTGAGGCTATTTTAGAGCTTCTTAGAAGCGTTAATCTTGAAGAAGAAGTGGCAAAGCTTAAGGAAGAGCTTGCTACTACTACTTCACAGAAGGCTGCAAGACTTATTAAGAGAATCGAAGTTATGGATGCATTTATCGCTGCTGGTACTAAGCCAGAGTGGATGATCCTTACTGAAATTCCAGTTATTCCTCCAGACTTAAGACCAATGGTACAGTTAGAGGGTGGCAGATTCGCAACATCAGATCTTAATGATCTTTATAGAAGAATCATAAACAGAAATAACCGTCTTGCAAGACTTATGGAACTTGGCGCTCCTGAAATCATTGTCCGTAACGAAAAGAGAATGCTTCAGGAAGCTGTTGATGCACTTATAGATAATGGCCGTAGAAACGGTCGTCCTGTAACAGGACCTGGTAACAGGGCTCTTAAGTCTTTATCAGACTTATTAAAGGGTAAGCAGGGACGTTTCAGACAGAATCTTCTTGGTAAGCGAGTTGACTATTCAGGACGTTCTGTTATCGTAGTTGGACCAGAACTTAAGATATATCAGTGTGGTCTTCCTAAGGAAATGGCTATTGAGTTATTCAAGCCATTTGTTATGAGAGAGTTAGTAAGACGTGGTCTTGCTGAGAATATTAAGAAAGCTAAGAAGAGTGTTGAACATCTTGAAACAGAAGTATGGGATGTGCTTGAAGATGTTATCAAAGAGCATCCAGTTATGCTTAACCGTGCTCCTACACTTCACAGACTTGGTATTCAGGCATTCGAGCCTATCCTTGTAGAAGGTAAGGCTATTAAGCTTCATCCACTTGTTTGTACAGCGTTCAATGCCGATTTCGATGGTGACCAGATGGCCGTGCATCTTCCATTGTCTGTAGAAGCACAGGCTGAGTGTAGATTCATGCTTCTTTCACCTAACAACTTACTTAAGCCTTCAGATGGTGGTCCGGTTGCCGTTCCTTCACAGGATATGGTTCTTGGTATCTACTATCTTACACAGGAAAGACCTGGCGTTAAGGGTGAAGGTAAGATATTTAAGAGTGTTAATGAAGCGCTTCTTGCTTATGAGAATAGTATTATTACTCTTCATTCAAAGATTAAGGTTAGAGTGTCTAAGACAAATGCATCAGGAGAAGAAGTATCAGGTATAGTTGAGTCTACACTTGGACGTTTCATATTCAATGAAATTCTTCCTCAGGATCTTGGATATGTAGATAGAAGCAAGGAAGAAAACTTCTTAAAGCTTGAGGTTGACTTCCATGTAGGTAAGAAACAGTTAAAGGATATCTTACAGCACGTTATTAATACTCATGGTACAACAACAACTGCTGAAGTTCTTGATGATATAAAGGCAATGGGTTATAAGTACTCAACAAGAGCTGCCATGACAGTTTCTATATCAGAGATGACAGTGCCACCTGTTAAGAAACAGCTTATTGCTGATGCTGAACAGAAGGTTGAAAGAATCAACATGAACTACAACAGAGGTCGTTCAACTGATGAAGAAAGATATAAGAATGTAATCAGAGTATGGCAGGAAACAGATAAGACATTGCTTAAGGCACTTCTTGATGGTCTTGATAAGTACAATAACATCTTCATGATGGCCGATTCAGGTGCCCGTGGTTCTAACCAGCAGATTAAGCAGCTTGCAGGTATGCGTGGTCTTATGGCAGATACATCAGGTCACACTATTGAACTTCCAATCAAGTCTAACTTCCGTGAAGGTCTGGATGTATTGGAGTACTTCATTTCAGCCCATGGTGCCCGTAAGGGTCTTTCAGATACAGCGCTTAGAACAGCCGATTCAGGTTATCTTACAAGACGACTTGTTGATGTTTCACAGGATCTTATTGTCAGAGAGACAGATTGCAGCGTTGGTAAAGTTATACCTGGTATGTATGTATATTCATTTGTCAATGACAGAGCTACTAACTCAAGTGATGCAAAAGAAGATATTCTTGAGCCATTACAGGAGCGTATTACAGGAAGATATCTTGCAGAAGATATCAAGGATCCAGCTACAGGCGAGATAGTTGTTGCAGCTAACCACCTTGTAACTCCTAAGAGAGCAGAAGCTATTATTAAGACTGGTGTAAACCAGGTTAAGATAAGAACAATCCTTACATGCCGTTCACATATCGGTGTTTGTGCTAAATGTTATGGTTCTAACCTTGCAACAGGTCAGACAGTACAGATTGGTGAAGCAGTTGGTATCATCGCTGCCCAGTCTATCGGTGAACCTGGTACACAGCTTACTATGAGAACATTCCATACTGGTGGTGTTGCTGGTGATAACATTACACAGGGTCTTCCTAGAGTAGAAGAACTTTTCGAGGCAAGAAAGCCAAAGAGTCTTGCGGTTCTTGCTGAGTTTGGTGGAACAGTAAGCTTTGCTAAGACAGATAAGAAGACAGATATCGTTATTACAGATGACGAAGGTAATTCAAAGTCTTACCCTGTATCAAGAGATACACGTGTTAAGGTTCAGGAAGGACAGGTTGTTGCAACTGGTGAGGAAATCACAGAAGGTTCTGAGAATCCACATGATATCGTAAGAATTCTTGGTGTAAGAGCTGTTCAGGATTACATGCTTCGTGAGGTTCAGAAAGTTTACCGTATCCAGGGTGTTGATATCAATGATAAGCATATCGAGCTTATTGTTAGACAGATGCTTAAGAAGATAGTTATTGATTCTGCTGGAGATTCAGATTTCTTACCTGGTTCACAGGTTGATACTCTTGAATTCACAGAGGTTAATGAAAAGCTTGAGGAAGAGGGTAAGATGAAGGCTACAGGAACTCCTATTATCCTTGGTATAACAAAGGCTTCACTTGCTTCAACATCATTCATGTCAGCAGCTTCATTCCAGGAAACTACAAAGGTTCTTACAGATGCAGCTATTAACGGAAAGATTGATCCACTTATCGGTCTTAAGGAAAATGTTATCATAGGTAAGCTTATTCCAGCTGGTACTGGTATGAAGAGATATCAGAACGTAGAGCTTGATACAGCTGCAGCTTATGATGAACTTGAAGAAGATGAGATATTAAGCTTCACAGAGGATGGAGAGGAAACTCTTGATTTTACTGATGATGCTGATATACAGGAAGCTGAAGATGAGGTTACAGAAGAGTAATCATTCAGATAAAGGCTTTACATCATAAATATAACAGAAAGCAGGAGATGAAGAGTCTCCTGCTTTTTTTAAATCACTAATATATTATTTGTGCATAATTTTTTGCTTTCTTTATTTGAAAATTTTGAATTCTTTTTTGGGTAAAATACTTGACGAATTTTAAATTAAAATATATACTAATTAAGCGTGCGAAAAAGCAAGCTCTTTTTTATGCACGTAAATATAGATTGGGCAGCTTATAAAGCTGGCTCACACTTATTTCTTAGTTATTATACTAAGTGCAACCATTCATTATTCTAATTCCGGGAGGTGAAAAAGGAATGCCAACATTTAACCAGTTAGTAAGACAGGGAAGAAAGTCAACAGTTAAGAAGTCTACAGCTCCAGCTCTTCAGAAGGGATATAACTCACTTCAGAAGAAGGCTACAGATGTATCTGCACCACAGAAGAGAGGTGTTTGTACAGCTGTTAAGACAGCAACACCTAAGAAGCCTAACTCAGCTCTTAGAAAGATCGCCAGAGTACGTCTTTCTAATGGAATCGAAGTTACTTCATATATTCCAGGTGAAGGCCACAATCTTCAGGAACATAGCGTTGTTCTTATCAGAGGTGGTAGAGTTAAGGATTTACCAGGTACAAGATATCATATCATCAGAGGTACACTTGATACAGCAGGTGTAGCAAAGAGAAGACAGGCACGTTCTAAGTACGGTGCTAAGAGACCTAAGGATGCTAAATAATTCATAAAGAATTAAGCATCATAAGTCTGTGATTGATTTACAAGGTGAATCAGAATATTTGCAGATTATTGCATACAATAATTTACGAACAATTAAATTAAAAGTGCCGGAGTTAGATTAATCCGAAGGTTGCAGGTTTAAGATATACGGCCCGAACACAATTTAATTTGTGAGTACCTATGAATTAATGAAACGTCGTTAGTTGAGGGCTGATGAGGCTGTTAGGCGTTCATTAGTGCGAAATGATAACGACAATACAATGTTAAGGAGGGAAGAACCGTGCCACGTAAAGGACATACTCAGAAAAGAGATGTATTAGCAGATCCTATTTACAATAACAAGGTGGTTACTAAGCTTATCAACAACATTATGCTTGATGGTAAGAGAGGAGTAGCTCAGAAGATTGTATATGGAGCATTTGACAGAGTCGCAGCAAAGACTGAAAGACCTGCTTTAGAAGTATTCGAAGAGGCTATGAACAATATCATGCCAGTTCTCGAAGTAAAGGCAAGACGTATCGGTGGTGCAACATACCAGGTACCTATCGAAGTTAAGCCAGATAGAAGACAGGCTTTAGCTCTTCGTTGGATGACAGCATTCTCAAGAGCAAGAGGCGAGAAGACTATGGAAGAAAGACTCGCTAACGAGATTCTTGATGCAGCTAATAACACAGGTGCATCAGTTAAGAGAAAAGAAGATATGCACAAGATGGCAGAGGCAAACAAGGCTTTTGCTCATTACAGATTCTAATAATAATTATAGGAGGTTTTATCCATGGCTGGAAGAGAATATCCATTGGAGAGAACCAGAAATATCGGAATTATGGCTCATATTGATGCTGGTAAAACAACATTAACAGAGCGTATCCTTTATTATACTGGTGTTAATCACAAGATTGGTGATACTCATGAAGGTACTGCTACTATGGACTGGATGGCCCAGGAGCAGGAAAGAGGTATCACAATTACTTCAGCTGCTACAACATGTCACTGGACACCTGAAAAAGAAGGTAAGCCAGATAAGACACAGCCAGAATATCGTATTAACATTATCGATACTCCAGGACACGTTGACTTCACAGTAGAAGTTGAGCGTTCACTTAGAGTACTTGATGGTGCTGTTGGTGTATTCGATGCACAGAACGGTGTTGAACCACAGTCAGAAAACGTATGGCGTCAGGCTGATAAGTATAACGTACCACGTATGGCATTCATGAACAAGATGGATAAGATGGGCGCTGATTTCTTCGGATCATGCAACCAGCTTATTACAAAGCTTGGTAAGAATCCAGTACTCGTACAGATTCCTATTGGTAAGGAAGATGATTTCCAGGGAATTATCGACTTATTCGAGATGAAGGCTTATATCTTCAACGGTGATAAGGGTGATGACATCCAGGTTGGTGAGATTCCTGCTGATTTAGCTGATCAGGCACAGGAATATCATGACAAGCTTGTTGAGCAGTGTGCTGAACTTGATGAAGACCTTATGGAGAAGTTCTTTAACGATGAAGAACTTACAATTCCAGAATTAAAGGCAGCTTTAAGAAAAGGTACTATCGAAGGTACAGCTATTCCTTGTCTTTGCGGTACAGCTTATAAGAACAAGGGTGTTCAGAAGCTTCTTGATGCAGTTATCGAGTACATGCCAGCTCCTACTGATATCCCTGATATCACAGGTGTTGATGAAGACGGTAACGAAGTAGTAAGAAAGTCATCTGATGAAGAGCCATTCTCAGCTCTTGCATTCAAGATTATGACAGATCCATTCGTTGGTAAGTTAGCATTCTTCAGAGTTTACTCTGGTACATTAAACGCAGGTTCTTATGTACTTAATGCTAATAAGAATAAGAAAGAAAGAGTTGGACGTATCCTTCAGATGCATGCCAACCAGAGAAAAGAAATTGATAAGGTTTACTCAGGAGATATCGCTGCTGCAGTAGGTCTTAAGATTACAGTTACAGGTGATACTATCTGTGATGAAGCACATCCAGTTATCTTAGAGTCTATGGAATTCCCAGAGCCAGTTATCGAGCTTGCTATTGAGCCAAAGACTAAGAATGACCAGGGTAAGATGGGTGAAGCTTTAGCAAAGCTTGCTGAAGAAGATCCTACATTCCGTGCTCATACAGATCAGGAAACAGGTCAGACAATCATCGCTGGTATGGGTGAACTTCACCTTGATATCATCGTTGACAGACTTCTTCGTGAATTCAAGGTTGAAGCTAACGTAGGTGCACCTCAGGTTGCTTACAGAGAGTGCTTTACTAAGGCCGTTGATGTTGATAGCAAGTATGCTAAGCAGTCAGGTGGTCGTGGTCAGTATGGTCACTGTAAAGTACGTTTCACTCCACTTGAAGCTAACGTTGATAAGTTTGATGTTGAGACAAAGAATACAGTATTAATTAATGAGCCTCCAGTTCTCTTCTGTGAGTCTTCAGTAGTTGGTGGTGCTATTCCTAAGGAATACATTCCTTCAGTTGCTGATGGTATCAGAGAAGCAGCTAACTCAGGTATCTTAGCTGGATTCCCAGTTCTCGGACTTAGAGCAGATATTTATGATGGATCTTACCATGAAGTCGATTCATCAGAAATGGCATTCCACATTGCTGGTTCTATGGCATTCAAGGATGCTATGGCTAAGGCAGCTCCAGCTCTTCTTGAGCCTATCATGAAGGTTGAAGTTACTATGCCAGAAGAATATATGGGTGATGTTATTGGTGATATCAACGCTCGTAGAGGACGTATTGAAGGTATGGAAGACATCAGTGGTGGTAAGATGATTAAAGCATTCGTTCCACTTTCAGAGATGTTCGGATATGCTACAGACCTTCGTTCTAAGACACAGGGTCGTGGTAACTACTCTATGTTCTTCGATAAGTATGAACAGGCTCCTAAGTCAGTTCAGGATAAGGTTATTGCTTCAAGAGCAAAATAATCTAGCTTAGTATAATCAAACGATAATTTAATTACTGCGAAATATAGTATAATGTATTTCGCAGTAATAAATATATGATGTATTTATGTCTATATCTGGTTTAAGCTGGTTAGAATATGTAAATATATCACTTAATTCATATAAAAGTATTAGTTTACAATGCTTTTATATAAAATATGGTTGAAATATTCTTGAAAAAATAATATAATAGATTTCAGCTATGAGAAGTCTGCATTGCAGACGATTATTCTATTTAAATTAGGAGGATTTTAAACAATGGCAAAGGCTAAATTTGAAAGAACAAAACCACATTGCAACATTGGTACAATTGGACACGTAGATCACGGTAAGACAACTCTTACAGCTGCTATCACAAAGACTCTTCATGAGAGACTTGGTACAGGTGAAGCTGTTGCATTCGAAAATATCGATAAGGCTCCAGAAGAAAGAGAAAGAGGTATCACAATTTCTTCAGCTCACGTTGAGTACGAAACAGAAAAGAGACATTACGCACACGTTGACTGTCCAGGCCATGCCGATTATGTAAAGAACATGATCACTGGTGCTGCTCAGATGGATGCAGCTATCCTCGTTGTTGCTGCTACTGATGGTGTTATGGCTCAGACAAGAGAGCATATCCTTCTTGCTCGTCAGGTTGGCGTTCCTTACGTAGTAGTATTCATGAACAAGTGTGATATGGTTGATGATCCAGAACTTCTTGAATTAGTTGATATGGAAATCAGAGAACTTCTTAACGAATATGATTTCCCAGGCGATGATACACCAATCATCCAGGGTTCAGCTCTTAAGGCTCTTGAAGATCCAAGCAGCGAATGGGGTGACAAGATTCTTGAACTTATGCACACAATCGATGAGTATGTTCCAGATCCACAGAGAGATACAGATAAGCCATTCCTTATGCCTATCGAAGATATCTTCTCTATCACAGGTCGTGGTACAGTTGCTACTGGTAGAGTAGAAAGAGGTGTTCTTAAGGTTAACGAGGAAGTTGAAATCGTTGGTATCCACGAAGACATCCGTAAGGTTGTTGTAACTGGTATCGAAATGTTCAGAAAGCTCCTTGATGAAGCAGAACCAGGTGATAACATTGGTGCTCTTCTTAGAGGTGTTCAGAGAGATGAGATCCAGAGAGGACAGGTTCTTTGTAAGCCAGGTTCAATCACACCACACCACAAGTTTACAGCTCAGGTTTACGTATTAACAAAGGACGAAGGTGGACGTCATACTCCATTCTTCAACAACTACAGACCACAGTTCTACTTCAGAACAACTGATGTTACTGGTGTTTGCGAACTTCCAGCTGGTACAGAAATGTGCATGCCTGGTGATAACGTAGAAATGACAGTTGAACTTATCCATAACGTAGCTATGGAGCAGGGTCTTCGTTTCGCTATCCGTGAGGGTGGTAGAACAGTTGGTTCTGGTGCTGTTGCTACAATTATTGAATAATTGTTATTTAATACAGTAATTTTAAGGGTTTCCGAGATTCCTCGGAAGCCCTTTTTTTATAAAAAAGTACCACTACATATAGTAGCGGTACTAAAATGGTACGATTTTATTTATTTTGTTCTATATTCTGCATAATTTTTTCTCGTTTTGAATCTTTTTTTGATGTGTTTAAAAAGGAAATATAATTGAACAAATCATTTCTCCCTTCATCTGATAGAGTAAAAAAATTACATAATAATTGATCAATTTTTGGAAAGTCCTGATAGTCAAATAGATTAAGGACAGAATCCAATCTATATTTTTCATAGCTATTTTTGTTTACCTGTGTAAGTAGTCCGCCAAATTCAGATATTAATTTAGGTAGTGTTTCACCTACGTCATAGGGGTTGATTTTACATATTTCTGAAACATCAATATCCAAGATTGATGCTATTCGGATTGCGTGGTCGTAACGAATAGAAGTATCACGTCTAATTATTGTATATAGAGTGCTTTGGTTAATATTTGCTTTTTTAGATAATTCTTTAACACTCATATTTTTTTCTTTTAATATTTCTTTTAATCGTGCTCCATAGCTCATAATAGTCACCATTTCCTTTAAGGGTGCAAGAGTGCAAGAAGGTATATGTGGGAAATATGCACTCTTGATTTATATATAATAACATAAATTATAAAATTATTCAAATGAATAAAAAGATACAACAAAGAATAATAGAAAGGAAATAAATATATGGGATATATGATGAATGCACAAGAATGTGCTGATGAATTAGGGATAAGTAAGCCACATGCCTACAAGCTGATTAAACAAATGAATGAAGAATTATCTAAAAACGGCTATATTATTGTAAATGGTAGAGTGCCTCGAAATTATTTTTACGAATGATTCAAGGCTTGAAGAGGCTATAATAAAGACAAAAGCTCAATTAATTATATTAGATCCTATACAGGCGTATATAGGCGCAAATGTAGATATGCATAGAGCTAATGAAGTTCGTCCTATATTTAAAAAATTATCAGAAATAGCAGAAAAGTATAATTGCGCTGTTATTTTAATTGGACATATGAATAAGGCATCCATGTCTAAATCTACGTACAGAGGTTTAGGGACAATAGATATACAAGCTGCTGCGCGTTCGGTTCTTATTGTAGGTAGAATGAGAGAAAATCCAGAAACAAGAATAATGGTGCAGGACAAAAATAGTTTGGCAAAAGAAGGAAGGGCGGTTGCATTTAATATAGATGAAGAAAGTGGAGTTGATATTATCGGAGAGACAGATATTACAGTAGATGAATTACTACAGGGGTATTCATCTAATAAGATTAATGTAAAAAAATTTATTGAGGATGAATTGTCTAATGGAGAAGTTAATGCAGATGTTATATTAAGAAATGCGAAAGAGCAGGGAATATCAGAGAGAACGCTAAAAAATTATAAAAAGCAAATGAATATAAAATCATACAAGAGAAAAAATGGTTGGATATGGAAAAAAGCAGAAATCTAGAATATGAGAATAAGATATAATCAAGTCATTAAAGAAATTAAGCCCAAATAAAATATATAAATAACTACAATATGTATATTGAATCAAAGAAAGGCATATGCTATAATATGCCTAGGCAAAAAAGATATGAGTAGTCCGTAAGGGCAACAAAAAAGCCACGAGTTCGCACCTCGTGGCTTTTTCTATTCCGTTTTGGTAAGGTGGCTTATTCCCTTAGGTTAGTTGCTGATTAATCATTTCTATCTAACCATTTGCAAATGTAGTAGGCAACTACACTTGCCATAATTGAAATGATAAAAGATATGAGTATATCTTCCGTAAGTCAACCCCCCTTTCTTTGCCATTATAGGGGTAGCAACTTGCTTATTATATCAGATTGTTATTCAAAATGGTATAATGAACATTGTCAATTTGTAATATTTTGATAATATATATTAGTATATATATTATTTTTGAGTGGATAGATATTTACATTTTTAATTCCCAATATATTTAAGGGTTTTAGGGGAATACCCTAGCAAGACATCAGTTTATCGGTTGGTATTTGTATTACAAATACGTATCTTGCCCTCGCTTTATGCTGCAATTATACATAGAGATATATAATAAAAATGGCAGAGTTGAATAGAAAAATTAAAATTTAAAGCCATTTTATGTTAACAAAATAAGTAAGTAGGAAGTAAATATAAAAATAAAGAACAATAATATATATTAGAATAATAAAGTGTAAAATAAGAACCAATAATATATATTATTATATATATTACAATAATAATGAATGAAATTAATTAAGAGGAATTAAATAAAACAGATGGAGATAAATAATAAATACATTTTTCATATTCATACATATAGATGTGGACATGCATCGAGTGAATCAGACGAGGCATATGTGAAAAAGGCTATCGAGTTGGGAGCAGAAAGCATAACATTTACGGATCATACACCATTTCCAGGTGATACATTCACAGGAAGAATGAAATATTGCCAGCTTGATGAATATTTATTATCATTGAGTGACTTGAAACAAAAATATGCCGGGGCGATAGATGTACATATAGGTTTAGAAGTAGAATATATGCCATCATTTAGGGATTATTATAAGGAACTTAAAGAAAATGATAATATTGAACTGATGATATTAGGGCAGCATCATTATGAGATATCAAAGGGAATATACAGTTTTATGGAGAAACCTGAACAGGAATATGTTGGATTGGTTGAGGCTATGCTTGAAGGACTTGATATGGGAGTGTTTGATGTTGTGGCTCATCCTGACAGAGCATTTAAGAAAGAAACTGTCTGGTCTGAAAGAATGTCTATATATTCACGGAAATTAATTGAAGCTGCTGGGGATAGTATATATTTGGAAAAAAATTATAGCTCAATGAGAAAAAAAGGTATATATAGAGAAGAATTCTGGAAATTAGTGAATCCCAATACCAGAATTATATACGGATGTGATGCACATTCAACAGAAGAAATGATTATAACGTAGCTAGAAAATAGTATGTTTTTTATTTGCAAATACAGATAAAAAGTGAATGTAAGCATAGAAAAATCAAAATAAATAATACATATATTAAGAGTGCAATTATTATAGATGTACATTCTTGCATCCTTGCACTCTTGAACATATGTATAGGTAAATATGGTACTAATATGGTACCATAAAAATAAATAAATGAAATAATACGAATAAGATAAGGTGATATTTATATAACAAATCCAGATAAATAGGGACTTTCACAATAAATCTTTTCTTAAAAAATCCGTGAGGGTGGTAGAACAGTTGGTTCTGGTGCTGTTGCTACAATCATTGAATAATTGTTATTTAATACAGTAATTTTAAGGGTTTCCGAGATTTTTCGGAAGCCCTTTTTTTGTCCCGAAATAAGTGAAAAGGGGTGTGAATGGTGTCAAAACGATGACGAAAATTTTTGAAATAAATAAATTGTGGTAAAGTAAAAAACACCCATACACATAAGTGCATGAGTGTTTTTCAGCCATAATCAATATGGCTCTCTCTGTGTTAGTATATTACCACATTTACAAATTTATGACAAGAGTTTATATGATTTTCTTGGAAAATAAGTTATAAAGTATCGAATTTGTGGTACTCAATTTTGGATTTTGGTAAGGCAATTAATGCATCGAGAACATTCAAATTTTTTATTCCCATCTGACCTCTGACATTGTCAAATGCATTTGTCTGCAAAGTGTTTTGCAATTCTATTAACATATTTTTTAATTCTATAATCATTGGTGTGAATTCTTCTGTGGGAAGAAAATATTTAAAGTATACAAGAATATCGAAAATATTTTTTTCGTTACATCTACTGTATGATGTGGGAAGCTGTGTATAATAAGGGTCTAATATACGACCACTTGCAGAATTGTTACGTGCTTGCGTTTGGTGAATGCAATAAACACGTTCATTATGTGCACAAGAATTCCGTACTCTTCGCAACCAATGCAAACTACCAATCAATAGTTTAACATTTGGTAAATTATTGTCATCATACATAGAATATAGTTTGCAAATAGCGTGGGTTACATTTGTCTTACTGTTATGAAGAACATCAATAAAAGTAGAGAAATTCACAACCTTTATCATAATCCATGTTGGAATCTGCTCATGATTTTTCATATAAAACTGTACATATTCTGATCTGCTTTTGCTTAATTCAGAATAGGCAGATGAAATAGTATTCATTTTTGATTGTAAAGTAGCACTGGAAGAATAGGCATTTGTCTCGTACCATGGATCATTCATGTTAATTTCTAATTCATTTGCCAATCGAAGTGCAAAATTAAATCTAATATTAGAATTCTTTTGAATAATAGAATAGAGTGTTGTGGCGCTGATTCTGGTTGCTTTTGCAATTTGACGTATATTTGTGCCTTTACTATCAAGTATTTCTTTCAATTTCTTTCCATCGCCTACATATGACCTCCTATATTCATACAAAGAAAAATTACGAAAAACATAAAGATGAATTTACAAAGTGCTGACATATGAGATATATGGTGTTAATATAAATGTACGAAATTCGTACAATATAAAAATGCAAAAATTGTAACAAAATTAGAAATGAAGGTAGACGGGGAGTGTTATGAGAGAATGGAGCTTCTTATGGAGCAGATAAAAGCAGAAGCAGGAATTACAGAAGAATTGAAAACTTCCGATCAAATGAAGTGGGTAGGGCTAATGAATAATGTGCGAAGTTCGGCAGAGGAAAATGTATTAAAAGAGCTGATATATGTGTAGTGTGGGTGCGGAGCGTAAAGCTCCGCATTCATGAATTCTTGGTGTAAAATAACTTCTGGTATGATATACTCATTTTGGACTAAGAGAAAACTTTGAAGTTTACTGCTGGTTAGTTATTTTTTTATATCGATAGAATAGACACGTTGGTTTTTCAGCGTGTTTTACTATTTAAAAATATTTTTAAATACCTCTTGTAAATTAAAGAAAGGCGTGTTAATATCTATTTAAAGAAAATTTTAAATAGGTAAGAGATATGGGAGAAACAAATATTTTTAAAGTGTTAGCAGACAGTCAAAGAAGAGATATTCTTACTATGCTAAAGAATGGACGATTAAATGCTGGAGAGATTGCGGAAGAATTGCAAATTACACCAGCGGCACTTTCTTATCATTTGAAACTATTAAAGAGTGCCGATTTAGTATCTGAATATAAAGAAAAAAACTTTGTTTATTATGAAATCAATACTACAGTTTTTGATGAATTAATTATATGGGTTAATCAGTTTGGAGGAAAAAAGAGATGAAAAAAATAATGTGGATAGTAGCAATGATTCCAGTTGTAGTCACAAGTGTGGTACTACAGTTTATGCCGGATGTTATACCTATGCATCATGATTTGGAGGGAAATACTGACAGATGGGGAAGTAAAACAGAAAGTCTTATTTTTCCGATAATAATTTTGTTTATTACACTATTTTGGCATTTGCTAATCAATGTATTTGAAAAAAAATCAATAACAGCAAAAACTGAAAAGGAACAAATGGAAGCAAAATCTTCTGCAAAAGTATTGTGTGTTGTAGGACTTTCGCAGGCTATAATGTTCGGTATTATGCACTGTTTTATTCTTTACTCTTCATGGATACAAGCAAATACGGGTAGTTCTCAGGCTACTATTGATATTGCAAAAGTTTCCTGTATTTTATGTGGCATTCTGTTTATTGTATTAGGAAATTTTATGACAAAAGCAAAACGGAATGCGGTAGTAGGACTTCGAACCGTTTGGAGTATGCATAATGACGATACGTGGAGAAAGAGTAATCGCTTTGGTGCAATATGTATTATTGTTACCGGTCTATTGACTATCATTACATCTATATATACAAGTGGAATGACTGGGACAATATTTATGTTGATTTATTTATTATTAGCAGCGGTTGTAGCAGTTATATATTCGAAAAAGGTGTATGATAAGGAAATTGACAAATGATTTTTAGTTATGTGGAGAAAGTGAAACTTTCAGTTTGGTTAAGAGATGTATTCCGGTGCCAAAACGGTGCCAAGAAATCATGCAAATAAAAATAAGACGGCTAAAACTAAAGAAAATATGCAGATTTTAGCCATAAAAAGCATAGAAAATATATCAAAAAACGCTATTCATATAGCGTGAGGGTGGTAGAACAGTTGGTTCTGGTGCTGTTGCTACAATCATAGAATAATTGTTATTTAATACAGTAATTTTAAGGGTTTCCGAGATTCCTCGGAAGCCCTTTTTTCGTCCCCTTGATTTAATTGGATATTAGTTGGTGACGAATGGACGACAAATATAAGCTACAGGCAGTTCTGCACACCATGTTTAATGCCAGAAGCTTTGATTTACGCGAGCAACGAGCCAAAGTCATATTCCTGATATGACCTTGGCGACTGGCGCGGCTTCGCCGCTTCGTACATCCATGTACGAAGCTAGCTGGTTGACTAAGGGAAAGACTAAGAACTATCACAATCAAATTTCAAGTGCATTTCTTATATAGGCTGTCGTCCGTACGTTAAGAATGTGTGTTAAATTATCATAATAAATAAGTGGAAGTAAAATAATTGAATATTTTTTCAAAGTTTATAAGATTATATAGATGATATAATGAGCGCAAAAGAAAAGGAAGCGGCTGCGAAGCAGACATTTACTTTTCTTGCGCCATTAACGAACGAACAGCCATGCAAAGCAGGGCGGGATAGCGCGAAGCGCGGGTTCGTGAGTGTACGGGTTAAGAAAGAGTAAATTATGATATAATGAGCGCAAAAGAAAAGGAAGCGGCTGTAAAATAGGATGGTAACAGAATGGTAGATAGAATACCAAATGAAATAATTGATTAAAGGAGTTAAAAGGTATGACTGCTAAAGAACTTATGAAACAATGTGAAGCTGAAGAGAAAGAATTGAAATTCAGGGAGTTTTCATCAGAAACAGCACTTGCTATAGGAATGGCGCTTATAGAAGAAGCGAAAAACCGTAACAATAAAATATGTATAGATATTGCAATAGCTGGAAGAAGATTGTTCCATTATTCCAGTGATGGTAATGCTGTAAGTAATGATATTATGATCGAGCGTAAGAAAAATACGGCGATGCATACCGGACATAGTTCATTGTGGGCGCACTATATGCTTGAGGATTGTGGTATGAATATTAAAGAAAAGTGGGCATTAGAACCATCAGAGTATGCACAGGTGGGAGGTGCATTTCCAATAAGACTAGAGAATTGCCAGACAGTGATAGGCACAATAACATGTTCTGGTTTTAATCATGAACAGGATCATAGTATTATTATAGATGTTTGTAGAAAACTGAAAAAAGAAAATGTTTTGTAAATTAATTTATATTATTTATTTTCAGGAGGTATGAAGCTTATATGGGTAAGTATCATTTTATAATAATAGGCTCAGGCTGGCGTTCGCTTTATTATGTCAGAATAGCAAAAGCAATGCCGGATATATTATGTCTAGATGCAATGTACTGCCGTACACAGGAAAAAGCAGATAAGATGGCAGAAGAATTCGGTATACACACTACAACCTCTATAGAAGAGTGCGTAGGTTATAAACCGGATTTTGCTGTTGTAGCAGTAAATAAAACAAGTATATGTGATGTATCAATAGAATGGATGGATAGAGGAATAACTGTTTTTTCTGAGACACCAGCAGCATTGGATATGGACTCACTTAAAAAGTTATACAGATATCATATGTCTGATGATAAAGATAAATCAGATAAGAAGCAGGTTGTTGCTGAACAATACAGGGAATATCCATATAATAAAGCACGGATTAAGCTTGTTGATAGTGGTGTACTTGGCGATATCAGTTGTCTGAATATATCCCTTGCACACGAATATCACGGTTTCAGTCTTATAAGAGCATATCTTGGTATAAAACCTGATGAAAACTACACAGTGTCAGGTAAAATATATGAATTTCCGACAACTCAGACACTTACGAGATATGACAAATTTACAGATGGCAGAACAGCGCCTAAAAAAAGATGTGTAGCAGCATTTGAGTTTGAGAGTGGAAAGGTTGCATGGTATGATTTTGACTCTGAGCAGTACCGCTCACCTATAAGAAAGAATATGATAAAGGTGCAGGGTGTCAGAGGAGAGCTTATTAACGATGAGCTGTATTATCTTGATGATAAAAATGAAGGACAGTATCAAAAGATTGTGACAGATGTGAATGTAACACACACTAAAGATACTAATCCTAACCTGTCTACCGTTCGTGAAATAGAGAAAATAATGTGCGGTGAAAATGTACTGTATGAACCGGAATTAGGGCTGCGTGGCTTGTCAGAGGATGAAACAGCAATAGCGGCTCTTATGATAGGAACAGCAAAGTATAGCAGAGGTGAGGCAGAATCACCATATAGCATGGAAGATGCATTTGCAGATGCATATGCGGCAATATTGCTTGATGAAGCAGTAAGGACAGGTAATAAAATTAGTAGTTGTATTGAAAATAATAGGTAATGAATAGGTATTTCATGTATTCCCTACAATAATAGTAGAATGCAAAATAAATATAGAAATTTAATTATAGAATAGATTGCAAAATAAATAAGAAAGGAACCATGAATAATATGCAGAACAAAATATTAAGAGTAGCTCTTATAGGCGTTGGAAATATGGGAAAGAAATATGCACAGATGATTGTATCAGGTGAAGTTGCCAACATGAAGCTGACGGCAGTAGTTATACGAAGAGATGAACTTATGGAGTGGGGTGAAGCGCTTGTAAATGTTGATGGTGGGCATGTAAGAATATTTAGAAGTGCAGATGATATGTTTAAAGCAGATGATGTAGATACATTATTTGATGCAGTTATTATAGCAACTCCGCATAAAACACATGCTAAGCTTGCGGTACAGGCATTTTCACTGGGAAAGGATGTTTTGTGCGATAAACCAGCAGCATCAGATATAGGGGAAGCACTTACTATGAATGAGGCAGCTAAAAAGAGCGCAAGAATATATGGTATGGTATTTCATCAAAGATTATATCCTAAGTATATGAAGATTAAGAGTATGATTGATGCAGGTGAGTTAGGAAAGCTAAGAAGGGTGAATCTTATTAATTCAAGATATTTAAGAACATCATATTATCATCATTCTGGCGCCTGGAGAAGCAGCTTTGCTGGTGAAGGCGGCGGTGCACTTATTAACCAGGGACAGCATATACTTGATATGTTTCAGTATCTTTTTGGCATGCCGCAGAGAATGTTTGCACTTATACCTTTTGGCAAATATAATGATTTTGCAGTAGATGATGAAGATACTATTATTATGGATTATGATAATGGTCTGACAGCTTCATTTGTATTGACAACGGGAGAAGCGTGTCATGAAGAAAGACTGGAAATAATAGGAACAAAAGCAAAGCTGCTGCTTGAAGATAATACGCTTACTATAACAAGACATCAGGATGTAGAAGAATATATAAAAAAAGAAAAAGTTAATTCAAGGGAAAATATGCAATATGCTAAAGAAACAATTGAGTTTCCAAAGACACCAGAGCCATATATAGAACTGCTTGAAAGATTTGCCAGAGCTTCATTAGAACATGATGATACATATCTTGTAGCGAAAGGCGAGGAAGGGCTTAATTCACTGATGTTGTGCGCAGGAGCTTATTATTCAGCATGTAATGGTATTCAGGTTAAGCTTCCGGTTGCTTCAGAGGATTATAGCAGACTTATGGAAGAATTGATTATGAAGGAAAAGAACGTAAAAAAATAATGCAAGAAAAAAATACAAGAAAAACAATAAAATAAAAATAACAAAATAAAAATAACAAAATAAAAATAACAAAATAAAAATATAGTATAAAATGCTGCCACATAAAATGGCAGCATTTTAATTGATGATTAATATTCAGAACTGCACCATCTTCCGGAAGCACCACAAGGAAGAACGAGCCCGTTGGATGATACAGGAAGTCCTACTTCGTTTGAGCTGCAGTAACCGTCAAAGTTTTTAAGCTCTGTGCTTAACATATATGTAAGAACCGCTGGCTGAAGCCCTGTTGTATATGAGTTAATGAGGAAGAATAATGGTTCCTCAGAAAGAAGCTGTGCACATAACTTTACAAGTGGATGTATGGCTTCTTCTATTTTCCATATTTCGCCTTTAGGTCCTCTTCCATATGAAGGAGGGTCCATAATGATGGCATCGTAGTGATTGCCACGTCTTATTTCTCTCTCAACGAACTTAACACAATCATCAACTATCCAGCGGATAGGTTTGTCAATAAGACCGGAAGATGTGGCATTTTCCTTAGCCCATGCAATGATACCTTTAGATGCATCAACGTGTGTTACATGTGCCCCGGCTGCAGCGCATGCAAGAGTTGCACCACCGGTATATGCAAAAAGATTAAGAACCTTTATCTGTCTATTGGCATCCTTTTCCTTAGCTTTCTTTATTATGCCTGAAAACCAGTCCCAGTTAGCAGCCTGCTCTGGAAATATACCTGTATGCTTGAAGCTGAAAGGTTTTAAGTTAAAAGTAAGAGGCACATCAAGAGAAGGACTCTGATAGTTAATAGTCCAGCTCTGTGGAAGATCAAAGAACTCCCATTCACCGCCGCCTTTTGAGCTTCTGTGATAATGACCATTCATGTGTTTCCATCTTTTATCGTTTTTAGGGGTATCCCATATGACCTGTGGGTCTGGACGTACAAGGATATAATCCCCCCATCGTTCAAGTTTTTCACCACATGATGTATCTATAACTTCATAGTCTTTCCAGTTATCTGCAATAAACATATATTGTGTAATCCTTTCTTTGTTATATGTGATATGAGCATAAAAGTGGGATGATAATCCTACGATATGCTAATATTAGGTAGGGTGCTATGTGCCAATGACACATGTTTAGCACGGACCGAAGCGTAGCGTAGACGTTGGAGTGCGTAGCACAGAACAATACATAGATATCAAAGTTGGTGGCTTTTGCCCCCGACATCATACTTATATAAGTATATAACAATCCATATGATAAGGGCAAGGAAATGTTTTTGTCAGAGGTATGAAGGTATTTTTATGTAAACCTTGTTATTTTTCAGAGTCAGCCGCAAAAATGCTGAATATGTCCTTTATAATGATATATTGTTAACATAAATTTTATTGAAAAATCCATATTTTTACTGTAACATATAACAGATAAAAAATATAAATTGTGATATGGTATTAGTGTTAAAAGTAACTATTGATAATTACATTATGTATATAAGGAAAGGAAAATGCACATTTGAAAAATATATCTTTTAAAACAGCAAAGAACGATATTATAGCAGGTATTATTGTGGCACTTGTATCTATTCCTATATCTATGGGGTATGCACAGATAGCAGGATTGCCGGCGGCGTATGGATTATATGGTTCATTACTTCCTGTACTTGTGTATGCATTTACAACAAGTTCACCACAGTTTGTGTTTGGTGTAGATGCCACTCCGGCAGTGCTGGTTGGGGGAACACTTGCAGCACTTGGAGTAACAACAGGTTCAGATGAAGCGATGCGGCTTGTACCAGCTATAACGCTTGTAGTTGCGGCATGGCTTTTAGTATTCAGCCTTATAAAAGCTGGAAGAATAGTAAACTACATATCCACTCCGGTCATGGGCGGTTTCATAAGCGGGATAGGAATTACTATTATACTTATGCAGGTGCCTAAGCTGTTTGGAGGTGCGGCAGGTACAGGCGAGCTTATAGAGCTCATTCTGCATATAACAGACCAGTTGAAATATTTTAATGTATTGTCGGCAGTTCTGGGATTCGGAACAGTTGTGATTATTCTTGTCTGTAAAAAATATATGCCGAAGTTTCCAATGTCGGTAGTACTTATGGTGCTTGGAGCTATGGCAACAGCATTTTTACATATAGATAGATTCGGTGTGAAGCTTCTTCCACATGTAGATGCTGGATTTCCTAAGCTTTATATTCCGGATGTTACATTACTTCGCAATAATACATCAGAGATAGTTGTTCTAGGCCTTACATGTGCGCTTGTTATTATGGCACAGACTTTGCTGGCAACGAACAATTATGCAAACAGATATGGTTATAAGGTTGACAACAACAGAGAAGTTCTTGCATATTCTCTTGCAAATGTGGCATCGGCAGTATCAGGAAGCTGTCCACTGAATGGAAGTGTGTCAAGAACAGGGATTGCAGACCAGTTTGGATGTAAGACACAGCTTATGTCAGTGACAGCAGCAGTAACCATGCTTGTTGTTGTTTTGTTTGCAACACCGCTTCTTGAATATCTTCCTGTGCCAATACTTACTGGTATCGTTGTGGCAGCACTTATAGGTATAGTAGAGTACAAGCTTGCAGATAAGTTAAGAAAGGTTAACAGAGCTGAGTTTTTCATATTTCTTGCTGCTATGTTCGGGGTGCTTTTGTTCGGAACAATATATGGTGTAATAATAGGTGTTATTCTTTCATTTATAGCAGTGATTATAAGAGCGGTTGTTCCACCAAGATCACTTCTTGGATGTATACCAGGTCATGAAGGCTTCTATAATCTTAACCGTAACAGGAATGCGCTTGAGATACAACATGTTGTGATGTACAGATTCAGTGGCAATCTTTTCTTTGCAAATGTGTCTACATTTTTACAGGATATAGAAAATGCGATAAAAGATGATACAAGAGTTGTTATAGTTGATGCAAGTGGTATAGGAAGCATAGACATAACTGCAGCCGACAGACTTGTTTCGTTTAATAAGATTCTTAAAGATAAAGGTCTACGTTTTTATATAACAGAGCATGTTGGTAATGTTAACGATCAGCTAAGAAAGCTAGGTGCTGGATGTCTTGTGGAAGAGGGTGTCACACGAAGAACTATATCACTTGCGTTAAGAGATGCTGGCGTTGACAGACCTTATCCACTTGCAGGTACACTGGAACAGACAGAGGTACATAATGATTTTATAGAGGACAATGAAAGACTTGCAGAGATAGAGTGGGCATTTGGCGAGGATGCATCGGAATGGCTTGATAAGTTTGCAGTGCAGATGACAGATGATATCACACATATGGACGAAAATAATGAGCATATTCCGGATAATGTACTTGCAGAGGCTGAAAGTAAGAATACATGGGGACGTATTGGTCTGTTTGATGAGGATGAGCTTCTTGAGAGAGTTGGGATGCATTTATCAGAGCTTACACAAAACAACAGCAATGCAGAAGCGTTAGAAGAAAGAATCGAAGAGCGAAGATTAAGACTTGAGGCAAAGATTGCAAAGCTTAATCCGGATGCACTTGCACACCTAAGACACCACAGAAGAGAGGTTATGCTGCATTTTAAGGAGAATAATCCTGAGGCATATAAGCATATGATGGAACGCAGAATGGAGCATATAAGTAAGCTTGAGAAGGAAAATCCGGAGCTGGCTGCCAAGATGAAGAAACTGTATAAGCTGGATGATATTGCAGGTGATTACAGTAGTGTTAAAGAAAGGTAATTGTTGTGAATATATTAAATGTAGAAAAAGTGAGTAAAACATTTGGCGAGAAGGTACTACTTGATAAGGTTACACTTGGAATAAACAAGGGTGATAAGGTGGGTGTCATAGGTGTCAATGGTACTGGAAAGTCAACATTGCTTAAGATAATAGCTGGTATTGAAGAGCCTGATGAAGGAAATGTTATAAAGGGAAGGAATGTTACAGTAACATACCTTGCACAGTCACCTGACCATGCGAAGGATGAGACGGTTCTTTCCTATGTGCTTAGAGGAAAAGCTAATGCAAGTGAGGCCAAGGCAAAGGAGATTCTTAACAAGCTTGGGATAGGAGCATTTGATGCTTCTATGGATATGCTTTCAGGAGGACAGAAGAAAAGAGTGGCGCTTGCAAAGGCATTGGTTGAACCTACAGAGGTGCTTATACTTGATGAGCCGACTAACCATCTTGATAATGATATGGTTGTGTGGCTTGAGCAGTATATAAAGGCTTTCAAGGGCGAACTTCTTATGGTAACGCATGACAGATATTTCCTTGACAATGTAACTAACAAGATAGTTGAGATAGACCATGCGGCGCTTTATAGTTATGATTCCAACTATTCAGGATTTCTTGAATTAAAGACTGAAAGAGAACAGATGGAAAGAGCTACAGAGGCTAAAAGACAGAATACATTAAGAAGAGAACTTGAGTGGATAAGAAGAGGATGCCAGGCGCGTTCAACAAAACAGCAGGCAAGAATAGACCGTTTTGAGGATATGAAGGAAGCTTCCCGTGAGGCAAGGGCTAAATTTGACAAGAGCCTTATGGATATGAGCTCTGTAAGCACAAGATTAGGTAAAAAGACGATAGAGCTTAACAACATAACCAAAGCATATGACGGTCATACTTATATCAATGATTTTTCATACATTTTTCTAAGAGATGACCGTATAGGTATAATAGGAAGCAATGGATGTGGTAAGTCAACACTTATGAAGATAATAACAGGACAGATACAGCCTGATAGTGGAAGCGTTGAGATAGGTGACACTGTACATATAGGTTATTTTATGCAGGAAAATGAACCGCTGGATGAGAATCAGACAGTGCTTGAGTTTGTAAGAAGCATAGGTGAGTATGTGCAGACAGTAGATGGCAAGGCAACAGCGAGCCAGATGTGTGAAAAGTTTCTTTTTTCACCAAAACAGCAGTGGACACCAATAAGAAAGCTGTCCGGAGGAGAAAAGAGAAGACTGTATCTTTTAAGTGTGCTTATGAGTGCGCCTAATGTACTTATACTTGATGAGCCTACCAATGATCTTGATATTGAAACACTTGAAGTACTTGAGGATTATCTGGATGGATTTGCAGGGATTATCATAACAGTTTCACATGACAGATACTTTCTTGACAGAACGGTTGACAGAATATTTGCATTTGAGGCGGGGGGTCACCTTACCCAGTATGAAGGAGGCTATTCAGACTACAAAGAAAAATGCGTTTCTTCTATATATAATGTGCCAGGAAATGGAATATCTAAAGGTACAGCATTATCAGGTAATGGTCTGGTATCAGGCAGCGGTGTGGCAGCAGGAAGTAACGATGATAAATCAGCAGATGGTACACAGAAGGTTACAGCGGGTAATAAGACACTTACAAGTAAGGAATATAATAAATCAAGAAGTGAGCGCCTTAAGTTTACTTACAAGGAACAGAAAGAATATGAGAGTATTGATGATGATATAGCTGCATTAGAAAGCGATATAGAAAGAATAGACAGTGAAATGGCTAAGTGTGCAACTGACTATGGTAAGTTAAATGACCTGTCTAAGGAAAAGGCTGAAAAAGAAAAACAGCTTGAGGAAAAGATGGACAGGTGGGTATATCTTAACGACCTTGCGGAAAGAATAGCAAACCAGTAAAGATGTGTGCAAACAAAGCAGAAATGTTTATAAATATTCATCAAATAATGCATATTTGTGGATAAATAATAACAAAAATGGATAATAATTAAACCAGAGAAATATTACAGAATTGTACTTAAAAAAATACAATAAAATAATATTTTTCTGGTTGATTTTATATTAAGTGTAGTGTATATTAATACTTGCTGTGACATTGATAGCGTAGAAGCGTGAGGTTGCTGCTCATAAGAGCAGGTTTTCCGTGGAGCGAATGTCAAGGCCGGTAAGAGACCGGCGAAGAATCTGGCGACAAGTCACTGTACCTAATATCATCTGCAAGATGCAGAAATGACACGTTGGTAATCGGGATAATCCAACAGGTGATTCTCGATACACGTGGGAGTGTGTACAGTCACCGCTTGTCGTACTTAAACAATAAAGTGCGAAGGAGGCGACTTTTTTTATGGCAAATCAGGTAATAAGAATTACACTGAAAGCTTATGATCATCAGTTAATCGATCAGTCAGCTAAGAAAATCATCGAAACTGCTAAGAAGACAGGAGCAAATGTGAGTGGTCCAGTACCTCTTCCAACAAAGAAGGAAGTGGTTACAATCCTTAGAGCTGTTCACAAGTATAAGGATTCAAGAGAACAGTTTGAACAGAGAACTCACAAGAGACTCATCGATGTATTATCACCATCACAGAAGACTGTAGATGCATTATCTAAGTTAGAGATGCCAGCTGGTGTATTCATCAACCTTAAGGTAATGAACTAATCATTACACAATTTTTCATTATTATTTAAGAGCAATAATCCTAAGGGTTTAATATAGAAGTAACGTACACAAAAGTGTAGCACAGTGGTGCAGGTTCCACTTATATTAGCTGTTCTAGGATGACAGGATGCGCTTATGACGTATGATTTTATAAAGTAGAAAATTCCGGGCTGAAACCGGAAGAAAATCCGTCAGGATTTTGCTTCCAGATGATTGCGCCGGAAACGGCATAATCATCTTGTCCGCTGTAGATTAAACAGGAGGAATATCAATGAAGAAGGCAATTTTAGCTACAAAAGTCGGAATGACTCAAATCTTCAACGAAGACGGTGTTTTAACACCTGTAACTGTTCTTCAGGCTGGTCCTTGTGTTGTTACACAAGTTAAGACAGTAGAAAACGACGGTTACGACGCAGTTCAGGTTGGTTTTGCTGACATTAGAGAAAAGTTAGTAAATAAGCCTGTTAAAGGACATTTTGATAAGGCAGAGGTTCCTTACAAGAGATTCTTAAGAGAATTCAAGTTTGAAAACGCTTCAGAATACTCAGTAAAGGATGAAATCAAAGCTGATATCTTCGCAGCAGGCGATAAGGTAGATGCAACTGCTATTTCAAAGGGTAAAGGTTTCCAGGGCGCAATCAAGAGATTAGGCCAGTCAAGAGGACCTATGGCTCATGGTTCTAAGTTCCACAGACATCAGGGTTCAAACGGATCAGCAACAACACCTGGTAGAGTATTCAAGGGAAAAGGAATGCCTGGACATATGGGTTCTAAGAGAATCACAATCCAGAATCTTGAAGTAGTAAGAGTTGATGTTGAAAACAACGTAATCTTAGTTAAGGGTGCTGTACCTGGACCTAAGAAATCATTAGTAACACTGAAAGAAACAGTAAAGGCTAGCAAGTAGTTTTTGCTAAGGAAGGAGGACCACACAGATGGCAAACGTATCTGTTTACAATATTGAAGGCAAGGAAGTTGGCTCAATCGAATTAAACGATGCAGTGTTTGGTGTTGAAGTTAATGAACATCTTGTACACATGGCAGTAGTTAACCAGCTTGCAAATAATCGTCAGGGAACACAGAGCGCTAAGACACGTTCAGAAGTTTCTGGTGGCGGAAGAAAACCTTGGAGACAGAAGGGAACTGGTCATGCAAGACAGGGTTCTACAAGAGCTCCACAGTGGACAGGCGGCGGTATCGTATTCGCACCAAAGCCAAGAGATTATTCATTCAAGATGAATAAGAAAGAAAAGAGAATCGCTCTTCTTTCTGCTTTATCTTCAAAGGTTGCAGAAAGCAAGATCGTTGTACTTGACGAGTTCAAGTTAGATGAAATCAAGACAAAGAAGTTCGTAGAAGTTATGAACAACTTAAAGGTTGAAAATGCATTAGTAGTTCTTGAAGGCGAGAATAAGAACGTAGTTCTTTCAGGAAGAAACATTCCTTCAGTTAAGGTTACAGCTACTAACGAAATCAACACATATGATGTTCTTAAGTATACAACATTAGTTGTTACTAAGGCAGCTGTAGAGAAATTAGAGGAGGTGTATGCATAATGGCAAACGTACAGTATTATGATGTAATCCTCAAACCAGTTATAACAGAAAAGTCAATGGCAGATATGGCAGATAAGAAGTATACATTCTTAGTTCATACAGAAGCTAACAAGACTATGATTAAAGAAGCTGTTGAAAAAATGTTCGAAGGAACAAAGGTTGCTAGCGTTAACACAATGAACAGTGTTGGCAAGAAGAAGAGAAGAGGAAGAGCTGTTGGTACAACTGCTAAGACTAAGAAGGCAATCGTTCAGTTAACAGCAGACAGCAAAGATATCGAAATCTTTGAAGGACTTTAAGATTTAGCAACATTTAGAAGTGTAGAAAACAATATTACACAGGCTCGAAAGGAGAGAATATAATGGGAATCAGGACTTATAACCCATATACACCTTCCAGAAGAAACATGACTGGATCAGATTTCTCAGAGATCACAAAGACAACTCCTGAGAAGTCATTACTCGCTAAGAAGAGTAAGACTGCTGGTCGTAACAACCAGGGTAAGATCACTGTTAGACATCATGGTGGTGGAAACAGACAGAAATATAGATTAATAGATTTCAAGAGAAATAAAGAAGGCGTTCCTGCTAAGGTTATCGGTATTGAATACGATCCAAACAGAACAGCTAATATCGCACTTATCTGCTACGCAGATGGCGAAAAGTCATATATCCTTGCTCCTCAGGGATTAACAGATGGCATGACAGTACAGAATGGTGCTGGTGCTGAAGTAAGAGTAGGTAACTGCTTACCACTTACAGATATTCCTGTAGGTACACAGGTACACAACATTGAGTTATATCCAGGTAAGGGTGGACAGCTTGTTCGTTCTGCTGGTAACTCTGCTCAGTTAATGGCTAAGGAAGGCAAGTATGCAACATTAAGACTTCCTTCTGGCGAAATGAGAATGGTACCAATTATCTGCCGCGCAACAATCGGTGTTGTAGGTAATGGAGATCACAACCTTATTAATCTTGGTAAGGCTGGACGTAAGAGACATATGGGTATCAGACCTACAGTTCGTGGTTCTGTTATGAACCCTAACGACCATCCACACGGTGGTGGTGAAGGTAGAGCACCAGTTGGTCGTCCAAGCCCAATGACACCTTGGGGCAAGCCTGCTATGGGACTTAAGACTCGTAAGAAGAAGAAGTCTTCTAACAAGCTTATCGTAAGAAGAAGAGATGGAAAGGCTATTAAGTAATTAATAGCCTCCGGTATTACAAGAAATATTAGACTAAGATTTGATAGATTATAAGGAGGTTTCAACCTATGGCTCGTTCACTTAAAAAAGGACCATTCGCGGACGAAAGCTTACTTAAGAAGGTAGATGCATTAAACGCATCAAACGACAAGCAGGTTATCAAGACATGGTCACGTCGTTCAACAATTTTCCCTTCATTCGTAGGCCATACAATTGCAGTTCATGACGGAAGAAAGCATGTTCCTGTATATGTTACAGAGGATATGGTTGGTCATAAGCTCGGTGAGTTCGTTGCTACAAGAACTTACAGAGGACACGGCAAAGACGAAAAGAAGAGTAGATAATTTGTATTATTTGAAAGGAGGTTTAATCGATGGCTAAAGGACATAGATCCCAGATTAAACGTGAAAGAAACGCTGTTAAGGACACAAGACCAAGCGCAAAGTTATCTTACGCAAGAGTATCTGTTCAGAAGGCTTGTTTCGTATTAGATGCTATTAGAGGCAAGAGCCTTGAAGAAGCACTTGGTATCGTTATGTACAATCCAAGATATGCTTCATCACTTATAGAGAAGTTATTAAAGTCAGCTGCAGCTAATGCAGAGAACAATAACGGTATGGACCCAAGCAAGTTATATGTAGAAGAATGCTACGCTAACAAGGGACCAACAATGAAGAGAGTCCATCCAAGAGCACAGGGTAGAGCTTATAGAATCGAAAAGAGAATGAGCCATATCACTGTAATATTAAATGAAAGATAATTGCATTTCCTAAAGAATAGAAAGGAGATTTTATGGGACAGAAAGTTAATCCTCATGGTTTAAGAGTCGGCGTTATCAAAGACTGGGACTCTAAGTGGTATGCAGAAGAAACTTTTGCAGATAACCTTGTAGAAGATTATAACATTAGAAAATTCCTTAAAAATAAGTTATATGCTGCAGGAATTTCAAAGATAGAGACAGAAAGAGCTTCAGATAGATTAAAGATTATCATTCACACAGCTAAGCCGGGTGTTGTTATTGGTAAGGGTGGTGCTGAAATCGAAGCACTCAAGAAGCAGGTTGAAAAGCTTACAAGTGCTAAGAGACTTAGCATTGATATTAAAGAAGTTAAGAGACCAGATAAGGATGCTCAGTTAGTAGCTGAGAACATCGCACAGCAGTTAGAGAATCGTATCTCTTTCAGAAGAGCTATGAAGTCTTGCATGGGAAGAACTATGAAGCAGGGTGCTAAGGGTATTAAGACATCTTGTTCAGGTCGTCTCGGCGGTGCTGATATGGCTCGTACAGAGTTCTATAGCGAAGGTACAATTCCTCTTCAGACACTTCGTGCAGATATCGATTATGGTTTTGCAGAAGCTAACACAACTTATGGTAAAGTTGGTGTTAAGGTATGGATCTATGAAGGTGAGGTACTTCCAACAAAGACAAACAAGGAAGGGAGCGATAAGTAATGTTACTACCTAAGAGAGTTAAACATCGTAGACAGTTCCGTGGTTCTATGGCAGGTAAGGCAACAAGAGGTAACAGAATCACTAATGGTGAGTATGGTATCGTTGCAACAGAACCATGCTGGATCAAGTCAAACCAGATAGAAGCAGCCCGTGTAGCTATGACAAGATACATTAAGCGTGGCGGTAAAGTATTTATAAAGATTTTCCCAGATAAGCCGGTAACAGGTAAGCCTATCGGTGTTCGTATGGGTAAAGGTAAAGGTAACTTAGAGTGCTGGGTAGCAGTAGTTAAACCTGGACGTGTTATGTTCGAGATTTCAGGTGTACCTGAAGAAACAGCAAGAGAAGCATTACGTCTTGCAACTCATAAACTTCCTTGCAAGTGCAAGATCGTTTCACGTGCAGACTTAGAAGGCGGTGATAACAGTGAAAATTAATAAGTATGTAGAAGATTTAAAGGCAAAATCAGCTGCAGAATTGAATGAAGAATTAGTAGCTGCTAAGAAGGAACTTTTCAATTTAAGATTTCAGAACGCAACAAATCAGTTAGATAATACTAGCAGAATCAAAGAAGTTAGAAAGAACATTGCTAGAATTCAGACTGTAATTGCTCAGAAGAATGCTTAAATTATATTATAGTTTGTAAGTATTTCCTAAGAAAGGAGTATAACTGTGGAAGAGAGAAATTTAAGAAAAACTCGTACAGGTAAGGTTATCAGCAATAAGATGGATAAGACAATCGTTGTTGCTGTAGAAGATAACGTTAAGCATCCACTTTACAACAAGATTGTAAAGAGAACATACAAGTTAAAGGCTCATGATGAAAACAATGAATGTTTAATCGGTGATGTTGTTAAGGTAATGGAAACTAGACCTTTATCTAAGGATAAGAGATGGAGATTAGTTGAGATTATCAGCAGAGCTAAATAATTTTGACAATTTTTTAATAGAATTGATATTACTGAAAGGGGTAGTATTATGGTACAACAGGAAACCAGACTTAAGGTTGCCGATAACACAGGTGCTAAGGAAATTCTTTGCATCAGAGTTATGGGTGGATCTACAAGAAGATATGCAAATATCGGTGATGTGATTGTCGCTACTGTTAAAGAAGCAACACCAGGCGGCGTTGTTAAAAAGGGCGATGTTGTTAAGGCCGTTGTTGTTCGTTCTGTAAAGGGCGCACGTCGTAAAGATGGCTCATACATTAAATTTGATGAAAATGCTGCTGTAATCATCAAGGATGATCAGACTCCTAAGGGAACTCGTATCTTTGGACCAGTAGCAAGAGAGTTAAGAGATAAGAAATTCATGAAGATCGTATCTCTTGCTCCAGAAGTATTATAGGAGGTACCACAATGTCAGCTGTAAGAATTAAAAAGGGTGATACTGTTAAGGTAATCGCAGGTAAAGACAAGGGCAAGACAGGCAAGGTTATGTCTGTAAACGCTAAGAACCATACAGCATTAGTTGAGGGTGTTAACATGGTAACAAAGCATGCTAAGCCAAGCGCAGCTAATCAGCAGGGTGGAATTCTCCACCAGGAAGCACCAATCGATATCTCAAACATCGCTTATGTAGTTAAGGGTGACAAGACATCTAAGATTGGTTATGACTTCAAGGATGGTAAAAAAGTTCGTGTTGCTAAGGCAACTGGCGAAGTTATCGATTAATAAAGGAAGGAGGCAATAATTTTGAGTAGACTTAGAGATTTATACGAAAACGAAATCACTAAAAAAATGACAGATAAGTTCGGTTACAAGAACCCAATGATGGTTCCAAAGATCGACAAGATCGTAATCAATATGGGTGTTGGTGAAGCTAAGGAAAATTCAAAGCTTCTCGATGCAGCAGTTAAAGAACTCGAGACTATTTCAGGTCAGAAGGTAGTTCTTACAAGAGCTAAGAATTCAATTGCTAACTTCAAGTTAAGAGAAGGTCAGGCAATCGGATGCAAGGTTACACTTCGTGGTGAGAAGATGTACGAATTCCTTGACAGACTTGTTAATCTTGCATTACCTAGAGTTCGTGACTTCAGAGGCGTAAGCGCTGAATCATTCGATGGTAGAGGAAATTATGCTTTAGGTATTAAGGAGCAGATTATCTTCCCTGAAATCGAGTACGATAAGATTGATAAGGTAAGAGGTATGGATGTTATTATAGCAACAACAGCTCATACAGATGAAGAGGCACGTGAATTACTTAGAATGTTCAACATGCCTTTCAAGAATTAATAGAAGGAGGTAAATTTTAATGGCTAAGACTTCAATGAAGGTTAAGCAGCAGAGAGCACCTAAGTTCTCTACAAGAGCTTATACACGTTGTACAATATGTGGTCGTCCACATTCTGTTTTAAGAAAGTACGGAATCTGCAGAATTTGCTTCCGTGAATTAGCTTACAAGGGTCAGATCCCAGGAGTTAAGAAGGCATCTTGGTAAGATAAAAAGATAATCACAAATCAGTGATTTATCACAGTGGTTTGCCACTATTACCTTGATATAATGCATAACATAGTAATACGGCTTTCTGCCGTATGCTATAAATGCATGGAACAATTGACGTAGTCCCGATAAGGGAAACCAGTGAATTATTTAAGGAGGAACATTTAAAATGACAGATCCAATTGCAGATATGCTTACAAGAATTCGTAACGCAAACACAGCAAAGCACGACACAGTTGATATCCCATCTTCAAAGATGAAGCTTTCTATAGCTAAGATTCTTTTAGATGAAGGTTATATCAAGTCTTATGAGCTTGTTGAGAATGGTAATTTCAACGATATCCGTGTTACATTAAAGTACGGTGCTGATAAGAATGAAAAGATTATTTCAGGACTCCAGAGAATATCTAAGCCAGGTCTTAGAGTTTATGCTAGCAAGGATGAACTTCCAAGAGTTCTCGGTGGTCTTGGTGTTGCTATTATCTCAACAAACAAAGGTGTTGTAACAGATAAGGAAGCTAGAAAGCTGGGCGTTGGTGGAGAAGTTCTCTGCTTCGTTTGGTAATTTATAATAGATACTCACTCACAAAGAAAACATGTTCCTATTTTAAAGTGTTTTCTTAATCAAAATTAGGAGGTGCACGGCATGTCACGTATAGGAAGAATGCCTATCGCTGTCCCAGCAGGTGTTACTGTTGAGATCGCAGAAAATAACAAAGTGACTGTAAAGGGTCCTAAGGGTACACTTGAAAGAGTTTTACCTGCAGAAATGGACATTAAGATGGAAGGTTCAGAAATCGTTGTTTCTAGACCTAACGACTTAAAGAAGATGAAGTCATTACACGGATTAACAAGAACATTAATCCATAACATGATAATCGGTGTTACAGATGGTTATGAGAAGAAGCTTGAAATCAACGGTGTTGGTTACAGAGCTCAGAAACAGGGTAAGAAGCTTGTATTAGCTTTAGGTTACTCTCATCCAGTTGAAATGGAAGATCCAGAAGGCATCGAAACAGTTGTTGATGGAACTAACGTTATCATCGTAAAGGGTATTAGTAAAGAAAAAGTTGGCCAGTACGCAGCTGAAATCAGAGCTAAGAGAGCTCCAGAGCCATATAAGGGCAAGGGTATCAAGTATTCTGATGAAGTTATTAGACGTAAGGTTGGTAAGACTGGTAAGAAATAATTAAAGGAGTGAATACAAAATGGTTAGTAAGAAGTCAAGAACAGTAGTTCGTGAAAATAAGCACAGAAAATTACGTAATCGTTTCAGCGGTACTGCAGAAAGACCACGTTTAGCTGTATTTAGAAGCAATAATCATATGTACGCTCAGATTATTGACGACACAGTTGGTAAGACACTTGTTTCTGCTTCAACACTTGATAAGGATGTAAAGGCAGAACTTGAAAAGACTAATAACGTTGAAGCTGCTACAGTAGTTGGTACAGTAGTTGCTAAGAAGGCATTAGAAAAAGGTATTACAACTGTCGTTTATGATAGAGGCGGATTTGTATATGAAGGAAAAGTAAAGGCATTAGCAGAGGCAGCAAGAGAAGCTGGCCTTGAATTCTAAGCGGAAGGGAGAAACAAACAGTATGAAACGTACAATAATTGATGCTAGCAATTTAGAGTTAAGAGATAATGTAGTATCAATCAAGCGTGTAACAAAGGTTGTAAAGGGTGGACGTAACATGCGTTTTGCAGCTTTAGTTGTTGTTGGTGATGGCAACGGACATGTTGGCGCTGGTGTTGGTAAGGCAGCTGAAGTTCCTGAAGCTATCCGCAAGGGAAAAGAAGATGCTATGAAACATTTAGTAGAAGTTCCTATGGATGCAAACTGCTCAGTTCCACATGACTTCACAGGAAAGTTCGGAGGAGCAACAGTTCTTCTTAAGAAAGCTCCAGAAGGTACAGGTATTATCGCAGGTGGTCCAGCCCGTTCAGTACTTGAACTTGCAGGAATTAAGAACATCCGTACAAAGTCACTTGGTTCTAATAACAAGCAGAATGCAGTATTAGCAACAATAGAAGGTCTTAAGTCTATGAAGACTCCAGAAGAAGTTGCAAGACTTCGTGGAAAGTCTGTTAGCGAGATCCTTGGCTAATTAACAAATAAACATTGATATAGTCGTTAATCGACAGATGGAGGTTAAAATGGCTGATAAGAAGTTAAGAATAACTTTAGTTAAGTCTCCAATCAGTGCTGTTCCTAAGCATAGAAGAACTGTTGAAGCTATGGGTCTTACAAAGATGCATAAGACAGTTGAACTTCCAGATAATGCTGCAACAAGAGGACAGATTCAGCAGATTGGTTATATGTTAAAGGTAGAAGAAATCTAATTTAATAATTCAGATAAGGAGGTGCAATAATGGATTTATCTAATTTAAGCCCAGCAGAGGGTTCAGTAATGAGCGATAATTTCAGAAGAGGCCGTGGACATGGTTCAGGAAATGGCAAGACAGCTGGTAAAGGTCATAAGGGACAGAAGGCTCGTTCAGGAGCACCAAGACCAGGTTTTGAAGGTGGTCAGATGCCATTATATAGAAGAATTCCTAAGAGAGGTTTCACAAACAGAAACCGTAGAGAATTCGTAGCTATCAACATCAGCACATTAGAAAGATTTGATAATGGTGCAGAAGTAACAGTTGATACATTAATCGAATCAGGTATCGTTAAGAATCCTAAGGATGGTATCAAGATTCTTGGTAATGGCGAACTCACAAAGAAACTCAATGTTAAGGCTAACGCATTTAGTGCTTCAGCACAGGAAAAGATCGAAGCTCTTGGTGGTTCTTGCGAGGTGATCTAATATGTTAAAGACACTTGTAGGCGCTTTTAAAAACAAAGACATAAGAAAAAAGATCTTATATACTCTTATGATTCTTGTTATTGTCAGAGTGGGAAGTTTACTTCCTATTCCAGGAGTAGATACAGAGTATTTCAGTAGCTTACTTAGTGGAATTAATACTGGTGATTTGAGCTATCTTAGCGCATTTACAGGAGGTTCATTCGAAAGAATGTCCCTCTTTGCGTTAAGTATAACGCCATATATTACTTCATCTATCATCATGCAGCTCCTTGCTATTGCGATTCCTAAGTTAGAGGAAATGCAAAAGGAAGGCGAAGATGGTAGAAAGAAGATTGCAGCAATTACTAGATATGTAACCATAGCTCTTGCTCTTATCGAGAGTATAGCAATGTCTGTTGGTTTTGGTAGATCTGGTCTTATTAAGGGATACCAGGGCTTTAGTACATTGCATTATATTGTAAGTATCATAGTAGTAGTTGCAGCACTTACAGCAGGTTCTGCAATGCTTATGTGGCTTGGTGAAAGAATTACTGAGAATGGTGTTGGTAACGGTATTTCAATCGTTCTTCTTATTAACATCATATCAGGTATGCCAAGCGATTTTGCTACATTGTATAGCACATTTGTTGCACCTAGAACTATTGCAAAGGGTGTATTAGCAGCCGCAATTATTATTGCAATTCTTGTAGTAATGGTTGTTCTGGTATGCTTTTTACAGGATGGAGAGAGAAGAATTCCTGTTCAATATTCACAGAAGGTTAGTGGTAGAAAGTCTTTCGGCGGACAGTCTACTAACATTCCTTTAAAGGTTAATACAGCAGGTGTTATGCCAGTTATTTTTGCATCATCACTTATGCAGTTCCCTGTAATTATTGCACAGTTATTCGGAAAGTCATACGAATGGACAAGATATTTAAGCTCTTCATACTGGTGCAGAGTATCAGCACCTAAGTATTCGTTAGGTTTAATATTATACATAGTATTACTTATAATATTTGCCTACTTCTACACATCAATCACATTTAATCCGATTGAAGTTGCTGATAATCTTAAGAAGGCTGGTGGAGTTATCCCAGGTATAACACCTGGTAAGTCAACTAGTGATTATCTTAATAATATACTTAACTACATTGTATTCGTCGGTGCAGTTGGATTACTCATCGTTGCATTAATACCAATTATGTGTACAGGATTCTTTAATGCAAGCGTTTCATTTGGTGGTACATCTGTCATCATCATCGTTGGTGTAGTACTTGAAACATTAAAGCAGATTGAATCTCAGATGGTTAATCGTTATTATAAAGGATTCTTAAGCGAATAAGCTTATTAGTATTTAGAGGACTTGCCTGACAGTAATGTTGGGCGAGTCATTTGTGTATAAAAAGCAAATGAAAGTTAATGAGGTAGACATATGAAGATTATTATGTTAGGAGCTCCAGGAGCTGGTAAGGGAACACAGGCAAAGAAAATCGCTGAGAAGTATTCAATTCCTCACATCTCAACAGGAGATATTTTCAGAGCTAATATTAAGAATAATACAGAGCTTGGTCAGAAAGCTAAGACATATATGGATAAGGGAGAACTTGTACCAGATGAATTAGTTGTAGATCTTATCATGGACAGATTCAAGGAAGCTGACTGTGCTAATGGATATGTATTAGATGGTTTCCCAAGAACAATTCCTCAGGCAGAGGCACTTGATAAGGCACTTGCTGCTAATAATGAAGCTGTAGATTTCGCTATAAATGTAGAAGTTCCAGATGAAAATATTATTAACAGAATGTCTGGAAGAAGAGCATGTGTAGGTTGTGGTGCTACATACCATATCCAGTTTAATGCACCTAAGGTAGAAGGTGTATGTGATACATGTGGAGAAAAGCTCATATTAAGAGATGATGATAAGCCAGAAACTGTTAAGAACAGATTATCTGTATATCATGAGCAGACTCAGCCATTGATTGATTACTATTCAAAGAAGGGTGTATTAGCAGAGGTTGATGGTACACAGGCAATGGATGATGTATTCAATGCAATTGTAAATGTTTTAGGAAAGTAGGCTGGTTATGTCTGTAACAGTTAAGTCAAAGCACGAAATAGAATTAATGAGAGAAGCTGGCAGGATACTTGGAACAGTTCTTAAGGAACTTGAAAAGGAATGTAAACCAGGTGTGACAACATATCACATTAACAAAATCGGCGATGAGATGATAAAAAGCTACGGATGTATACCATCATTTTATGGATATCAGGGATATCCAGCCTCTATATGTGTATCAGTAAATGAAGAGATAGTACATGGTATTCCATCAAAGGCAAGAGTGCTTAAGGATGGAGACATAGTAAGTCTTGATGCTGGTGTTATATATAAGGGGTATCATTCAGATGCTGCAAGAACTTATGGCGTAGGCAATATAAGCGATAAAGCAGCAAAACTGATTGAAGTGACAAGGCAGAGTTTCTTTGAAGGAATAAAGTTTGCCAAAGAAGGCTGTCACTTATATGAAATCTCCAATGCAATTGCAGATTATAATGAGTCATTCGGATATGGCGTTATAAGAGAACTTGTAGGTCATGGTATCGGAACACAGCTTCACGAGGAACCAGAAATACCTAACTTCAGACAGCAGCGAAGAGGCATGAAGTTATATGAAGGTATGACGCTTGCCATAGAGCCTATGGTTAGTGCAGGTGACTACAGAGTGAAGTGGATGGATGATGACTGGACTGCATCAACTATAGATAATTCGTTGTCAGCCCACTATGAAAACACAGTGTTAGTAACTAAAAACGGACCGGAGATATTATCACTGGCAGAGTAGAAGCATGTATTACAGCAGACTCGTAGGATAAAGCAAGTCAATGTATAAAATGACAATTGTTACAGGATACTGGTTATAGGGAGGGTACAGCTTGAATAAATATATAGGATGTTTTGCCACATCTATAGCAGGACATGATCATAATAACATATATGTTATTATTGATGCAGATGATGAGTATGTATATCTTGTGGATGGAAAAATAAGAAAAGTAAATAATCCAAAAAAGAAAAAGCTAAAACATGTTCAGTTAATTAAAAGAACTGACGATACAATAACAGGCAGGATTAATAATAATGTTGCATTGTCGAATGAAGATATTAAATATGCGATTAAAAATATTCAGTAATTGTGCTGGATATGAATATTTGTCATATAACATAACAATGTAAATCAGAGATTAATTAAGGAGGCAGTTAAATGTCAAAGGCAGACGTTATAGAAATCGAAGGAAAAGTTGTTGAGAAGTTACCAAATGCATTCTTTAAGGTTGAACTTGAGAATGGACATCAGATTCTTGCAACAATAAGTGGAAAGTTAAGAATGAACTTCATTAGAATTCTTCCAGGAGATAAAGTTACTATAGAGCTTTCTCCATATGATCTTACTAAAGGAAGAATTATCTGGAGAGATAAGTAAAATCTTTTAAAAAGTATCTAAAAAATATTGTAAATTTTGTGCAATATTTTTTAGAAAAAATTGAAAGTTTTTCTTGCATTTAAAAATATGGCTATGATATAATAGCTAACGAACTTGTCTGAAAGGAGGCTTTTGCAGTGAAGGTTAGATCATCAGTTAAACCAATTTGTGAAAAATGCAAAGTCATTAAGAGAAAGGGTAGAATCATGATCATATGTGAAAACCCTAAGCACAAGCAGAGACAGGGTTAATCCTTTTGGAGAGAAGTAGGAATACTTCTCATGTTTGTGCGTTATGGTGTCAATATCACTAGTTGATGTCATAACATATTGTAGGTTTGTACTGTTACTCACTATAACAGACAAATTAAGTAGTTTTGCGGCTGCAGTGATGAATCACCCGGCTAAGTTGTAAGGTGGTCATTGCTATTTTATAAATTATCGTAGCAGTTATGGCAGCGCACACATTTCAGACGGCAGGAAACTGGCGGGCTGCGTATGTATACAGCTACACAGAATTGATTAATAACATATATATTTGATTAACGGAGGTTAAAGAACACATGGCTCGTATTTCAGGTGTAGACTTACCAAGAGAAAAACGTATCGAAATCGGACTTACTTATGTTTATGGTATTGGACGAGTTAGAGCAACTAAGATCCTTGCAGAGGCTGGTGTTAATCCAGATACACGTGTTAAGGACTTGACAGATGAAGAAGTTGCTAAGATCGCTAAGGTTATAGATGCTGATCCAGAACATTTAGTAGAAGGTGACTTAAGAAGAGAAGTTGCCATGAACATCAAGAGATTAAAGGAAATCGGATGCTACAGAGGAATCCGTCATAGAAAGGGTCTCCCAGTTAGAGGTCAGAAGACTAAGACTAATGCAAGAACTTGCAAGGGACCTAAGAAGACAGTAGCAAATAAGAAGAAATAATTGTTAAACTCACAGGAGGTTATTTATCATGGCTCAGAAAGTTACAAAAAAAGTGACAAAGAAGCGTGTTAAGAAGAACGTTGAAAGAGGACAGGCACATATTCAGTCATCTTTCAATAATACAATAGTTACTTTAACAGATGCAGAAGGTAATGCTTTATCATGGGCATCTGCAGGTGGACTCGGATTCAGAGGATCTAAGAAGTCTACTCCATATGCAGCACAGATGGCAGCTGAAACAGCTACAAAGGCTGCTTTAATTCACGGATTAAAGTCTGTAGACGTTATGGTTAAGGGACCAGGTTCAGGTAGAGAGGCAGCTATTCGTGCACTTTCAGCTTGTGGTCTCGAAGTTACAAGTATCAAGGATGTTACACCAGTTCCACATAACGGTTGTCGTCCACCAAAGCGTAGAAGAGTTTAATTTAGGGAGGTAAGATTACAATGGCAGTTAATAGAACACCTGTGCTCAAGAGATGTAGATCTCTTGATTTAGATCCTTTATATTTAGGAATAGATAAAAAGTCTAACAGAAAGGCTAAGAATGCTGGTAGAAAGATTAGCGAGTATGGTATGCAGCTTCGCGAAAAGCAGAAGGCTAAGTTTATCTACGGCGTATTAGAGAAGCCTTTCCTTAATTACTATAAGAAGGCTGAGAAGCAGAAGGGTATGACTGGTGAAAACCTTATGGTTACTCTTGAACTCAGACTTGATAATGTTATCTTCAGATTAGGTTTTGCAAGAACAAGAAAAGAAGCAAGACAGATCGTAGATCACAAGCATGTACTTGTTAACGGCAAGCGCGTAAACGTCCCTTCATACTTAGTTAAGGCTGGAGATGTTATTGAAATCAGAGAAAAGTCAAAGTCTTGTGCAAGATATAAGGAAGTACTTGAAGCTACTAACGGAAGATTAGTTCCAGAGTGGTTAGAGTCAGACAGAGAGGCTCTTAAGGGTACAGTTAAGTCTTTACCTACAAGAGAAGCAATTGATGTTCCTGTAAATGAGATGCTTATCGTCGAGTTATATTCTAAGTAATCCATTAATAAGATTTTTGGACGCTGCATTTTACATGTCGTATGTGAATACAGTCGTTTGTTTAAGACAACAGAATGCTGTATATATGCGTTCTGTTGTCTTATGGATAGAAGGAATAAACTTATTAAAACCCATAAAAGGAGGGGCTATACATGGTTGATGCAGATTTTAATTTCAAGATGCCAAAGATTGAGATGACTGAACAGTCAGAAGATGGAAAGTATGGAAGATTTGTCGTTGAACCTCTCGAAAGAGGTTATGGACTTACGCTTGGTAATTCTTTGAGAAGAATTATGCTTTCATCATTAGTTGGTACAGCAGTAAGCAGTATCAAGATTGATGGTGTACTTCATGAATTCAGCTCAATTCCTGGTGTTAAGGAAGATGTTACTGAGATAGTGATGAACATCAAGCAGTTATCAATCAAGAACAATGGTAATTCCGTTGAGCCTAAGGAAGCACATATCGATTTCGTGGGCGAGGGTGTAGTAAGAGCATCTGATATTCAGGTTGATCCTGATATAGAAATTATTAACCCAGATCTTGTTATAGCACATCTTAACAGTGCTGATAGCAAGTTAGTTATGGAACTTACAATTACTAACGGACGTGGTTATGTAAGTTCAGAGAAGAATAAGAAGGAAGACCAGCCAGTTGGCGTTATCGCAGTAGATTCTATCTACACTCCTGTAGAAAGAGTAAATATGGCTGTTCAGAATACACGAGTTGGTCAGGATACAGATTTTGACAAACTTACACTTGATATATTCACTAACGGAACAACAGCTCCAGATGAGGCTTTAAGCCTTGCAGCTAAGGTTCTTAGTGAACATCTTAAAGGATTCATCAATCTTTCAGAAAATGCTGCTAATGCAGAGATTATGGCAGAACAGCCAGTTGATGAATCAACAAAGGCTCTTTCAATGAGCATTGAAGACCTTGAATTATCAGTTCGTTCATCTAACTGTCTTAGAAGAGCAGGTATCAATACTGTTGAAGAACTCTGCAACAAGACTCCAGATGATATGATAAAGGTTAGAAATCTTGGTAAGAAGTCATTAGATGAGGTTCTTTTAAAGCTTAAGCAGTTAAATCTTCATCTTAGATCAAGCGAAGATTAATATATAGAAACAATTAAAGCGTAATATTAGAATTTGTAGAAAAAACATTTATACAGTAAGACCATATGCGCATGTATAAACGTTACAAATGGAGGTTAAATCAATGGCAAAGTATAGAAAGCTTGGTAGAACATCAAGCCAGAGAAAGGCTTTATTAAGAAGCCAGGTAACAGCTTTAATCGAGAATGGTAAGATTGTTACAACAGAAGCAAGAGCTAAGGAAGTTCGTAAGCAGGCAGAAAAGCTTATCACACTTGCAGTTAAGGAAAAGGACAACTACGAAACAGTTACAGTATCTGCTAAGGTTGCAAAGAAGGATGCTGAAGGTAAGAGAGTTAAGGAAGTTGTAGATGGCAAGAAGGTTACTGTATATGAAACAGTAGAAAAGGAAATCAAGAAGGATCTTCCTTCAAAGCTTCATGCTAGAAAGCAGATGGACAAGGTTCTTTACAAGGTAACTGAGGTTCCTGCAGATGCTGCTGGAAAGAAGAAGAACACAAAGACTGTTGACCTTACAAACAAGTTATTCGACGAAATCGCTCCAAAGTATGCTGACCGTAAGGGTGGCTATACAAGAATCGTTAAGATTGGCTTAAGAAAAGGTGATGCAGCAATGGAAGTACTTCTTGAATTAGTTTAATCAAGTGCTTTTAAGGCGGGTAAGAAGTAATTCTTATCCGCTGTTTTGTTATATAAAGATATTGTATGAATTAACAGAATGTATGAATCAGGAATTGGAGAAAATAGTGGGAATAGTACAAGCTAAGGATTTAACATTTGAATATATAAGACGTGATGAAGAAGGAAACGTTGAAGGCATTACAACAGCAGTTGACAACGTTAATATAGATATAAAAGCAGGAGATTTTGTGGCAGTATTAGGACATAATGGTTCTGGTAAATCAACATTTGCAAAGCATCTTAATGCACTTGTTATGCCAACAGAGGGCACTGTATATGTGGATGGAATGGATACAAAGGATGCAGATAATACACTTAAGGTCAGACAGACTGCTGGCATGGTATTTCAGAATCCGGACAACCAGATAGTAGGTACACTTGTAGACGAAGAGGTAGGTTTCGGTCCAGAAAATATAGGTGTTCCAACAGAGGAAATCTGGGAAAGAGTAGAAAAGAGCCTTAAAGCAGTAGGTATGTATAAGTTCAGGAATGCATCGCCTAACAAGCTGTCAGGTGGTCAGAAGCAGAGGGTAGCTATAGCTGGAATAGTTGCTATGAAACCTAAGTGCATAGTGCTTGATGAGCCAACAGCCATGCTTGATCCGCTTGGAAGAAAAGAAGTAATACATGTTCTGCACGAGCTCAATAAAAAAGAAGGTGTAACCATAATTCTTATAACACATTATATGGAAGAGGTTATAGATGCAGACCATGTTTTTGTTATGGATAATGGAAAGGTTGTTATGGAAGGAACACCTAGACAGATATTTTCGCAGGTTGATAAACTAAAGGAATTAAGACTTGATGTTCCACAGGTAACTGAGCTTGCATATGAATTAAAAAAAGAGGGACTTCCTGTTAAAGATGGTATTATAAGAAACGAAGAGCTTGTTGAAGAGATAAAAAGACTCGATTTATTAAAGACAGATAAATGATGAAACATCTGACGAATATAGGTTGGTGGTTATTACTGTTTGATTTTAGGTAGATTTAAACATATTTAGTTAGATAATAAATTCAAGTGGCGTGACTGTATTATATACAGCATACACACAGAAATGAGGAAGTAGAATGTCAATAATAGTTGATAAAATTAGCCATGTATATGAGGCGGGAACAGGCTTTGAAAGAAAAGCTCTGGACAATGTATCATTTGCAATAGAGGATGGAGAGTTTATAGGTCTTATAGGACATACCGGCTCAGGTAAATCGACATTGATTCAGCATCTGAACGGCCTTTTAAAGGCTACATCAGGACATATATATTACAATGGTAAGGATATATATGAAGCAGGGTATGATATGCGTGAATTAAGAAAAAATGTTGGGCTGGTATTCCAGTATCCAGAGCATCAGTTATTCGAAACAGATATATTTAAGGATGTATGTTTTGGACCTAAGAATCTGGGTTTATCCAGACAGGAATATGAGATAAGGGCTTTCGAGAGCCTGAAACAGGTGGGATTGGACGAAAATCTGTATTATCAGTCTCCATTTGACTTATCAGGCGGTCAGAAAAGAAGAGTTGCAATAGCAGGCGTACTTGCCATGAAACCACAGGTGCTTATACTTGATGAACCAACGGCAGGACTGGATCCAAAGGGCAGAGATGACATTCTTGAATGTATAAAGCAGCTGAGGGAGGAAACTGGAATTACAGTAATTCTGGTTTCGCATAGTATGGAAGATGTTGCAAGATATGTAAGCAGAATCATGGTTATGGATGATGGAGTGCTTAAATATGATGATACACCAAGGAATGTGTTTGCACATCATAAAGAGCTTGAACATATAGGACTTGCAGCTCCACAGGTTACTTATATTATGAATGACCTTATTGCGGCTGGGATAGATGTTAATCCTGATGCGATTACAGTTGAAGAAGCAAGGGATAATATATTGAAGCATTTTAATGTTATTAATAACAGATAAACAGATACAAGCATAACCTGTATAATGTACAGGAGTGAAATGTAGAAAATGTGCACATGCACAGGATTGGAAAGATATGATTAAAGATATAACAATAGGACAATATTATCAGGCAGAATCAATTATTCACAGACTTGACCCAAGAGTAAAGCTTATGGGTACATTAGTTTTTATAATTTCATTATTTTTAGGAATGAATATATGGATATATGCATTTGTAACAGTTGCACTTGCAGCGGTCATAGCTATATCAAAGATACCTCTTAAATTCATGGTAAGAGGACTTAAGTCAATAGTGATTCTTATTATAATCAGTGCGGTATTTAACCTGTTTTTAACACCAGGCGAAACACTTATCCAGATATGGAAGCTGACTATAACATACGAAGGTCTTAAGACCGCTATATTTATGGTCGTACGTCTTGTGTACCTTATATTAGGCACATCACTTATGACCTTGACAACAACACCTAATAATCTGACTGACGGCCTTGAAAAGGGCTTAGGATTTCTTAAATATATAAAAGTTCCAGTACATGAGATAGCAATGATGATGTCAATAGCATTAAGATTTATTCCTATTCTTGTGGAAGAAACGGACAAAATAATGAAAGCGCAGATGGCAAGAGGCGCAGATTTTGAAAATGGAAATATTATAAAAAGAGCTAAAGCTATGGTGCCGATTCTTGTTCCACTTTTTGTTTCAGCATTCAGAAGGGCAAATGAGCTTGCTATGGCGATGGAAGCAAGATGCTACCATGGTTCAGAGGGAAGGACCAAAATGAAGCCGCTTAAGTATGCTAAAAGGGATAAGATAGCATATCTGTGTATGTTTGTATACCTTGGAGTGTTAATTCTTATTAAAATATTTGTTTAATGGTTTGTTTTATCATTTATACAAGCAGGATGTATTAATAGATGTTAGAAATCGCTTAGAATTAACCTCAACAGCATATCAACGGAATTAAGGATGCATATTAATAAGTGCTGGAAATCGCTTTAGACATTCATATAAGGTTATAGCAGAAATGAGAATTAGAATGAGAAGAATAAGGCTGAGGGTAGCATATGACGGAACGAATTATTCAGGCTGGCAGATACAGCCATCTGCCATAACTATAGAGAAGGTCTTAGATGACGCAATACATCAGCTTACAGGAGAACATATACATGTAATAGGTGCAAGCCGTACAGATGCCGGGGTTCATGCTATGGGAAATGTAGCGGTGTTCGATACAGCTTCAAGTATACCGGCAGACAGATTTACGTATGCACTTAACAGGTACCTTCCTGATGATGTTATTGTGCAGGAATCCGATGAAGTTAATGCAGACTTTCATCCAAGACATTGTGACACAAAGAAAACATATTGCTACAGGATATTAAATACCGAATTCGGAATACCACAGAAAAGAAATTATACATGGAATGTAACGGGCAATATAGATATAGACAGAATGAAGAAAGCTGCCGGATATCTTATAGGAGAGCATGACTTTAAGAGCTTCTGCTGTGTAAGAACGCAGGCAGAATCAACAGTAAGGACGGTATATGCACTTGATGTAGACAAAAAGGATGATGAAATACATATAACAATAACCGGTAATGGATTCCTTTATAATATGGTCAGGATAATAGCTGGAACACTCATACAGGTTGGAAAGGGCAGATTCGAACCAGAATATGTCCAATATATGCTTAACGCCTGTGATAGGACACAGGCGGGCCAGACGGCACCACCACAGGGCTTGACACTTATGAAGATAGATTATCTGGATGAAGAAGGCTGATAAGGAGACATATTTAGCATATAGAATAAAGAAAGTGTTGGAGTATGTATTAAGCATTCGAGGAATAAATAAACATAATTAGCAGCTAGAAAAGAAAGTATAAAGGAAAGTGTTAGATGATGTATTAAGCGATTTAATGAAAAATAGACGTAATCAGTATATAGAAAAAGTAAATGGTTTAGAAGCAGAAATAAATAGTTACTTAATGTGAATACAATAACTTCATATGTGAATAAAAGGAAACAAAAATAGACGAATTGTGGATAACCATTTTAAATTATAGATTAAAATTATACAATAAAAATAGATTTTATCATTGACACACGCGGTTCAGTGTTATATAATTCTTAAATGTGGCGTGATAAGTGCGCCCTGTTTGGTTAATTCGAATTAGGTGTTTCACCATATGCCCCGGAGAAGCATTTAATATATATTAACATTAATTATATTCAGAACAATTAATTATGCATTTAAGCAATATTTAGGAGGAAAACTAATGAGTACTTATATGGCTAGTGCATCTAACATCGAAAGAAAATGGTATGTTGTAGATGCTGCAGATTATACATTAGGTCGTTTAGCATCACAGGTTGCTGCTGTATTAAGAGGTAAGAACAAGCCTACTTATACACCATTCCTTGACTGTGGTGATAATGTTATCGTAATCAACGCTTCTAAGGTTAAGGTTACAGGTAAGAAGTTAGATCAGAAGGTTTACTACAATCACTCAGAGTATGTTGGTGGTATGAAAGAAACAACTCTTAAGGAAATGATGGAAAAGCATCCTGAAAGAGTTATTGAACTTGCTGTTAAGGGTATGCTTCCAAAGGGACCTTTAGGAAGACAGATGTACACAAAGCTTCACGTATATGCTGGTCCAGATCATGAACAGGCAGCTCAGAAGCCAGAAGTTTTAAAGTTTTAATTAAAGGACATATCATAAGGAGGAATTAACAGTGGCTAAGAAAGCAAACGGAAAGTTCTACGGAACAGGTAGAAGAAAAAGCAGTATTGCTAGAGTATATTTAGTACCAGGTAATGGTAATATTACAATAAATAAGAGATCACTTGATGAGTATTTCGGTCTTGAAACACTTAAGGTTGTAGTTAAGCAGCCATTAGTACTTACAGAAACAGCTGATAAGTATGATGTAATCGTTAACGTACATGGTGGCGGATACACAGGTCAGGCTGGTGCTATCAGACACGGTATCTCAAGAGCTCTTCTTCAGGTTGATTCAGACGAATATCGTCCATCACTTAAGAAGGCTGGTTTCTTAACAAGAGATCCAAGAATGAAGGAAAGAAAGAAGTACGGTTTAAAGGCAGCTCGTCGTGCTCCACAGTTCTCAAAGAGATAATATTAAGAAAATTGATATTTCAAAAAGCCCCGAATTTTCGGGGCTTTTTCTTATGTCAAAATAAGAATATTGGGAAATGCTAGACGCATTATAGAAATACAAAATAGACTTATCTTATTTGGATATATACTAGAAAAATATTATGGTTAAATAAAATTTTGAATTGAGTTATAAGATATGTTAGAGATATGGATTTAGTCAATGTACCATAATAATTCAGCATTAGGGTTATATTTAGAATGATTTTTATCATCTTGGCATGTATATTTTACAGCAGGAGGATTGTTTCTACAAATTCGGTATACAATTTGATCAATTTCGTGATCAGATGCAATGAAAGTACGTATCCATCCATGGATATAAAGAGATGGTGGATTGAAAGAGCTTTTGCTACCATAACCAATATTTTGTTCAATTATGAATAATTGTGCGAGTACTGCTGTGATGTCAATTGGATTAATATATTGAGTAAAGTTAATATGTGTTAGCGGAGAAATTGCCTCTAATGGTTCTGCACCATAGAATATTTTATCAAATGCAGTTAAGAGTTCTATCCTTGATTGAGGAATTTCTCTAGCACGAAGTTTAAGATCAATAAGTAGTCGAAGATGATTTGGTTTGAAAGGTTTATCATCTCCTATCTTAAGAAAAATCTGAAAATTAGTATTTACATCATAGTTTTTGAAACGTTTGGATAGAGTGCTGGGACGAAAAATTAATAGGGATTGTTTACCATTACTGTAAACTTCTTTCATTGTATCAAAGGGAAGTGCTAAAACTAAATTAAGCATATCATTGTATGTCATTGTGTGTTATCTCCTTGAAAAAATTAATAATATCAACGTTAAGAGCATTAGCAATTTGATTAAGGGCAGATATAGAAAAGCTTTTATCACATCCGGCAGCTTCAATTTTTGAAAGATAGCTGATACTGATTCCGGCTTGCTCTGCAAGTTGCATTTGCGTTAATCTTGCCTGCTCTCTATAATGTTTTATGTTTGCACCTATAACATGGTATAGGCTTGTATCTGATTCAAAACGCATAGTAATACCTCTTTCACTATTTGTGAATATTATCGCATGTAGCTTATTGTATATAAATTCACTTATTGTGAAAGAAAAAAGAGATGGATTTTCTATATAAAGTAATGTACAATAAGATTAATATTAACGAAGAAGGGTGGGGATTTTATAAATTTACAACCAAATAATTTTCAGCTTGAACCAACGACAGTCTGGTCGTTTCCGGACAGAGGCAGTTGGGCAACGCATTCAGGTAAGTATCGAGGTAACTGGTCACCATATGTGCCAAGGAATCTGATACTTCGTTACTCTAAACCCGGAGAGTGGGTTCTAGATCAATTTATGGGTAGTGGAACAACTTTAGTTGAGGCAAAGCTACTAAGTCGCAATGCGGTAGGTATTGATATTAATCCGCAGTCAGTTTCAATCTCTGAAACAAATTTAAAATTCCAATGTGAAACAAAATCAAAGATATTTGTAAAAAATGGAGATGCAACAAACTTACATTTTATAAAAGATAAACATATAGATTTTATTTGTACTCATCCGCCATATGCAGATATTATAAAGTACAGTAAAGGAATATCAGGCGATATTTCATTACTTTGCGTAGATAAATTCTTAGAGAAGATGAATAAAGTGGCAGCAGAATCATATAGGGTTCTGAAAAAGAGTAAGATGTGTGCAGTTATGATTGGAGATGTTAGAAAGCATGGGAAAGTTATTCCTCTAGGGTTTAGGATGATGGAATGTTTTTTAAATGCTGGCTTTTCAAATAAAGAAATAATTATTAAAGAGCAGCATAATTGTCGTTCAACAAGATATTGGGAGAGTCATAATAATTCTTTTTTGATGTTGGTGCATGAGTATATATTTGTGTTTCAAAAATAATTTTTTATATTCACTAAGAATGAAAGTTGCTGTTGTTATTTTATTGGTTTCAAAGTATAATAAACAAGTAAAATATTGTCTGTTTGACATAGAGAAGAGGAAAATTAAATGAGTAACTCAAATATTGCCCCATTTGTGAAATGGGCTGGAGGAAAGAGACAGCTTTTATCACAAATTAAAGAGCGTATGCCTGAGAAATATAATAATTACTTTGAACCATTTGTAGGTGGTGGAGCAGTTACATTTGAATTACTACCGGAAAAGGCTTTGATAAATGACATAAACAAGGCTCTGATAAATGCATATAAGCAGATATGTGATGCCCCAGATGTGTTCTTAAAGGCTGTTAATAAACTTGATGAGGAAATGTGGGAAGATGGAAAGAACTATTATTATTCATTAAGAGAGCATTACAATGATAAGTTGATGAAATCTGAATATGATGTAGAGCTGGCAGCATTGTTTGTGTTTATTAATAAACATTGTTTTAATGGGTTGTATCGCGTGAATGGAAAGGGATTATTTAATGTTCCGTATAATAATAGCCGTAGAACTTCTGTTGATGAAGATTCTATTATAGAGATTTCTAAGTACCTGAAGAAGATAACTATTATTGATGGGGATTTTGAGGAAGCTTGTAAGGGAGCAAAGAAAGGGGATTTTGTATTTATTGATAGTCCGTATGCTCCATTGAATCCAACATCGTTTGAATCATATACCAAGGAGGGCTTTGACATAGAAAGTCACAAGCGATTAGCGAGACTTTATGATGAATTAACAGCAAGAGGATGTTATTGCATGCTTACAAATCATAATACAGAGCTGATAAACAATTTATATGGAAATAAAGACTACAAAATAGATATTGTAAGTGTCAAGCGTATGATTAATTCTGATGCCTCTAATAGGGTTGGACAAGAAGTAATAATATGTAATTATTAGATGGAGTTAATGTCTTTGCTATAATAGCGTAACATTTTACTCAAAAAACAAGGAGAAATATAATGGATAACTTATTTATAAAGAAAGTGCCATTATACTTTGAGGCGGATGAATCACAGTTGGTTATAGGTGATTCGTTTAAAATTCTAACTAAGATGAAACCGGAATCAGTAGATATGATATTTGCTGATCCACCGTATTTTTTAAGCAATGATGGGATTACTTGTAAAGGCGGGAAGATGGTTTCTGTGAATAAAGGCTCATGGGATAAACTTTCAGAAAGTGGAACCAGTGTCGAAGAAAAACATAAGTTTAATAGAAAGTGGATTAAGTTATGTAAAAAAGTATTAAAGCCAAATGGCACAATATGGATATCAGGAACATTACACAATATATATTCGATTGGTATGGCATTGGAGCAGGAAGGCTTCAAGATAATTAATAACATAACATGGCAGAAAACAAATCCACCGCCAAACTTAGCATGTAGATGCTTCACACATTCTACAGAAACCATTTTATGGGCTAGGAAGAATGATAAGAAGTCTCGGCATTTTTTTGATTATCAAAAAATGAAAGAAATGAATGGCGGAAAGCAGATGAAGGATGTTTGGACAGGCTCATTGACAAAGCCATCTGAGAAGGTGGCGGGAAAGCATCCTACACAGAAACCAGAATATCTGCTGGAAAGAATAATACTTGCATCGACAGAGAAAGGACAAGTTATCCTAGATCCTTTCTGTGGTTCAGGAACTACTGGGGTAGAGGCAGTCAAATATGGACGAAAGTTTATAGGAATAGATGTAAGTGAAGAATATATGGAAATATCTAAAAAAAGATTGGAGAAGGTACTAAATGACAGATAGAAATTTTGATGAATGGCTGAGCAAATTCAGGCCAAGTATTTCAAGCTATGATTATTACATAGATTTTGAAAAGGTAATAAAGAATGTTGATGAAATCAAGGTAGAACTCAACATTTTGAATTCATTAATTGGATCAAAGAATATAGAAGATGAGTTCGAAAAGATAGTGACAAGATATCCGGAAACATTAAAATGTATACCATTGTTACTTGCAGTCAGGGGTAACGAAATATATGCACAGGATGAAGATGGGGCATTTTTATACAATTTCAAAACTATGAACTACGAGGTAGAGCAATACAAGGTATTTATGAGGAAAACAGGATTGTTTGATATGATAGCAAATCATCTTGTAAATAATCTGGTAGATTATGTATTGGGGATTGAAACTGGTTTAGATTCTAATGGGCGTAAAAATCGTGGTGGTCATCAAATGGAAGATTTGGTCGAGAAGTATATTGTGGCAGCAGGTTTTAAGAAGAACGAGAATTACTTTAAGGAGATGTACTTAAAAGATATTGAATCTAGATGGAATATTGATTTGTCAGCACTTTCTAATCAGGGAAAAGCTGCAAAGAGATTTGATTTTGTAATTAAAACAGACGAGATGATTTATGCTATTGAAACAAACTTCTATGGTGGCGGTGGATCGAAGCTTAACGAAACTGCACGAAGTTATAAAATGCTTTCACAGGAGGCTGATACAATAGATGGATTTGCATTTGTATGGTTTACTGACGGAATAGGTTGGAAGAGTGCTAGAGGTAATCTAAGAGAGACATTCGAGGTTATGGATACGATTTTCAGTATTGATGACATGGAACAAGGAATAATGAAGAATATATTTGAATAGAATGGAGAATATATATGATACAAAGAGAATTTATAAGTAATTATGAGGCAAGGGAAGATTTAAAAATGATGTATGGAGATAATGCATTGATGTTATATGCATTACAATTGCGTTTTGATATTGAGGATATCATATCTGTTGCATCAGAATCATTAACTGATGGACATGATGATAAGAAGTGTGACTTGATATTTGTGGAAAGAGAGTTGGGGATTGCAGTAATTGCGCAGGCGTATAATAAGACTAATCCAAAACAAAGTGACTTGGCACCAAGTAATAAAGCAAGTGATTTAAATGCAGCAGCAGCGTGGGTTTTTGCAAGTGATACAGATACAGCTCCAGAACAGATTAAAGAGTCAATTATTGATTTGCAAGAAGCAATTAAAGAGGGAGAGATTAGTACAATATATTTTTGGTATGTCCACAATATGAATGAAGATAATAATCCTGTGGTAAAAGAAGAAATGGATACATTGCAACTTTCTGTTCAAAAATTGGTTGATTCGATATATCCTAATAATAGTATTAAAGTAAGTGCAATAGAAGTTGGATTAAACACTATAAATAAGTGGTATGTTACTTCAAGCAGAAGGATAACAATTGAAGATGAATTATATATTAAAAATGATTTTGGGGGATATGAGATTAAAGGGGATAAATGGAAAGCCTATGTAACAGCGATATCTGGTAAATGGTTAAGGGAGTTGTATCTTGAGAAAGGTGAAGACCTTTTTTCAGGAAACCCTAGAAATTATCTAGGCATGGGCAAAAGGAAGAATAATATTAACCAAGGGATTATTACTACTGTAGAAACGGATAATGATAATTTTTGGGCATATAATAATGGAATTACAGCGTTAGTTAATAATTATCATCCTAATGATGAAACTAATGAGATAATTATAAATGGTATTACTATTATTAATGGTGCACAGACAACGGGAGCAATTGGTGCAGCTAAAACAATAGAAAATGATTTTTTTATTCCTGCTAGATTTATTATATGTAATGACCCGAAGATTATTGAAAAAATCATCAACAACAATAACAAACAAAATGAAATTCTTCCTTCTGACCTAAGAAGCAACGACAAGCAACAAGAACGATTAAGAAGAGATTTTAATAAGTATCCAGCTTTATTTTATAGTGGTGGTAGAAGGGATGATAAAGTAGTTAGAAATAAGGAGGTTTTTGACCCTTATTTAGTGGCACAAACATTGAAAGCGTACCATGGAGATTGTGTTCTGGCTTACAATGGAAAAAAAATATTGTGGGATGATGATAAGGAATATAATAATGTTTTTATCGACCAATTGACTGTTGAACATATTATATATGTATATTCACTATCGAGGGCTATTGATGAATATAAAATTAGATTAAAAACTAAGGGTGAGACGAGAACAGATAGTGAAGAACAACAAATGATGTTTTTGTCAAAAAGAGGCTCAAAAATGTTGTTGATTTATGCAATATCGGAAACTATGGAAAATATTGTTGGTTCAAAAATTAATGATTCGTGGCAATTGAGATTTAAAGACTGTTCAGATTTTGATAAATTGGTAAAACAATGGTATGATGTAATAGAAGTAGTGTTAGCTTTTAGTGGTAATTTGCTTCCAGCGTTGGAAGGGGGACTGAAAAATAAAGAAACTGCAAAGAAAACTGTGGAATCAGTTAAGGCGATAATTGTAGCAATACAAGTAACTTTAAAAAAGCAACTTAAAGAATTTATAATTATGCTTAAATGGAAATAGTAGTATAATCTTGTACATCAGGGAAGTTGTGGAACGCTCTGGGTAGTCCTGCGTATACAACACATATGCAACACTACCAACCACAAATCCCCTTATTTAAGGGCTTTTCTCGTTCTCAAAACGTTAACAAAGAGATAATTCAATATCAGAAAAGTATATTACACCTCAGGACTTTTTGTCCTGGGGTGTTTTTTTGTAAGAACTGTGGTACAATAAATAAAGAAGAATATTGTTGTTTTAACCATATAATAATTATGCTATAGTTATTTTAGAAAGGGATGTTTTTAATGACAACAGTGAGCACGAAAAATGGAAGAATAATAAAAGTTATATCTCGTCAAGAAGAGAAAGAAATACTTAGCGTATCTGATAGTGAGATGGATAGAAGGGCAGTTGAAGCAGTTAAGGCAGCGATAAATAAGGCTAAAATCTGTAAAAAACCGATAGCAGGTTATGATAAAGAAAAGAAGGCTGCATATATCGAATATGCAAATGGAGATAGAAAATATGCAGAATAGAAAGCCAATGGTACTTGTCTTAGCAGGCCCTAATGGATCAGGAAAGAGTACAATAACAGCTTTTTTTGAAAAGGTTGGTAAATACACTAATGCTGATGATATAGTTACATCTTATATAATCAGAATTCTAAGACAAATATAATTACATAATAAAGTATATAATATATGAAATGCGTGACATAGATATTAACTATGCCACGCATTTTATCAACTATAAATTACAACCAGCAAATCCACCGGTTTATCACTTATTACTTTTATCACTTATTACTTTTATTATTTATTACTTTTACTACTTATATTTTGATACATTAGTTGAATCCACTTTCTCAAATGGTACCCATACATATAAGCCGTCATCTGATATTCCTTCAATGCCATTCGTACTGCTTCCTGTTCCGAGTGCTATAGCTGCTTCTATAAGCCTCTTTCCCTGTCCATCAGCAGACTGGTATACTGTAAATGACATTGTTCCTGCTTCTATTGCTTTACAGCCATCGCTTGTCGCATCGATACCAAGAATTAATATATTACTCTTCCCTGCTTTACGGCACGCATCTACTATACCCAGTGCCATAGTATCATTGTTACATATAACAACATCACATTTCTGGTTAGTCTTTAAGAATATATTAAACATTTCCTCTGCTTTTGACTGTTCCCAGTCAGCGTGGTCTTCAAATACATAATTAATCTTCTTTCCAGAAGCGTTAAGTATCTCTTTAACAGCTTTAGTTCTTCCCTTAGTTGCTGAATGGCTTGATGGTCCTTTAATTATAGCAACATTAATTTCTGATGATGATTTTAACTTATCAAGCACATATTCTGCCTGAAACTGTCCTGCTGTGTACTCATCTGAGCCAACATACATATATTTGCCAGCTTTAAGTCTTGATTCATCTGGTGATACATTAAAGAATACAATAGGAATATCTCCTGCGAGAGCTTCAAGCTCTAATGAAGTATCCTTATCTACCATATTACAAAGAATTACATCATAATTCTCTGAAACGGCTTTCTTAATATGTTCAACCTGCTTTTCGATTGAATTATTGGCATCTAATATATCAAGCTGTGTATTATTCTCCTGTGCTGTTTCCTTTGCTTTATTAACTAACTGTGTTCTGAAAGCATCAGCCTGTGCCAGTGTCATTAACATCTTTACACTGCCCTTACTGCCTGTTGAAGATGTATTAGTACCAGTGCCACAGCCGGCAACACCTAATACAAGCATTACCAGACATATTAATAAACATAACCTTTTCTTCATTCTATAACCTCTTTTCCGGACATTTTATCTTCTCTATATATGAAACTGCTGTACCTGATTAGAAAGTTGTTCTGCCGAAGCTGCTAATTCTTCTGCTGAGGTTTCCACCTGTCCACTGTTTTTAGAAATATTATCAGCCTGTCCTAACATTGACTCAGATGTTGCCATAATCTCATCTGAGCTTGCAGCCTGTTCCTCACATATAGCAGCAACATTAGTAGCGACCTCATCAACCTGTCCAATCTTCTCAACAACATTTGCCATAAGTTCATTGGTTGTCTTAATATTATTGAATATTGTATTAAATGTATCTACTGCTGTATGAATTAATACTGCACTGTCACCAATCTCTCCAACACTGTCCCCCGCCTGACTTACAGCATCTTCAACAAGCTTGTTAATCTCTGTGATAAGCTGTGTAATGTGTCCTACAGACTCTGTACTGTTCTTTGCAAGTGAACCTATCTCAGAAGCAACAACTGCAAAGCCTCTTCCTGCTTCTCCTGCTCTTGCTGCTTCAATAGATGCATTAAGTGATAAGAGGTTAGTTTCATCAGCTATATCACCTATAAGATTAATAATATCGACTATTTCCTTAGAAGCCGAACCAACTTTATTGACAGCTTCCTCAAGACTTCTTATTGATAACTCAATATTGTTAAGTGCTTCGCTGACGTGTTCCATATCTATTCGTCCTTTTTCGGATACTTCAACTGTCTCACGCATTTTAATATCAACTGAGTCGCCATCGTTCTTAGTTTCTGCAGCAACACCTGCAAGCTGTGTAACATTTTCTGCTATCTCATTAACTGACACTGATAACTGGTCAACTGTATCGTTAAGTTCATGCATCGACTTGGACTGTATATCTGCCGCAGTATTCATCTCGCCTGATATATTCTTGCTTGAGACTGCCTGCGCCTTTAATCGTACAGATACATCACCAATCTGTGATATCATCTGGCGCATAGCCTGAATAAACTTCTGTATGCTCTGTCCCATAACTGCAATCTCATCATGGCCTTTAACATTAACTGATACTGTAAAATCACCAGAAGCCATCTGTGTGATAGCTTTAGTCATATTCTTTACTGGCTTAACTACCACATTAGTCATTCTTTCAACAAGAATACAAAGAACCATTATACATACAATTCCTACAATTATCATAATAGTTCTTAAACGTATAAGTTTTGCAAGTACAATACTCTTAGGAATATATGATACTAATACCCAGTCAGTACCATCGACCTCCTTAAATACCGTCATATTGCCATCAATAGTTGCGGAATCATAATCATTTGAATTAAATTGGCCTGCTACCTTCTGATAATATTCACTCTGTCCGGAAGCACCAAGCTTCTGTGATATTAATGAAGATTCTCTGTCAGCAAGTATAACTCCTGTATTCTTATCAACAAGAAATGCCTCTGCATTATCCATATCAATGAAAGAATTTACAATTATAGTAATTCGGTCAAGTGTCATATCTGCTGATATTATCCTTATATTATCAGTTCCGTCATTAAGAATACCTGAAGCACTAATTACATTCACCCCCTCAGCGTTCTTATATGCCGAACCAACAGCCATATTAACCCTTGTAAGACCTTCCTTATACCAAGTGCTCTGTACAGGATTGCTCTCCTTCTTAGTTGACTTATCTGCTTTTATAAGATTACCATTAGAGTCAGATACATATAAACCATCTGGATAATTATCATTATAGTTATAATATCCATCAAGAATAGCCTTTAACTGTGTATCATCTGGGTGAAGATTTTCTATTGTGGTTTTTGCCATCTGGAAAGAAGCAAGGTTCTCACTTAACCAGGCCTCTATCTTAGATGACTGGTTACTTACCGATGACTCCAGCAAATTCTGTGAATAATCTTCAATTATACCCGCTGATGCCTGATAAGCAATAAGCACAAGTACTGCTACGATAGCAATAACAACTGGCATTATGCTTCCTAAAAGCCTGGCTTTAATTGATATTTTCCTTTGTTTCTTCATAGTTACAAACCCCTTTCTTATGTATTTAATTGTATATAATTTTCACGCAAATACACTATATTTATTATATCACTTTACAATTATATAACAATCTTTTTATCACAATTCACTATTGCCATTGCACATATGAACATTGGAAATGTTATTACTTCCAAAATGTTACCTGCACCGTGCACGGCATACACTATGTAAATAGCATTTTAAGAACAAAAAAGTTTATAAAATTAAGAAAAAATTTATATTTAGCATTGCATTATCTTCAATATATTGATATTATTAGAAAGTAAAACAAAAATACACTAAAGATAAAGAGATTTTAATTTAATACACTAAAGAAAAATACACATATAATTAAAAATACGAAAGAAAATATGTTAAAAGTTAAATATACGAAAGAAAATGCACTTAAAGTTAATATACCAAAGAAAATATAGCTGAAGCTAATATACTAAAGACAAGGATACCAAGGATAACAATATTAAAGTATACTAAAGATAAAGTGTATAATATCAGATATGATACATATTGTTTTACAAAGTAATTAAATGGGAGAGAAAAAGATGAATGAAAAGTTTGACTGGAAAAAGTATCTGACATTAGACAATATTGAAAGATATGCGCCTGTTGCAGCATTCTTTCCAATAGGAATGTCTATTGTAACAAGAATTGTAGGCGTTGTATTATCAATGTTTTTTGGATGGTTTGCAGTAGGATATATTATACGCAACATCCTGGTGGGGTTACTAAGAATTATTTTTTGTGCTGGCTCTATCGGTGCAGCAGCAGGTCTTGTTTATGTTGCACTTAAGACAAAGGATACGAGTAAGGTGAATACCTGGATAGCACCAGCAGCAGTTATATGCTCAGCGATTTCATGTATCGGAATAGCATTTCATGTAGGTGTACTTGGCTGGCTCTTTGGAATTATTTCAGTAGTTGCAGGAGTAGAGCTTCTTGCAAGAATTACCATTGCAGCTAATCCAATGGATACACCATTTAATCTGGGTGGAGCATTTGATGTATATAAGAAATATTATGAGGATTATAAGGCTAAGAATCCAACAACAAAGGACTTGGAAAAGACAGAGGTTATTAATCCTGAGATGTCATACTTTGATGGAAACGGAGCAGAGTTATTTGGATATACTATATTAGGAACTATAATCTGTGTAGTGACATGTGGTATAGCAGCACCATGGATTATATGTAAGATATATAGCTGGAAACTTAGTCATACAGTTATTAATGGCAGAAGATTAACCTTCGATGGAACTGGAGCTTCACTTCTTGGACATTGGATAGTGTGGGAGCTTTTGACATTAGTAACTTGTGGTATATATAGCTTCTTTATGTATGTAGCTCTTAGAAAGTGGGAGATGAAGCATACATATATTGATGGTGAGGCAGTAGTTCCTAATGAAAGCAGTTCATACTTTGATGGTAACAGTTTTGAGTATCTTGGTTATGCTGTTCTTGGAGGAATCCTTACATGTGTAACATGTGGCATAGCAACACCTTGGGCAGTATGTATGATACAGAGATGGGACGTTAAGCATCAGAATATTAATAACAGAAGACTTGTATTTAGTGGTACTGGATTAGGCTTTCTTGGAGAGTATATTATTATAGCACTTCTAAGCCTGATTACCTGTGGTATATATTCATCATGGGGACAGGTAAGACTTCTTAAATATATAACAAGACATACAGATTTTGTAGATTAATCTGCAACATATAAAAAAGTAATAAAAAGCAGCCGGCGCACTATGGGACTTTTATAAAATATTTTTAGTAAACTTATTGCAATATGGTTGACATTATGCCTCTAAAGAGTTAATATCTAATAACTGAATGTGTTGAAATAAGTACAATACAGATAAGAACGTGTGCACAGTTTTTATAAATAACCAGTTAACAGTTATAACTTTAAGATTAGTTTAATTAATTGAACTACAGGAGAAATATTATGAAAAAGAAGTCAATAGTAGCTGCAATAAGTGCGTTATCACTTATTGTTTCGATGAATACAGGCATTGGTTCTGTATTTGCGGGTGAGCAGAGTACAGTCCCAGGTACTGCTGAACAGCCATTTGTTGTTACAGATGGTTTATTTGACCAGACTAAGACAGAGTCAGATTTAGGACTTTCTAAGATTGAAGGAGCAGAAACTGTTACAGTATTTACAGCAACAGATGATACAGACCATTACTGCAATGGTGTTGTTATGACTGAATTCAAGGGAAAGCTGTATACACAGTGGCAGAGTTCAGCAAAGGATGAAGATGCAGAAGATACGTGGGTTGCATATAGCGTAAGTGATGATAATGGAGCTACATGGAGCGAACCTAAAGTGCTTGTTCCTACAATAGATAATGGATATTGTTCATCAGGTGGATGGTTTGTAAGTGGTGATACACTTGTATCATATATTAATGTATGGTATTCAGATACCACACCAAGAGGTGGTTTTGCATATTATGTAGAGTCAACAGATGGTGAACACTGGTCAGAGATGAAGCCGGTATTAATGAAAGATGGAACACCTATGGAAGGTATTATAGAACAGGACCCACATGTACTTGCAAGTGGAAGAATAGTTAATGCAGCTCATTTCCAGCCAGGACTTTTTGCATATCCAATATATACAGATGACCCATCAGGTACTAAAGGCTGGGTTAAGGCACAGTATACCTGCATGGAACAGGGCGAAGGTGCAACAACTTCAAGAGAGATGGAACCAAGCTTATTTGTCAATGAAGATGGAACTATTGTTATGACTTTCAGAGACCAGAAAAGCTCTTTTGTAAGACTTGCAGCAATAAGTACGGACCAGGGTGAAACATGGAGCGAAACAGTAAGTACTAATATGCCGGACTGCCGTGCAAAGCAGAGTGCAGGTAATCTTCCAGATGGAACAGCTTACCTTGTTGGATGTTCAGTTAATAATAAAGGCAGATGGCCTTTGACAATCACATTAAGCTCAGATGGCAAGACATTTGATACAGCATATGTACTCCGTACTCATGATGAGTTCCCAGAGTTAAAGTATACAGGTAAAGCCAAGAGATTAGGTTTCCATTACCCTAAGTCAGTTGTTATAGGCGATTATCTTTATATTTCATATGCAACAAGTAAGGAATATGTAGAATATACAAGAATTCCATTAGACGCTATTTCACTTAATTCAGACAAGGAAGCGCCAGTTATCAGTGGTATTGAAGATGGTGCTGAGTACACAGACTCAGTAACATTTACAGTTGAAGATGCTAATCTTAAGAGCGTAACTGTGAACGGAGAGGCATTAACAGCAGAAGATGGAAAGTATACTCTTACAGTAAGTGATGGACAGCAGGTTGTTGTTGCAGAGGATGAAGCAGGTAACAAGACAGTAGTTAAGGTTATGGTAAAGGCTTCAGCTAACAACAGCACTGAGGATACAACAACAGCAACAGATGCAGCAGAAAATACTAATACTAACAGCGATAGCAATAGTAATAGTAATGTAAGCACACCTCAGACAGGTGATACTATGATGCGAGTTGCAGCTATAATGGCAGGATTATTATTGGCCAGCGGATTAGTTATATTTGCAGCAGGAAAGAAGCGCAGAGCTTAGTTTGAAAATGTGAGTATATCAGAATAAAAAAAACGCCGCCTTAAACAGACTCTATATAATAAGTAGCATATGGTAGCAACATTTGACTACATATTATATAGACATTGTTTTGATATGTCCCCCTTTTACTGGACATCCAGTGAAAGGGGTATTTTTATGCGTTACAGTTACGAATTCAAACGAAAGGCAGTCGAACTATGAAGCTGCGCTACTCAAGGCGAAAAAGCAGCGCTTATCAAAGAACTCAGAGAAAAAGGATATCAACTAAAAGGTTTGATTTTCCATTCAGACCAAGGATGGCAATATCAACATGTTTATTTTCGAAAACGGCTACAGGAACATGGAATAATTCAATCTATGTCTAGAAAAGGGAATTGTTACGATAACTGCATCATGGAAACATTCTTTGGAAGAATAAAAACAGAAATGTATTATGGATTCGAAAAAGACTATGCATCCTTTGAAGAATTTGCAGTTGCTATAGATGAATATATTGATTATTATAATAACAAAAGGATTCAGGCAAAAACAAAATGGATGCTTCCAGTAAAATACAGAGAAGCATCCATGATGTCCGCCTAACTTATAAATATGTGTCCAGGATTTTGGGTACATATCACATTAGTTAAAAAGTGCTGGCTGCTTTTTAATTGCTATCTTATCAAATATGCGGTGTATTATGTTATTCTGTGGCTCGAATACAACAATACCATTGTGGCAGTTAAATAGTCTGTATATGTATACAATTATAAATGCGGCAAGAATGATTGCAAAAAGCGTATAATACAGTTTTTTGTTAAGCTTTTTTCTTAGCAGGAATATTATAAGTGCAACTGGTGGAAGGAAAAAAAGTGGATGGTACATAAATGCGGTATTAATATCAAAATGAAGTAAAGCAATCCATGCCCGTGTCATACCGCAGCCAGCACAGGATATGCCTGTTATATATTTTATAGGGCAGGTTATTCCCATATATTGCATAATTCCATATGCTATAATAACCATAATTATTGATATTATAACTGTTTTCACTTGTTTGATATTTTTCATAATTAAAGTCCCCCATCTGCCATATGTGGAAATCTGCTGCCATTGGCCTGACTGGCAGCATACAGGCATCAAATCCCTAGATGAATAGAAATATATGTCTTGGTCAAAAAAACACGATTTTGATAAAAGCATACCACAATATACAGCTGATGTGAACTGCCGTATATAAATCAGCATATACAAAGTGCTGTATATAAATTAACATATACAAAGCTGCTTGTATAAACATGTACTACTGGTACACATCCCCCTAGCCACTATTCGCATATCGTCAGATTATCATCCCGCTTTTATACTAATATTTTGACCCTGTCAATTTAATTATTAACAAATTATAAACTTTAGCACTCACCTCTTTACATTGCTAACAATAAAGACTATAACATAGTCAGAACAAAGGAAGAGGAGTTAAAGAATTAAGAGATTGAATAGTTAATATCCTTTACCTGATGTTCCAAAAAACAAGGTAATAGTTCAGATGAATATGTAATCCTTTGGATTTGATGCAGAGTTTTTATATCAGGTCCGAATGAACGAAAGGTTCAGCCGAACAGATAGTTTATTAAAAAGGAGAGATGACTTATGTTAATGCCTAGTATTTTTGGAGAAAACTTATTTAACGATGATTGGATGGACTTTGGATTTCCAGAGGTTGACAAAGCTTTATATGGTAAGCATGCGAGCCATGAGATGAAGACAGATGTTAAGGAAACTGATTCAGGTTATGAAGTAGATATTGATTTACCTGGATTTAAGAAGGATGAAATAAATGTACAGCTTGATAACGGATATCTTTCAATAAGTGCTGCTAAGGGACTTGATAAGGAAGAGAAGAATAAAGAAGGTAAGTACATCAGAAAAGAGCGTTATGCAGGTGCTATGAGCAGAAGCTTCTATGTTGGTGATGCTCTTACACAGGAAGATATAAAGGCTAAGTATGAAAGTGGTATACTAAGACTTTCTATTCCTAAGAAAGAAGCTAAGCAGGTTGAAGCTACAAAAAGAATTGCTATTGAGGGATAATGAAAGCATTAATTATGAGAATAATTAAAGCAGCTTTGATTAAAAATATTTAAACTTTAAGTTTATGTGCCAGAGATTAGATTATATATTTAATCTCTGGCACATTTTATATACAATCTAAAAAATAATTGTTAAAATGTATTTGACATATTTTTGGAATAGTCATAATATAAAATTATCCATTATAATCGTGAAATTTAAAATAGTGAATATGTTCATTGGGAGGTGTGTATGGAGAGAAATATATTTAAAGATTATGCATCCAACGAAAACAATGCAGACTGGGAAAGACACATAGAAAGGCAGGCACCATTATATAAGCGCAAGGATGATATACGTTCTGAATATGAGCGTGATTACACACGTATACTTCATTCACTTGCATATCGTAGATTGAAGCATAAAACACAGGTATTTTTTAATATAGATAATGATCATATATGTACACGTATGGAGCATGTACAACATGTTGAATCGGTAAGCTGTACAATCTCAAAATTTCTTGGCTTAAACACTGATCTTACAAGAGCTATTGCTATGGGACATGATCTTGGACACGCTCCATTCGGACACGAGGGAGAAGTTGAACTTACAAATATCCGTAATGAGCTTGGACTAGATGCCTTCTGGCACGAGAGAAACAGTTTAAGAATGATAGATAAGATAGAACTGCTTCAGGATAATAATAAAAATTACCAGAATCTTAATCTCACATATGCGGTAAGGGATGGAATAATCTCACACTGTGGTGAAGTTGATGAAAACGGAATCAGGCCAAGAAAAGAGAAAATAGCTCTTGATACATTTAAAATATCAGGACAATATCAGGCTTATACATGGGAAGGATGTGTAGTAAAAATAGCAGATAAGATAGCTTATCTGGGAAGGGATATAGAAGATGCCATCCGTATGGAGTTCATAGAGGATTCAGATATAAAAAAACTTATGGAAATATCCAGAACATATGGGGTGAAAACAATAAATACAACAGTTATAATACATAATTTTATAACAAGCATATGTGCTAACAGTACACCGGAATCAGGAATAAGACTTAGTGATGAACACAACGAAATGCTCAATTCTATTAAGAAGTTTAACTATGAAACTATATATATGAATCCAAAGTTTAATGTATATCGTAACTATGCAGCATTAATCATAAGAAGCATATATGATACACTTATGGAATCTTATGATTCAACAGACGGAGTAAACACAATATACAGGCTTTTAAAAAGAAAAAAATCATATCCACAGCTTATTAAAAATTTTGTGAAACATCTTCTTATATATTCTGATACTCCATCAGAGATATATAATGATGTATATTCAAGGCTATATCCGGATACCTGTCAGGATGAAGCTTTGGAAGGAAGGCTAAAAGAGGAATATAAGAACCGCAGAATATATGGATTGTTTGAAACAGAACTTATATATGCCCAGGCAATTATAGATTATATATCTGGTATGACGGACAGATATGCAATAGAGATATTTAATGAATTGATACGTTATTAAATTTAAAGTGAATAAAAATTGCAAAAATTTCCATATATATGTATAATAATTATTATAAAAAACGTGTTTAATTTTTTACAAATGGGAGAAGAACATTATGAAATTTATGTATAGTCTTCTGATTATAATAGAGATTGTTCTTATGGGAATATGTGCGGTTAAGTCATTTGGTAAGAAAGGAAAGCTTGCAGAAATTGTTCTGTATTATGAGACAGTTGCTTTTGTATGCGGAATATTTTTCTGGTTATATGCTTTTTATCCGGATATTAAGGTGACAACACTCTGCAAAGGAGCAGAGCTTGCATGTTATGACTGGCTTGTGATTTTGCTTATGTATTATACGCAGTATTATACAGGATTGTTTAAAGAAATCCGTGCAGTAAAGATAGTAATGATATTATTTTCAGCAGTAGATTCTTTTGTTATGATTGCTAACGTATGGACACACAAGGTATTTACGATATCAGAAATAACTAACAGTGATATAATAATAGAATATGTCAAAGATGGATTTTTCTATCGTGCGCATTTTTTGTATAATTATATTGTTATAGTAGTTATCCTTATATCATTTATATTTATGATAGCAAAGGCATCAAAGTTTTACAGCTTCAGATATGAGGTTATATTTATAACATTATTTGTCGGTTTTATTCTTGATCTTGCAACGGTAAGGTCACAGTCAATATATGATATATCGACTCTGATATATGGCTTCATGTCTATGATCATATATTATCTTACATTAAGCTATATACCTAATGAACTTATAGAGAATACATTATCGCTTATTATTAAAGATATGAATAGTGGTATTGTATGCTTTGATATTCATGGCAAATGTATCTATTGTAATGATATTTTAAGAGAGCAGTATAATATAGGCTATGACTATGAACACATGGAGCATAAATACATGGCATGGCTTGAGAAAATAGGTGACAATAGAAAAGACAGTATGAAGTTTGAGACTTCTATTAACAGCGATAGTGGTAAGCGGTATTATGAGATAGCCTATAAAAGAACGTACGATGATAAAAAAAGCCAGGTATGTGATTATTTTCTTTTTAATGACAGGACTGAAGAGGTTGAACTGCTTAAGTATGAAAAGTACAGGGCAACACATGATATGCTGACAGGTCTTTTAAACAAAGAACAGTTTTATATAGAAACTGCTAAGATGATAAAGGAACACATAGATACAAAGTATTGTATCATATGCAGTAACATAAAAGATTTTAAGTTTGTCAATGAATTGTTTGGTGTGGAAAAAGGAAATGAAATACTAAGAAAACAAGCGGAGTACATTAAAGACTTTGTAGATGAAGAAGTTGTTGCGGCAAGACTCCGTGGAGACCGTTTTGCCATGTGTATGCCAAAGGTCAGATTTGATGAGAAACTTATTGATAAGGCTATAAGTGGAATACAGGATGCTTTTAAAAATAGTTTGTTTCATATGCATATATTTTCGGGAGTGTATGATATAGAGGATGTTAATGAACGTGTGAGTATTATGTGCGATAAAGCAAACCTTGCTGGTGAAACTATAAGAAATGAATATAAGATTAATGTTGCATACTACACAGAACATCTTATGTTAAAGTCATTAGAGGAAAGAAAAATCATAGGAGAGTTTGACAGGGCACTTGATAATGAAGAGTTTGTTATGTTTTTGCAGCCACAGGTTGACTATGAGGGATATCCATATGGAGCAGAGGCACTTGTAAGATGGCAGCATCCTAAGAGAGGGTTACTTTCGCCAGGTATATTTATAGATGCATTAGAGAAAAACGGCTTTGTGTACAGACTCGACATATATATGTGGAATAAGGCAGCTAAACAGCTTAGTGAATGGAAGAAGCGTGGTATTGAAAAGTATCATATTTCAGTTAATATATCTACAAAAGATTTTTATCTTATAGATGTTTATGAAACATTTACAAGCCTTGTAGAAAAATATGATATAAGTCCGAAACTTCTTAAGCTTGAGATTACAGAAACAGCACTTATGTCAGATCTTGATAAGAATATACTTATTATTAAGAAGCTTCAGGATTATGGATTTGATATAGAGATTGATGATTTTGGAAGTGGTTATTCTTCGCTTAATATGTTGAAGGATATAAGTGCAGATGTACTTAAGATTGATATGGGCTTTTTACGTGCCTCAGAGAATGAAGTCAAGGGCCAGGATATACTTGAAAGTATAATAGAACTGGCTAATAAGCTTGGAATGAAGGTAATAACAGAAGGTGTGGAAAAGAAAAGCCAGCTAGATATGCTTAGCATGATGGGATGTAAGATGTTTCAGGGATATTATTTCTCAAAACCTATACCAGTAGATGAGTTTGAAGAAAAATATAAGCTTGGACAGGAATAATAAATAGTACGAAGGAGTGTTTGGTTTATACAAAGCATTTCTTCGTATTATTTTTTATGATGACAGAGTTAAAAGAGACAGAGTTAAAAATGATAGTGCTAAAAGTGACAAAGCTAAAAGAATAAAAAGTAGTGACAGAATTGTGAAAAGTAGTACAATTATAAAGTGAAAAGCAAAAGTGAATAATGGGAGGATATTAAAGAAAGATGAAGAACAAGGCAGACAGTCTTATAAAGAAAACAATAGTATGTGTGGCCGCTGCTATATTTGTATTATGCAATGCTGGAATATCAGGGAAAATACCGGGTGTATCAGTATCTATGGTGAATAAGGCATATGCAGCACAGGAAAATGTTACAGACAAAAGCAGTGAGGCATTACAGATAAAGACATATAACGATCTTTTAGAAGCATCTACGCACACAGATGGAAGTTATATTCTTATGTCTGACATAGATATGTCAATGGCAGGAGCAGATGGCTGGAAACCATGGAATTTTAATGGTACATTTGATGGTAATGGACATACTTTATACAATATGGACATACATACTGTTACAGATATTACAGCTAAGACATATGATGGCAATCTTAAGGAATATGATACATATTTTGCAGGTTTTTTTGGAATAACAGATGGAGCGGTTATAAGTAACCTTAATATAACAGGAGCATATATAGAGCTTGGAGGGCAGCAGGAACAGACACAAAAAAGTATATTTGCAGCTGTACTTGCAGGATACATGAACAATACAACTATAAGTAACTGTAAGGTGGAAGCTTCGTATGCAGCTCTTACCTCAGCTTCTAAAATGTGGGGAACAGCAGGCATAGCCGGCTTTGGAAATGGACTTATAGAAAATACGACATCAGATGTAACGCTTGTATGTACAGATGCAGACCCGGATGTTACAGACAGAGACGAACAGTTTATGGGTGGCATATATGCAGACGGTTATATAGATGTTAAGGACTGTACAGTAAACATAGATGGTTATATATCAGAAAGAGGCTATGTACACTCTGGCGGAATTGCAGGACTTTATATATTATATCCTGTATCAGGAAGCTATGTTGCCGATATAGCAGGCAATACAATTAATGGCATGATAACATTCTTTGAAGATAATGCAGACAGAAGGGCATATTGCAGGGCATTAGCAGGAGAAAGAATGAATGTGTATACAACATCAAGGGATAACACAGATAATTTTACAAGAAATGAGATATATGATTATACACAGGTGCTTAAGCCTGAAAACTATGAAAGAAAGCTATATACAGTAGATAATCCATATGAGAGCAGTGAAGCCTCTGCTATATCAGAAACAAAGGAAAATAATCCAGTCAGTGTATCGTCTGGGGAACTCATTGAAGGAGTTAATGATAATGCCAGACAGGAAGAAAAGCCTGGTTTTAAGTTTGGAAGAAGAGTGCTTTTTAGTGGAATCAGTGAGGCAGCAAGGGCAGCTATCATAATAGTGATTGCAATAGCTGCCATTAGTGCATATTATTTTATAACACGATATATAAGACGAAAAAAATAATTTTAAAAGAGGAAGAATGGAGATTATTATGATGAATGGGCATGAAGGCAGCAGTATAGCAGCTGATAAATATAAGAGGGATTATTATAAGGATTCATATGAACTTATTGAATTCATAGAGAAGAGTCCAAGTCCATATCATGTTATTGACAACATAAGAAGTATGCTGTCTGATATTGGCATGCATGAGTTAAGTGAAAAGGATAAATGGAAGCTTAAAGCAGGACAGGGTTATTATGTTTTAAGAGGAGCCTCATCAATAATTGCTTTTACTATGCCGGAATATAAATATAAGGCATATAATATTGTGGCAAGTCATAGTGATTCACCATCCTTTAAGATAAAAGAAAAACCACAGATGCCAGGAGATAATCATTATATAAGTCTTAATGTGGAAAAATATGGAGGAATGATTATGTCGACATGGCTTGACCGTCCTCTTTCAATAGCTGGCCGTGCTATAGCAGCAGATGGAAGAAATATAATGGAATATCTTGTAAATGCAGACAAGGATCTTGTCGTTATTCCGAATCTTGCTATTCATATGGACAGAAAGATTAATGATGGATACAGCTTTAATGCACAGAAGGATATGCTTCCTTTGTTTGGTGATGAAGCTGCCAGTGGGAAGTTTGATGAATACATTAAGAAGCTTATAGGTATTAAAGAACTTGAGTCATATGATATATCAACAGATCTTTTTCTTTATAACAGGGAAAAGGGTACTATATGGGGGTATAACGATGAGTTTATTTCAGCTCCAAGACTTGATGATATACAGTGTGCATACTCATCAGTAAAGGCATTTACAGAAGCCTATATTAACAGAAAAGAGAAAAAGGGAAAAAATGATTCCTGCGTTAATGTCTGCTGCATATTTAACAACGAGGAGGTTGGAAGCACAACACAACAGGGTGCAGATTCCACTTTTTTATCAGATGTACTTGAACGTATAAGCATAGCATCAGATATGGACAGGGAAGAATATATGATGGCACTTGCATCATCTTTTATGATATCTGCAGATAATGCACATGCAGTACATCCTAATCATCAGGAAAAGGCAGATCCAACAAACAGACCATATATGAATGGTGGAATTGTTATTAAGTATAACGGGAACCAGAAGTACGCAACAGATGCTGTTTCAGCTGCAGTGTTTAAGAGCATCTGCAAAAAGGCTGCTGTCCCATATCAGACATATGCAAACAGGTCAGATATAGCAGGTGGTTCAACACTTGGTAACATATCTGACTCACATGTATCTATCAATACAATAGATATAGGGCTTGCACAGCTTGCCATGCATTCGGCATATGAAACAGCAGGAGTTAAAGATACTACATATATGATAGAGGCATTGATGGAATTTTTTAATATGGGCATTTAAAGCTGCTGCTACAGCAGCAATGCGTATTGCTATCAGAATTTCTTTGAAAATGATATGTATGGCTTCTCTTCAAGCCGGCAGTTGGTAAAGAATACATTAACAGCATCTTTATATGCACTCATATTCTGGGATTTTTTAATAGCTTTGGCTTCTTTCTTACAGTCAGCGAATGAATATTCCATATAACACCACATTTCTTTCATGCGGTGTATGGCATGTTTATCACCAGACATGATTTTAAGACGTTCTTCATATACCATATCATGCAGATGCTTCATATTAAGCCTGTCATCCTCAAGATTTCTTACATATGTTTCGGGGTTGTCACTTAAAAGGACATTGATAAGTCCAGGGTCAGCAACAAGACCTCTTCCTGCCATTATACAGTCTGGATTATAGTCATGTATGATATTAATAAAGTCACGCCTTGTAAAAATATCGCCATTATAGCATACAGGATTACGGCTTTCCTTCATAGCATACAGGAAAGCCTCTTTGTTTATATCACCTCTGTAATAGTCAGTACGTATTCTTGGGTGTATGATAAGTTCCTCAAGCTGGAACTTATTATAAATATCAAGTATATTATGCCATGTATCAGGTGTTTCGACACCAATACGGGTTTTTACAGATACCTTTATATGATTGTCACATATATATCTGTCAGACAGTATTTCATATAATATGCGTTCAAGAGAATCCAGGCAGATAAGCATGCCAGCTCCCTTGTTTTTTGAAACAACAGTTCCAGATGGGCATCCTGCATTGAGATTGATCTCATCATATCCGAATTCATCATAAAGCATGTGGGCAGTCCATATAAAATCTGAGGAATTGTTAGTCATAACCTGAGGAATAGAGTTAATATGATTATTATCTCTTGATATGTCCCTCATTTCCTTTGCAAGAAATTTTTCACTTTTATTAGGAGATATGAAGGGCATAAAATATTTATCAATCTTATTATGACCAAAGAACTTATCATATGCATTTCTGAACATATAATCAGTTAATCCTTCCATGGGAGCCATATATACTTTCATCGGTTATGTGTATCCTTTCTTTTTTTCATCTGCTGTTTTGCAGCAATGGCAGCCGCAAACTCGCGTGGTGCCAGCTTTGAGGCTATTACAGCAGCTTTCATTGTAAATGTAGGTACTATAGTAACCCTGCCTTTAAACATCTGTAAAAGCGCATAGGATGCACAATACTCAGCAGATATTCCTGGCAGTGCAAATTCCACACCTGCTGTGTTGTTAAAGTTGGTATCAACAGGTCCTGGGCAGAGCATACATATATGAACATTGCTATGTGCAGCCTTAAGCTCTCCATTTAATGAGGTTGTAAGACTTGTAACATAGCTTTTTGTAGCATAATAGGTTGCCATATATGGTCCACCAGGAAGAAGTCCGGCACTTGATGCGACATTCATGATGTAACCACGGTTCATCGTCTTAAATGAACGGAGCATATATTTAGTAAGAATATGCATAGCCCGTATATTAACATTTATCATTGAAATATCTTTTGCCATACTTGTTTTTTCAAAATCACCAATATCACCAAATCCGGCATTGTTTATAAATATGTGTATGTCACTTCGTTTTGACAGTTTTCTTCCAAGCTTTATGCAGCTTTTTCCATCTGATAAGTCACATGTGTATATTTCACAATCAGTGTCAAGAGATGCAGCAAGCTTTTTTAAAGCCTTTGTATTGCGGGCTACAAGGATAAGATCATATCCAAGAGCACTGAGTTTTTTAGCCATCTCATATCCGATGCCAGAACTGGCACCAGTTATACATGCAGTACGTTTTTTCATATTAATCCTCGTTTCTGCGCACATTTTTATAATAAGCCGTGTCTGATGCGCGTGGACACAGACTAAAAATATTATTTTGTGCATTACAATGCTTTAAATTTATAGTATAATAATAAAATATCAGGGTCAAAATGTCTAAACCCACGATATCATATTATCATATATGAAGCTGGTGGTCAAAGCAGGATAGCTGTAAGTGTAACAGTTAATATGGTTATAAAGTGTAACAGGAATGGAGATAGTCATGGTGATAAAAAATAAAACATTATTCCAGAAGGAATATGTTGAGGCGGCTATGCATGCTGCTAATTTTGATGATAGCAAATACAAGTTTTTTAAGATAGTTTATAACATGTTTGGATTGCTGTTTGGTATGGGATGTGTAAGATATCTTGTATTTCAGGCATTGGGAAGAGAAGAGGCTGACTGGTTCATGGTTGTGTTCTATGGATTGGCAGCAGCCATATTCCTGTATATAGGTATGGTTGGAATGGATAAAAGTAACAAAAGAAGATATCACAATACATATTCTAAAATGATAGGAATAACATTCACATATGAGATAGATTCAGAGGATATTATTGTTACAGATGAAGAGAATGACAGTGATACCTTCAAGTGGGATGAGGTTATAAAGTGGGCAGAGGACAAAGATAATATATATCTTTTTGTTTCAGCACATAATTGTCTTGTTATAAATAAGGATGGTTTTACCGAAGGAACTGCGAAAGACCTGAAAGAGCTTGCAGCTGCGGTTTTTGCCGTAAGAGGCGAAGATGATGAACAATAAGCAGTTTAGCGGATGATTAATTACGAAAGGGCAGGATAATATGAACTATAATAATATAAATAACATAAAAAACAATACTTTGGATAACGATATATATAATAATCAAAAATATAATATAAGATTGTTAGATATTGAAGAGATTAAAAAAATATACAATGAGCATATAGTGACTGATTTTCCAGCATCAGAAGTTAAGCCACTAAAACAGATGCTTGAAAAAAGAGAGAATGACCAGTATTTTGTTTATGGCATGTATGAAAACAGAGAAGATTCCTGTGGAAGAAAATATGATGAGCTTGCAGGATATGCATACTTTATAAAATGCAGAAATCAGGATGTATATCTTCTTGACTATCTTGCAATCGTAAAAGATAAGCGTTCAAAGCACCTTGGTTCAGGATTTTTACAGCAGCTAAAGAAGCTTGCTAAAGATGATGGAAAGTTACTTGTACTTGAAGTTGAGAATCCGGATTATGCTGATGAGGGACCGGCAAGGGACTATATGTTAAAAAGAATAGGTTTTTATAGAAAGAATGGAATGAACCTTAGTGATACAAGCTGTTATTTCCTTGAAAATGAATACAGGATATTTTATGCAGGCGATGAGATTGAGGATAAATCACAGCTTGATAAGATAATGGATATTGTATACAGAGATTTTTTTGGAGATGCTTTTGTAGATGCGAATGTAGTGTTTCACTGATATGTTTTTATACAGGGTAATACAGTGTTTTACGGACAAATAAGTATTAATTGACAAGAGATATAATTAAAGTGCATAATAATCAATATGCGCTATGCATAAATATGCAGTATGTGATTATTGTATATGAATATAAATACTATGTGTACATGTATATACTTAAGAATAATGTTAAGGTATGACTATCAACAGGCATATTAATACATCATGGCATACATATATGTGCAGAAACGGAGGATTACAATGAATAATCAGGAAATGATGGAACTGACAACGGTTGATAAGAGCGAGTTTGAAGAGCTTGTTAAGGAGTGTAAAAGATCTGGCTCTATTGATCAGAATTTATATATAGAATACGATGTTAAAAGAGGCCTTAGAGATAGTAATGGTAATGGTGTCCTTACAGGTCTTACAGAGATATCAGATGTCTGTGGTAACGAGAATGTCAATGGTAGAAAGATTCCTGTAGATGGACGTTTATATTTTCAGGGCTACAATGTTGAGGATATAATAAAAGGCTGTACAACGGACAGATTCCGTTTTGAGGAAACTACATACCTGCTTTTATTTGGTAATCTTCCTACAGAAAAGCAGTTAGGAAGCTTTTTAAGAATACTTGCAGATCTTCAGGAACTTTCAGGGGCATTTATCCGTGATGTCATCATGAAGGCAACAAGTACTAACCTTATGAACTCCCTTATGAAGAGTATATTAAGTCTTTATTCATATGATGAGAATCCAGATGATATATCTATTCCTAATGTACTTAGGCAGTCACTTCAGCTTATAGCCAAGATGCCGCTTCTTACGGTATATGCTTATCAGTCTTACAGACATTTTAAGCTGGATGGAACTCTTATGATAAAGAATCCTAAGAAAGGTTATTCAACAGCTGAGAATATTCTTTATATGTTAAGAGATGATGGACAGTTCACAGAACTTGAAGCAGAGGTTCTTGATATATGTCTTGTGCTTCATGCTGAGCATGGTGGTGGTAACAACTCAACATTTACTAACCATGTTGTAACATCCTCTGGTACAGATACATATTCAGCTATGGCAGCTTCTATTGCATCTCTTAAGGGTCCTAAGCATGGTGGTGCTAACTTAAAGGTTCAGGAAATGTTTGCTGATATTAAGGAACATTGCAGTGACTGGAATAACAAAGAAGAGATATGCAGCTATCTTAACAAGATTCTTGATAAGGAAGCATTTGACCATGCTGGACTTATATATGGAATGGGACATGCTGTATACACAAACTCAGATCCAAGAGAGGTTATTCTTAAGAATTTCGCAAAGAAGCTTTCAGATGAGAAGGGCATGCAGAAGGAATATGCACTTTATGAGACAGTAGAAAAAGAGGCTGGACAGCTTATTATGGAGAAAAGAAAGATGTTCAAGCCAGTATGTGCCAATGTGGATTTCTATAGTGGTTTCGTATATTCTATGCTTGGAATACCAGAAGAAATGTTCACACCTATGTTTGCAACTTCACGTATATCAGGCTGGTGTGCACATCGTCTTGAAGAGCTTGTTAATGCTGGTAAGATTATACGTCCAGCTTACAAATATGTTGGATGGCACAGAGACTATCCTAAGATGGAAGATAGATAGTAAAAACAGGGATGTATCAGGGAAATATTCAGTGTGGTACAACTTTTGTTACATTAATAATAATAAGCGAATGTTCAATTACACTTAAAAATATTAAGTATAATTGAACCGATATTTACAACATAAGAAAATTATATGACAGCAATATTTATTGTTAAGCTGTACAGTAGTGGTGTTATACTATAGCAGAAAGAAGCAGCAGCCAGTATAAGTGTTGCCTTGTACAATACTTGTAGGTATGAATCATTACATATATTGCAACATTTATAAAGCTGCTAATAAGATAATAACAGAGGTAATAATCAAGATGTCACAGTATAAGGTAAGGAAGTTAAATAAGCCAATTAACTGCGTTGTAGAGGTGCCAGGATCTAAAAGTATCACTAACAGAGCGCTTCTTATGGCAGCATTATCTAACGGAGAGTGCAGGCTTAACGGAGTGTTGTTTAGTGATGATTCAAGATATTTTCTTACGAGTCTTATATCGCTTGGATATATAATCCAGGTGAACGAAGTTGAAAAATATGTGATCATAGAAGGTCATGGTGGAGATCTTCCAAGGAAGGAAGGCACTATTAATGTAGGAAGTGCTGGAACAGCAGCAAGATTTCTTACAGCTATGCTAGGACTATCAGATGGAAAATATACAATAGAAGCATCTGAACAGATGAAAAAAAGACCTATGCTTCCGTTGTTTGAAGCACTTACAGATATGGGTGCTGATTTTAAGTTCCTTGAAAAAAAGGGACATCTTCCAGTAGAAGTAACAGGAGCAGCTTTTGGTGGTAAAAAGCCAAAGGCGGAGGTATCTATAGATATAAGTGAAAGCACACAGTTCTTAAGTGCACTTATGATGACAGCGCCTATGCTTGAAAGTGGTTTGAAGATTAATATAACAAGTAAAAAGACAGATGGCTCATATATAAGAATAACATCCAATATGATGAGACAGTTTGGCTGTGAAGTAGACCATGAGGGCGCTGAATATGTGATACCTGCAGATGACAGTTATGTTGCAGGATCATACCAGATAGAACCGGATGTATCAGCAGCATGTTATTTTTATGCAGCAGCGGCTCTTACAGGTGGATATTGCCTTGTAAAGAATGTAAGAAGAACATCTATGCAGGGAGATATGAAGTTTCTTGATGTATTAAAGCAGCTTGGCTGTACAGTTACAGAGGAGCGGGAAGGTATAAGTGTTACGGGACCTGCAGAAGGTGAATATGATGGCGTGGATGTTGATATGAATGATTTTTCTGATCAGACCATGACGCTGGCAGCTATTGCACCATTTGCTAAGACTCCGACTATCATAAGAAATATCGAACATATCAGATTTCAGGAATCTGACAGAATCGAGGCTGTTGCTAATGAGCTTAACAGTCTTTGCATAGATATCAAAAAGGGCAGGGACAGAATCGAGATTTTACCAGGAAAGGTAAAGCCTGGTGTAGTTAAGACATATTCAGATCATAGAATGGCTATGGCATTTGCACTTATTGGACTTAAGGTGGATGGTATCATAATAGATGATTACGAGTGTTGTGCAAAAACATTTGAGAATTATTTCGAGGTACTTGAAGCTGCAACAAGAGAGTAGGGAAAGTTGTTTGATTAAATTCAAATTCATCTTTGACTTCATATTATTTATTGGTTAAGGAACTGGGGATTATTATGAATATTCTTATATACAAGTGGAAGGTGTTTAATCAGGCAGATGTTAAGTCGGCTTTTGAATATTTCGGACATTCAGTAGATATGTATGAAGAAAAGCCGCTGTCAAGTGACAGCATAACTGGCATAAAAGAACATGATTATGTAATGCTTGCTGATGTATTCAGGGAATATGATGTGATATTTTCACTTAATTATTTTCCTCACGTTTCTGATATATGTGAACAGACAGGAAGAAAATATGTGGCATGGACAGTGGATAGTCCGCTTATATCGCTTTATCATCAGTCTGTATTTAACAGCTGCAACAATATATTTATATTTGATAAGTTTTTTTATTATGAATTAAAGCAGCTGGGAGTTAAGAATATATACTATCTTCCGCTGGCTGTGAATACAGACAGGCTAAACAGCCAGCTTAACAGCCAGACCAGGGAAGAAAAAGACCGATTCAGTGCTGATATATCATTTGTAGGGAGTATGTATCATAAGAATTCATATGATGATATAAAAGATAAGCTTCCTCCATATTTAAGGGGTTATTTTGATGCAGCTATGCTTGCACAGCTTAATATATACGGAGATAATATAATTGATGAGCTGTTGACAGTGGATATATTAAAGCAGTTATCAGAGTTTGTGGATTTCAGGCAGGATAAGAGGGCGTTTTCTGATATAAGGCTGGTTTTTGAGTCTACATTTCTTGGCTTTAAGCTTGCCAATATAGAACGTGTAAAAACGCTTAACCTTCTGGCAAAGAAAAACAAAGTTGCTTTATATACGGATGAGCAGGATACTTCACTTATAAACGTGGATTTTAAAGGGACGGTTGACTACATGAATGATATGCCAAAGGTGTTTAATAATTCATCCATTAACCTTAATATGACGATAAGAAATATCCGTACGGGCATACCACTGCGTGTATGGGATATACTTGGTGCAGGAGGTTTTCTTCTTACTAATTATCAGATAGAACTTACAGATTATTTTAAAAATGAAGAAAGTATTGTGTATTATGAGGATATGTATGACTGCTGTAAAAAAGCCGAGTATTATCTTTTACACGAAGATAAACGAAGGCAGATTGCTGCTAAAGGACATGAACTTGTAAGTAAGAAGCACAGCTACATAAACAGGGTAAAATATATATTAGATGTAATTGGTAAAATATCGTAACCACAGAAAAATAGTGTGAAAAATATGTAATAAGATTATTATTGAATATAATTTTAAGTAGATACTTTCGTATTGAAGCTGTAGTATAAAGGATATAGTAAATATTATATTATGATAGGATAGGAGAGTAATTATGAGTGATTTATTTAAGCACGTGGCACCATCGGAATGTAACATAGACTATCACAATCTTATGAACTTTGCAAAACGTCTGGAAAATCAGGATATACCTATGCATAGTCTTACAATCATGAGAGGTGACAAGATATGTATGGAAACTTATTATGCACCATATGAAAAAGATACTTTGCATCGTATGTTCTCTATGACAAAGACACTTGTATCACTTGGCATAGGAAAGCTGTATGGAGAGGGAAAATTATCCTTAGATGACCATATAGTTGATTACTTTAAGGACAAGCTTCCAAAAGAAGGGGCATATGAATATACAAGTATGCTTACCATAAGAGATATGCTTACTATGCGCACGTGTCATGACAAGACAACATATAAAGGTGAGGGAGTGACTGACTGGGTTGGTTCATTTTTTACAACAAAACCAGTTCATGCACCAGGTACACAGTTTTCATATGATACATCATCTACACATGTTCTTGGAGCGCTTATAGAAAGGCTTTCAGGAATGAATCTGTTAGAGTATCTAAGAAAAAGCTTCCTTGATGAGATTGGATTTTCAAAGGAGGCATTTATAATAGATGACCCATATGGAGTACCTATGGGGGGTTCTGGTTTATGTGCACGTCCATCAGATATGCTTAAAGTAATATATCTTATATCAAAGGATGGTGCATGGAACGGAAAGCAGCTTATACCAGCAGATTATATCAGAAAAGCACATACAAAGCAGAGTGATCCATATGGCAAGAGTGGCACTATTGAGGAAATGCAGGGATATGGATATAAGATATGGATGACAAGAAATGGTGGTTATGCCCTTTACGGAATGGCAGGCCAGCTTGCGTTATATGTGCCGGATAAAGATATATATATGGTGACAACAGCAGATACACAGGGACGCCAGGGTGGTGTACAGTGTATATATGATGCATTCTGGGAAGAAATATATAACAAGCTTGACGATAGCACAACAGTCCAGCCTGAAACACAGGAGGATAAGAAACAGTACGTGGAATATCTTGAAAGCAGGAAGATTTTTGCGCTTTCTACAGACATTACATCATCATATGAGAATATAATAAATGGTATTACATATAGATGCGATGATAACGAATGTAATATGAAGGATATATGCGTTGAGATTGTTGATGAAGATAGCAGATATGGCATACTCACATATACTAACAATACAGGAAAGCACAGCATAAAATTCGGCTTTGGATACAATATAGAATCAGTATTTCCTGTATACAATTTCAGATGCGTTGCTTCAGGAGCCTGGAAGGCGGATAACAATCTGCTTATAAAGATACAGATAATTGATTCGGCAGTCGGTAATATTTATGTATCACTTTCATATCGTGATAAATACGCATCAGTATTTTTAAAGAAGCTGGAAGAAACTTATTTCAACGAGTTTGATGGCGTGTTTGGAGCATGCCGCATATAAAAATAAAGCTATAATAAAACTAAGGTATGTATAAAACAAAGTTATATTGTTTTATACATACCTTTATTTTATATCCATCCACCATCATATTGTATAACTTGTCCTGTGAGGTAGTCATCAGACTCAAGCATCAGTTTGACAAGTCTTGCAACCCCTTCTGGTTTTCCAAGTGTCCCGGCAGGAATTTCACAGGCAAGTTCATCTAGTTCTTCTTTACTTAAGTGTCCGTTCATAGACGTGTCAATGGCACCACAGGCTATGGCATTTACCTGTATATGGCTTGGTGCCAGTTCTTTGGCAAGAGCCTTTGTAAATGAATTGACAGCTCCCTTGGAAGCAGAGTATGCAACCTCACAGCTTGCACCATACAGTCCCCAGACAGATGATATGTTGATGATTCTGCCACAGTGACGGCGAAGCATATCATTAACTGCAAAGTGGCAGCAGTTATATACCGAATTGAGGTTTACGGATATGATCTTATTCCACATATCTGGTGTCGTATCCTGAAAAAGGCCTATAGATGCAATTCCAGCATTGTTAATAAGTACATCAGTTTTTCCATAAAGGCTGAGAGTTAAGTCAAACATTTCCTGGACATCTGAAAAGCTTCCCATATCGCCGACATAGGCTGTACATAAAGCTCCCCGGGCAGTTACGGCATCATATGTTTCTTTTAACTCATCTGAGCTTTTAGAACAGCTTATGACTATATTAGCAGCAGGTGAAGCAAGAGCTGTAGCTATAGCCTTTCCTATTCCGCGGGATGCGCCTGTAACGATTATGGTTGTACGTTCAGAATTGGGATTGTCAGAATTAAAATTGTCAGAATTAATCAGGTTTAATCTGTTAATAGTATTATTGTTGTTATAAAAGCTTGAATTCATGCTGCCTCCGTGTCTTTTTAATATATAAAATATGGATTGCAGGAGAAAATAATATACATAAAATATATCATCAGCAAACCATATTTTGTTAAAGTATTGATTATGAGATGTTTAAAACAAAAAAGCATATAGTTAACACCTGCCTAGATTCTATATCAAAAAAATATATAAAACAACCTTGACTTTTTAAATGTTGTGCATCATTTACAAATGAAAACATAAAAGAAACAATCTTAAAAAGTTATTCGACACAAATTGACAAGAAATCAAGAAGTTATCCACATCAAAATACCTTGATTTTAACCACATTTTGACTTATACACTAAGTTATCCACAATATCCACAAAAAAGTGTATAAAACAGTCTGTGGATTTACAGGCTTAAACAGAATACATGTTTTGTTAAAAGCACTGAAAATAAAAGGAATATTAAAAAAATGTATAATCTTACTTGACAAAATTAAATCACTGTGAAGTGTAAAATAACTTTATAAAATTAGAGTAAATTGTGTGAACATACTTGTCTAAATGTAAAATTGTGTTATAATAACAGTATCAAAAATCGTGAGGCACATTTAGTTGGCTATATTCCTTATATAATCCTTAAAGGTTAGCAACACGATAATAAAGTGATAGAAGGAGTTGGACATCATGCGTTTTATTATTACAGGAAGAAATATTGATGTAACAGAAGGTTTAAGATCAGCAGTGGAGGAAAAGTTAGGAAAGCTGGATAGATTCTTTGCTCCAGAAACAGAAGTGAATGTAACATTAAGTGTCGAGAAGGAGAGACAGAAGATAGAGGTTACAATCCCTGTAAAGGGTAACATTATAAGAAGCGAACAGGTCAGCAGTGATATGTATGTATCTATCGACCTCGTTGAGGAAGTTATCGAAAGACAGCTTAAGAAGTATAAGAACAAGATAATCGATAAACATCAGAATGAAGCAGCATTTGCAAAGGAGTTTATAGATAATGATTATGAACCAACAGATGAAGTGAAGATTATCAGAACAAAGAGATTTGGCATTAAGCCAATGGACCCTGAGGAAGCATGTGTCCAGATGGAGCTTTTAGGACATAACTTCTATGTATTCTTTAACTCAGAAACAGAGGAAGTTAATGTTGTCTACAAGAGAAAAGGCAATACATACGGACTTATTGAACCAGAGCTTGACTAGTACATAAAAGATTTTATAAAGTGATTTAATTAAGGTTGTCGTTTTGACTATGTTTAACAATATAGCTAAAGCGACAATCTTTTTTATATGTTTTTAATAAAATTTAGGCATTGCTTACATAACTGTTATTGCCTAAATATACAAATAGTGATACAATTTAAAAGATTTCAGCTTATTTTGTGATTTGCACAAAGAAATTGAAAATGCCAGAATCTGGCAGGAATGGAGAGTAATATGGGTTTAGTTCATAAAATATTCGGAACACACAGCCAGCATGAGTTAAAAAGGATAGCTCCTATTGCTGACAAAGTAGAAAGTTATAGAGAAGAATATGGTAAATTAACAGATGAGCAGCTTAAAGCTAAGACTAAGGAATTCAAGGAAAGATTAGCTAAGGGTGAGACTCTTGATGATATACTTCCTGAAGCATATGCAACAGTAAGAGAGGCTGGCAAGAGAGTGCTTGGTATGGAGCATTACAGAGTGCAGATTATTGGTGGTATTATTCTTCATCAGGGACGTATCGCAGAGATGCGTACAGGTGAAGGTAAGACTTTGGTATGTACACTTCCAGCATATCTTAATGCACTTGAAGAAAAAGGTGTACTTGTAGTAACAGTTAATGATTATCTTGCAAAGCGTGATGCTGAATGGATGGGACAGATCCATAACTTCCTTGGTCTTTCAGTAGGTATTGTTCTTCACGATATGAAGGATGATGAAAGAAGAGCAGCATATGCATGTGATATTACATATGTTACTAATAATGAACTCGGTTTTGATTATCTTCGTGATAATATGGCTATATACAAGGAGCAGCTTGTACTTAGAGATCTTCATTACTGTATTATTGATGAGGTCGATTCAGTGCTTATTGATGAGGCAAGAACACCTCTTATTATTTCAGGACAGAGTGGAAAGTCTACTAAGTTATATGAACTGTGTGATGTGCTTGCAAGACAGCTTGTTAAAGGTACATATCATGGTGAAAGAACTAAGATGCAGGTTATGATGCAGGAAGAGATAGAGGAAGATGGAGACTTTATCGTTAATGAGAAGGATAAGGTTGTTAACCTTACTGAAGAAGGTGTCCACAAGGTTGAACAGTTCTTCCACATAGATAACTATGCTGATATAGAGAACCTTGAGATACAGCATAATGTTACTTTAGCTTTAAGAGCACATTATCTTATGTTCAGGGATAAGGATTATGTTGTTAAAGATGATGAAGTACTTATCGTAGATGAGTTTACAGGACGTATCATGCCAGGACGCCGTTATTCAGATGGTCTTCATCAGGCCATAGAGGCTAAGGAGCATGTTAAGGTTAAGAGAGAAAGCAAGACTCTTGCTACTATCACATTCCAGAACTTCTTTAACAAGTTTGATAAGAAGGCAGGTATGACTGGTACAGCCCTTACAGAAGAGAAAGAATTCAGAGGGATTTATAACATGGATGTTGTAGAAGTTCCTACTAACAAGCCAGTTGCCAGAATAGATCACAATGATGCAGTATTTAAGACAATGAAGGGTAAGTTCAATGCGGTTATTGAGGATGTTGTAAGATCCCACGAGAAGGGACAGCCAGTACTTGTTGGTACTATAAACATTGATACATCTGAGCTTTTAAGTGATATGCTTAAGAAGAGAGGGATACCTCATAATGTACTTAATGCCAAGTATCATGAGCTTGAAGCACAGATAGTTGCTGAGGCAGGTAAGCATGGAGCAGTTACTATAGCTACTAACATGGCAGGCCGTGGTACAGATATTAAGCTTGATGATGAAGCAAGAGCGGCAGGCGGACTTAAGATTATCGGTACAGAAAGACATGAGTCAAGACGTATAGATAACCAGTTACGAGGCCGTGCAGGACGTCAGGGTGATCCAGGCGAATCAAGATTCTATATCTCACTTGAAGATAATCTTATGAGATTGTTCGCACAGGAAACTCTTATGAATACATTTAACAAGCTTGGTGTAGGCGAGAATGACCAGATAGAACACAAGCTGTTAAGCAATGCTATAGAGACAGCACAGAAGAAGATAGAAACTAACAACTATGGTATCAGATGCCATCTTCTTGAGTATGATCAGGTTATGAATGAGCAGAGAGAGATCATGTATGGTGAGAGAAGAAGAGTTCTTAATGGAGAGAGCATGCGTTCTTCTATCATGAAGATGATTACAGATTTCGTAGAAGGTGTTGTTAATCGCTGCGTAAGTGATGATAAGAATGCTGATGAGTGGAACTATGATGAGATTAACGAGCTTCTTCTTCCAACTATCCCTGTTGAACCAGTAGTATATGATGAGAATGTTAAGAATAAGAATGAACTTACTCATGTGCTTAAGGAAAAGGCAGTTAAGTTATACGAAGATAAGGAAGCTATGTTCCCAGAGCCAGAAACTATCAGAGAGATAGAGCGAGTAGTACTTCTTAAGGTTATAGATAGAAAGTGGATGGATCATATCGATGATATGGATCAGCTTAAGCAGGGTATCGGACTCCAGGCATATGGACAGAAGGATCCTGTTGTTCAGTACAAGATGATGGGCTATGATATGTTCGATGAGATGACACAGGCTATCACAGAGGATACAGTAAGACTCCTTATGCATATCCAGGTTGAAGAAAAGGTAGAAAGAGAACAGGTAGCTAAGGTTACAGGTACAAACAAGGATGAAGGACCATCGGTAAAGGGACCTGTTAAACGTACAGACAAGAAGATATATCCAAACGATCTCTGCCCATGTGGAAGTGGCAAGAAGTATAAGAACTGCTGCGGAAGAAAGGCATAGAATATATATTTAAAAGATTTAAAAAGACAGAGGATATCATACTATGAAATTCTGCGATTATATGATATGATAGTATCATTGATTGGAAGAATACATAGAGGGATATCCTCTTTTTATGTGTCTTCCGGGCTGATAAAGTGCAGATTATATAGAACTAATATTAAGTATAGATAATGTAGTGTTGATATATACAGATTGGAGTGTATTGTGGTAGAGTTAGATCAGTTCAGATATAGAATATCAGGTTATGATAAGCAGCTGGAAGGTATAAAAAAGTCGCTTGACCTTGATAACAAGCAGAAGCGTATAGAAGAGCTTGAAGCCGATATGGAGGCACCCGGATTCTGGGATGATCCAGATAAGTCGCAGAAGGCTATGAAGGAACTTAAGGGACTTAAGGATTCGTTTGAAGGCTATGATTCTTTAAAGTCAGGCCTTGAGGATATTAATGTTCTTATAGAGATGGCTGATGAATCTGACGATGAATCTCTAGTTCCAGAGATAGAACAAGAGGTTACTTCGTTTGAGGAAAAGATGGAAGAAATCAGGATAGAAACATTGCTTTCTGGTGAATATGACAGTTGTGATGCAATACTTACATTACATGCAGGAGCAGGTGGAACAGAAAGCTGTGACTGGTGTCAGATGCTTCTTCGTATGTATACAAGATGGGCAGAAAAGCATGGATATACAACACAGATAATAGATTATCTTGAAGGAGATGAAGCTGGTGTTAAGTCTGTAACAGTTGAGATATCAGGAGAAAATGCATATGGACATTTAAAATCAGAGCATGGTGTTCACAGACTTGTACGTATTTCGCCATTTAACGCAGCTGGTAAGAGACAGACCTCGTTTGTTTCGTGTGATGTTATGCCAGATATAGATGAAGACGTAGATGTCCAGATCAATGATGATGATTTAAGAATAGATACATACAGATCAAGTGGTGCTGGTGGACAGCATATCAACAAGACATCTTCTGCTATCAGAATCACACATCTTCCTACAGGTATTGTTGTCCAGTGCCAGAACGAAAGGTCGCAGCATCAGAACAAAGACAAAGCCATGCAGATGTTAAAGGCAAAGCTTTACATGATGAAGCAGGAAGAAAATGCACAGAAATCATCAGATATCAGAGGTGATGTTAAAGATATTAATTTTGGTAATCAGATACGAAGTTATGTACTTCAGCCGTATACTATGGTTAAAGATCATAGAACGAACAAGGATGTTGGCAATGCTGCAAGCGTTCTTGATGGCAATATAGATCCATTTATTAATGCATATCTTAACTGGATATCAACAGGTAAGAAAGAAGGAGAAGAAGCATAACTTACATATATAAGCAGAAAGGAGCAATTATGGCAGATTATATCAGACCAGTTGTATTTAGACTTGGAGATCAGGAGTTTGGAGTAGATATCAATCTTGTACAGTCAATAGAAAAGCAGGTTAATGTTGTACCGGTTCCTAATTCAATGAAGTATATAAGTGGTATAGTGAATTTAAGGGGTGAAGTTATTCCAGTTATGAGTCTTAAGGAAAAGTTCAACATGGAGGATCAGTCTAAAGGTGACAATACAGTGATAGTGAATCTTCCAGATATGAAGATCGCACTTGAGGTTGATGAGGTCATAGAGATAGGTGAACTTCAGCCAGATAAGATATCACTTATGCCAAAGCTGGCAAAAACAGAGAATACAGAATATCTTGACAGAGTTGCAAGTATAGATAATAAACTTGTTATTCTGCTTGATATTAACAAAATATTATCAGAAGAAGAAGCACAGGGTATTAAGGAATTCACTGAGCAGATGAAGAATAACTAATAACACATTGAGTGCAGTTATATGCACCCGGAATGGAGATTGTATGAGAAGGGGCAATGTTTTTAAAAGAAATGCAGGAATACTTATGGCTATAAGTTCTCTTCCATCACCATATGGAATAGGAACACTTGGAAAAGAAGCCTATGAATTCATTGATTTTGTAAGAGATACTAATCATAAGTATTGGCAGGTTCTGCCAGTTGGGCCAACAACATATGGAGATAGTCCATATCAGCCATATTCAGCATTTGCGGGTAATCCATATTTTGTAGACCTTGATACGCTTATAGAGGATGGACTGCTTCTTAAGTCAGAGGTTATTGCAGTTGATTGGGGAGATGGCTTTGTTCCGGTCAATGTATCTGAGGAGGAGGCTCTTAGTAACAGGTATCCTGTTAACTATGATGGGTATCTTGGTGATGACAGATATGTAAGTTACGAAAAAATGTATAGGGAAAGATTTACCATACTAAGAAAAGCATATGAGCGTTTTAAAGAGCAGTGCCTTAAAGCAAAGTCAACGCTTGATAAAGGACTTCCTGTTTATAAAAAGTTTGAAAATTTCATAAATGATAACAAAGACTGGCTTAAGGATTATGCTTTGTTTATGTCACTTAAAGAACATTTTGACCAGAAATCATGGGGCGAATGGGACGAAGACATAAAGTTCAGACGTCCGCAGGCTATGGAAAAGTATGAAAAAGAACTTGAAGATGATATAGGATATTGGTGTTTTATACAGTATGAGTTTTATAAACAGTGGGACAGCCTGAAAAAATATGCCAACTCACAGGGAATAGAAATAATAGGTGATATTCCTATATACATGGGATATGACAGTGTTGACGTATGGGCCGGACAGAAGGAGTTCCAGCTTGATGAGAATCTTACACCTGTTAAGGTTGCAGGAGTACCACCTGATGCATTTTCTGATAAAGGACAGAAATGGGGCAATCCTTTATATGACTGGGATAAGATGGAAGCTGATGGATTTTTGTGGTGGAGAAAGCGCATGAAGAATTCAGCAAGATTGTATGATGTTATAAGAATAGACCATTTTCTTGGGATTATTAAGTACTATACGATTCCATATGATATGCCTGATGCAATACAGGGTTCTTATGAACAGGGACCAGGACAGAAGCTTCTGGATGCAGTTAATGAATCCATCGGTAATAAAAAGATAATAGCTGAGGATCTTGGAGTAAGTATTCCAGAGGTTGAAAAAGTGCTTGAATATAATAATTATCCAGGCATGAAAGTGTTAGAATTCGCTTTTGGTGGAGACAGAAAGAATCCCCATCTTCCATATAACTACACACATAATTGTGTATGCTATGGTGGAACTCATGATAATGAAACACTTCTTGGATACTTTAATGAAAGAAATGATGGTGAACTGGGATATGCATATGATTATCTGGATACAAGAGATAAGTGCCGTATGGTTGATATGGTTTTCCGTGCAGCATATTCCAGCATTGCAGTACTCACTATTTTTTCTGTTCAGGACATATTAAAGCTTGATAATTCAGCCCGTATGAATTTCCCTTCAAGTCTTGGAAATAACTGGAAATGGCGTATGAAGAAAAACCAGCTGAATAGGGAACATCTTAATGCGATGAGATATCTGGCCAGTGTTTTCGACCGTGAAAGAAAATAATGTTGCAAATAGTACCAAAGTACTATTTTGCAACATGCATAAATGTTATATAGTACTAACAAGTTTAATATTGATAAAGACAATGTATTTATGACATTGTTTTTATATATAACCCTCGCATTCCTCTCCCGTTGTGCGAGGGTTTTTTATTGTTTAAACAGACATAAAACACTTGCTTTTATATAGAACATGTGCTACTATTCTTTGTACTGAGTACAACTGTCTTTCTGTGGAATACACAAAAAGGCGTTGACATACTTATATACTTTAAATATGCGGAAAGGCATGAGATTATTAAAATGAAAGATAATATTAAATATTATGTTGTTAAGCAGAAAGCTCTGCCTGAAGTGCTTTTAAAGGTAGCGGAAGCAAACAGACTTATAGAGAATAAGAATATCTCTATAGCAGATGCTACCGAAAAAGTAGGGATAAGCAGAAGCTCCTACTATAAGTATAAAGATGATATATTTCCATTCAGAGATAATTCTAAAGGTAAGACAATAACATTTGTCCTGTCTATGGAGGATGAACCAGGACTTCTATCAGTTGTGCTTAACAAGGTAGCTGAGTTTAAGGCTAACATACTTACGATTCACCAGACTATACCGGTTAATGGTATTGCATCATTAACATTGAGTGTTGAGATCCTTCCAACGACCGGAGATGCATCTATGATGATTGAGGAAATAGAACAGCTTGGTGGGGTAAGATACCTTAAAATCTTAAGCAGCGATGCATCACTTTGATTTTATAAAATAAAGTGAAAATTACATGGAGGATGATATGGCAAAAGTAGCGGTATTAGGTTATGGAACAGTTGGATCAGGAGTTGTTGAGATACTTAACACGAATGCTGATTCAATATTAAAAAAGGCGGGACAGTCTATAGAGGTTAAAAGTGTTTTAGACTTAAGAGATTTCCCAGAAGATCCTATCCAGGAAAAGATAGTACATGATATAGACCTTATTATAAATGATGATGATATAGATGTTGTAGTGGAAGTCATGGGAGGTGTAGAACCAGCATTTACATTTGTTAAGAGAGCGCTGGAGGCTGGAAAAAGTGTGTGTACATCTAACAAGGCACTTGTTGCAGCTCATGGAGCAGAGCTTCTTGCCATGGCAAAGGAACGAAATCTTAACTTTATGTTTGAAGCATCTGTAGGTGGTGGTATTCCTATTATCAGACCTCTTAACCAGGCGCTTACAGCAGACGAGATAACTAAGATTACAGGTATTATGAATGGAACAACTAACTATATCCTCACAAAGATGAGCAGGGAGGGAAGTTCATACCAGGAAGTGTTAAAGGAAGCACAGGAGCTTGGATATGCAGAGCGTAATCCAGAAGCAGATGTAGAAGGATATGATGCATGCAGAAAGATAGCTATTCTTACATCACTTGCCGGCGGTAAGACAGTTAACTTTGAAGAGATAACAACAGAAGGCATTACAAAGATATCAAACGAGGATTTTAAGTATGCAGATAAGCTTGGATGTGTAATCAAGCTTTTAGCAACAAGTTATAGAAAAAATGGTAAAGTATATGCTATAACATCACCATTCCTTATAGATAAGACACATCCATTATATAATGTTAACGGAGTACTTAATGGAATATATGTTAACGGAAATATGGTTGGAGATGTTATGTTCTTTGGTGCTGGTGCAGGTAAGCTTCCTACAGCAAGTGCAGTAGTTGGAGATATAATCGACTGTGTTAAGCATAAGGGAACAAATGTTATGGTTATCTGGGACGATGAGAAGCTTACACTTGCAGATACAGCAGAAGAAGAAAGAAGATTCTTTGTAAGGGTATCAAAGGATGTGAAAGAATCACAGCTTGAAGAGCTTTTTGGTGATGTTAGGATAGTTAACGCTGAAGGTCTTGATGCTGAGTACGGCTTTATAACAGGCGTTATGACAGAAGAAAAGTTTGCTTTGGCAGCAGCTAAGATAAATGTTATATCAAGAATCAGAATAGATGATACAAAGCTTAATTAATAGAAAAGTAATAGTGTCATTGAATTAAGTAAAATATAATAAATACGATGAAAGGTAAAAACAGTAATGGTAAAAGTAGTTAAGTTTGGTGGAAGTTCACTTGCGAGTGCAGAACAGTTCAAGAAGGTTGGAAATATAATAAGAGCAGAAGAAAGCAGAAGATTCGTAGTTCCTTCAGCTCCAGGAAAGAGATTTTCAGATGATACGAAGGTTACTGATATGCTTTATAAGTGCTATGCTGAGGCAGAAGCAGGTAAAAACTTCGATAAGCAGCTTAAGGCTATAGAAGAAAGATATAACGAGATTATAAAAGGTCTTGGTTTAAAGCTTTCATTAAAGGAACAGTTTGAGATAATCAGAAAGAACTTTGAAGCAAAGGCTGGTACAGATTATGCAGCTTCAAGAGGAGAGTACCTTAATGGTATAATTATGGCTAACTATCTCGGTTATGAGTTTATAGATGCAGCCAGTGTTATATGTTTTGATGCTAACGGTGAATTCGATGGTGAAAAGACTAATAAGGTTATGGGAGACAGATTAGCGAATGTTGAGTCAGCAGTTATTCCTGGCTTCTATGGAGCTATGCCTAATGGAGCTGTAAAGACATTTTCAAGAGGTGGCTCAGACGTAACTGGCTCTATTGTTGCAAGAGCTATTAAGGCTGATGTATATGAGAACTGGACAGATGTATCTGGTTTCCTTGCGGCAGACCCAAGAATAGTAGACAATCCAAGACCAATAGATATCATAACATACAAGGAATTAAGAGAACTTTCATATATGGGTGCAACAGTTCTTCACGAATCAGCTATATTCCCAGTAAGAAAGGAAGGAATTCCAATAAATATACGTAATACTAATGCACCACAGGATAAAGGTACTATGATTGTTGAGACAACATGTAACAGACCTGACTGCATTATAACAGGTATTGCGGGTAAGAAGGGCTTCGTATCAATAACAATCGATAAGGATATGATGAATTCAGAGATAGGATTTGGAAGAAAAGTTCTTCAGGTATTTGAAGATAATGGAATCTCCTTTGAGCACATGCCTTCAGGCATAGATACTATGACAGTTTTTGTTCATCAGGATGAATTCGTAGAAAAGGAACAGAAAGTTCTTGCAGAGCTTCATAGAGCAGTTAATCCGGATTCTATTGAGCTTGAATCAGACCTTGCACTTATAGCGGTTGTAGGAAGAAGCATGAGAAATAACTCAGGTCTTGCGGGCAATATCTTCTCAGCACTTGCTAAATCTAAGATTAATATTAAGATGATCGATCAGGGTTCAAGTGAGCTTAATATCATCATAGGTGTAAGAAACAGATATTTTGAGGATGCAATCAGAACAATCTATGGAGTGTTTGTGCCAGAATCAAAGTAGTGGATTAATGCGATGGATTAATGCAGCGTTTTGTTTTGGTAAGACATGAAATATTCTGTATAACAGGCAGGATAGAAAGAAGGGGGAAGCTTATGAAAGAGGCGAAAAATGAGCTTATGCAGTTTGTAGCAGGTGTAGTTATGCTTGCAGTTGGATTGTATATATTTTCACAGAAGGTTATAGTATTTTCAGGATATGGATTTTTCTTCCTTGGTGGAGGAAGATTTTCGTCAGGGCTTATTATTATTCCACTTATTATAGGGATTGTATGGATGTTTATGACAGGGGCTTGCTTTGCATCAAAAGTATTTACAGCATTATCCGTGCTTTTAATAATAGTATCAGTTATAATGTCAACACATATTCATCTTAGTGTGATGACATTATACGAATGGATATTATTATTGGTGCTTATATTTGGAGGTGCCGGACTTGTTGGAAAGGTGCTGTTTTCAGGCAGCGGAACATCTTACAGAGAGAAAAAGGCATCTGGAAAAGATAAAAACAAAGGCTATAAAGATACATTTTCCAATGGAAAAAGCATAGATGATGAGATTGAAAAGATGAAAAAGAATATCAAGTAACAATAATGAATGACCAGGTAGTATTGATTGATTATACTACCTGGCCTTTTTATGTATGTGCTGCGATTGTTTGTTATATATTGCATATAAAACAGTAACTTGATAATAAAGCTTACAATTGGTATAATTAAACATTGATAAAATAATAGAAATGGAGTTTCACAATGGATATTATTAAGAAGATTGCAGAAGAATTAAGTGTAAAAACATCACAGGTGGATGCGGCTGTAAAGCTTATAGATGAAGGCTGTACCATACCATTCATCGCCAGATATAGAAAAGAGGTTACAGGGGCGTTAAACGATGAACAGCTTCGTGAACTTGATGACAGACTTAAGTATTTACGTAATCTTGAAGATAGAAAGACACAGGTTATTGCAAGTATTGAGGAACAGGGTAAGCTTACAGATGAGCTTAAGGAACAGATACTTAAAGCAGAAACCATGGTGCTTGTAGAAGATCTTTACAGACCATATAAGCAGAAGAGAAGAACAAGGGCAACAATAGCCAGGGAAAAAGGTCTTGAGCAGCTTGCAGAATATATCAAAGGACAGGATGCAAAGGAAGATGTCCTTGTTGAAGCAGAAAAGTATGTATCAGATGAGGAAGGCAAGGAAGTAAAGAGTGCAAAGGAAGCTATTGCAGGAGCACTTGATATTATAGCTGAGCAGATATCAGATGTAGCAGACTACAGAACATATATAAGAGATATAACATTTAAAGAGGGAAAGCTTGTAGCAGCAGCAAAGGATGCAGAAGCTGAATCAGTATATGAGAATTATTATGATTACAATGAAGCAATAGCATCTATTCCAGGACATAGAATTCTTGCAATAAACAGAGGTGAGAATGAAAAGTTCCTTACGATTAAAGTTGAAGCACCAGAAGAAAGAATACTCAGATATCTTGAAAAGCAGATAATAACAAACGACAATGAGTATACAACATCATATCTTAAAGAGTGTATAGCAGATGCATACGACAGACTTATTGCACCAGCCATCGAAAGAGAGATAAGGAATACTCTTACAGAAACAGCTGAGGATGGGGCTATTAAGGTGTTTGGCAAGAATCTTGAGCAGCTCCTTTTACAGCCACCTATAGCAGGAAAAGTTGTACTTGGATGGGATCCAGGATTTAGAAATGGGTGTAAGCTTGCAATAGTAGATGCTACAGGAAAGGTTCTTGCTACAAAGGTTGTATATCCAACAGAACCATTTAACAAGGTCGAGGAAACTAAGAAAATAGTTGCAGACCTTATTAAGAAGTACAATGTTAATCTTATATCATGTGGTAACGGAACAGCATCAAGAGAATCAGAACAGATTATCTCAGATATGATAAAGGAATATGAACTTAAGAATGTGGATTATGTTATAACCAATGAAGCGGGTGCTTCTGTATATTCAGCCAGTAAGCTTGCAACAGAGGAGTTTCCTGATTTTGATGTTAACCAGAGAAGTGCAGTATCTATAGCAAGACGTGTACAGGATCCGTTAGCAGAGCTTGTAAAGATAGATCCAAAGTCTATAGGTGTAGGCCAGTATCAGCATGATATGAACCAGAAGAAGTTAAGTGAGACACTTGGTGGTGTTGTAGAAGATAGTGTTAACAAAGTAGGTGTAGATCTTAACACAGCCTCAGCTTCACTTCTTGAATATATATCTGGAATATCAAAGGCAGTTGCGAAAAATATTATAGATTACAGAGAAACTAATGGCAGATTTACTAACAGAAAACAGCTGCTTAAGGTAGCTAAGCTAGGACCAAAAGCTTTTGAACAGTGTGCAGGATTTATGAGAATATCAGGAGGAGATAATCCACTTGATGCAACAAGCGTGCATCCTGAAAGCTATGAAGCAGCAAAGAAGCTTCTTGAAGTTATGGGGTATGATATAGATTCCATAAGCTCTGGTGAGCTTATAGGACTAAAGTCTAAGATAGAAGATATGAGCAGACTTGCTGATGAGCTTGGTATAGGTACAATAACACTTGAAGATATAGTAAAAGAACTTGAAAAGCCAGGCAGAGACCCAAGAGATGAGATGCCTAAGCCGATATTAAGAAAAGATGTACTTGATATGAAGGATCTTGCTCCAGGTATGATACTTAAAGGTACAGTAAGAAATGTAATAGATTTTGGCGCATTTGTAGATATAGGAGTGCATCAGGATGGACTTGTGCATATATCACAGATGAGTGCAGAAAGAAGAGTTGAGCATCCTCTTGATATTGTCAGTGTTGGTGATATTGTGGATGTAAGGGTTATAGATGTTGATGTTAACAAGGGAAGAATATCACTATCAATGATTCTTGACGAAAAGGCAGCAGCTAACAGAGGAAGAAGAAACAACCAGGAAGAAAGTAATAACAAAGGCGGCAATAAGCAGCATACAAAAGATAACAACAGCCAGGACAGAAATCAGAATAGAAAAAAGAAAAAGCCACAGGGGCTTAACTTAAGAGGCTTAGAGAAGTTCATGCACTAAGATTAGGAAAAACAGAAAGGCGGAATAATGGTAATGGATAGTGTTATCGAGTTTGACAGTAAGGTTACAGAGAAAGATCTGCTCAGATTTAAGTTCTATCATAAGTATCATACGATATCGGGTATGGCAGAGATTCTGCTTGCACTTATACTTATAGTGCTTGCAGTTATATCAGCAGGAAAGGTTAATGCCTCTTATACACTCATGGTTGGTGTGTTTGGAATATTTTTTCTTATATTTCCATCAGTTGATATGAAGCTTAGAGCCAGAAGACAGATGAAGAGTGTTGTTACATTTAAGGAAAAAGTCCATTACAGGATAGATGATTCTGGTATAACAGTAAGTCTTGGAGATATAACAGAGACTCTTTTATGGGACAAGATATACAAGATAAAGTTCGACGGCAGGAACATTGACGTTTATATGACAACAGTAAATGCCAATATAATACCTGTAAGGGATTTTAACGGGAAAGCGGCTGATTTTATAGCACTTGCAAAGAAGCATTTAAAGCCATTCCAGGTAAAGGTGAATACTGACAGACTTTCTTAATATCTTAAACAATACGGTAATCCGCAGAAATGGGTGATAATATGATTACAGAAACACGTAGTTCTAAAGAAACATATGAACTAGGATATAACATGGGTAAAAATGCCAGGGCAGGAGATGTTTATTGTCTTGATGGTGATCTTGGTGTTGGGAAAACTGTATTTACCCAGGGGTTTGCGAAGGGGCTTGGTATAAATGAGCCTATTAACAGCCCTACTTTTACTATTGTTCAGGAATATCATGATGGACGGCTTCCATTATACCATTTTGATGTATACAGAATAGGTGATATAACTGAAATGGACGAGATAGGATATGAAGAATACTTCTATTCAGAAGGTGTGTGTCTTATTGAATGGGGCAATCTTATAAGTGAAATTATGCCTGAAAATGCGACATACATTAAGATTAGTAAGGATTTATCCAAGGGATTTGACTATAGGAAAATCGAGGTAACAAAATGAAAGTATTAGCTATTGAGAGTTCAGCAGTTACGGCTTCTGTTGCGATTATGACAGAGGATACGCTTATTGCTGAATATACGATTAATTACAAGAAAACACACTCGCAGACATTACTTCCGATGATAGATGAAATATGTCGTATGACAGAAACAGATGTGTCAGATATTGATATAGTTGCAGTGTCTGATGGTCCGGGTTCATTTACGGGATTAAGGATTGGAGCGGCTACAGGGAAAGGGATAGCACTTGCTAAGGATAAACCTATGGTGGCTGTACCTACGCTTGAGGCTATGGCTTATAATCTTATGGGAGACAAAAGACTTATATGCCCTGTCATGGATGCAAGAAGACAGCATCTTTACAGTGGTTTATACAGATTTGATGCAGAAAAGCTTGAAATTATACATGAACAATGTCTTATATCGTATCAGGAACTGGTAGATATACTTAATGCACAGGATGAAGAAGTGGTATTTGTCGGAGATGGCATAGATGTTGCAGGAGATTATATAAAAGATAATCTTAAGTGCAGATATAGTTTTAGTAAACCTCATATAAAGACACAGAGAGCATCAAGTGTTGCACTTGCGGCTATATACATGGCACAGGAAGGAAAGACTATTAATTCGGATCTTATGAAGCCGGATTATTTACGCCCATCACAGGCTGAAAGAGAACATAATAAATAAATCAGCAGATAGTTATGAGCATATGAAGACATGAATATACTAATGAAAGTTTAATGCTTAGAATAGGAGTAAAGGATTATGGAATACCATGTCAGAACAATGGAAGAAAGAGATGTTCCTTATGTGTCAAAGATAGAGAATGAAATATTTTCACTGCCATGGTCTGAAAAATCTTTCATAGATGCTGCATGTAATCCTAATAACATATATCTTGTATGCGAGCGTACAGGAGAAATAGCAGGATACTGTGGTATGTGGACTGTTATGGGTGAGGGCAATGTAACTAATGTTGCTGTGCATCCATCATATAGAAGACAAGGTGTGGCTGAAGCACTTCTTAAAGAAATGGAAAGAAGGGCGAAAGAAAAATCAGTAACAATCTTTTTTCTTGAAGTCAGACAAAGCAATGAAGCAGCAAAAAAACTTTATGAAAAACTTGGGTATAGTCCTATAGGTACAAGGAAAAGATTTTATGAAAGACCTGTAGAAGATGCTATTGTTATGTCAAAGATATTATGATGCGAGGCTGCTTATAGGCAGGATGTATGTGAATTATATAATGAACTACATGTAAAATAACGAAAAAAAGAAAGGAGCCGATATGTTAGACGTATGTTTATTAGGAACAAGTGGAATGCTTCCATTACCAGGCAGATGGCTCACTTCACTTATGACAAGATATAATGGAAGTAGTCTTCTTATAGATTGTGGTGAAGGGACACAGATAGCGATAAAAGAAAAAGGATGGAGCTATAATCCTATAGATGTAGTGTGCTTTACGCATTATCATGCAGATCATATAAGCGGGCTGCCGGGATTACTGCTTACGATGGGCAATTCAGACAGAAAAGAGCCGCTTACACTTATCGGACCTAAGGGTCTTTCAAGAGTGGTGAATGCTTTAAGGGTGATAGCACCGGAGCTTCCTTTTGAAATAAATATGATAGAACTTAATGGGCAGCAGGAACATTTGTCAATAAAAGGATATGAAATAGATGCGTTCCGTGTAAATCATGCAGTTACATGCTATGGGTATACTATAAGTATACCAAGAATAGGAAAGTTTAATGCCGATAAGGCAAAAGAGCTTGGCATACCATGTCGTATATGGAATAAGCTGCAGCATGGACAGGAAATTGAGTATGAAGGTGTTACATACACGCCGGATATGGTTATGGGAGCACCTAGAAAAGGTATAAAGCTTACTTATTGTACGGATACAAGACCGGTACAGGCTATAGTTGATAATGCAAAGAATTCAGATCTTTTTATATGCGAAGGCATGTATGGGGAAAAGGATAAAGAGTCAAAGGCGAAAGAATATAAGCATATGACATTCTATGAGGCAGCAGAGCTTGCTAAAAATGCTGATGTTAAGGAAATGTGGCTCACACATTATAGTCCATCACTTATAAGACCAGCTGACTATGTAGGGAATATAAAAAATATATTTAAAAATGTACGTGCAGCGAAAGATGGGCAGAGTGTTACACTTAATTTTGAAGATGAAGAGTAGAATAAGGTTACATAAGTTGAATTGAGCGTGAGAAAAAAGGAGCAGCCTATGAAAAAACATTGGAGAATGGTATTAGCCGTAATATTATGTGCGGTATTATGTATTGGATATTATTATTATCTTGCAAACAAACCATCAAAAAAGGATGCTACAGACAAGGTGGTCCAGAATGACGAGCTTGCATATCTTGTAGCAAGAAATATAAGTGATAACTATCCGGAATCTGTAAGGGATGTTGTTAAGCTTTATGCAAGAATAACGAAAGAGTACTATGATAGTGATATATCAGAAGAGGATATTGAAAAGCTTGGACATCAGGCAAGATTGTTGTTTGATGATGAACTTAAAAATACGCAGACTGATGAAGAGTTCATGATGGCATTAAAAGAAGATATAAGCATATATAGAAATAACGATGCCCGAATCAGCAGCTTCAGCCTTCAGAGTGCTAATGATACAAAGTATACAACATTTAATAATAGAGAATATGCATCATTGCAGCTTGTGTATTATATACGAGAAGGAAGCAGCCTTAGAACATCAGGTACTAAGTTTACTTTAAGAAAAGATAATTCAGGCAAATGGAAGATATTATACTGGGAATTAGTTAATTCGGTAGATTTAAGCTGAATAACAAGTTGATTGGCTTTATATGTAGAGCAGGCATGATAAAGCAGTAAGTATATATCTATTGATATTATGATTAATGTCTGCAGAATGGAGAATAAATGGAAGAACAAAAAGATGTGCTGATACTGGCTATTGAGAGCTCATGTGATGAGACAGCGGCAGCGGTTGTAAAGAATGGAAGAACAATATTATCTAATATTATTAATTCACAGATTGCTATTCATACAGAATATGGTGGAGTTGTTCCGGAGATAGCTTCAAGGAAGCATATAGAAAATATAAATCCTGTTATAAGAATGGCTTTGGATGAGGCGGGAGTTACACTTGATGATATAGATGCAATAGGTGTAACTTATGGTCCAGGTCTTGTAGGTGCATTGCTTGTAGGTGTGGCAGAGGCTAAAGCTATTGCATTTGCAACAGGCAAGCCTCTTGTTGGAGTGCATCATATAGAGGGACATATTGCGGCAAACTATATAGAAAACAAAGAACTTGAGCCGCCTTTTGTATCACTTGTTGTATCAGGTGGACATACCCATCTTGTTAAAGTTAATGATTATGGTAAGTTTGAAATAATAGGAAGAACAAGAGATGATGCAGCAGGAGAAGCTTTTGATAAGGTGGCAAGAGCTATAGGACTTGGATATCCTGGTGGACCTAAAATAGATAAGATAGCTAAAGAGGGTAATCCTGAAGCTATAGTTTTTCCAAGAGCACATGTAGATGATGCACCTTACGACTTTTCGTTTAGTGGAATAAAATCAGCAGTGCTTAACTATATTAATTCGGCAGAAATGAAGGGTGAAACTGTAAACAAAGCAGATCTTGCAGCTTCGTTCCAGAAAGCTGTAGTTGATGCTCTTGTATCACGTGCTATCCGTCTCACGAAAGAAAGTGGAATGGATAAGCTTGCATTGGCAGGTGGAGTAGCATCTAATTCGGCACTTAGAAAGACATTGAAAGAAGAATGCGATAAGAATGCAATTACTTTTTATTCACCATCACCTATATTCTGCACTGATAATGCAGCGATGATTGGGGTTGCAGCATATTATGAATATATATCAGGTACAAGACATGGATATGATCTTAATGCAATACCTAATCTTAAGCTTGGAGAAAGAGTGTGATTCCTTTTGCTGAAACAGTTTTGTGTCTGCTATATTTAGATCTGTTAAAGAACGATGAAGTGAGGTATGTATAATGAATTATGCAATAATACTGGCTGGTGGAAAAGGTTCAAGGATGAAAAGTGATATTCCAAAGCAATTTCTTAAGCTGAATGATATTCCGATGATATGTTATTCAATAGAAACATTTGAGGCAAATGATAATATAGACAGAATAGTAGTTGTTACATCAGCAGACTATATTGGGTATATGAAAAAAATAATACGCTCACAAGGCTATAAAAAGATTATTGCTGTAGTTGAAGGAGGCAGAGAGAGATACGATTCTGTATATTCAGGATTGAATTGTATAAGAGAAAAGGTGAACGAAGCGCAGCAGGGCAGGCAAAAAGATAAAAATTATGTGTTTATACATGATGGAGCAAGACCATGTGTAACAGATAGTATAATAAATGCATGCATGCATGATGTTAAAATATATAATGCATGCGTTGCTGCAGTTCCGGTAAAAGATACAATTAAGGTTGTTGATGCTGAAGGAATTGCTGTTAATACACCAGATAGAAGCACTTTGTGGCAGATACAGACACCGCAGGTTTTTGAAAGTGAACTTATTTTAGAAGCATATGATAAGTTATATTGTGATATTGATAAAAAAGGAATAACAGATGATGCAATGGTTGCTGAAAAATATATGAATACTAAGGTAAAAATGACATTATCTGAGTATACTAATATTAAAGCAACAACGCCAGAAGATATACTTATAACAGAGGTGTTTCTGACTGGCAAAAAAATATTATAAAGTAAAGATTGGATGAATATTATCCTGAAAAGAGAAAATGAAGTAAATTATCATAAAAATATAAAAAAATAAAATGCCAGCAAGCCCAGTAAATAAGCGGATTTACGAACAAAAAGCAAAAAAATAACAAAAAAGTTTGAAAAATGTGTTGACAAACTATATACAGGATGATATTATAACAAAGTCGTCGGTGCGGTACAGCAAACAACGACAAAGAAAACACAGAATATGTGGAATATGGAGAGGTACCGAAGTGGTCATAACGGGGCGGTCTTGAAAACCGTTTGTCTTCACGGGCGCATGGGTTCGAATCCCATCCTCTCCGCTGAAAACCATCTATAACTTCTTAGATGGTTTTTTTATGCCAAAGGATATAAAAGTTCTGCGGTACGGAGTAACACAGAAGAAGATTTTCTACAATATACAATTGGTACGTAAAGATGACGTTAACACAATGTATTATTTATGAAAATAAAGTTAAAAAGTTTTTTAAAAAACTGCTTGACAAACTTCTGAATCAATGTTATTCTATCATAGCTGTCAGCGAGCAACGCTGATTGCTAACAACAAAGCTCTTTGATAACTGAACAGAAAGACAACCTTGAAAATTCTTTTTAGAATTTCGAGATGAGTACAATGATTCGTTAGAATTAAGTATACATCTTTTGTGAACATCATTCAAGCAATTGAATGAATCCTTAAACACAGTATAAGGAAACTATTAAAGCTAGTTAGTTCAAAACTAACCGGATTTAAAACTCGTGTTTTTAGGGACTTGGCAAGTTGCGTAAGCAATCTTGCATGGGTTTCTGAAAGAAACACATTTTTATGAGAGTTTGATCCTGGCTCAGGATGAACGCTGGCGGCGTGCTTAACACATGCAAGTCGAACGAAGCATTTAAGACAGATTACTTCGGTTTGAAGTCTTTTATGACTGAGTGGCGGACGGGTGAGTAACGCGTGGGTAACCTGCCTCATACAGGGGGATAGCAGCTGGAAACGGC
>ENA-OQIN01000031-OQIN01000031.1-human-gut-metagenome-genome-assembly--contig:-NODE-31-length-162221-cov-12.825359_pt1 | contig 162221 bp, 131 predicted proteins | sample MGYA00242581_ERZ504746 | MGnify/ENA primary metagenome ERZ504746 (study PRJEB26092, sample SAMD00036436) | human gut metagenome | host: Homo sapiens | study: EMG produced TPA metagenomics assembly...
AGATTTTAGAAAAAAGAAACCCCTAACCCCTCAAGATTGAGGGGCAGGGGAGTTGAATAGGCGAAGCCTATTTTTTATTGATATCAGCGAACTGTCCAAGATCGATCTTCGGATCTCTGCTGGTTCCCTTTAAAGCTGCCAGGTAGCTTTCGATTGGCGGAAGGGATGGTCCCATGGACATAGAGGAAACACATACATCCAGTCCGTCTACACCGGCGCGGATGGCTTCCCAGTAAGCCATTTCTGCCATACCGCCTGTGCAGTGGCAGTGAAGATGTACCGGGATCTTAAGGGCTTTTTTCAAAGCGGTGATCAGTTCGTAGGCAGCTTCCGGTGTCATAAGTCCGGCCATATCTTCTACGTGCATCAGGGATGCACCCATCTGTTCCTGTTCTAAGGCATTCTGGACGAATACTTCTGTTGTATGGAATGGGCTTACATTATACTGAACGGAACCTTCGATCTTTTTGCCTGCTTTTTTGATGGCTTTGAATGCGGTTTCGCAGTTTCTCAGGTCCTGAAGGGCATCGAAGGTAAGGAATACATCGATTCCGGCTTCTGCTGCCTGTGCGATGAAGGCTTCTACTACGTCATCTGGATATGCTTTGTAGCCAACCAGGTTCTGGCCGCGGAGGACCATTTTTAATGGGGTTTTCTTTACGTATTTTTTAAAGGTTCTTACGCGCTCCCATGGATCGTCTTTCAGGAAACGGACTGCTACATCGAAGGTAGCGCCGCCCCACATTTCCATGGAGTCATATCCAACTGCGTCCATCTGCTCTAAGAGCGGGATCATATCTGCAGTGGTAAGACGGGTTGCAAAAAGAGACTGCTGTCCGTCGCGGAAATCTACACTGTTGAATTTAAGAGGAGTTCCTGCGCCTGCAAAGTCTGCTGCTCCGATTCCGGAAGGAGCAGAAAGTTCAGGAGCCTTTTTTTTGTTCCAGAACAAAATACCACACCTTTCATTTCGTAATAAGGATGTCACCGCAAGGTGACATGCCCCTTTGATTATTTATTATAGTTGTTTGCTGTTGACAGGTGGATCAAAGAGAAAACCTGTCGGGGAATGTTGGATTTTCTTGATTTTTTGGAGAATCGTTCTCTGGTCAGTTTACAGTACCTGGAAAATGGCAGGTTCCGGCAGGAAATCAAAAAAAGAATCCGGAGGGGCCAGGTACTGAAAGCTGGCCAGAGAACGGCAGGTACTGGCAGATGCAAAAGGGGAAGTATGCATGTCAGAAACCTGCAAAGGTTGAATCATGTAGGATATGTAATACTTAAGTCAAACGTTAAACTAAATCGTTAAAACAAGAATACTAAAAAAGAATGAGGTTGTCAAGAGGGAAAATGAAAAAACGTGAAAAAGAAGATTACATGTTGTGGAAACTATAACATAGTAATGAGATAAAAAGACAGGAGCTGATATTTACAGCTCCTGCAAAAAATAATAGATGACGAATGGATTATGAAAAACTCTCTCTCAGCATCAGTTTCGCATGTACTTTCACATGCTCTGATGACATATCATTGTTTAAAACTTTTTTTCTCATCAGGCGCAGAACCTGCTGACCGATCTCTTTGTTTGGCATTTCTACTACACTAAGGGATGGGACATAGTAGGAAGCAGCTTCCGGATCCAACATACCAATGGAGAGAAGTTCTGCATCTCCCGGAACTGAGATCCCTTCTTCATGGAAAGCTCTTAAGGCACCCAGGGCAATGGCATCGGAGTCACAGAAGATCATTTTTGGTGGTTCCTTAAGGGCAGCGTATTGTTTGCCGATCTCATAACCGCCGTTTCGTGTACTGGATCCCTTCAGAATGTATTTTTCGTCTGTTTCAATTCCCAGACGTTCGCAGGAACTTATAAATGCCTGGACACGCTGACTGGTAGCAAAGTAGGAGTGTCTGGATGCAAAGATAGCTGCTTCTGTATAACCTTTCTGGCGGATCTTTGTGGCTGCCATCAGGCCGACTTCGTCATTATCGGTGCATACAGTGGAAAAATGTTCGGACTCACGGTTGATCAGTATCACTGGCATACGGGGGCAGATGCCCTCAAGCCACTGCTGGTCTTTGGCAGAGCATGCACCGATAATAGCGCCGCTGTAGCCATTTTTTAAGAAAGTGGTACCATATTGTTCCAGTTTATCATTTTCATAAGTCTGTATCATCATTTCACAGTCAAAGCCAGATTCGGCAATTTCAATCTGAATGAAATTTAAGAAAGAAGCCAGAATGGAAACACGATAGTCCAATGGCCAGAAAAATGCGATCACAGGGCGTTCATTTTCCTGGGAGCGCAGACGTCTTGCGCTTAAGTTTGGCTGATAGCCTAAATCCCGCATTGCTTCGGCCACCCGTTCCTGGGTAGCAGCGGAGATTTTTCTTTCTTCTGCTTTTCCGTTTATGATAATGGACACGGTTGTAACGGATACACCGGCCTGTTTTGCCACATCTTTTATAGTTGCCATATATTCACCTTTATACCTTTTTTGTTTACTAAAATCAATCTTAAGCCAGATTCACACATTATGTCAAGCAGGAAAGAATAAGGATATATCCCCTCCATAAAAAATGCACAATAAGTAATACGTTAAACTATATAAAACTGACAAAGAATATTGTATTTTTCTCAAAACACTTGACAAACGTCAAACGATAAACTATTATTTGTGCCAAGGATGAACGTTTTACTAACACGTTAAACTAAATGAGATATGTACATGTTACTACTAAATAAATGCAATACAAGAGATACAAAGATGCACAAGTACATATCCGCAAAAGCAAGGCATTTCGCCGGCTGTCCGATTTCTGGGGAAGAGAGATCTGACAGAGATGAAAAATGATAACTAATTAAAAACGATCAACCCCACAAAGAAAGGAAAGTACAGATTATGAGTAAAGTAAGCAGAGCAATGGACGGAAACGAAGCAGCAGCTTACGCTTCTTATGCTTTTACCGAAGTAGCAGCGATTTATCCGATCACACCATCTTCTCCAATGGCTGAACTGGTTGACAAGTGGTCAGCAAATGGAATGAAGAACATGTTCGGCCAGCAGGTAAAACTGGTTGAGATGCAGTCTGAGTGCGGAGCTGTTTCCGCAGTACATGGTGCATTAGACGGCGGTGTACTGGCAACTTCTTATACAGCATCCCAGGGACTTATGTTAATGATCCCGACCATGTACCGTATTGCAGGTCAGTTAAAGCCAGGTGTTATCCATGTAGCATCCAGAAACGTGGCAACCCATGCGATTTCTATTAACGCAGAGCATTCCGATGTTATGGCCTGTCGTCAGACCGGATATGCAATGTTAGCATCCTCTTCACCACAGGAAGCAATGGATTTAGGTGCAGTTGCTCATCTGGCAGCTATTAAAGGCCACGTACCTTTCCTTCATTTCTTTGATGGTTTCCGTACTTCCCATGAGATCCAGAAAGTAGAATGTCTGGATTACGAAGATTTAAAGAAACTGGTTGACTGGAAGGAACTGGAAAAATTCCGTGAGAATGCATTAAATCCAGAGCATCCTGTTTTAAGAACCACAGGTCAGTATTCTGATACATATTTCCAGAGCCGTGAAGCATGCAATACCTATTATGATGCACTGCCGGATATCGTTGCAGATTACATGAACGAGATCAGCAAGATCACAGGAAGAGATTATAAGCCATTTAACTACTATGGTGCTCCGGATGCAGAGCGTGTGATCGTAGTAATGGGATCCGCAAGCGGCGTTCTTCGCGAAACTGTAGATTACTTAAATGCAAAGGGTGAAAAGGTTGGTTTCATTGATGCTCATCTGTACCGCCCATTCTCAGCAAAGTATTTCTTAAGCCAGCTGCCTGAAACTGTAAAGATGATCACTGTTGGTGACCGTACCAAGGAGCCAGGTGCAGCAGGTGAGCCGCTGTACGAGGATGTATGTTCTGTGATCCTGGAGTCAGGCAGAAATATCAAGGTTTTAGCATGTCGTTATGGTCTGGCAAGCAAGGATTATACTCCAGACCAGGTTATCGCACAGTTTGACAATATGAAGGCAGCAGAGCCTATGAACCATTATACTGTAGGTATTAATGACGATGTAACCCATCTGTCACTGCCTGTAGGACCAGAAGTAAATACTGTTCCGGAAGGAACCATCAGCTGCAAGTTCTGGGGTCTTGGTTCTGACGGTACTGTTGGTGCAAACAAGAACACCATTAAGATCATCGGTGACCACACAGACTTAAATGTTCAGGCTTACTTTGAGTATGATGGCAAGAAGTCCGGTGGTGTTACCCGTTCCCACTTACGTTTTGGCAAGAAGCCGATCAACTCTACCTACCTTGTAAACCACGCAGATTTCATTGCCTGCCACAATAAGTCCTATCTGGATCGCTATGATATCCTGGCAGATGCAAAGGAAGGCGCAAATGTGCTGATCACCTGCGACTGGAAGGGCGAAGAGTTAGAAAAGCATTTAACTCCTGCATTTAAGAAAGCAGCAGCATTAAAGAAGATCCATCTGTATACCATTGATTCCACTGCAATTGCTGCAGAACTGGGACTGGGAAGCAGGACCAATACCATTTTACAGGCTGCATTCTTCAAGATCACAGGTATTATCCCGATCGAAGAAGCAGTTGGATATATGAAGAAAGCTATCTTAAAGTCCTACGGAAGAAAGGGCGAAAAGATCGTCAACATGAACTACGCAGCTGTTGATAAGGGCGTAGAAATGGTAGAAGAGGCAGAAGTACCTGCAAGATGGGCTGATATCCAGATTCCAGAAGAGAAGATCGATGAGAACCTGCCAAAGTGGATCCGCAAGATCCAGATGCCTGTAAATGCTATGAAGGGTGATAACATTCCTGTCAGCGATTTCACCGATCTGCCAGACGGAACCATGCCTCAGGGTACTTCCAAGTACGAAAAGAGAGGTATTGCAGTTAATATTCCTGTTTGGGACAGCGAGAAATGTATCCAGTGTAATATGTGCTCCTACGTTTGCCCTCATTCCTGTATCCGTCCATTCCTTGTAAATGAGGATGAGGCAGCAAAGGCTCCTGAAACCTTTACAACAACTGCTGTTAAGGGCAAAGGCGCAGAAGGCTTACGTTTCCGTTTACAGGTATCCGCTCTTGACTGTACAGGCTGCGGAAGCTGTGCAAATGTATGCCCGTCTAAGGAAAAGGCTATTACCATGAAGCCATTAGACAACAACTTAAATGAAGCAGATAACTGGGAATATGCAATGAAGTTAGCTCCAAAGGCAAATCCGTTTGGAACAACAACTGTTAAGGGCAGCCAGTTTGAGCAGCCACTGTTAGAGTTCCCAGGCTCCTGCCCAGGATGCGGCGAAACTCCTTATGCAAAGCTGATCACACAGCTGTTTGGTGACCGTATGTATGTAGCAACTGCAACAGGCTGCTCCCAGGTATGGTCCACCAGCTTCCCTTCCTTCCCATATACCACCAACCACAAGGGACAGGGACCTGCAGTAGGCGGCTCCTTATTTGAGAATAACGCTGAGTATGGTATGGGTATCTGGCTTTCTGTTGAACAGCAGAGAGAAAAGCTGGCTAAGCATGTAGAGGAACTTGCTGAAAAGACAGATGATGCCAAGATCAAAGAGACAGCAGCAGCTTGGCTGGCATCTTACAATGACAAGAGCTCCCGTGAAACAGGAGAAGCATTAAAGAATGCAGTTTTGGAAAGCGGTTTATTAAATGAAAATGCAGATCTGGTTGCAGCAAATGTTCCTGGAGATGATGTAAAAGCACTGGCTGAGGCAGTCTGTGAAAACTTTGACCATCTGACCAAGAAATCCGTATGGTTCTTCGGCGGTGACGGCTGGGCATACGATATCGGTTACGGCGGCTTAGACCATGTATTAGCTTCCGGCGCAGACGTAAATGTAATGGTATTCGATACCGAGATCTACTCCAATACAGGCGGTCAGGCATCTAAGGCAACTCCTACCGGTGCAGTTGCGCAGTTTGCGGCAGCTGGTAAGCGCAGAAAGAAGAAAGACTTAGGCATGATGGCAATGAGCTACGGCGATGTATATGTAGCACAGGTAGCTATGGGTGCAAATCCTGCACAGTTCTTAAAGGCAGTAACAGAAGCAGAAGCTCACAAGGGACCATCTCTGATCATTGCCTATGCTCCATGTATCAGCCACGGACTGCGCTGCGGAATGAGTGATGTTCAGGGCGAGATCAAGCGTGCAGTTGAAGTTGGTTACTGGCAGTTATACAGAAACAACCCAGAACTGATCAAGGAAGGCAAGAATCCATTTATCCTGGATTCCAAGGAACCTCAGGGCGATTTTAGAGAGTTCTTAAGAGGCGAGGTTCGTTTCTCATCTCTGGAGCGTACCTTCCCAGAGGCAGCCGATGCACTGTTTGAGCGTACAGAAAGCGAAGCAAAGGCACGTTACGCAAGATACAAAGAACTTGCTGAAAAGAACTAAAACAGGAGAAGAAGATTATGAGTACATTTGTAGAACGGTTACTTGGGGGAAAAGCCGGTACAGTTGTAACAGTAGAACCTGACTGGATCGTTATCAATGATGGTGTATCTCATGCTGCGGTAGAGGAAATCTCTGCCGTAGCAAAACCTGAAAAGGTAATGGTCATCTATGACCATGATGTACCAACCGGACGCCCGGAAGCAGCAGCTATTTTAAGAAAGAACCTGGCATTTGCTGAAAAGTACGGATGTCCTTATATCCAGGCAGAAGGTGTTGGATATCAGTATATGTTAAATGAAGTGGTAAAACCGGGCCAGATCATTGTAGGCGGCGGTTCCCACGGAAGTATTTTCGGAAGCATCGGTGCTCTGGGCATCAACGTAAGCATTCCTGAGCTGGCAAGAGCAGCTGAAACAGACCGTTACAGCATCATCGTTCCGGAAACAGTTTATGTAAACCTGGAAGGCAGCTTAAAAGAAGGCGTAACTGTTATGGACGCAGCACTTGCATTCCTGGCAGAAGATCATGAGTTAAACCGCAAGGCAGTGGAAGTTTATGCACCATCCTTTGATGCACATGAGAAAGCAGTATTCTGCAGCATGGCATGCATTACAGGGGCATTTACCGCATCCATTACAGAAGAAAAGCAGTCTGCTGGTTTAACGTTGGATTTAGGCTCTGTAGAGCCAATGCTCATGCTTCCATGTGGTGATAGAAATGACCAGAAGAAGGCCGGAATTGCTTCTAGAGCTTCTAAAGCTGGCATGGAATTAAATGCAGGCCAGATCGGCGGCTATACAGGCGGAACTATTGAGGAGTTACGAAAAGCTGCTTCTATGTTAGATGGACATAAGCTGGCATTAGGCTTCCGTTTAAGCATCTGCCCGGCAACCAGCCGTGACTATATCCAGGCTGCTGAGGAAGGCATCCTTACAAAATTCATTGATTTCGGGGCTCAGATCAATGCAGCAGGGGACCACAGCGTTGTGATCCAGGGACCTGGAGCTATGGGACATAAGGAACGTCTGGTAACCACCGGACTGTACACCTTTACAGGTTCTATGGGCTGCGATGACGCAGAAGTTTATACAGGCTCTGTTGAAACAGTAATGAACGCTTCCTTTGCGAAGCAGATGTAAGGAGACAGCTATGGAAAAGAAGTTCAGTGGAAAAATATGGAAATTCGGAAATGATATTGATACAGATACCATTATCCCTGGAAAAAGAGGTACTATCCCGGATCGTAACGAGATGAAAAAATATGCATTTGAGCTGTTAAAGCCGGAATTTGGTTCAACCGTTCAGCCAGGAGACATCCTAGTAGCAGGAACCAACTTTGGCTGTGGTTCCAGCCGTGAGCAGGCAGCTACCGTTCTTTCTTACAATGGTGTCCGCTGCATCATCGCAAAGAGCTTTGCAAGAATCTTCTTCAGAAATGCATTTAACAGCGGCATCCTTCTTCTTACCTGTGATCAGATCCAGGATGTATGTGAAGGCGGAGATATCGTTACTGTAGATGTAGATGCACAGACTGTCAGTGTAAATGGAAAGACCTTCAAGGTTGGTGCAGTTCCTGAAAATCTGTATAACATTGTAGCAAACGGCGGACTGATCGAAGATACAAAGAAGCGTCTTGCAGCTGGAAATGTGAAAATGGATATCAAGCCTCTTTCCATGGAACAGTGCCGTAAAAAAGGCTACACCATGGTAGAAAAGATATTAAAGAAAAATGCAGGAAAAGAACATGTGGCTCCTGGAGATATCGTGATCACAAAGCCAGATATGTTCATGATCCATGATATTTATACTACTTATCTGTTAGAAACCATGAAAGACATTGGTGCAGACAAGATCGACGATCCAGATAAGGTAACCATCGTCTGGGATCACTGTATGCCAACTGCCGTTGCTAAAAATGACTATAACCATTATGAAGCTGGTCTGGAACTGGCAAAAACCTATGGAATTAAGAAGCTTCACATTGGAGAAGGCATCTGCCACACCATTATGCATGAAGCAAAGTATGCAAAGCCAGGCGAGATCGCAACTGCAACCGACAGCCATACAACTACTTATGGCGGTGCCGGAAACTTCTGCTCTGGTATTGGTACAGCAGAAATGGCAGCAGCTCTTATTACCGGAGAACTTTGGTTCAAGGTTCCAGAGGCTATCAAGATCGTATTAAACGGCCATTTAAGAGACGGTGTTATGAGTAAGGACGTTATCCTTCGTATCTTAGGTGATATCAAGGCCGACGGCGGACAGTACAAATCTCTGGAATTTACCGGTCCTGCAGCCCATGAAATGAGCATGGAACAGCGTTTTACAGTTGCAAACATGGCTCTGGAAGCAGGCGCAAAGTGCGGTCTGTTTGAGGCTGACGAAAAGACAGCAGAGTACTACGGAATGCCATTAGAAGATATCGACTGGGTATGCGTAGATGACGAAGCAAAGTATGAAAAGGTACTTACCTATGATGTAAGCGAACTGGAACCTCAGCTTTCCTGTCCACAGGGCGTTGACAATGTTCACCCCATCAGTGAAGTAAAAGGCACCAAAATGGATGAGGTATATCTGGGCAGCTGCACCAACGGAAGTATTGAAGATATGGAAGCAGCTGCAAAGATCTTAAAAGGCCGTAAAGTGGCAAAAGGACTGCGTTTTATCGTTGTTCCTGCAACTAATACCATTTTCAAACAGGCCATTGAAAGAGGATATATTAAGACTTTTATTGAGGCAGGTGCAGTGATCTGTCATCCATGCTGCGGACTTTGCTGTGGTATGCCATATGGTCTGATGACAGATGATGAAAGGATCCTGCTGACTGCAAACCGTAACTTCATCGGACGTCAGGGAACCAAGAAAACCTTAGGTTATCTGTCAAGTCCTACGGTAGCAGCAGCAACCGCAGTTATGGGTGTTGTAACAGACCCGGCTGATCTGCCAGCACTGGCTTAAAGACAGGCGGGTCGATGTTCTCCCGGACTCCGGGAGGACATCTGTAAACAGGAGGAAAATCAATGATAAAGAATTTTGAACAGCTGAAAGAAATGTTAAAAGCTATGCCGGTAAAGCGCAAAGTAGCAGTAGTACCGGCTCAGGATGAACATACACTGGAAGCGATCAGTCATGCTTATAGGGACGGCATGGTTGAGCCGGTTCTGATCGGTGCTGAGCCAAAGATCCGTGAGATCCTGGCTCAGATCGGCACAGATGCAGATAAGATGACCATTATCCATGTGGAAGATCCTACGGAAGCCATCCAGAAGGCTGCTGATATGGCAAGAGACGGTGAAGTAGACTGCATTATGAAAGGAAAAACAGAGACAGGAGCCCTGATGAAGGTACTGGTAAACCGTGAAAGAGGGATCAGAAAGAACGATACCATGAGTTTACTTGCTTTCATGGAAAGCCCGAATTACCACAAGGTATTCGCTATTACTGATGTAGGCCTTCTTACTTATCCTTCCAAAGATCAGAAGAAAGCAGCTATCCAGAATGCAGTAGAAGCATTCCATGCATTAGGCGTAGAACAGCCAAAGGTAGCTATCCTTGCAGCAGTAGAAAAAGTAAATCCTAAGATGAAGGAAACCGTAGAAGCTGCTGAGATCAAGGAAGAAGGCGTAGAAGGCTGCATCATCGAAGGCCCGATCAGCTATGACCTGGCTATGGATCCTGCTTCCGCACCAATTAAAGGCTATGTAAGTCCTGTTGCAGGAGATGCAGATCTTTTAGTTGTTCCGGATATTGTAAGCGGAAATATTGCAGCAAAGACCATCACTGTAATTGGTGGCGGAAGAACCGGCGGCGTGGTACTGGGAGCAAAGGTTCCGGTCCTGTTGGTATCCCGTGCAGCAAGTGCAGATGATAAATATATGTCCATCGTCATTGCGGCGTTAGTGGGCAGCAGATAATAGGGGGAAAAACAATGGAGAAAAAATTAAATTTTAAGGTGTGTGGGCTTCCTGCAAAGTATTTCATTCCATTCTTTATCATTGTAATGGCAACTGTTTACCTTGGCTTTATGCCGGTTGTTAAGATCTATTCCAATGATGCAGGCAAGTACATGGCAACCAGCTTTATCATGACCATCGCTTATCTGATGGCAGTTGGCGGTCTGTTCTTCTGGCTTGGAAATACCATCCCGATCGTAAATAACTACTTAGGCGGTGCATGTCTTCTGCCTCTGATCGGTGCTTCTTTCTTAAATTACGTTGGTCTGGTTCCTCAGGAACTGGTAAACGGAGTTAAGGTCCTTATGGGCGGCGGTTTCCAGGATGCATATATTGCCATGCTGTTAGTTGGCTCCATCCTTGTTATGGACCGTAAGGTTTTACTTGGTGCAACTGCAAGATACATGCCTACCATCCTGGGAAGCCAGGTATTTGCATTAGGCTTCTGTATGTTAGCAGGTCTGGTTACCGGATATGGTATTCCAGAGGCACTGTTTGATATCGGCGCACCTTGTATGTCCGGTGGTTCCGGCGGTGCTATGACCACTCTGCCAGCTCTGTATTCCAGCCTTTCCGGTACAGATATGACTCCAATGGCAGGAAAATTCCTGTGCTACGCATCTATCGCAAACGTACTGGCTGTTGTATTAGCTGCTATTGTAGGTTCTGTAACTGCTAAAATGAAAGGCTTAAATGGTAACGGCGAGATCCTCTGCTCCAAGAAAGCACAGGAGAGCAAAACAGAGGAGAAGGAACAGAAGAGACTTGGAACTTCTGCTGATTATGTAGCATTAGGTTCTGGTATTTTCATGAGCTTCTGTCTGTACTTACTGGGTAATATCCTTGGAAGCCTTCCAGGTTTCGGTGTGATCCCGGGACTTGCATGGACCATTATCCTTGGAATCATCATTAAATTTACCGGTCTTCTTCCAGACCAGTTTGCTGACAACTGTGTATACTCCATGAACTTTGCATTAAGAGCACTGCTTCCAATGCTGATCGCTGGTATCGGTATCAACTCCCTGAAGTTCTCCACTCTGGCAGAATACTTCAGCCCAGGCGCATTCGTTGTTATCTTCTTAGCAGTATTCGGCGCAATGTTAGGTGCAATGATTTTCGGAAAGCTCTCTGGTCTGTGGGCATATGAAGCAGGTGTTACAGCAGGTCTTTGCTGCTGCAACATCGGTGGTTCCGGTGACCTGGCAGTTTTATCTGCAGCAAACCGTATGAACCTGCTGGCATTCGCTTCTATCTCTACCCGTATCGGTGGTGCCCTGATGGTTATCTGGATCGGACTGTTATATCCATTGTTCCATTAAGGCAGGCACATTACAACACAAAATCAGGCACGTTGGCGCTATGTCAGCGTGCCTCTTTTAGAAAATAGGAGAAAATCATTATGAAAAACTATAAAGTATTTGCTATCAACCCCGGTTCTACTTCCACAAAGATCGCCATGTTTGAAGGAGAAAAGGAAATTTTTTCCAGAAATATCAGCCATGATGCAGAAAAATTAAAAGAGTTCAAGGAGATCAGCGACCAGCTTCCATACAGAAAGGAAATGATCTTAAATGTCCTGAAAGAAGAAGGACAAACCTTAGAAGGCGTAGACGCATTTTCCGCAAGAGGAGGCGGTCTGGTAAATGTAGAAGGCGGCGTTTTCACTATTGGTGACAAACTTCTTGAGCATGCAAGAACCTGCTATACCGTAAAGCATCCGGCAACCTTAGGCGCACAGCTGGCAGATGCATTTTCCAAAGAATTCGGCGGAGTTGCATTTGTAGTAAATCCACCAGATGTAGATGAGTTCCAGGATGTAGCCCGTGTAACCGGCTTAAAGGGTGTATACAGAGAGAGCCGTATCCATGCATTAAACCAGAAGGAGATCGGCATCCGTTTTGCAGCAAAGCAGGGCAAGAAATATGAGGACATGAACCTGATCATCTGCCACATTGGCGGCGGTATTTCCGTTACTGCCCATAGAATGGGAAAAATGGTGGACTCCAATGACATTGCAAATGGTGACGGCCCAATGGCACCAACCCGCTGTGGCCAGCTTCCTGTAAAGGATGTTGTGACCATGTGCTATTCCGGTAAATATACAGAAAAAGAGATGCGTGAGAAGATCACAAAGACCGGTGGCCTGGTAGATCACCTGGGAACTTCTGATGCAAGAGAAGTAACTGCCATGATCGAAAATGGGAATAAGTATGCGAAATTAATTTACGATTCCATGATCTATGAGATCGGAAAGACAGCAGGTTCTATGGCAGCAGTCCTTCATGGAAAGGTGGACGGGATCGTATTAACAGGCGGCATCTCCCATGACAAGTATGTAGTAGAAAAACTGACAGAAATGCTTTCCTTTATTGCGCCGATCACTGTTATGGCAGGCGAGTTTGAAATGGAAGCACTGGCAGCAGGTGCGATCCGTGTATTAAGCGGGGAAGAAGAGGCGAAGACTTATACAGGTATTCCAGTATGGAGTGGATTTACATGCTGATGGTAAAAAAGGCCCTGATCTATGTGACCGGACTTTTATTCATGGCCTTTGGAGTGGCATTTTCTGTTAATTCTTCTCTGGGAGTTTCACCGGTAAACTCCCTTCCCTATGTGATCAGCCGCATTACAGGACTGGATCTTGGAAACTGCGTGATCGGCATTTTTGCTTTTTATATTCTGGTGCAGATATTATTGTTAAGAAAAAAATTCCGTCCCATAGATTTGACGCAGCTGATATTTTCCACGATTTTTGGCCGTTTTGTAGATGTTGCAAAGAAAGTGGTGGGAGATTTTGCCATTCCCACCTATCCGGGGCAGCTGGTTATGCTGGCGATCAGTATCGTTTTTGTAGCAATAGGCGTATGCCTGTATATGGATGTGCAGCTGGTAAATATGCCTATGGAAGGAATGACCCATGCAGTAAACCGTGTATTCTTCCCGGACAAGCCTTTTCATGATATTAAGGTCATCATGGATTGTCTGACCGTTGTGATCGGTATTGTCCTTTCTTTTGTATTTCTTGGAAAACTGGATGGCATCCGGGAAGGAACCGTGATATGCGCATTGCTGGTAGGAAAGCTGATGAAGCCGATGCAGAAGGTGTTAAAACCGGCAGTAGAGAAGATCTGTGGGATAAAAGGAAGTCGTTGATATGGAAAAGAATGAAGAGAGAAGGTGTGATGCAATATGAAACTGGAAGCAGCAGTAATACAGGGAGATGGTGTAGGACCGGAGATGATGGAAGAGGCAGTACGGGTGCTTCAGGCAGTCTGCCGCCGGTTCGGCCATCATTTAAAGCTGTATCCTGTTTTAGCCTGCTCTCAGGCCATTGAAGCAGGAAAAGAACCTCTTCCACAGGAAAGTTTAAAAATCTGTACCCAGGTTCCGGCTGTCTTATTTGGAAATTCAGGTCTGAAAAAATACCAGGACTGGCCGTTGGATAAGCGTCCGGAAGGCGCTCTTATGATACTGAGAAAGGTACTGCAGGTAAGTACCAATATCCGTCCTGTGCGTATGTATCCTTCTTTAAAATGTTTTTCTCCCTTAAAAGCAGAACGTCTGGAGCAGGGAATGGATGTTGCTTTTGTCCGTGATATTGCAGGGGGAGTTTTCTGCTCTGCCAAAGTCCAGGGAAATGGGGACGGCGGTCGGGAAGCTTATGAATATGAGTATTATAATGAAACAATTGTAAGGAAGACTGCCTATACTGCCTTTAAACTGGCAAAAAGCCGAAAGAACAAAGTTACCAATCTGGACAAGTCAAATGTTCTTGGCAGTTCCCGTCTCTGGCGTCAGACTGTACAGCAGGTTTCCGAGGATTTTCCAGATGTGGAACTGGAACATTTATATATTGATAATGCAGCCATGGAGCTGATCCGAAATCCAGGTCGGTTTGACGTTTTTGTTACCTCCAATCTGTTTGGTGATATAATATCTGATGAAGGAACAGAACTGACCGGAACGCCCTATCTTTATCCCTCTGCGGAATTAAGTAATACAGAGCAGGGGATTTACACACCGAACCAGCTTCATTATCCAGATGAGTCTGTGATCGGAAAAGATATGGTCAATCCCATTGGCATGATTGCGGCTGCAGCCCGGATGCTGCGCCTTTCCTTTGGCTTAGAGGCAGAGGCCGGAGCCATAGAAGAAGCCATCCGCCAGGTTTTAGCGGCCAATATTGCAACTGCAGATATCTGGCATAAAGGAAAGATCCTGGTAGGAACAAAAGAGATGGGAAAACGGATCGCAGATGAGATCGAGGCAGTTTCCTAAAGAAGTATATTTCATAATAAAGGAGAAAATATGATGGAATTACCAGTTACAAAAATGTCACGGATCGTAATGCCGGCTTCAACCAATGATGCAGGAAATCTTTATGGAGGAAGACTGCTTGACTGGATGGACGAAGTATCCGGAATTGCAGCAAAGCGCTTTGCACATTCGGAAGTTATGACAGTAGGGATTGAAAGCATTCGTTTTATGCGTCCTATGCCTCAGGGAAGCTTTATTGATATCAATGCAGAAGTTGTCCATGTAGGAAACACTTCCATGAAGATCAAGATCACAGTTATGATGGATCAGGACCCGGAAGAAGAACAGGTCCAGACAGCAGAAGCATTCTTTACCTTTGTAGCTGTAGATGAAAATGGTAAGCCTCATAAAGTTGGGCGTACATTGTAGGTCAGGTTCGAGAGATTATTTAAGTAAATAGGGATGAAATAAATGGGACTGGATGTTGCTTCGCAAGGAGTGACATCCTTTTTGGCTTTTGAATAACAATTTAATTTAGTCAAATTGATTCTAAGTGACGAAAGTGAAATGATTGACGATGATGATGAAGTCGTGTAAACTAAAGATACTCAAAAATAGCTGCTTTAAAAATATTTGTTTCTTAGATCCGCCTTATGATACAGACTTTTCTACTTATGCACAGAATGAGTTTGGACATGAAGAGCAAAAACGTCTGTGTGAATGTTTAAAGCGGACGCCCGCCAAAATATTACTGATTATTAAAAATACGGATTTTATCTATGAATTATATAAAGATAATTTCAATATAACAAGTTTTGATAAAAAATATATGGTTAGTTTTATGAATAGAAATGATCGTAAGGCAGAACATTTAATTATAACGAATTATTAGAGCGTATAAGTGGTTTCCACTTCACTGGACAACCCGCCTACAATCTGCTATATTAAACAAAAAGAGCCTGCACCCCACAGGCCCATTCTGAAGCATAAAGGAGAAGAAAAACAATGGCAAATCCAGTTGTTACTATCATCATGGAAAATGGCGATGTGATGAAAGCAGAATTATATCCGGAAGTAGCACCAAACACAGTAAATAACTTTATCAGCCTGGTAAAGAAAGGTTATTATGATGGCCTGATCTTCCACAGAGTCATCCGTGGATTTATGATCCAGGGCGGATGCCCTCAGGGAACTGGTATGGGTGGCCCAGGTTACAGCATTAAGGGTGAGTTCAGCCAGAATGGTTTTAAGAATGATTTAAAGCACACCGAGGGAGTTTTATCCATGGCAAGATCCATGATGCCTAACTCTGCTGGCTCCCAGTTCTTTATCATGCACAAAGATGCTCCTCATCTGGACGGCGCTTATGCAGCATTTGGCAAGGTTACAGAGGGAATGGATGTTGTAAATAAGATTGCAGAAGAGCGCACCGATTATTCTGACCGTCCATTAAAGACACAGAAGATCAAATCTATGACAGTAGATACTTTTGGTGTAGAATACCCAGAGCCAGAAAAATACTGATAGATTGCCGGTGATATAACGGCAAAACAGCAGTAAATAGTAAAAAACGGTTCTTACAGGAGACAGAACAATATGAAGCAGGAGCGGACTCTTTCAATAGAAGGAAAAGAATATACGCTTCTCATATCTGACGAACCACAGGCCCTTTTGGAGGCAAAAGCTTCCGGAAGGGCTGTTTTAGGGTGTCTGGATACGGGAAATGGGGAGGGAGCGAGCAGAGATTTTCAGGGGATCCCTTATGTAGTTCCCTCAATGGAATATGTGACAGAAGAACTTTTAGAACTGATCCTGCGCCGGTATCTGGGACTTCCGTGGCTTATTGACGAGACAGAGCGACTGTACATCCGTGAATTTGTAAAAGAGGATGCAGAGAACATACCAGAAGAAGAATATGGTAAGGAAGAAGAGATATTCCGTGATCCGGACAAATTAGAAGTATATATAAAGAACCAGTATGGTTTTTATGAATATGGGACCTGGGCTGTGTTAAAGAAAAGTCCGTCGCTTCTCATCGGCATGGCCGGCGCCAGTAACCCCAATCTTCCGGAAACTGCTTTGCAGGCGCTACCCACTCTTCCAGACGACCTTTGCTGGCTGGAACTGGGATACCATATTTTTAAACCTTACAGGAAAAATGGCTATGCAACAGAAGCAGCTAAAGCCATTCTTTCTTATTCCCACGAAGTCCTTTCTGCCAGACTCTGCGCCTGGATCGAAGCAAAAAACAAGGCCTCCTGCGCACTGGCAGAAAGCCTTGGAATGGAAGTAGTAAAAGTTATTTCTGATCAAACAGCCACTGGATGGCCCGGAGCGTGTCTTCTGTATGCTGAGAAGATGCAATAACTGCCAGATAGGGCGGCTGGATCGAGACACCGGTCATATCGGAAAATGCAGTAGGTTCCAGTGAAATAGCGGCAGCAGTTGACTGCCCTTTTTCATTGTCTGTATAGAAGAAAAGGTCTTCTTTTTCGGCACGTTCTAACAGATCCTGGGGCAGGAATTCCTTCAGATCTAAAAATGCGCCCTGGGACTCATAATGTTCCAGTGTCTTTGCATCAGCGATGATAATATCCAGGTCTCCTCCGGCTGCTAAAGCAGCAATCTTTGCCATACTTGCATAGGAATATTCGGAAGACTGGGAGCCATCAGCATTGATAAACAGTCCGGAATTGATCTCGATCAGATCCTTCTTACCAAAACCAAGAGCTTCTTTTAAGCTGTTTTCAAATCTATCCATAGATGACTCACCGCCGGAACGGTCATTGACAATGGCGAAAGTAAGCCGTGTGGTAAAGGTCTGGCGATACAGGCTGCTTCCTACTACCCATAAAAGGGTAAATGCCAGAATGACAGCTACAATATGAAATTTATAATATTCATAAATATACCAGATCCGGTCTTTCCCGGACATTTGTTTTATTTTCTCAAGTTCACTTTTTATGTCTTTTTTCAGTTCCATGATGTATTCCTTTCAGGTTGACGTCTGGATTTTTCTGCGCTCATTACACTACAGTATAGCTGAAAATGCAGATACCCGCAACTACTCGTTCCATTTTTACACTTAATATGATATAATGTAATGAGCGCAGTGGAAAATAAGCGGCTGCGTAAGCAGACATTTATTTTACACAAGCCATTAACGAAGGTTCCGCCTGCGAAGCAGGCAGTAGAGCACGTCAGTGCGTGGACCTGAGTATATAGAAATGAGCGCAGTGGAAAATAAGCGGCTGCGTAAGCAGACATTTATTTTACACAAGCCATTAACGAAGGTTCCGCCTGCGAAGCAGGCAGTAGAGCACGTCAGTGCGTGGACCTGAGTATATAGAAATGAGCGCAGTGGAAAATAAGCGGCTGCGTAAGCAGGAAAGAAGAGGATAAAATATGTTTCAGGGTCTTTTTAATTATGATAACCCGGTGTGGCGTTTTATAGGAAAACTGGGAGATCTGGTACTTTTAAATCTTTTGTGGCTGATCTGCTGCATCCCTGTATTTACAGCAGGAGCAGCTACTACAGCGGTATATTATGTTACCTTAAAACTGGTACGTGACGATGATGGTTCTACCATCAAGTCATTTTTCCATTCCTTTACCCAGAACTTTAAGCAGGCAACAGCGATCTGGCTGATGATCCTTGTAGCTGGCGGATTGCTGGGATTTGATCTGTGGTTTCTTATGTCAGGAGTGGTAACTGTATCAACGGTTGTAAAAACAGTGATGTCAGCTGTATTTGGTGCTATGACATTGATCTTGCTGTTTGTTACTACTTATATTTTTCCATTACAGGCAAGATTTTATAACACAGTGAAACGTACATTATTTAATGCATTTTTCATGTCTGTGCGTCATCTGCTCCAGACCATTTCCATGCTGATCATTGATGGTCTTGTAGTAGCAGGAGTTTATGTTGCTCTGTATATGGTACCACAGGTATCGATGCTCCTGCTTTTATTCGGATTTCCGCTGATTGCTTTTATCAATTCCTACTTTTTTACAGAGATCTTTAAAAAGTATATTCCAAAGGAAGAGGATCAGGAACATTCAAATGGAATTTCACCTTTACTGGATGAAAACAATCAGGAGATCGAGGATGCGATCCAGAGCTTAAAAGGAAAATAAAACAGATCATACGAATATACACATCAAAGAGGGCTTAAACAGTCCTCTTTTTTTTACAATAGGAAAGTTCGACTTCCGTCGAACTCTTGATAAAAAGAGCCCGAACAAAGGCGGGCATGGCAAACAGACGATAGATTAAAAGAAGTCAATGTAAAAGCCTTCTTCAAATTCATCGTCATCAAGATCGTCATCTTCGGTAAGAAAATAGTGCATATCCAAAAGGTCAGAGTCTGTCATGTTTTTGACCAGGCTGGGTGTCATTCCCTCTGGAGGATTCTTGGTGTATTTTTGCCTAAGTTTCTCTATAAGCTTTGCATCCATAGTTTAAATTCCGTCCTGTCTGTTGATGAGTTTAGTATGATACAGACAGGAAGAAAAATCAAGCAGAGCGGCATTTGACTTTAGCCATTGTTCTTTCATAAAGTTCTTGTAGAGAAACCCGTTTGTGACGATAGTAGACTTCTACCAGCGCCATTTCCTTCTTGCAGTGAGGACAGAATAAAGGATCATATCCAAAAGATAAAAGAATGTCCTGTCTCCATTTCGTAAAACTTTTTATGAAGCGGTGTTTCGATTTGTGAATAGCACGATAAAGTTTAGTGTCAATTTCACGGTGCCTCGCATAGAGACCATAGTAGCGGATCATTTTAAAATGTTTTTCCGGTATATGTTGGATAAGAAGTTTAATAAACTCGATTGCAGGAATCGTACGTTTAACATAAGTATTATCTTCGTGACGATTATAGTGAAAAGTAACATTTTCACCATCGTAAGAATCAATCCGTTTTAAGGCAATAACCGGACGGCCAAGATAGCGGCCAATGTATTTAATGACAGTATTAGGGTCGCAGAGATTAGGCTTGGCATAGACATAAAAGCCGTTTTTGTCCTTGTGATAGATATAAGCTTTAATCTTTTTGAAGGAAGGTCCGATGTGCTGTTCCATTTCATTGAGTAAAGCGGTTTGAAAAGCATTGCGTAGATAAGTGTAATTGAAATGTTTTACCGGCCGCCAAATAGCATTGTCAGAAAAACCGCCTTCCGAAAGAATGGGGGATATAAAACAGTCTGGCCCTTTGAGTATGCGAAGGAAAAGATCCAGTATCCGGCACGGTACAGCAGGTGATCTTTAGCTTAATTTTTTTTAATATTTTTTTAATGTTTTCACTCTTGAAAAATGAGACAAATTAATGTATACAATATTATGTATTATGACATGTCACCATTTTTTGAAGAAAAATGAGTGGATTACGAATGTTTTAGGATTGCGAGAACACAAAGTGCGGAGCAATCCGTTGGTATCAGTGGAATTAACGGAATTGAGAAAAAAGGGGATAGCAGCTATGATCACACATTTACGCCTGAAGGCATATGGAAAGATAAATCTGGCGCTGGACGTACTGGGGAGAAGGGACAACGGGTATCATGATGTCCGCATGATCATGCAGACTGTAGGACTTCATGACCGGATCGAACTTTACAGGACAAAGGAGCCTGGTATCCGTCTGGAGACCAACCTGTTTTACCTTCCAAATAATGAACAAAATCTGGCTTACCGGGCAGCCGCTCTTTTAATGGAAGAGTTTGGTGTAAAAGAAGGTGTTTCCATAAAACTGAAAAAGTTCATTCCTGTATCAGCTGGAATGGCCGGAGGCAGTACCGATGCAGCTGCAGTCCTTTTTGGAGTCAATAAAATGTTTGGCCTGGGCTTAAGTATAAAAGAACTGATGGAACGTGGCGTAAAGCTGGGAGCAGATATCCCATACTGCCTGATGCGTGGAACCGCTCTTTCCGAAGGAATTGGGGAAGAATTAACTCCGTTGCCTCAGATCCCCCAGTGTCAGGTATTGATCGCAAAACCGGGGATCAGCGTTTCTACAAAAGTGGTTTATGAGAGCCTGGATGCCATGGAGCTAAAGCAGGAAGATCATCCGGATATTGACGGCATGATTGAAGCGATCAACCGCCAGAATATCCATGAGATAGCCGGAAAATTCGGAAATGTGCTGGAACTGGTAACAGCCGGTAAATATCCGGTGATCGGTGAGATCGAGCAGGTGATGAAAGAAGAAGGGGCTGTTAATGCCATGATGAGCGGAAGCGGTCCAACTGTATTTGGTCTGTTTACCAATCCACAGGCAGCACAGAATGCCTACGAAAAGCTTCGCTATGGTGATGCTTCCAAACTGGCAAAGCAGGTATATCTGACCAACTTCTTTCATGTAAAGCGGAGCAGATAGAAACAAGCAGATCGTAAACATAAAAATATAGACAAACAGACATAGATAAAACACAGAAAGGAATGGTCTTGAGATGGAAAATAATTTTAAAGTCAATATGAACGAATATCTGCCTCTTCGCGATGTTGTATTTAATACACTGCGTCAGGCTATTTTAAAAGGAGAACTGGCTCCGGGAGAAAGACTGATGGAGATCCAGCTGGCAGAAAAATTAGGTGTAAGCCGTACACCGATCCGTGAAGCCATTCGTAAACTGGAACTGGAAGGTCTTGTACTTATGATCCCAAGAAAAGGCGCTGAGGTTGCAAAGATCTCTGAAAAGAGCCTTAGGGATGTGCTGGAAGTTCGCCGTTCCCTGGAAGAACTGGCTATTGAACTGGCTTGCCAGAGAATGACCGATGAAGAGATCGAACAGTTAGGGGAACGCCAGAACGACTTTAAGAATGCCATTAATAAGGGAAATGCCATGAACATTGCAGAGACCGACGAGGCATTCCATGATGTGATCTATCTGGGAACCGGAAATGATAAACTGGTACAGATCTTAAATAATTTAAGAGAGCAGATGTATCGCTATCGTCTGGAATATATCAAGGACGAGGATAAACGCCAGATCCTGATAGTAGAGCATGAACATATCCTGGCTGCGATCAAAGCCCGCAATATTGCAGAGGCAAAGAATGCAGCAAGAGAACACATTGATAATCAGGAGATCACTGTTTCCAAGAATATCAAGGAGCAGGAAGATATCATGCCTGTCCGCGGCCGTGGAAGAAGATAGCGGAAATGGCATTGGAGGAGAAGATAAATGGAAGAAAATAAAGTAGAAGATAAGACAGAAAAGACCTTCAAAGAGCGCTATCTTGCAGGAGAGATCGAATTTGAAGAGATCGACCGCTATATCAGCCGCTGGAACAACAGCGATGATGAGCGTACACTGGCTGTTTATCTGGGGTTAAATGCAGATGAAGAGGACGTATGGATCGATGAAAGCGATGAAGCTCTTCAGGAGATGTTGGATAAGCAGAAAGCCTGAAATTAAGCCTTCTGCTTAAAAAGCTGTTTTGCAGCATCTAAAAGTCCAAGGTGCAGTTCCGGCCTTGGAGCAGTTTCAAAGACCAGGGAATAGCTTTCAGAAGCTGTTTCATCTATATCTGTATGATAAGAATTTGTAAAGCAAAGACCGGGATAGAGGACGCACCACCAGTTGCGTCCTTTTCCTTTGCCTATAGTGATCCGTGCAGCGTCATAGTAACCGCAGGGAAAGAAGGCATTTCCATAGGTCCTTGCTGGAAAATGGTCATGGCTCAGATTAAGATCCAGATCCGCTTCACAGCCGGAGTCTGCCAGGGTCTGTTCTGCCTTAAAAATGACCTCTTCTTTATGAGAAAGAAGCCAGGAAGCCAGCTCTTCTTTTCCGGCATGATCCGGGGCATTTTCACGGATATAGGAAAGAACCTGGTCCCGGACTTTTAATTTTAATTCCTGGTCCGTTTTTGAATTGCTTTCCGCTAAAATGTGAAAACGCAGCACATAAGGGGCTATACGGCTGGCATCTGCCTCCTGTTTGCAGGTGTTGGCAGAAACTGCAATGAGAAAAGCAGTAAAAAAGCAGGCAAGAGAACAAATAAGCCATTTGTGGCGATAAGATACAGATTTCATGGACTAAAACTTCCTTTCTGGATTTTGAGAGAACATATTTTCTATTTGTATTTATTGCCACATATGCTATACTGTAAACGGTAAAATCTAAGAAAAGAAAGATTTTAAAGATTTCTGGAACAGGGATAAGTGAGGAGATATAAAAATGGAAAGAAAAACAGCAGCAGTCATTTTCGGCGGACAGTCATCAGAACATGAAGTATCCTGCATGTCTGCAGCCAATGTGATCGACCGCATCAACAAAGAAAAATATGACCTGCTTCTTATTGGTATTACATTAGACGGACACTGGATCAAGACAGAGTCTGTAGAAGAGATCAGAAGCGGTGAGTGGAGAAATGGAAATATTTCCGCAGCTATCTTACCAGATGCTACAAAGAAATGTGCGATCCTTATGGATGGAGATAAAGTAACAGAAGTAAAACTGGACCTTGTATTCCCGGTACTTCATGGACTTCACGGCGAAGACGGAACCATCCAGGGTCTTTTAGAACTGGCAAAGATCCCATATGTAGGCTGCGGTGTACTGGCATCTGCAGTGGGCATGGATAAACTGTATACAAAGATCATTGTAAATAACTTAGGCATCCGCCAGGCAGATTATGAGCCTGTTATGAGCGAGCAGTTAGCAGATATGGATGCTGTAACAGCACGTATTGAAGCACATTTTGCATATCCTGTATTTATCAAGCCGTCTAACGCAGGTTCCTCCAAGGGAGTCAGCAAGGCAGAAAACAGAGAAGAGCTGGAAGCCGGCTTAAAAGAGGCTGCAAAGCATGACAGAAAGATCCTGGTAGAAGAGACTATTATTGGCCGTGAGATCGAATGTGCTGTATTCGGCGGCGGAAAAGAAGAAGTGAAGGCTTCCGGTGTAGGCGAGATCCTGGCAGCAGCAGACTTTTATGATTTTGACGCAAAATATTACAATGCTGAGTCCAAGACGGTAACAGATCCAGAACTTCCTGGAAATGCCACAGAAGAAGTAAGAAAAGCAGCAGTTGCTATTTTCAAGGCAGTAGACGGATACGGACTTTCCCGTGTAGATTTCTTTGTAAAGGAAGACGGAGAGGTAGTATTTAACGAGATCAATACCATGCCTGGATTTACAGCCATCAGTATGTATCCAATGCTTTGGGAGGCAAGAGGCGTCAACAAAGAGGAATTAGTAGATAAGCTGATGAGCCATGCTTTAGAGCGTTTCTAAGATCACAGGTTTACGTAAAAAGAAAAGAGGAGTTACATGACAAAGGATGTACTGATCACCATCCGCGGTGTCCATACCATGGATGAAGAGGACAATGATGTGGAGATGATCGTCCGGGGAGATTACTACCAGAAGAATGGGAAACATTACGTTCTCTACGAAGAACTGTTAGAAGGTTTTAAAGAACCGGTAAAGAATATCATTAAGATCACGCCAACCTCTATGGATATTACAAAAAAGGGAACAGCCACTACCCACATGCTGTTTGAAAAGAACCGGAAGAATATTTCCTGCTACAGCACCCCTTTAGGTGAAATGGTAGTAGGGATACAGGCCAATCACTTTGCAGTAGATGAGCAGGCAGACAGCCTGAAGGTGAATGTGGATTATTCCCTGGATATTAATTATGAGCATATGTCGGATTGCCGCATTTTAGTAGATGTGCAGTCCTGCCAGTAGAAAGAGAGGGCGCCCCGCATCCGCGGGAAAACCCACCTCATCAAAACAAAAAACAGCCGCTCCCATCCGGGAGCCGGCTGTTTTTTTACGCCCCATATTATGCATCTTTACGGAATCTTGCGAAAAATCCCTTTTTCTTTGGCGGAGTTGGAATGGAACCTCCGCGGACACTCTTGATCTGGGTGATGTAGATACCGCTTAAAACTACCTTAGCTTCTGTTTTAACAGGAAGGCATTCAAACACTCTTGCATCAGCGATCAGTGTAACGATCTTTGGTCCGATCTTTGCTTTCACAACCGGAACCTTGGTCCAGCGCATGTACTTTGGAGTCTGGTCAACTACCATTTTTGGAAGACCTGCCTGAGTCAGCTTCAGTTTCTTCTTATCAATAACAAGAAGAGATACGGTCTGTGCTGCGGCATCTAACATCTGCTGCTGTTCTAACTGGCGCTTCTGAAGCTTATTTCCAAGGAAATACAGGATAGCCAGGATGACAGCTGCAATGATGAGGATCACCAGCAGTATGTTTAAAACGGTATTTAACATAAGGTATACCTCCGAACTGTAGTATAGTTCCCGTGGGCTTGATTAGACATGCCCCAAGACATTCTAATATAGTATATCATTTGTGGTAAAAAAAAGCAAGAAAAAATTCTTGACACCTTGACAAATATATGTTATTATGGAGAGTGCATTATTGTGGCGTCCTGGGCTTATTGCGCCCATTTGCTGACGCCCGATTACCGAGAACGACAGCAGTGGAAAAAGGGGCAGAAAAAGAAAGAAAAATCCCTGAAAAAGCCGCTGCAACCAAATAAGAAAACAGGGGTGAAACGTCAATGGAGAAAAGCAGAATACGTCCGGTACCGGCCGGGAAAAGCGTAAGAATGAGCTATTCAAGGCAGAAGGAAGTCCTTCAGATGCCTAACCTGATCGAGATTCAGAAAGACTCCTACCAGTGGTTCTTAGATGAAGGACTGAAGGAAGCGTTTGCTGATATCTCTCCTATCGCGGATTTTGCAGGACATTTAAGTCTGGAATTCGTTGACTTTACATTGTGCAGAGATGATATCAAGTATACCATCGAAGAGTGTAAAGAACGGGATGCTACTTACGCCGCACCGCTTAAGGTAAAGGTCAGACTGTACAATAAAGATAAAGATGAAATGAATGAACATGAGATATTTATGGGTGATCTGCCTCTGATGACAGATACCGGTTCATTTGTAATTAACGGTGCAGAACGTGTTATCGTCAGCCAGCTTGTACGTTCCCCTGGTATTTACTACGGGATCGGACATGACAAGGTAGGTAAGGAACTGTTTACATGTACGGTTATCCCGAACCGTGGTGCATGGCTGGAATATGAAACCGATTCCAACGATGTATTTTATGTTCGTGTAGACAGAACCCGTAAAGTACCGGTTACTGTACTGATCCGTGCCTTAGGCTACGGAACCAACGCAGAGATCTTAGATCTGTTCGGCGAAGAGCCAAAGCTCCTTGCAAGCTTTGGAAAGGATACATCTGATAACTATCAGGATGGTCTGTTAGAGCTGTACAAGAAGATCCGTCCAGGCGAGCCGCTGTCTGTAGACAGTGCAGAGAGCCTGCTTAACAGCATGTTCTTCGATCCCAGAAGATATGACCTGGCAAAAGTTGGACGTTATAAATTCAACAAGAAGCTGTCCTTTAAGTTCCGTCTGAATGGACAGGTACTGGCAGAAGATGTAGTTGATACCACTACAGGTGAGATCATTGCAGAAGCTGGTACAAAGTTAGACAAAGAGTCTGCTATGAAGGTTCAGAACTCCGCTGTTCCTTTCGTATGGGTAGAAGGCATCAACAGAAAGCAGAAAGTTCTTTCCAATATGATGGTTGAGCTTGGCGCTTATGTTTCCTTTGATCCGGAAGAAGTTGGTGTTTCCGAATTAGTATATTATCCAGCACTTGCTCCGATCCTGGAAAAAGCAGGTGATGATGAAGAGATGTTAAAGGAAGAGATCAGAAGAAATATCCATGATCTGATCCCGAAGCATATCACAAAGGAAGATATCTTAGCTTCCATCAACTACAACATGCATCTGGAAGAGCAGGTTGGTACTTCTGATGATATCGACCACTTAGGCAACCGTCGTATCCGTGCCGTAGGTGAGTTATTACAGAACCAGTACCGTATCGGTTTATCCCGTATGGAGCGTGTTGTAAGAGAGCGTATGACAACCCAGGACGTAGATGGTATCACACCACAGTCCCTGATCAACATCAAGCCTGTTACAGCTGCTGTAAAGGAATTCTTCGGAAGTTCCCAGCTGTCCCAGTTCATGGATCAGAACAACCCTCTGTCAGAGCTTACACATAAGAGACGTTTATCTGCCTTAGGTCCTGGCGGTCTGTCAAGAGACCGTGCCGGATTCGAGGTACGAGATGTACACTATACACACTATGGTCGTATGTGCCCGATCGAGACTCCTGAAGGTCCTAACATCGGTCTGATCAACTCCCTTGCAAGCTACGCAAGAGTAAATCAGTACGGCTTTATTGAAGCACCTTACCGTGTGGTAGATAAGACTGACGCAGCGAATCCAAGGGTTACTGACGAAGTCGTATATTTGACTGCAGACGAAGAGGACAACTTCATCGTAGCACAGGCGAATGAGCCGTTAGATGAAGAAGGACACTTCATCCACAACAACGTATCCGGACGTTTCCGTACAGAAACTTCCGAGTTCAGAAAGAGCACCATCGACTTAATGGACGTTTCTCCTAAGATGGTATTCTCTGTTGCTACAGCCATGATCCCATTCCTTCAGAACGACGATGCGAACCGTGCGCTGATGGGATCCAACATGCAGCGTCAGGCTGTGCCGCTGTTAAGTACAGAAGCTCCTGCAGTTGGTACCGGTATTGAAGGCAAAGCTGCCGTTGACTCCGGTGTCTGCGTTGTTGCAAAGAATGCAGGTGTGGTTGAGCGTTCCGCTTCCAACGAGATCATCATCAAGAGAGACTCCGATGGAAACCGTGATATATATCACTTAACCAAGTTTAAGAGAAGCAACCAGAGCAACTGCTACAACCAGAAACCAATCGTTTATAAGAATGATCACGTAGAAGCCGGTGAAGTAATCGCAGATGGTCCTTCTACCTGCAACGGTGAGATCGCTCTTGGTAAGAACCCTCTGATCGGCTTTATGACCTGGGAAGGTTACAACTACGAGGATGCGGTTCTTCTTTCTGAGCGTCTGGTACGTGATGATGTTTATACATCTGTTCATATTGAAGAATACGAGGCAGAAGCACGTGATACCAAGTTAGGACCGGAAGAGATCACCCGTGACGTACCTGGTGTTGGTGAAGATGCATTAAAGGATCTGGACGAGCGCGGTATCATCCGTATCGGTGCTGAGGTCCGTGCCGGAGATATTCTGGTAGGTAAGGTTACTCCAAAGGGAGAGACCGAGCTGACAGCTGAAGAGAGACTGTTAAGAGCCATCTTCGGTGAGAAGGCAAGAGAAGTACGTGATACCTCCTTAAAGGTACCTCATGGTGCATATGGTATCATCGTAGACGCTAAGGTATTTACAAGAGAAAATGGTGACGAACTTGCACCGGGCGTAAATCAGACCGTTCGTATCTACATCGCTCAGAAACGTAAGATCTCTGTTGGTGATAAGATGGCTGGACGTCATGGTAACAAGGGTGTCGTTTCCCGTGTACTTCCTGTAGAAGATATGCCATTCCTTCCAAACGGCCGTCCTCTGGACATCGTGCTTAACCCACTGGGCGTACCTTCCCGTATGAACATCGGACAGGTGCTGGAAATCCACTTAAGCCTTGCAGCTAAGGCACTTGGATTTAACGTTTCCACTCCTATCTTCGATGGCGCAAACGAGAATGATATCCAGGATACTCTGGAGCTTGCAAACGACTATGTAAATACTCCATGGGAAGAGTTTGAAGCTAAATATAAAGATACCTTAAGACCTGAGGTAATGGATTACCTTGGTTCCCACTTAGAGCACAGAAAGCTGTGGGAAGGCGTACCGATCAGCCGTGACGGTAAAGTACGTCTCCGTGATGGACGTACCGGCGAGTACTTCGATGGCGCAGTAACCATCGGACACATGCATTACCTGAAACTGCATCATCTGGTAGACGATAAGATCCATGCACGTTCTACCGGTCCTTACTCCCTGGTTACACAGCAGCCTCTGGGTGGTAAAGCTCAGTTCGGCGGACAGCGTTTCGGAGAGATGGAGGTTTGGGCTCTGGAGGCATATGGTGCTTCCTACACCCTGCAGGAGATCATGACTGTTAAGTCTGACGACGTAGTTGGCCGTGTTAAGACATACGAAGCTATCATCAAGGGCGAAAATATCCCTGAGCCAGGTGTTCCGGAATCCTTCAAGGTACTTCTTAAGGAAATGCAGTCCCTGGGTCTGGATGTTCAGGTTCAGAGAGAAGATGGTACCGAAGTAGAGATGACAGAGAGCATCGACTATGGTGATACAGAACTGCGTGCTATGCTGGAAGGCGACCGTCATTACAATGACAGAGAGTCTTACTCCAATTACGGATATCAGGAGCAGGAATTCAAGAACAATGAGCTTGTGAATGTAGAATCCGATTCCAAGGAAACTAACGACGATTATACAGACGACCTGTATGACGCATATACAGATGACAGTGAGAACGAATAATAGAAGGGAGTATAAGCTCATGCCGGAAACAACAAATGAAACTTATCATCCAATGGCGTTTGATGCCATTAAAATAGGTCTGGCTTCCCCTGAAAAGATCCGCTCCTGGACACACAGAACTCCGGAGCCTGCAGATAAGCCAAGCAAGCAGTGGAAAGACTGGTGGGAGCAGGGTGCAGTACGCAACCGTATGCCTGAGCCTTCAGGCGCTCCTTCCAAGGAGTGGAAAGACTGGTGGGATCACGGCGTTGTAAAGAAGCCGGAGACCATTAACTATAGAACCTTAAAACCAGAAAAAGACGGACTTTTCTGCGAAAGGATCTTCGGACCGAGCAAGGACTGGGAGTGCCACTGTGGAAAGTATAAGAAGATCCGTTACAAAGGCGTGATCTGTGACCGCTGCGGCGTTGAAGTTACCAAGTCCAGCGTCAGAAGAGAGCGTATGGGACGTATCGAGCTTGCTGCTCCTGTTTCCCATATCTGGTACTTCAAGGGCATCCCAAGCCGTATGGGTCTGATCCTTGACATTTCTCCAAGAACTCTGGAGAAAGTTCTGTATTTCGCTTCCTATGTTGTACTGGATCCAGGTGTAACAAGCCTTCAGTACAAGCAGGTATTATCTGAGAAGGAATACCGTGAAGAAGTAGAGAAATACGGCAGCAGCACTGCATTCCGTGTAGGAATGGGTGCTGAGGCGATCCAGGAGCTGTTAAAGGCCATCGACTTGGAAAAAGATTCCGCAGAGTTAAGAAAGCAGCTGATCGATGCAAGCGGCCAGAAGCGTGCAAGAATTATCAAGCGTCTGGAAGTTGTAGAGGCATTCTTAAGCTCCGGAAACCGTCCTGAGTGGATGATCATGGATGTTATCCCGGTTATCCCACCGGATATCCGTCCTATGGTACAGCTGGATGGTGGACGTTTTGCAACCAGTGACTTAAACGACTTATATAGAAGAATTATCAACCGTAACAACCGTCTGGCAAGACTGTTAGAGCTTGGTGCTCCTGATATCATCGTTCGTAACGAGAAACGTATGCTTCAGGAAGCAGTTGATGCCCTGATCGATAATGGCCGCCGTGGCCGTCCTGTAACAGGACCTGGAAACCGTGCTCTTAAGTCCCTTTCCGATATGTTAAAGGGTAAGCAGGGACGTTTCCGTCAGAACCTGTTAGGTAAGCGAGTTGACTATTCCGGACGTTCCGTTATCGTCGTTGGTCCTGAATTAAAGATCTATCAGTGCGGTCTGCCAAAGGAAATGGCGATCGAGCTGTTCAAGCCATTCGTAATGAAAGAGTTAGTAGCAAACGGTACTGCTCACAATATTAAGAATGCAAAGAAGATGGTTGAAAAGCTTCAGACAGAAGTTTGGGATGTTCTGGAAGATGTTATCAAAGAGCATCCGGTTATGTTAAACCGTGCTCCTACACTGCACAGACTTGGTATCCAGGCATTCGAACCGATTCTGGTAGAAGGTAAAGCTATTAAGCTGCATCCACTTGTTTGTACAGCGTTCAACGCCGACTTCGACGGTGACCAGATGGCAGTTCATCTTCCTCTGTCCGTAGAAGCACAGGCAGAGTGCCGTTTCCTGCTGTTAAGCCCGAACAACCTGTTAAAGCCATCTGATGGTGGTCCTGTAGCCGTTCCTTCACAGGATATGGTACTTGGTATCTACTATCTGACCCAGGAACGTCCTGGCGCTAAGGGCGAAGGCATGATCTTCAAGAGTGTAAACGAAGCAATCCTGGCATATGAGAACCAGGAGGCAACTCTTCATTCCAGAGTTAAAGTAAGAGTCAATAAGACAATGCCAGACGGCACTGTTAAGACTGGTGTGATCGAGTCTACCATCGGACGTTTTATCTTCAATGAGATCATTCCTCAGGACTTAGGCTTTGTAGACAGAAGCATTCCTGAAAATGAATTAAAGCTGGAAGTTGACTTCCACGTAGCTAAGAAGCAGTTAAAGCAGATCCTTGAAAAAGTTATCAATGTTCATGGCGCTACCCAGACTGCTGTTACACTGGATGATATTAAGGCAATTGGTTACAAGTTCTCTACAAGAGCAGCTATGACCGTATCTATTTCCGATATGACCGTACCTGCAAGCAAGCCGAAGTTGATCGCTGACGCTCAGGCAACTGTAGACCATATCGCAAAGAACTACCGCCGCGGTCTTATTACCGAGGAGGAGCGTTATAAAGAAGTTATCGAAACCTGGAAGACCACCGATGATCAGCTGACCCATGACCTGTTAACAGGACTGGATAAGTACAACAACATCTTCATGATGGCTGACTCTGGTGCGCGAGGATCTGATAAGCAGATCAAGCAGTTAGCTGGTATGCGAGGACTGATGGCAGATACAACCGGTCACACCATCGAACTTCCTATCAAGTCTAACTTCCGTGAAGGTCTTGACGTACTGGAGTACTTCATCTCCGCTCATGGTGCTCGTAAAGGTCTGTCCGATACCGCTCTTCGTACCGCTGACTCTGGTTACCTGACCAGACGTCTGGTAGACGTATCCCAGGATCTGATCATCCGTGAAGTTGACTGCTGCGAAGGCAAAGAGATCCCTTACATGGAGATCAAGGCTTTCATGGACGGCAACGAAGTGATCGAGGACCTGGAAGAGAGAATTACAGGACGTTATATTGCTGAGACCATTACTGATCCGGATACAGGCGAAGTAGTGATCAAGGCTAACCATATGTGTACACCAAAGCGTGCAGCAGCGGTTATGAAGGTTCTGAACAAGATGGGACGTAAGTCTGTTAAGATCCGTACCGTATTAAGCTGTAAGTCCCACATTGGTGTGTGTGCTAAGTGCTACGGCGCAAACATGGCAACCGGACAGCCTGTACAGGTTGGTGAAGCAGTTGGTATCATCGCAGCTCAGTCTATCGGTGAGCCTGGTACACAGCTGACCATGCGTACATTCCATACCGGTGGTGTTGCCGGCGGCGATATCACACAGGGTCTTCCTCGAGTTGAGGAGCTTTTTGAGGCACGTAAGCCAAAGGGTCTTGCTATCATCACTGAATTCGGCGGTGTAGTAGACATTAAGGATACTAAGAAGAAACGTGAAATTACTGTTACTGATATGGAAAGCGGCAATTCCAAGACCTATCTGATCCCTTACGGATCCAGAATTAAAGTTATGGAAGGCCAGATCCTTGAAGCCGGTGATGAGCTGACTGAAGGTAGCGTAAACCCACATGATATCTTAAAGATCAAGGGCGTTCGTGCTGTACAGGATTACATGATCCAGGAAGTTCAGCGTGTATACCGTCTCCAGGGTGTTGAGATCAACGATAAGCATATCGAAATGATCGTACACCAGATGTTAAAGAAGATCCGTATCGAAGAGAGCGGCGACAGCAATGTTCTCCCAGGTGTATCCATGGATGTTCTTGACTTCAACGAGATGAACGAAGAACTGATTGCACAGGGCAAACAGCCTGCAGAAGGCAAGCAGGTAATGCTTGGTATCACCAAGGCATCTCTTGCAACTGATTCCTTCTTATCCGCAGCATCCTTCCAGGAGACCACCAAGGTTCTGACCGAGGCTGCTATCAACGGTAAGGTTGACCATCTGATCGGTATCAAGGAGAACGTAATCATCGGTAAGCCAATTCCTGCTGGTACAGGTATGAAGCGTTACCGCAACGTAAAACTGGATACAGATGACAGACTTCTTGCAGAAGACGATGAGATCTCTATGTCAGAAGATGATGAGATCGCATTAAGCGGAGCAGAAGATGATGAGATTTCTGAGGATAATGTAGCAGAAGAAGTTCTGGGCATGGATGAAACTGAGGATGCAGAAGATGCATCTGAGGATGATGACGAGACCGAAGAATAATCAAGGTTAATCAAATATCGATCCAAAATGGGATCAAATACAGGACACAGGGGTCCGGCTGAAGCAGTCGTGACCCCTGTGCTTTTGTATTTATAAAAAAACAATCATCGAAAGATGTGAGATTGACAAAAAATAAATTAAAGTTACAACTTAATAAAATTAAGTAATATACAGTAAATTTACAAATAAGTCGGGACTTAAACTTAAATTTTTAATTGATATTTTAATAAAACTTTTATAAAATAATACCAAACTTTTTTAACTGTTTTTTTACAGTAGGAGGGAGACACAATTATGAATGAGAAAATAGAAAAGAAAGGACTGCTGGACCGCATGCTTGATTCCATCGAGCGCGCCGGTAACAGACTGCCCGATCCGATCACTATGTTCTTAGGACTGGCGATCATCGTTGCTGTTATTTCAGCAATCTGCAGCGCAGCAGGAATTAACGCAGTAAACCCGGCAGATGGATCTACCATTGAGATCTTCAATCTTCTGTCCTTTGACGGTATCCGTTATCTGTGGACCAATGTTATCACCAACTTTGCTGGTTTCGCACCTCTTGGAATGGTACTGGTAGCAGTGATCGGTTCCTCTGTTGCAGAAAAGAGCGGATTTCTGGTATCTGTTATGGTTAATTTCCTTGGAAAAGCAAGAGGCTGGATCGTAACTGCAGTCATCATGTTCTTAGGAGTTAACTTAAACGTAGCTGGTGACGCAGGATTTATCGTACTGCCTCCTCTGGCAGCTATCCTGTATATGTCCATTGGACGTCATCCACTTCTTGGTATGTACACTGCATTCGCAGCAGTTGCAGGCGGCTTCTGTGCAAACGTTCTGTTAGGCCTTTCTGATGCACTTGCATATGGCTTTACCGAGCAGGCAGCAAGAATGATCGATCCAAACTATGAAGCATCCATCGCTATTAACTGGTATTTCCTCATTGTTTCCTGCGTAGTACTGACTGTAGTAGGAACCGTCCTGGTAGAGAAAGTACTGTTACATCGTTTCCCAATTAATAAAGAAGAACTTGCAAAGTATGACTTTGATGAATCTGCATCTAACCTGACAGATGTTCAGAAAAAGGGTATCAAAGCAGCTGGTCTTTCTATCCTGATCTACATTATTGTGATCGTTCTTATGTGCGTACCGGTCTTCGGTGACAGAGCGATCCTGGCAGATGAAAATGGTTCCATCACCAGTGGTGGTTCTGCATTCTCCAAAGGTATCGTATTTACAGTTACCATGTTCTTAATGATCCCTGGTATTGTTTATGGTGTTGTTATTGGAAGATACAAAAATGACAAAGACTTATGGGCTGATATCAGCCAGGGCTTTGCTGAAATGGGCAACTACGTATTTATGTGTTTCTTCATTTCCATTTTCACTAACTTCTTCTCTGTATCCAAGTTAGGAACCGTACTTGCCATTAGAGGTGCAGAGCTGTTAAGTAATGTTGGATTTACAGGTATCCCGCTGTTAATTGGTCTGATCCTTTTATCCTGTATTGTAAATATGTTCATTGGATCTGCATCTGCAAAGTGGGCGATCTTAGCTCCTGTATTTGTACCAATGATGATGTTAATGGGCTTTGACCCGGCGATCACCCAGGTTGTATACAGAATTGGTGATTCCATTACCAATCCATTATCTCCATTATTTACTTACATTCCGGTTATTTTAGGATTTGCCCATAAGTATGATAAGAATGTAGGTCTTGGAACTATTATTGCAAATATGCTTCCATTCTCTGTAACATTTGCAATTGTATGGATCATTCAGGTTATCATCTGGGTAGCACTTAACCTGCCATTAGGACCTGGCGGCGGTATCTATCTCTAAAATGAAAAATTCAGCATATGCGTGACAGACGCATATTGTTGATGTAAAATGGGACTGTTGCAAAATGGAAATATTTGTATTTTGCAGCAGTCTTTTTGTACTGTAAAAGAACAAAAAGCCTGTATTGCCGGTGCGGTATGCAGGTATATGTTTAAAAAATAAAGTTGGAGAGGAGTTAAAAATATGAACTTTGCAAAAAGAGCAGAAGAATTAAGCGACCAGATCATAAAAGACCGCCGCTATCTGCACCAGCATCCGGAACTTTCTTATAAAGAGAAAAATACTACAGCATACCTGGTAGCCAGTTTAAAAGAGCTGGGGATCCCGGTACAGACATTTGAGGATTACACTGGCTGTATTGCTACTATTAAAGGCGGTAAGCCTGGAAAACATACCGTATTATTAAGAGGCGATATTGATGCCCTTCCTATTAAAGAAAACAGCGGTGTAGAATTTGAAAGTGAGAATGAGGGAGTGATGCATGCCTGCGGACATGACTGCCACACTTCCATGTTATTAGGAGCAGCCAGACTGTTATGGGAGGAAAGAGAAAATCTTCCTGGAACTGTAAAGTTATTATTCCAGGCTGCAGAAGAAGCATTCTATGGAAGCCGCTACTATGTAGATAAGGGCTACTTAGATGATGTAGATGCTGCTATGGGCATGCATGTATGGCCAACAGGACCAAGCGGAAAAGTTCTTGTAAAGGACGGGGAACTGATGGCAAGCTGTGATAACTTCATCATTACAGTCCACGGCGTTTCCTCCCATGGCTCTGAACCTCAGCATGGAAAAGATGCCATTGTGGCAGCAAGTTCCATCCTTATGAACTTACAGCACATTGTAAGCCGCATCAATGATCCATCCAATTCCCTGGTAGTAACGGTTGGAAAGATCCAGGCAGGAACCCAGTTTAACATTATTACAGATAAGGCAGTGATGGAGGGAACGGTCCGCTGCTATTCAAAAGAGTGCCGTGCCATGGTAGAAGAAAACATGCGCCGTATCGTTGAATGCACAGCTGCTGCAGAAGGCTGCACTGCCGAACTGGAGTATTTCTATATTGAACCTTCTCTTGTAAACGCAGATCCAATGCTTACAGACATTGCAAGAAAAGCAGCTGTAAAACTGTATGGAGAAGATGGCATAGAAGAGGCAAAGAAAGCAACAGGAAGCGAAGACTTTTCCTATATTATGGATAAGATCCCATCTTCTGTATTCTTATTCTTAGGCTGCTACGACGAAGAAAAGGGCTGTGTTTATCCGGTCCACAACGAGAAATTTAAGATCGATGAAGATATTCTTCACAGAGGTTCTGCAGAATATGCACAGTTTGCTGCAGATTATCTGGAAAAAATGGCGAAGGGAGAATGAAAATGAACGTAAAAGAACTTGCAAAAGAACAGGAAAGCTACGTGATCCAGTGCAGACATTATCTTCATTCCCATCCGGAGCTGAGTACAAAGGAAGTAAATACTACCCGTTTTATTAAAGAAGAACTGGAAAAAATGGGCGTGGAAGTACAGGAATTTGAAGGGATCACAGGCTGTGTAGGAACCATTAAGGGAGACAAGCCTGGAAAGACGGTAATGTTGCGTGCAGATATTGATGCCCTTCCTATTACAGAGAACCCGGGAAAAAGCTACTGCAGTTTAAATCCGGGAGTAATGCATGCCTGCGGACATGACTGCCATACTTCTATGTTATTAGGAGCAGCAAAGATCTTAAGCGCTCACAGAGATGAGATCCATGGTACTGTAAAGCTGATCTTCCAGATGGCAGAAGAAATAGGAAGAAAGTCCGAAGAATATGTAAAGAGAGGTGCCCTTGAAGGAGTAGATGCCATTTTCGGTATGCATATCTGGTCTGCAGTTCCTGCCGGAAAGGTAAATTTTGAGTCCGGCGAGCGTATGGCCTGCAGCGACCGTTTTACCATTAAAATCCATGGAAAATCCAGTCACGGAAGTGCTCCTCATGAAGGAAAAGATGCTATTATCGCAGGAGCAGCAGCTATCCAGGCATTACAGACCATTCCAAGCCGTATCAACAATCCGTTTAATGCACTGGTGGTTACAGTAGGTATCTTCAATGGCGGAACCAAGGAAAATATCATTGCAGACCAGGCAGAACTGACAGGAACGGTTCGTGCATTTAACAGAGAATTCAGAAACAGCATGCCGGAAGTGATTAAAAGTGTAGTAGAGCCGGTAGTAAAGGGATATGGCTGCAGCGCAGAAGTAGATTATTACTTTGGTCCAAGCCCACTGATCAATGACCATGAAGATCTGGTACAGATCGCAAGAGGAGCCGCATCAAAAGAAATGGGAGAAGATGCCCTGATCCCGTTAAAGAAGATGACAGGAGCAGAAGATTTCAGCGTGTATATGGAAACCGTACCAGGCGTCTTCGGTTATCTTGGCTGCCGCAACGAAGAAAAAGGCATTATCGCTGCCCATCACCATCCTGCTTTTGATGTAGATGAAGATGTGTTATATCATGGCACCGGTATCTATGTACAGTTTGCCCTGGATTACCTGAATGCATAAATGAATAGGCCTTTAAAAACATGGGAAAAATAAAGTTGAAAATATTTGGAAAAGCTCAAAAATATTTGAAAAAATCCACTTGACAGATTTTTTCACCATGCTATAATAAAAAAGTGTGTGCAAAGCGCTTTGCTCTTTGCATAACAACAAGCTGAAAGACACAGCAACCAACAGTCAATATCACAGGAGGTGAAAAGGATGCCAACATTTAACCAGTTAGTAAGAAAGGGAAGACAGACCAGCGCAAAGAAGTCTACCGCACCAGCTCTGCAGAAGGGTTATAACTCTTTACAGAAGAAGGCAACAAACGTATCTGCACCACAGAAGCGTGGCGTTTGTACCGCTGTTAAGACTGCTACCCCTAAGAAACCTAACTCTGCACTTAGAAAGATCGCCAGAGTACGTCTTTCCAATGGTATCGAAGTAACAAGCTACATCCCAGGAGAAGGTCATAACCTTCAGGAGCACAGCGTTGTTCTGATCCGTGGAGGAAGAGTAAAGGACCTGCCAGGTACCAGATATCATATCGTTAGAGGTACACTGGATACAGCAGGTGTTGCTAACAGAAAACAGGCTCGCTCCAAGTACGGCGCTAAGAGACCAAAAGACAAAAAGTAATTAAAATTTAAAACTGGAATCACTAACAGCAGTAAAGTGACTGCAGTCAGTTAATACTGGACTGCTTTGTTGTGCCGGATTGTGATATTGAACCTGTGGTTGCAGGAAAATATATAGACCGCGCACGAACACATTTTATGGAAACATGTGAGTACCGACGAGTTAATGTAAACCTGCTGAGGAGATCATTCCAAAGCAGCATATTAAGGAGGGAAGTAACGTGCCACGTAAAGGACATACTCAGAAGAGAGACGTTCTGGCAGACCCAATCTACAACAATAAGGTTGTAACCAAGCTGATCAATAACATCATGTTAGACGGCAAGAAGGGTGTTGCACAGAAAATTGTATACGGCGCTTTCAATCGTGTTGCTGAGACAACCGGAAAAGACGCTATCGAAGTATTTGAAGAAGCAATGAACAACATCATGCCAGTTCTGGAAGTTAAGGCAAAACGTATCGGTGGTGCTACCTATCAGGTGCCGATCGAAGTTAAGCCAGAAAGAAGACAGGCTCTTGGACTTCGCTGGATCACTCTGTACTCCCGTAAGAGAGGCGAGAAGACTCAGGAAGAGAGACTGGCAAACGAGATCATGGATGCAGCTAACAACACTGGCGCATCTGTAAAGAAGAAAGAAGATATGCATAAGATGGCAGAAGCAAATAAGGCATTTGCTCACTACCGTTTCTAATTGCAGATTTCCCTTTTTCACAATTTTAAGGAGGAAAATCCCTTGGCTGGAAGAGAATATCCATTGGAGAGAACCAGAAATATCGGAATTATGGCTCATATCGATGCTGGTAAGACCACCACAACTGAGCGTATTCTGTATTACACTGGTGTAAACTATAAGATCGGTGATACTCATGAAGGTACTGCTACCATGGACTGGATGGCTCAGGAGCAGGAGAGAGGTATCACCATCACTTCCGCTGCTACTACCTGCCACTGGACCCTGCAGGATCACTGCAAGCCAAAGGCTGGAGCATTAGAGCATCGTATCAACATCATCGATACCCCAGGACACGTTGACTTCACCGTTGAGGTTGAGCGTTCCCTGCGAGTACTGGATGGCGCTGTTGGCGTGTTCTGTGCAAAGGGCGGCGTTGAGCCTCAGTCTGAGAACGTATGGCGCCAGGCTGATACCTACAATGTACCTCGTATGGCATTCATCAACAAGATGGACATCCTTGGTGCAAACTTCTACGGCGCAGTAGAGCAGATCAAGACCCGTTTAGGTAAGAATGCTATCTGCATTCAGCTGCCAATCGGCAAGGAAGATGAGTTCAAAGGAATCGTTGACCTGTTCGAGATGCAGGCTTACATCTACAACGATGATAAGGGCGATGACATCTCTATCGTAGACATCCCAGAAGATATGAAGGATGATGCAGAATTATATCATACCGAGCTGGTAGAGAAGATCTGCGAGTTGGATGATGACCTTATGATGAAGTACCTGGAAGGCGAAGAGCCAACTAATGATGAACTGAAGAAGGTATTAAGAAAAGCTACCTGCGAGTGTGCAGCTGTTCCTGTATGCTGCGGTACTGCTTACAGAAACAAAGGTGTTCAGAAGCTTCTGGATGCTATCATTGAATATATGCCATCTCCATTAGACATCCCATCTATTAAGGGTGTTGACCTGGACGGCAACGAAGTAGTACGTCATTCTTCTGATGAAGAGCCATTCGCTGCTCTTGCATTCAAGATCATGACTGACCCATTCGTTGGTAAGTTAGCTTACTTCCGTGTTTATTCCGGTTCCTTAGCATCCGGTTCTTATGTACTGAATGCTACAAAGGATAAGAAGGAGCGTGTAGGACGTATCCTTCAGATGCATGCAAACAAGAGACACGAACTTGATCGTGTATACTCTGGTGATATTGCTGCAGCCGTTGGTTTCAAGAATACCACAACTGGTGATACCATCTGTGATGAACAGCATCCGGTAATCCTGGAGTCTATGGAATTCCCAGAGCCAGTTATCGATATCGCTATCGAGCCTAAGACAAAAGCAAGCCAGGATAAGATGGGCGACGCTCTTGTAAAGCTGGCAGAAGAAGATCCTACTTTCCGTGTTCGTACCGACGAAGAGACTGGTCAGACCATCATCTCCGGTATGGGCGAGCTGCATTTGGACATCATCGTAGACCGTCTGCTGCGTGAATTTAACGTAGAGGCTAACGTAGGTGCTCCTCAGGTTGCTTATAAGGAAACCTTTACTAAGGCTGTTGATGTAGACAGCAAGTATGCTAAGCAGTCCGGTGGTCGTGGACAGTACGGACATTGTAAAGTTCACTTCACACCAATGGATCCAAACGCAGAAGAAACCTTCAAGTTCACTTCTTCCGTTGTTGGTGGTGCTATTCCTAAGGAATATATCCCAGCAGTTGGCGAAGGTATTGAAGAGGCTTCCAAGACCGGTGTACTTGGCGGATTCCCAGTTCTGGGTGTAAGCGCTGATGTATACGATGGTTCTTACCATGAAGTCGACTCTTCTGAAATGGCATTCCACATTGCCGGATCTATGGCATTCAAGGATGCTATGGCAAAGGGTAACCCAGTTCTTCTTGAGCCTATCATGAAGGTTGAAGTTACCATGCCAGAAGAATATATGGGTGATGTAATCGGTGATATCAACTCCCGTCGTGGCCGTATCGAAGGTATGGAAGACATCGGCGGTGGCAAGATGGTTAAGGCATATGTTCCGCTGTCTGAGATGTTCGGTTACTCCACAGACCTGCGTTCCAGAACTCAGGGCCGTGGTAACTACTCTATGTTCTTCGAGAAATATGAGCAGGTTCCAAAGAACGTTCAGGAGAAAGTTCTTGCTGATCATAAGAAATGATAAAATCTAAAAAAGGCTTGTAAATCAAGGTGAAATATCATATAATGATTGATAGCCTGACATTAACTATATTAGCCCCACACATATACAGGGGCGCAAATTAAGGAGGACGTTATAAAATGGCTAAAGCTAAGTTTGAAAGAACTAAAACCCATTGTAACATTGGTACCATTGGACACGTTGACCATGGTAAAACTACTCTGACCGCTGCTATTACCAAGGTTCTGGCAGAAAGAGTTGCTGGAAACGCAAAGGTAGACTTCGAGAACATCGATAAGGCTCCAGAAGAGAGAGAGCGTGGTATCACCATCTCTACTGCACACGTTGAGTATCAGACCGAGAAGAGACACTATGCACACGTTGACTGCCCAGGACATGCTGACTACGTTAAGAACATGATCACTGGTGCTGCTCAGATGGACGGCGCTATCCTGGTTGTAGCTGCAACTGATGGTGTTATGGCTCAGACTAGAGAGCACATCCTTCTGTCCCGTCAGGTAGGTGTACCTTACATCGTAGTATTCATGAACAAGTGCGATATGGTAGACGATCCTGAGTTACTTGAATTAGTAGACATGGAAATCCGTGAACTGCTGAACGAGTACGAGTTCCCAGGCGATGATACTCCTATCATCCAGGGTTCCGCTCTGAAGGCTCTGGAAGATCCAATGGGACCATGGGGCGATAAGATCATGGAACTGATGGATGCAGTTGATACCTGGATTCCAGATCCTGTTCGTGAAACAGATAAGCCTTTCCTGATGCCTGTAGAGGACGTATTCACCATTACTGGTCGTGGTACTGTTGCTACTGGTAGAGTAGAGCGTGGTACTCTGAACCTGAACGACGAAGTTGAGATCGTTGGTATTCATGAAGATACCCGTAAGACTGTTGTAACCGGTATCGAAATGTTCCGTAAGCTCCTTGACAGCGCTGAGGCTGGTGATAACATCGGTGCTCTGCTGCGTGGTGTTCAGAGAACTGAGATCGAGCGTGGACAGTGTCTGTGCAAGCCAGGTTCTGTACATTGCCATCACAAATTTACCGCTCAGGTTTACGTTCTGACCAAGGACGAGGGCGGCCGTCATACACCTTTCTTCAACAACTATCGTCCACAGTTCTACTTCAGAACAACTGACGTAACTGGCGTTTGCGAGTTACCAGCTGGTACTGAAATGTGTATGCCTGGCGATAACGTAGAAATGACTGTTGAACTGATCCATCCAGTAGCTATGGAGCAGGGACTTCGTTTCGCTATCCGTGAAGGCGGACGTACTGTAGGTTCTGGTAGAGTTGTATCTATCATCGAATAATTTTACAGATTTTATATATAAGTAATACAACATGTCTGAATGGACATTATGCTCAAACGATTCAGCTCCCGGAATTACTTCCGGGAGCTTTTTTGCATGTTGCATATGGAAGATGCGCTGGTGTAGTTTGTTTCCTACCTTCGGATGGGAAAAATATATGAATGATTGGGGATAATGGGAAAGGTGGAAGGGATCGTATGTACGAAAATATGTATGAAAAGATGATAGCAGTGACCAACCGGCATCTGGTGTTGGAAAATGATACAGATGGGGCATATTTAAAACAGCTTACCTATGTTGCCTCTCTTCATCCAAAAGCCATGGTACTGCGGGAAAAGGATCTGACAGAAGAAAAGTACGAAGAACTGGCAAAGGTGGTTATTAAGCTGTGTGAGAAGGCGGGAACTACCCTTATTTTGCACCGTTTTCCAGAGGTGGTACATCATTTGGGATATGATAAGCTGCATCTGCCTTTGGAAATGCTTAAAACTATAGGACGGCCGGAAGGACTTACACTTCTTGGTACTTCGATCCATTCTGTAGAAGATGCGAAAGAAGCAGAACGTTTAGGTGCAGACTATGTATTTGCAGGAAATATCTTTGAGACAGACTGCAAGAAAGGACTTCCGGGAAGAGGTCTGGAATTTCTTGAAAATGTATGTAAAGAAGTGGATATTCCGGTATATGCCATCGGCGGGATCACAGCAGAAAAAATGCCCCAGATCCTTGGGACCGGGGCAGCAGGTGGTTGTATGATGTCTGGATTTATGCAGTTGAAGGAAAAATAAAACGTTGTTTTTGCAACGAAATTAAGAGCTGCCTGATTTATAGTAATCGCTGTATGTTGGATAACTGTGTGATCTGATCTTCGGTCATGACGGACAGCTGGTTGATCAGTTCTATATGATAAGTACCAAGACCTTTTGCAGCATTGGCACATTCACCGGCACAGTCTAATGTGATCGCAGAGAGGATGCAGGCAGTGAGAGCATCTGTCACAGCCAGATAAGTACCTGTGATGCAGGTGAGCATGCAGCCGGTGCCGGTGACTTTTGCCATATTGGGAGAACCATTGTAGATGCCGTATGTGGTATCTTTATTTGGGGAAGCAATGATATCTACTTCACCGGTAACAAGGATCACAGCGCCTGTCTCTTCTGCCAGCTTTCTGGCAATATGGGCCATAGAATGTACGGTATCCGGATCTTTGGCAGTTACAGCGTCAGCTGCACTTACATCTACGCCAGTGCCATGAAAGGCTGCGCCTGCGATTGCACGTATCTCAGAGCCATTGCCTTTGATCACAGCTGGCTTACATTCTTTAATAAAACGTTTTGCAAGTTCCATGCGGAAAGGGCTGCATGTGATCCCTACCAGGTCGATCACAGAGGCTCTTTTTGCATTTTCAGCATCTTTCATTCTTTTGATGGCTTTTCCTGCCAGAAGCATGGACTCAGCCCTTGCATCTGTAATATTTCCAAGGCTGACGGTAAGGGCAGCTGCGCTGGCAGAAATGTCCGCCACTTCTGCAGGATGTTCTGCCATAATAGGGCGTCCTCCAAGGGCCAGAACTGCGTTGGCACAGTCGTTGACCACAATGGGATGTGTGATGCAGTGGATCAGCGGTGCCTGGTCATGAAGTTGGTCACGAACCTGTTTTAAGCAGGAAAGGAGCTGAGCTTTATTTATATTACCATTCCGATTGTCCATGAGATGATCTCCTTATAATAAAAACGCTGCAGCAGAACCATGCAGGCCTGTTACAGCGTTTATTTTGCAATGGATATTTTTTGCACATGTATGCACATCAGGCATGTTTCTTGTTTGTATTCCAGTATACCACTGCCATTGCAACAAAGGCAAGGAGAACAATATATTTGATGCTTCCTGCAACCGGTCCAGGTTCAGCAACGAACTGTTTTACGGCAACTGTGGAAGCAAGATAACCGATAAAGCCTAAAAATGCAATTCCCAGAGAGTCATTCACAACCGTATCTGTATTATTGTAGACCTGAGAGCCTAAAGCAGTCTGGAATGTGGATAACATATGGGCTTTCTGTAAATGCTTTAAGAAAATGAAAGCAAGGCTGCCTCCGATCAGTGTACCTGCAATAAAGGATGGCACATAGAAGAACCAGGTAAGACCTGTACGTCCCCAGATCAGTGTCATAACAGGATAAGAAACAATAGCGCCGATGATGCCGGTTCCAATGACTTCACCGATGAACGCACATACCAGTTTGCCTTTGGAAAGGCGGTAGAGCATACCGGAAAGAAAAGCGCCAAATACTGCACCGGTCAGAGCCAGAGGCGGGATACCCATACATACCATACGGATGATGCCAATAGCCAGAGCGCACACGAAAGCATACCAGGGACCAAGCATAACCGCACAGGTTACATTAATAAAATGGGCCATAGGACACATTCCCTCTACACGAAGGATCGGGGAGATCACGACTCCCAGAGCTACCATCATGGCAAGAAAGACAAGTTTCGTTACATGTGTTTTTGAATTTTTCATATCGTTTACCTCTCCTCATTCTGGCTGTATGTGGAATGGGGTGTTTTTTAATAAAGGCCTTATGAAAATGGCAATAAAAAAACGCATCCACACGGCGCGTTTGGCAAATCTCTGTTAAAAAATAGACATAGCGATGGCGCCGTTTTACAGCTGTAATTGGCGGTCGATGCTCACTAGCATCCTCTCAATCCGAAACACGGAGTCCCATCGCTTCTCTTTTGTACGCAGTGTCAGGGCGCTCCCCCTCACACCGTCTCAGCCCGAAAGCAGATACAAAAGGTCTAAAAACATTATAAACGGAGAGAAAAAAATGTCAAGAGCAAAACCAGCCTATGACTGAACAGTAACCTTTTAAATTAAGATAATGTAATAAAAACGTAATTGAAAATATAAGTTAGATTATGTATGATGTAGGTTGTAAAAAATCTGACAGAATATGGGAGGCAGAAAGAATGAAAAACTATAAAAGATCAGGAGCTGCAGGTTTCTTTTGTGCAGCGGCTCTGTTTCTTGGAACGGGTGTTCTTGCCCTGGGGACCAGTGCATTTAATGCCCTGGCTGCAGAAGTTTCCGGACAGATCACATCCTGTAAGATAACCGATGATAAACAGAACGTTGAGATCGCTTTAAACAGCAGTGGCAGTACAGAAGGAACCGATGGCAAGGTGTATGTGTTCGAGCAGCCTACCTACCAGGATGATCTGGGAAGCCGCAGCGACTATCTTACTTCGGCAAATGCATCCGGCGCCACTACCGTTACCGTTCCTTTTAACAAAGGAGATGGTTCCGACTGCCTTTACAGCAAATTTGTGCTGGCAGTAAAGGAAGATGGTACTTACAAGGCAGTCAGCGAACCTCATTATATTACCAATCCTGAGATCGTGGCAAAGAATACAGAAGCTTTTAAGGAACCTTTGACAAAAAAGGGCTTAAACATTGAGCTGAACATGTTGGATGATGCCTTTGACCTGGGTGTAAAGTATGTGACCACCAATATCGCAGTTTCCAGATTAATGGGATCCGGTATTGATTTCCAGTATGAGGGCAAGACTTATCATTTTAACAAAGGCATTGTAGAAGATTATGATAAGGTCATCAGCGCTTATTCCGGAAAAGGAATGGTTGTAAATGCCATCCTCTTAAATGACTGGAGCGATACGACCTCCAATCTGTTTATTCCAGGGGTACAGAAAACTTCCGATGCATATTATTACATGTTTAATGCCACCAATGAGGCTGGTTTTGAGCAGTTAAAGGCAATTTCCGCATTCCTGGCAGATCATTACAGCGGCAAGAATGCCAATTACGGAAAAGTTTCAAACTGGATCATTGGAAATGAGATCGAAAACCAGGAATGGAACTACATGGGGCCTATGGATCTGACCAATTATGTGAAGACCTACGAAAAGGCATTCCGTGTATGCTACACAGCAATTAAGAGTACCAATGCAAATGACAGAGTATATCTTTCCCTTAGTTATAACTGGATGAATGAAATGGATGGCCAGTTAAAATACGGCGGAAAAGAGATCATTGACAGTTTTAACTCCATTGCCAATAACCAGGGACAGATGGAATGGGGACTGGCTTATCATCCATATCCATGTCCGCTGATCGATCCTGTATTTTGGGATGACGCCCAGGCAACAGGACTGGTTAAAAATGACTTTAATTCACCGGTCATCAACTTTGCCAACTTAAATGTGCTGACTGATTATTTCTGCCAGGAGGCATTAAAGACACCGTCCGGTCATGTGCGCCACATTATCCTTACAGAACAGGGCTTTACAGCTTACAGTCCGACCAGGGGAGATGTTCCGGAGCTTCAGGCAGCAGCCTTTGCTTATTCCTATTATCTGGTAGACAGCAACCCATATATTGATGCTTATACCTTAAGCCGTCAGGTAGATGCTCCTTCAGAGGCAAAAGATGGACTGAAATTAGGCCTGTGGGAGTGCGATATGAGCAAGCCAAATCTGATCGAAGCTACAAAGAGGAGAAAGATCTGGCAGGTATTCAGGGATATTGACAAAAAGAACTCTACTTTAGAGGCAAGTGAATTTGCAAAATCCCTGATCGGTATCAACAAGTGGTCCGATGTTGTACCTAACTTTAAATGGAAAAATCTGGAAAAGTAAATAAAGGTTGATCAAAACACTGCAGGAGAAAAATTACTTCTGCAGTGTTTTGTATAAAGACAAATAATGTTATATGTACTGGACAAGCGGACAAAAAAAGGCTAAAATAAGAACTGACTTTTTAGAAAAATGAAGCTGCTTTAAGCAGAAATAGATACAGGAAGGAAAATGAAAATGGGGTTGATCGTACAGAAATTTGGCGGTACCTCTGTAGCAGATACAGAGCGTCTTCGCAACGTAGCAAGGATCATCACTGATACGTACAAAGCAGGAAATCAGGTAGTGGTTGTGCTTTCTGCTCAGGGTGACACTACAGATGATCTGATTGAAAAAGCAAAAGAAATTAATCCGGAAGGTTCCAACCGGGAGATGGATATGCTGTTATCCACAGGAGAACAGATCTCCGTTGCACTTTGTGCCATGGCTATTGAGGCATTGGGGTATCCGGTGGTTTCTCTTACCGGCTGGCAGGCAGGGATACTTACAGATACGGCAGCAAAGAATGCAAGGATCAAAAAGATCGATACAGAGCGTCTGGAGGCAGAGCTGGACCAGAAGCGGATTGTGATCGTTACCGGTTTCCAGGGAGTAGACAGAAACCAGAACATCACTACACTGGGAAGAGGCGGTTCTGATACTTCTGCAGTTGCACTGGCAGCAGCACTGGAAGCAGACCTGTGCCAGATCTATACAGATGTAGATGGTGTATACACAGCAGACCCAAGACATGTAAAGGGCGCAAGAAAGCTGGATGAAGTTACTTATAATGAGATGCTGGAACTGGCAACTTTGGGAGCACAGGTGCTTCACAACCGTTCTGTAGAACTGGCAAAGAAATATAATGTAAAACTGGAAGTATTATCCAGCTTTACCGGTCATCCAGGTACAAAAGTGAAAGGGGTAGCAAAACGCATGGAAAAGACAGCAGTCAGCAGCGTAGCAAAAGATAAAGATATTGCAAGGATCGCACTGGTAGGAGTGCCAAATGAAGTAGGAACTTCTTTCAAGGTATTCTCTTTACTGGCACAGAACCACATTAATGTAGATATTATCCTTCAGGGCATTGGCCATGAAGAAGGAAAGGATATCTGCTTCACAGTAGCAGAAGGAGATCTTAAGAAGGCAGCAGGGCTGTTAGAGTCCCACAAGGCTGAACTGCGTTTTGCAAGACTGGAGACAAACGCAGATATTGCCAAGGTTTCCGTAGTGGGTTCCGGTATGATCAACAATCCGGGTGTTGCAGCAAAGCTGTTTGAGGCACTGTATGATGCCCACATTAACATCAATATGATCTCTACCAGTGAGATCAAGATCTCTGTATTGGTAGATAAGAAGGATGCAGACCGGGCTGTTCAGGCAGTTCATGATAAGTTTTTTGCATTTTAAATAAAAATAAAAGCAATAGAGCAGACAAACCGGATCAACGGTTATGTCTGCTCTTTACTTTTATGCAAAAAATGGATACAATATTAAATATGATTGTGGGAGCGCAAAGCGCGGAACAATCCGGTATCAGAAAAAAATAAAAGTCAGGGGAGAAACTATGTATACTTGTGCAAAATGTAATGTATTAGCATGTGGATCGCAGGATCCGGCTGTAAGAGAGAAAATGCCAAAAAACTGTCCTATGCGGGAAAAAGAAAAAATGGATGGGGCTTATGAGAAATATGTCTTAGAGGAAAATCATGAATTTTATGTAAGTTGTTCTGAGATCGAAGGGGAAGGCTATTGCCAATGGCCGAGATTAAAAGAAACAGTGGAATTTTGTAAAAAAATGGGTTATAAAAAAATAGGACTGGCATTTTGCAGGGGACTGCGAAAAGAGGCGCGTGTTGTGGCAGATCTTTTTACAGCCCAGGGCTTTGATGTGGTATCTGTGATCTGTAAGACCGGTGGTTTTCCAAAGGAGTCGGTAGGAATTCCGAAAGAAAAGAAGGTCAATGCAGATGCATTTGAACCAATGTGCAACCCAATTGCCCAGGCCGAATTTTTAAATTCCCAGGAAACAGAGTTTAACATTGCGCTGGGACTTTGCGTAGGACATGACTCTATGTTTTACAAATATTCCAAACAAATGGTGACTACACTGGTGGCAAAGGACCGTGTGCTGGCACACAATCCATGCGGTGCGATCTACTGTGCGGAAGGATATTTTAAGAAGAGATTACAGTAGCAGTTTATGCCAGAATATGGTTTTGGTGGATCTGGATCTTGGAGACTTGAAAAGTGAGGACAGACTAAATGGAATATATTGGAAATAAGAAAAAGCAGGGCAGTATTGTGGAACTTCTGCGGGATGAGATATTGGCGGGAAATATACCTGATGGCAGTGAGATGACACAGAATGAGCTGGCAGAAAGTCTGGGAGTATCCCGGATGCCGGTAAGAGAAGCTCTGATCTTGTTGGAGTATCAGGGATTGATCGATCGTCTGCCTAATAATCATGTGCGGGTGGCATCTCTCACAGAAGACTACTTCCGCCATATTTTAAAAACAGGCTGTAGATTAGAACTTGAATTTTTACAGAATTTAGAGGAAGAAGAACGAAGCAGTCTTCCTGATAGGGAATTGAATTTTCACAGGGAGATCTGGCGCAACTACCCTTACAGTCTTTCCAGAAAAAATCTGGAGACGATAACGGAGATCTACCTTTATTTTGTTATATCCAGACGGAACCCGGAAGGTGTCTGGGGAAATGTCCGGGAGAAAACAGAGGAAGAGATCTTATTAAGTAAGAGTATAGAAAACTGGAAGGCTGGAAAAACAGAAGAAGGAGCCGGACAGTTAGAGGAATATTTTGAAAAAATGGCAGTGAAACTGGCTGCTATCCATAAGGGGAGGGATTAAAGAGTTATGGTTACATTAAAACCAATTAAATTGCTGCCTGCAAGGGAACGGGTGGCTTCTGCACTGCGAAAAGCCATTATCTCAAAGCAGATCGGTGAAGGAGAAGTTATTACACTGGAAGCAACTGCCCAGCAGTTAGGTGTATCCGTTACACCGGTGCGTGAGGCATTTCAGATACTGGCAAGAGATGGCCTCATTGACTTAAAACAGAACAAGGGCGCAACTGTCCTTGGTTTAAATGAAACAACCATAAGAGAGCACTATGAAATAAGAGCGGCGCTTGAAAGTGCGGCCTGTGTGCTCTGCTGTCAGAGAAAAGCAGATCTTTCTGCTATAAGAAACTGCCTGGAAATGGCAGATGGGGCACTGGAGAAAAAAGATTCCAGCAGTTATTCTAACTATAACCAGTCCTTCCACTATGAGATCTGGACAGCAGCAGGAAATGAAAAGTTAAAAACAATGCTGTCTGAAATGTGGAACGGTCTTTCTATGGGCTTAAAGTCCACAGAAGAAGAATACGCCAGAAATTCCCAGGAAGAGCACCGACAGATCCTGGCAGCCCTTGAAAGCGGGGACCCGAAGCAGGCGGGGGAGAAGATGGTATTTCATATTATCCGAAGCATGAATGATGTACTGACAAGATACTAGTAAAAAGATATGACTTCCCCGCTGGCAGCGGGGATTTGTTATATATGCACAATAAAATATCAAAAAGAATATGCAGAACGCTGAATTGGTAAATTACTATTGACAATTACAGCGTTCTGTTCTATTATAAAAACATGAAATGGATACATTATTAAATATAAAATATCAAATATAAGATATAAAATAAAAATAATGGTCCAGGACAGCAGCTGCAAAACATAAGTGTTCTGACTGGCAGGCGGGACACCGGTTACAAAGTACCTTAAAAAATGAATAAGGTTTATACAGTTATATAAAACCGAAGGGGGAGTTTATGAGTCCATCAACTATAACCATCCTGTTTCTCTTGTTTGCAATTGTAATGTTTGTAATGGAGAAGATCCCGCTGGGGGTAACATCCATGATCGTTTGTGTAGGTCTGGTTGTTACTGGGGTTCTGGATGCGAAGACGGCATTTGCCGGTTTTATTGACAGCAACGTAATTCTCTTTGTGGCAATGTTTATTGTAGGCGGTGCATTTTTTGAAACGGGTATGGCCAACAAGATCGGCGGTATTGTTACAAAATTTGCCAAATCCGAAAGGATGCTGATCGCAGCAGTTATGATCATCGTAGGTGTGATGAGCGGCGTTCTTTCAAACACTGGTACAGCAGCAGTACTGATCCCGGTTGTGATCGGTATTGCAGCAAAATCCGGTTACTCCCGTTCCAGACTGCTGATGCCTTTGGTATTTGCGGCAGCTATGGGCGGCAACCTTTCACTGATCGGAGCGCCGGGCAATATGATCGCCCAGAGTGCTTTATCAGAGATCGGACTTGGCTTTGGATTTTTTGAATATGCCATTGTAGGACTTCCGATCCTGATCTGTGGAACACTTTTTTATACCACACTTGGTATGAAGCTTTTACCGGACAGGCAGCCAAAAGATGACGGGGCGTTTGATACCACAGCTGATTACAGCAATGTACCGGCCTGGAAGCAGAAGCTTTCACTGGTGATCCTGTTGCTTACCTTACTGGCTATGATCTTTGAAAAGAAGATCGGCATCAAGCTGTATGTTTCCGGATGTATGGGAGCTCTGGCACTGATCATTACCGGTGTTATCTCTGAGAAACAGGCATTAAATTCCATTGATTTAAAGACCATTTTCTTATTCGGTGGAACCCTTTCACTGGCAGCAGCCCTTGAAAAAACAGGTGCCGGTGAGATGGTAGCAGAGAAGGTAATGCACCTGTTAGGTGAAAATCCTTCACCTTATGTTTTAACTTTTGCAGTATTTATGCTTTGCTGTATTATGACAAACTTTATGTCAAATACAGCAACTACAGCACTTTTAGTTCCCATCTGTGTTTCCATTGCACAGGGAATGGGAGCAGATCCAAGAGCCGTACTTATGGCCTGCGTTATCGGTGGCTCCTGTGCTTACGCAACACCCATCGGAATGCCGGCAAACACCATGGTACTTGGAGCAGGCGGTTACACTTTCTTAGACTATACAAAGTCAGGACTGCCGCTTATCGTGATTGCGACCATAGTCAGCATGATCATTTTACCGATTGCATTTCCATTCTTCCCATAAGTTGTTTTATGGGAACATGAAATAAAAGCAATAAAACAAACATTACATATTATTAAGACAATTCAAAACATATTATAAGGAGGCTTAAACATGAGCAGAACAGAACAGGTAGAGCAGCTTACCAATTATATGGCGCACTTTGTTGCCCATATCGGTAAGAAACTGCCAGATGACATTATTGCCAAGTTAGATGAACTGGCAGAAAAGGAAGACAGCCCATTATCAAAAGTAATTTATCAGACCATGAAGCGCAATCAGGATCTGGCAGTAAAATTAAACCGTCCTTCCTGTCAGGATACAGGTGTCCTTCAGTTCTGGGTAAAGTGCGGAACCAAATTCCCACTGATCGATGATCTGGAAGTACTGTTAAAAGAGGCTGTTGTAAGAGCAACAGTAGACGCGCCTCTTCGCCACAACAGTGTAGAGACTTTTGATGAGTACAACACAGGCAAGAACGTTGGCAAGGGAACTCCTACTGTATTCTGGGATATTGTTCCAAACAGCGACAAATGTGAGATCTACGCATACATGGCAGGCGGCGGCTGCACCCTTCCTGGAAAAGCTATGGTATTAATGCCAGGCGCAGGATACGAAGGTGTTACCCGTTTCGTACTGGATGTTATGACCTCCTATGGTTTAAATGCATGTCCTCCACTGTTAGTTGGTGTTGGTGTTGCAACTTCCGTAGAGACAGCAGCTCTTCTTTCCAAGAAAGCCCTCATGCGTCCTTTAGGAAGCCACAATGAAAATGAGAGAGCTGCAAGTATGGAAAAACTTCTGGAAGACGGAATTAACGAGATCGGCCTTGGACCGCAGGGAATGGGCGGAAAGTACTCTGTTATGGGCGTACATATTGAAAATACGGCAAGACATCCATCTACCATTGGCGTAGCAGTAAACGTAGGATGCTGGTCCCATCGCCGCGGCCACATTATTTTCGATAAGGACCTTAACTATACAATTACAACTCATTCGGGGGTGACTTTATAATGTTAGAGATCAAAGATGGAAAGAAAATTTTAACAACACCAATTAGTGACGAAGATTTAAAAGATATCCATATCGGTGACATTATTTACTTAAATGGTAACTTAACAACCTGCCGTGACGTAGCTCACCGCCGTCTGGTAGAAGAACACAGACCACTGCCTGTAGATGTAAGAAACAATGCCATTTTCCACGCAGGCCCTATCATCCGTCCTTTAGGAGATGACAAGTTTGAAATGGTTTCCGTAGGACCGACTACCAGTATGCGTATGGAAAAGTTTGAGAAGGAATTCGTAGAGCAGACCGGCGTAAAAGTGATCGTAGGAAAAGGCGGTATGGGACCAAACACCGAGTACGCATGCAAGAACTTTAAAGCCATCCACTGTGTATTCCCTGCCGGAAACGCAGTAGTAGCAGCAACTGAAGTAGAAGAGATCGTCCGTGCAGAGTGGCGTGACCTGGGAATGCCTGAGACCTTATGGAACTGCCGTGTTAAGGAATTCGGACCACTGATCGTATCCATTGATACAGAGGGAAGAAACCTGTTTGAGGAAAATAAGGTTGTATTTAATGAACGGAAAGAAAAAGTTTACGAAGAGATCTGCAAGCATGTAAGCTTTATCAAGTAATGTAATGAGTGCGCAATAAAAACCTGCCATCTCTCCTGCGGCGTAGTGAAAACGACTCGCGGCAGGAGCGGTGGCATTTTTTGCCTTAAAATTTGTTAATAAACCATTTTTAATAAAAGGAAACACTTGCCATTTGACAAAAATATCACTATAATATAAACGGCAATATTTCTGTATTTTATAAGAAAGCGCTATTTTTATGTGCTTTCCGCTAAATACTGTAAACTTAAGAATGATGGAGGACTGGAAAATGAGTAATTCAGCACAAACTTCAGCAAGCAGCCGTATTGCAGCCCTGCTTGATGAGAACAGTTTTGTTGAAGTTGGAGCCTATATTGCGGCTAGAAATACTGACTTTAACATGACTGAGCAGGAAACACCGGCTGACGGTGTAGTTACCGGTTACGGTACCATCGGCGGATGCCTGGTATATGTATACAGCCAGGATGCTGCTGTACTGGGCGGTTCCATGGGTGAGATGCATGCAAAGAAGATCTGCAACATCTACTCTATGGCAATGAAGATGGGAGCACCTGTTATTGGTCTGGTAGACTGTGCAGGACTGCGTCTTCAGGAAGCAACTGACGCACTGGATGGTTTTGGAAAGCTGTATTTAAGCCAGACAATGGCATCTGGAGTAATTCCTCAGATTATGGCAATTTTCGGTACCTGCGGCGGCGGTATGGCTGTATCTGCAGGTATGGCAGATTTCACCTTCATGGAAGATACTTCTGCAAAACTGTTTGTTAACTCCCCAAATGCCCTGGAGGGCAATTACAAGGCAAAATGTGATACTTCTTCCGCTAAGTTCCAGGCAGAAGAGTCTGGTCTGGTTGATTTCACAGGTGATGAAGCATCTGTATTATCACAGATCCGTACACTGGTATCTATCCTGCCTTCTAACAATGAAGAAGATCTGTCTGAAGTTGACTGCACAGACGATTTAAACCGTATGTGTGCTGGTATCGAAGGATATACCGGAGATACTGCTGCAGCTTTACAGATGATCTCTGATAATAACTTCTTTATGGAAGTTAAGAAGAACTACGGCGCTTCTATGGTAACCGGATTTATCCGCTTAAACGGAAGCACAGTAGGATGTGTAGCTAACCGCAGCGAAGTTTACGAAAACGGTGAGAAGGTACAGACCTTAGAGGCAGCTCTTTGCGGAAAAGGCTGTGAGAAGGCAACTGATTTCATCAATTTCTGTGATGCATTCAGCATTCCTGTTCTGACTTTAGTAAATGTAAACGGCTACCGTGCAACTATGTGCAGCGAAAGAAAGATCGCTAAGTTAGCAGCTAAGCTGACCTATGCATACGCTGACGCAACTGTACCGAAGGTAACTGTTGTTGTTAAGAATGCACTGGGAAGTGCAGGTCTTACCATGGGCAGCAAGAGCCTGGGCGCAGACGTTGTTTATGCTTGGCCAAATGCAGTGATCGGAACTATGGATCCGGCAGAAGCTGTTAAGATCATGTACGCAAAAGAGATCGAAGCTGCTGATGATGCAGTTGCAATGATCAAAGAGAAAACCGCTGAATATACCGCTCTGCAGTCCGGCGCTGTTGCTGCTGCAAAGAGAGGTTATGTAGATGACATCATCAAGGCAGAAGAGACCCGTCAGAGAGTGATCGCCGCTTTTGAGATGCTGTACACAAAAAGTGAGGACCGTCCTTCCAAGAAGCATGGCACGGTTTAAGGAGAGGTGACATGTATATGAGACGATTTGTAAAGAGAATGGCAGCAGCAGTTCTTCTGTCCGCCTGCCTGGTAAGCCTTTCTGGCTGCTCCTCTAACCAGGATGCAGAGACTGATTCCACCATCAGCATGGACGGAACTCCTGTAGATGATTCAATGGCTCAGTCCATTATGCTGTCTGCAGCACAGACTTTAGGCGTACCAAAGGATCAGCTGATCGTTCAGAAAACTCTGGCAGAGTCAACAGGCGATGCGACTACAGCAGCTATTTATGAGGCTCAGCTGGAAGTTCGCGAGGACATGGGCGAATTAAAGAATGTAAATATGGATGAAGGTTCTGTTGTTCTTCTGGCAGATGGCAGCTATACGGTTGTGATCCCAGTTGATTTTACAGAGGGAACCAAGAAATATGTGATGAATATCAATATGGCTACCCAGCAGATCCAGGCTGAGTTTACAGATATGTCCGCAGGTGTTGAAGAAGATACTTCTATGGGCACCCTGTTAAAGACCGCTACTGTATATACAGTTATTGGTATCGGCACTGTATTCCTTGTTTTAATTTTCATCAGTATCCTGATCTCATGCTTCAAATACATCCATGCATGGGAAGAAAGCAAGAAGAAAGCAGCAGCACCTGCTCCTACACCAAAGGCAGCAGCACCTGCTGTTAAGCCAGTAGCAGCAGCACCGGCAGTAACCGGTCCTGATCTTTCTGATGATGCAGAATTAGTAGCTGTTATGACTGCTGCTATTGCAGCATATGAAGGCAGCGCTACATCTAACGGTCTGGTAGTACGTTCTATCCGCCGTGTAGGTCTGGGAAGATAATCACTGCACATTCAGGTTAGAAAACCAGTGTGCTTATACAACAAGTAGGAGGAAACAAACTATGAAGACATATACCATTACAGTAAATGGAAAAGCATATGCAGTAACCGTTGAAGAAGGCGCAGCAGCAGCTGGCGCACCAGTAGCAGCAGCTCCAGTTGCAGCTCCAGCAGCACCTGCACCAGCAGCAGCTCCAGCTCCGGCAGCAGCACCAGCAGGCGCAGCAGGTTCCGTTCAGGTTACCGCTCCAATGCCAGGTAAGGTAGTAGCAGTTAAGGCTTCTGTAGGACAGGCTGTAAAGAAGGGCGAAGTTGTCCTGGTTCTGGAAGCTATGAAGATGGAGAACGATATCGTTGCTCCAGAAGATGGTACAATTGCCAGCATTAATGTAGCAAACGGCGATGCAGTTGAGTCCGGCGCTGTTTTAGCTACTCTGAACTAGTCAACAAGATGGATCCCTTAATTTAAGGATTCCATTATGGAGGTAACATTATGGATTTTGGCAATTTGGTATCAAACCTGCTTGGCCAGATGGCGTTTTTCCATCTGTCAGCAGGAAACTACATTATGATCGGTGTAGCGCTGGTCTTCTTATACCTGGCTATTGCTAAGGGATTTGAGCCACTGCTGTTAATTCCGATCGCATTTGGTATGCTGCTTGTAAATATCTATCCGGACATCATGTATTCTCCGGAACAGACTTCAAACGGCGTAGGCGGTCTGCTGTATTACTTCTTCACTCTGGATGAGTGGAGTATCCTTCCATCCCTGATCTTCATGGGTGTAGGTGCAATGACAGACTTCGGTCCGCTGATCGCAAACCCAATCAGCTTTTTAATGGGTGCTGCAGCTCAGTTAGGTATTTACTCTGCATATTTCTTTGCAATCTTATTAGGATTTTCAGGAAAAGAAGCAGCTTGTATCTCCATTATCGGTGGTGCAGACGGCCCTACTTCCCTGTTCCTTTGCAGTAAGTTAGGACAGACCCAGATCATGGGACCGATCGCTGTTGCAGCTTACTCTTACATGGCTCTGGTTCCGATCATCCAGCCGCCATTTATGAAGCTTCTTACCACTGATAAGGAGCGTAAGATCAAAATGTCCCAGCTTCGTTCTGTATCCAAGCTGGAGAAGATCTTATTCCCGATCATCGTTACTATCGTTGTGTGCCTGATCCTGCCATCTACTGCTCCATTAGTAGGTATGCTGATGTTAGGTAACCTGTTCCGTGAGTGTGGCGTTGTAAAACAGCTTCAGGAGACCGCTTCTAATGCAATGATGTACATCGTTGTTATCCTGCTTGGTACTTCTGTAGGTGCTACTACCAGTGCAGAGGCATTCTTAAATGCAACTACTATCAAGATCGTTGTTTTAGGTCTGGTAGCATTCTGTGTAGGAACCATCGGCGGCGTTCTTTTAGGAAAGATCTTATGCAAGGTAACTGGCGGAAAGATCAACCCACTGATCGGTTCTGCAGGTGTATCCGCAGTTCCTATGGCAGCCCGTGTATCCCAGAAGGTTGGTGCTGAGTATGATCCTACCAACTTCCTGCTGATGCATGCAATGGGACCAAACGTTGCAGGTGTTATCGGTACTGCAGTAGCAGCCGGTACCTTTATGGCAATTTTCGGTGTATAAAAACCAACATTTACTGCACCCGGTGCTGTTTGCAGACCGGGTGCCTATAAGGAGGATTTAAACTATGGCAGAGATAGAGAAGAAGCCAGTAAAGATCGTGGAAACCGTCCTTCGTGACGCACATCAGTCTTTACTTGCTACCAGAATGACTACAGAGCAGATGCTGCCGATCGTAGACAAGATGGATAAAGTTGGCTACCACGCAGTAGAGTGCTGGGGAGGCGCTACATTTGATGCCTGCCTGCGTTTCTTAAAAGAAGATCCATGGGAGCGTTTAAGAAAGTTAAGAGACGGTTTTAAGAACACAAAGCTGCAGATGCTGTTCCGTGGACAGAACATTCTGGGATACAACCACTACGCAGATGATGTAGTAGAGTATTTCGTACAGAAGTCTATTGCAAATGGTATTGATATCATTCGTATTTTCGACTGCTTAAACGATATCCGCAACCTGGAGACTGCCGTAAAGGCAACCAAGAAGGAAAAAGGACATGCTCAGATCGCTCTGTGCTATACCTTAGGTGATGCTTATACTCTGGATTACTGGAGAGACATTGCTAAGAGAATTGAAGACATGGGCGCTGATTCACTGTGTATCAAGGATATGGCAGGTCTGCTGACTCCATACAAGGCTACTGAGTTAGTTAAGGCCCTGAAGGAAGGAACTACACTTCCGATCGACCTGCACACCCACTATACTTCCGGTGTTGCTTCCATGACCTATATGAAGGCTGTAGAAGCAGGCTGCGATATCATCGACTGTGCAATGTCTCCACTGGCACTTGGTACCAGCCAGCCGGCAACTGAAGTTATGGTAGAGACCTTCCGCGGTACTCCATACGATACAGGATATGATCAGAAGCTGTTAGGCGAGATCGCTGCTCACTTCCAGCCGATCCGCGAGGAAGCATTAAAGACCGGTCTGTTAAATCCAAAGGTATTAGGCGTAAATATCAAGACTCTGCAGTATCAGGTACCTGGCGGTATGCTTTCTAACCTGGTTAGCCAGTTAAAGGAAGCTGGACAGGAAGACAAGTATCAGCAGGTTCTGGAGGAGATCCCGAGAGTACGTAAAGACTTCGGTGAGCCGCCTCTGGTTACCCCATCTTCCCAGATCGTTGGTACCCAGGCAGTTCTTAACGTATTAATGGGCGAGCGTTACAAGATGGTTCCAAAGGAGTCCAAGAAGATCATGCTTGGTGAATTTGGCCAGACTGTTAAGCCATTTAACCCAGAAGTACAGAAGAAGATCATCGGCGATGAGACTCCGATTACCTGCAGACCTGCAGATTTAATTGCACCTCAGATGCCTCAGTTCGAGAAGGAATGCGCTCAGTGGAAGCAGCAGGATGAGGACGTATTAAGCTACGCCCTGTTCCCAAATGTTGCCAAGGAGTTCTTCCAGTACAGAGAAGCTCAGCAGAAGAAAGTAGATGCTACTGTAGCTGATAAAGAGAATAAGGCTTATCCAGTGTAATTTTGGTATATCCGGAATAAGATAAGTATGGAACGCGTCCCTTTGTGGGGCGCGTTTTTTTCATTAGTTTTTTGTCTCTGCATCTGGCGTAAATCTGTTGGAGATGGTACACTGATATACCAGAAGATGTTTTGTCCAATGAGGAGGGGGAACATGCTGAAAGTATTGATCGCAGATGATGAAGAAAAGATCTGTCAGCTGATCATAAAGCTGATCAACTGGGAAGAAATGGGGTTAAAAATAGCGGCAACTGCTTCTAATGGTATTGAGGCGTTAGAGCAGGCAGAAATCTGTAAACCGGAGATCGTGATCACAGACATACGGATGCCTGGAATTGATGGGATGGAACTGATCCGGAAAGTAAAAGAAAAACTGCCGGATACAGAGATCATCATAATCAGTGGATACAGACATTTTGAATATGCCCAGACGGCGATCCGTTATGGTGTGAGAAATTATCTCTTAAAGCCTATAAAAAAAGAGGAATTACGGGATACTTTACAAAAGATCGCAGATATTAACAGGGAGAAAAATGAACAGTTAAATTTTGAAGAAAGAGTCCGCCTTGCCTTAAAAAATGATGCCGGAAAGTTGCGTACCAGTTTTATTTCCCGCATGATCTACGGAGACCGGGAGCGGGAAAATATTATCAGCCTGAAAGAACTGAACAATCAGTATCATTTCCATTTCCGTGAGGGAGTATTCCAGGTTGCAGCCATCAAATTTGACCATGTAAACCACAATGACAGCTGTATCTCCTTCCTGGCAGACAAGGCAGCAGGCCTGGCGTTACAGTATCTGGAACCGGTATGTTTTGACCATGAGGTTTATGCAGAGTGTTCTACCTTTTATCTTCTGTTGAATTTTGGGGAAGAGGAGAGTAAAAATGTGCGGAAAAATGTGCGCCAGATGCTGGATGAACTGAAAGCCCAGGAAAGTATTTTAAATGGAATGAGTGTTAGCATAGGAATGGGAAGCATGGTAAACACAGCGGGCAGTATCAGGAAGTCTTTTCTGGACGCTGTATTTATGATAAAGCAGAGGCTTCTTTTAGGAACCGGGCGGATGCTGGAAATGGATGAAGCACAACAGAGAAAAAACTCTGATTTTATAAACAGTGAGGCATTTTACCGTTTTAACAGGGAAATGGAACGGGCAGTCGAAGCTTTAAATGTAGTGGAGACAAGGCGGACTATTGAAGGTTTGCGGGATGTATTAAAGAACTATCCGGGGATCACCGGTTATGAGATCCTGCAGATGACTAAGGAGGCCTGCAATCATTATCTGTTCTGCATGAAGAGCAGGGGGATCCGTGTGGACAATGAAGCTAAATTTGTGGAAGAATTCAGCAAAGACGCAGGGGAATGTGCAGATATAGAAGAACTGTTCCGTCTTTTAGGGGGGACGATAGGAAGATCCCTGCAAAAGGCTTCTGAAGCGAAGAGAGCAGAAGATAACCGGCCTATACGGCAGGCAAAGCAGTATATAGAAGAAAATTACAGCCGTTCTCTTACCTTAGAAGAAGTAAGTGAGATGGCTGGCTTTGCTCCTGGATATTTCAGCACGCTTTTTAAGAAAGAAACAGGGGTGACTTTTCTGGAATTTTTGCAGTCAGTGCGTATGGATGCAGCGAAAAAACTGCTGGTTTCCGGAAATGAGGGAATGAATGTGATCTGCGAAAAGGTAGGCTATGCAGATGTGAAATATTTCACGAAATGTTTTATAAAATATACCGGACTGAAGCCGGGAGAGTACAGGAAGATCTATTCATGAATAAAGAAAGTTATCTTTTTGACCGTATACGTTGGGGCGCAGCGATTTTTTTGATTTTTCATATCAGTCTGTTGTTTATCCTGTTCCTTCAGGATTGGAAGACGGAGAAAATGAAGTGGTTTATTTTGTTTTTAGGAGTGCTTTATGTTATCCTACTTTATGCCGCTTATCAGCTGATCTACCGGCCTTTAAAAGTGAACAGCCGGATAAAGGCGGCTTTTGCCAGAGGGGACAGTTATGAGGATATTTACCATATGCCTTATCTTTTAAATGAGGAAGAGCAGAATATGCTGCGTCGTTTTTATGCCCTGTTAGACAAAAGCGAGCTGATCACTGTATCTAAGAAAAAATCGGAATATCTGGCATTACAGAATCAGATCAATCCCCATTTTCTTTATAATACTCTGGAAGGCATCCGGGCAGAGGCGCTGATCGCAGGGGTGGATTCCATTGCGGAGATGACGGAGGCACTGGCAACTTACTTCCGTTATACCATTTCCCAGGTAAATAACCTGGTCACATTGGAAGAAGAACTGGCAAATGTGGAAAATTATTATTATATCCAACAGTTTCGTTTTGGCAGCAAGCTGGATCTGAGGATCCGCTATGACTGTGAGGATGAAGAGGAAGCGCTTATGTGCCAGCTTCCCAAGCTGACTTTGCAGCCGATCGTGGAAAATTCCATTTATCATGGACTGGAACGCAAGATTGGAACAGGTCATCTGGATATTAAGGTCACTGTGACAGACAGCCATCTGATCATTATGATCTCAGATGATGGTGTAGGCATTGAAAAAGGTCAGGTGAAGATTATGAATGAACAGCTGAGAGCACTGAGACTGGAGGAGGAAAACAACGGGGAAACCGGTAAAAAAGGCGGAATTGCAGTTAAAAATGTAAATAACCGTATTAAGCTTTTGTTTGGGGAAGAATATGGCATTTATATCTACAGCCAGCCGGATGTGGGAACGGATGTGGAGATCACACTTCCGGTCGTAAGGAATTGATGTAATGAACATGCTGAGAAACAGGAGGCAGCTATGAAACAGGAAATACTTCGTTTTGAAAATGTGACCTGCAAAAAAGACGGGGCTGTTTATTTGGATAATTTCAGTTTTTATATGACTGCAGGTGAGATCGTAGGGTTGCTTTCTGTCAATGACCGGGGGATCAAAGAACTGATCGAACTGACGGCAAAGAACCATCCTATTGATGCAGGAAGAGTGTATATGGGTGGCAAATTGGTAAACAGTTATTTAAATCAGGAGGAAACATCTAACCGTATTTACCAGATCGACCAGAAAAGCTCTCTGATCAATAATCTGTCTATAACGGATAACCTGTTTGTTATGCGCCCAGGATTTAAGAAACAGGTGATCAATGAATGGGTTTTAAGAGAACAGGCAGACAGAGTCTTAAAACAGCTCTCCATGGATCTGGATCTGAATAAAAGGGTGGAAAGGCTTACTACCATGGAGCGGATCATGGTGGAGATCGCCAAGGCCTATTTAATGGGAAGCAAGCTTTTAGTGGTGCTGTATCCGGAAAAACTGATCGGTCAGGCAGATTTCCCGCAGTTTCACCAGCTTTTAAGAAAAATGCAGAGCATGGGGATCTCTACGCTGTATTTCTGCTATCATCACTGGATCATGTTTAAGATCTGCGACAGGATCGCCCTGTTTTCCAGAGGAAGGATAAAAAAATTATTTGAACCAGAGGAATTCAAGGAAGAGGCTATAGCTCCCTATATTTATTATTTTAAAGAAAATACAGTATTTAAGCCGAAAGTGGATCAGGGATATATGCTGGAGCTAAAAAACATTACAGATGGGGACATACATAACCTGAGTCTGGGAATTAAGCCTGGGGAATGCATTACGCTTTTGGATTCAGATGACCAGATCATGGACCGGCTGACCGGGATCCTTGCAGGGGAATACGTGGACTATGAGGGAGATATTTTCTGCTCACACAAAAAAATGGAAAAAAAAGTAAAAAGCAGCCTGGACCGGGGAATGATCGTTTTAGATGATAATCCAGCGCAGTCTTTCCTTTTTTCGGAAATGTCCTATCTGGAAAACCTTACCTTTTTACTGGACCGTAAATTAAAGAAAAGCATTTTAAAGCAGTCATATATTAACAGTGTGCGCAGTGAATATTATGGGGAAGCAGGAGATGTTATTGACACAAAATATATTGATTCCCTTTCTTTAAAGGAAAAATATGGGCTGATCTATAATAAAATAAGCCTGTTCCATCCTAAGATCCTGGTGGTAAAAAAGCCTTTTGCTTATGGGGATATGCATTGCCGTACCTATATTTTAAAACGGATGCAGGAACTGAAGGCAGCAGGAGTATCTATTCTGCTTTTGACCGGCTATCTTACAGATTGCGTATATATATCAGACCATATCGGGATCGTAAAAGACGGAAGTTTTTCTGTACTGTTAGAGCCACAGGAGTACGGGATCACCAGCAGACTTTTTTGATAGATGTCTGCATTATTCTGAAAAATGTCTACCCTATTCTAAAAAGTGTCCCCTTATTAATTCCTCCTGTTCTGTTATAATTTTCTTAATAAAAGAACAGGAGGGGTAAATGATAATGGAACAGTTAATGAGAGAAAAACTCCTTACAGTAAAAAAAGAGATGGAAGGCTTTATGAAGGAAAGCGTTCCATTTTGGCTTGAAAATGGAATCGATAAAGAATACGGCGGTTATCTGGTATGCTTTGATTCCAAAGGAAAGCTGATGAAGGAATTGGCAGTATTAACTCCTGAGGATAAAATGATCGTAACCCAGACACGTATGATCTGGGGATTTTCGGCACTTCTTCGCAATGGCCTGGCAAAACGTTATGGCTGGGAAGAAAAATGCAAAGAAGCAGCAAAACAGGGTGTAGATTTCTTCATTGATAAATTCTGGGATAAGAAGAACACCGGCTGGGCATGGGTAACAGACCGGAAGGGAAATGTCCTGGATAATGGGAAACTGGTTTACGGACAGACCTTTGCAATCTATGCGTTAGCTGAATATTATATGGCTACCGGTGATGAGCGAGGTATCGAATATGCGGAAAAAACCTTTGATGCTCTGAAAAAATATGCAGCAGACACTTTCTACGGCGGCTATTTTGAGAACTTCAAAGAGGACTGGACACTGGAAAGTGCCGGAGTTTATGGAGGAGACCTGAAATCCCTGGATATCCACATGCACACCATGGAAGCATATACAACTCTTTATGAGGCAACCCACAAGGAAGTACATAAGAGAGCTCTTCAGGAAATCATTGATATTGTGTTAAAACACATGGTTGATTATGATTTCTGGTGTGGAAGAAATCAGTTTAGTATTGATTTTACACCAAAGCCGGCTATTTCCATTCGCAGAACCTGGAATTATGACAGAGATCCGGAAAGTGCTAACAAAAATCCATTAGATACTACTTCTTATGGACACAATATTGAACTGATCTGGCTGTTGAACCGTGCATATGAAGTGCTGGGACTTCCGCCTGCCAGAGAATTTACCAGAAAATTTGCAGATTACACACTGGCAAATGGCTGGGACAATATCCACGGCGGTATTTACAGAGATGGAATGCACGATGGCCGTATTGTTGTAACAGATAAAGAATGGTGGCAGAACTTTGAGTCACTGACAGGTTTCCTTGATTCCTATCAGGCTACTGAGGATGAGAGATATCTGGATACCTTCATAAAGTTATGGGAATTTGATAAGAAATATTTCTATAATCCGGAGGTTGGAGAGTCCAGACAGTTGCTTTTAGCAGATGGAACACCGGTGATCGATGATACCGGAAATCAGTGGAAATGTATTTATCATACAGACCGTGCTATGATGGAGTGCTGTCTGAGGATCGAATCACTGACGGAATAATGTCAGCACAGTCGCAAAGCATCTTTGAAAGGAAGCAAATATGGGAGAAAAGAAGGCAGAGGTGCCTGTGGGGAAAGAACTGGTCCGAATGACAGGCATTATGAAAGAGTTTCCCGGTGTAAAGGCCTTGGATAATGTAAAACTGGACCTGTATGCCGGAGAGGTGCTGGCACTGTTGGGGGAAAACGGTGCAGGTAAGTCAACACTGATGAAGATCCTTTCAGGTGTTTATCAGAGAGATGATGGAGAGATCATCCTGTTTGGGAACAAGATCGGTGAGTGGGATGCAAATAAGGCAAAAAATGCAGGTGTGTCCATTATCCATCAGGAATTAAATATGTGTACTCATTTAAGTGTGGCGGAGAATATTTTCCTGGGACGGGAACTGATAAAAAATGGCCGTCTGGACAATGAACGTATGAACCAGGAAACAAAAGAGATCCTTCATAAGTTAAATATTGATATTGATCCAAGGGAACAGGTCAGTGAACTGGCTGTATCCAAACAGCAGATGGTGGAGATCGCAAAGGCACTTTCACAGAATGCCAAAGTATTGATCATGGATGAACCTACTTCAGCACTTACATCCAAGGAGATCGATGAGCTGTTTAAGATCATCCACCAGTTAAAGTCGGAGGGTATCGGTATTATCTACATATCCCACCGTCTGGAGGAACTGCAGCACATTGTAGACCGTGTTATCATCATGCGCGATGGAAAATACATTACCCAGATGCCGTATGATATTAACAGGATGGATGAGATCATTGCCAACATGGTAGGACATGAGATCAAGGAGAAATTCCCAAGAGTGTCCTGTGAAAAAGGCAAAAAGATCCTGGAAGTAAAGCATCTGAATGCAGGAAGAATGGTCCGGGACATTAATCTGGAATTATATGAAGGTGAGATCGTAGGAATTGCAGGACTGATGGGTGCAGGACGTACAGAAACAACCCGTGCGATCTTCGGTATTGATCCGAAAGAAAGCGGAGAGATCTTTATTGATGGAAAAGAGGTAAAGATCAGCTGTCCGGCAGATTCCATTAAAGCAGGTCTGGTACTGGCACCTGAGGACAGAAAAAAAGACGGTCTCTGTACAAGACTTAGTATTGCAGATAATATTGCCCTTCCGAATCTGGATATACTTTGTGAAGGTCCAGTGGGGACTGTAAACCGGAAAAAAGAAAAAGCAATGGTTGATAATGCTGTAAAAGCCCTGAAGATCAAGCTTCCTAACGCACAGGTAGATGCAGGAAGCCTTTCAGGAGGAAATCAGCAGAAAGTGGTAGTTGCCAAGTGGCTGGCCAGAAATTCAAGAGTTGTTATCTTTGATGAGCCTACCAGAGGTATTGATGTAGCTGCCAAGGTAGAGATCTATAACCTGATGAATCAGCTGAAGCAAAATGGCATTGGTGTTATGTTTGTTTCTTCTGAAATGCCAGAGGTAATGGGAATGAGTGACCGCATTATTGTTATGTGTGATGGCCGTATTACCGGAGAACTTTCAGCAGAAGAGGCCACCCAGGATATGATCTTAACTAAGGCAACGCAGTTTGAACAGAAAACAGCGTTATAACGAATTTTGGATTTAATCTCATCAAGGAGGGACAATATGAGTAGTTCAAGTGATAAAAAGCCCGGTGTACTGGGGCGTTTCCTTTCCCAGAGGGGAATGGGACAGGTTATAACCGTAACAATAGGTCTGATCGTTTTATGTCTGGTGTTTGGATTTATCAATCCTAATTTCTTTACTTACAGAAATACAGCGAACCTGCTGCGCCAGATCGCACCTACACTTCTGATCGGTGTAGGACAGTCCTATGTATTATTTACAGGAAATATCGATCTTTCTATTGGTTCTGTAGTAGGTATGAGCTGTATGATCTCAGCAACCCTAATGTGTCATGGAATGAATCCGTGGGTTGCAGTGGTTATCACATTGGTTGTGTGCCTGTTAGTTGGTTATGTAAATGGCATTCTGGTATCAAAATGCAAGCTGCCACCTTTCATCGCAACCTTAGGTACAATGACAATTGCAAGAGGTATTGCACAGATCGTCAATGGTAATTACAATACAGACTCCATTGGTGAAGCTGCAAAAGGTTTCCGTACCTTCTTCTACAGTGGTAAGATATTAGGTATCTTCAGTGCTTTCTGGATCGCTCTGGTGATCTGGTTCATCTTTAACTACATAATGAGCTGTACCAGAACCGGCCGTCATATTTACGCAACAGGAAGTAATATTGATGCAGCAAGACTTTCCGGTGTTAATGTAGACAATACAGTTATCTATGTTTACGTTGTAGCTGCTTTTTGTGCCTGCATAACAGGTCTGATCACCTGTGCTTCAACTGGTACAGGTACTATGGATGCTGGTACATCTTATGAAATGTATGCAGTAGCAGCTTCTGTAATCGGCGGCGTATCTACATTAGGTGGTTCCGGTATTTTACTTGGTACTGTGATCGGTTCCGGTATCTGGGGTGTTTTACAGAATGGTCTTCAGTTTGCAGGAGCACCGGTTGCTATCAGAAATATCGTGATCGGTATTATCGTAGTTGTTGCAGTACTTATGGACGTAATCGTAAGAAGCGGCAGAGGCAAGAGCAAAAAACATAAAAACAACTAAAAAATAGGTAAAATGAAGGTAAAGACGAAGGTAAAGCATAAAAATGCTTTCACAATAAAGAAAGGAAAGGTATAGTATTATGAGGAAAAAAGCGATTTCAATGATTCTGGCGGCAGCACTTGGTTCTGCATTATTAGCAGGCTGCTCATCTGCTCCAAAGGAGACAACTGCAGCAGCTACAACAGCTGAAACAACTGCAGAGGAGAAGAAGGAAGAAAGCAAAGCTGAGGAAACCAAAGCAGAAGAGAAGAAAGAAGAGGCTGCTGGCAATGATATGCTGTCCGGGGAAACAGGAGACATTGCAAAGGCCGGAGATGGAAAAGGACAGAAGGTAGTTCTTATCACCATTGACTCTATGGATCAGCACTGGGTAAACATGGACAAGGGCTGCAAGCAGGCAGCAGAAGAGCTTGGCTGTGATTATAAGTGGATCGCTCCTGATGTAAAAGATGACGCAAAGCAGATCGAGTGTGTAAACAATGCAGTAGCTGATGGCGCAACCGCTATCCTGGTAGCTGCAAATGGTCCTGACGCTATCACAGCAGCTCTGGAAGAAGCAGATCAGGCTGGTGTTAAGATCGTTCAGGTTGACTCTTTTGCAAATTATCCTTGTGTACAGAAGTTAGGAACTGACAACCGTGCAGCAGGAAAGACTGCTGGTGAGCAGGTTCTGGCAGCTCTGGAAGCTAAGGGAGTTAAAGAAGGCAAGATCGGTATCGTTTCTGTAAACGCAGCAACTACTTCTACTGTAGACCGTGACGAAGGCTTCCGTTCCGCATTTGAAGGAACCGCTTTTGAGATCCTTGAAACACAGTATGCAGATGGCGATGCAGCAAAATCTAAAGATGCAGCAGCTAACTTTATTTCCCAGGGTTGTGTAGCACTGTTTGGTGCAAATGAAGGCTCCTGCGTTGGTGTTGGTAATGCAGTTGCAGAAGATGGAAATAACATTGTAGCAGCAGGTATGGATAAGTCTGATGCAGTTATCCAGCTGATCAAAGATGGTGCTCTGATCTGTACAATGGCTCAGAATCCTGATGTTATGGGTTATGAAGGCATGTATGCAGCGATCACCGCTATTAATGATGGAAAAGTAGCTCCTGAATATATTGATACTGGCGTTTCTATCTTAAATTTAGATGCAGTTAAATAATCAGGCTGTTTAAAGAAACAAAGTGAGGAAAAATATGCTCCGGCAGGTATATCAGCCTGCCGGAGCTGTTTTCATTGCTGCACATAATGTACTCTCGCAAAGGCAAGTGCAGGAAAGACTCTGAGAGTACATCATAGAAGAAGGGAGAGACTGTATGTATCTGTATGGATTTGATATTGGAGGCACAAAATGTGCAGTGATCCTGGCGAAGGTGGAAGGAGACCAGGTAGATTTTCTGGAGCGGTATGAGATGAAAACACTGGGAGATTGGAAAAAGGTCCTTGATGAATTATCTGAAAATGCTTTGATGATAGCAAAGAAATATGGGCTGACAACAGGGACTGAGGGTGAAAATTGTGTTATCTGTGGGGGGATTTCCTGTGGCGGTCCTTTAAGTCCCGACAGGAAGTGGATATTATCGCCGCCGAATCTTCAGGGCTGGGATCAGGTGCCTGTAGTGGAATATCTTGAGGAGAAGCTGGGAATCCCTGTGAAAATGGAAAATGATGCAGATGCAGGAGCTTTGGCAGAATGGAAGTTCGGGGCCGGAAAAGGCTGTCAGAATATGATATTTCTTACTTTTGGCACAGGTCTTGGTTCCGGTCTTATCCTTAATGGACAGTTATACCGGGGAAGTACCGGTATGGCTGGGGAAGCAGGACACATACGTATGGAAAATGAGGGACCAAAAGGATATGGAAAAGTAGGTAGCCTGGAAGGTTTCTGCTCTGGAGGAGGTATCAGCAGGCTTGCCGGATATTTTGGCACAGAAGGAAGCGCAAAGGAGCTGGCAGAACGGGCTGAGGCCGGGGATGAGAGAGCTTTAGCAGTGTATGCCAGATGCGGCGCTGTTTTTGGAAGAGGTCTGGCTATCCTTATAGACCTTTTAAATCCGGAAAAGATCGTGGCAGGTTCTGTTTATGCCAGGAGTCACCATCTTTTAGATAAGACCATGTATGAAGAACTGGAAAAAGAAGCGCTCCCCATGAACCGGGCGGCCTGTGAGATCGTGCCGGCGGCTTTAGGAGAGCGGATCGGGGATTATGCGGCTGTAGTTGCAGCTGTTAATTCTTTGTCCATTTTATAGCGGCAGATACATCCAGCATGCCGCCTGTTGCTGTTTTGCCTTTTAACGGGGCCAGTTTATGTACAGTTGATAAAATAGCTGTTTTTATGTCCTGAAGGCTTAAGTCAGTTCTTGCAGAGTAGATCAGGGCAGCTGCGCCTGTTACCATAGGGGCTGCCATGGAGGTTCCGCTCATATAGGCGTAAGAATCACCGGGAATAGTGCTTAAAATATAGGTTCCGGGGGCTGCCAGGTCTACGGAAGTGGCACCATAGTTGGAACTTTCATCTAAATGGCCGTTAAAAAGCAGATTGCCTACGGTAATTACATTGTCGTAGGGAAGACTTGCCGGGTATACAGGGGATTTATCAATGTCATAACCGATCTGGTACTGGTTTCCATTTCCTGCAGCTACTACAAAAAGCATTTTGGAGTCCCGGATGGCTGCTTCAAATTCGGGAGTGCAGTTACTGGAACCGAAGCTTAAGTTGCAGATATCGGCACCATTGGCTTCTGCATATTTTATGGCTTCGATGACGCTTTCAGGGGAACCTTTGCCTTCAGAACCGCCTAAGGCTTTTAATACCATAAGCTTAACATGGGTGCTGTCTGTAATGCCTGCGATGCCGCCATTGTTCCAGGCGGCGGCAATAGTGCCGGCACCATGGGTTCCGTGGCTGTCTTCTTCCCCTGTGCAGATTTCATTGCTGTTTGAAACAAAATTCCAGCCATTCACATCATCTACATAGCCATTTCCGTCATTGTCAATGCCGTCTCCGGGGATCTCATCTTCATTGACCCAGATGGAATCTTTTAAGTCTGAATGAGTCGTATCGATACCGGTATCGATGATAGCTACGGTAACGGTACGTTTGTTTTCTGTTTCGCTGTATGTTTTCCAGGCATCTTCAATGTTGATATCAATATTTGCCACTGCATCGGTGTTAATGGACTCGAAATTGTCCGGTCCTAAAGGAGGAAGGGCAATATCATCTATGCCATTTTCGCCATAATGGAGATAAATATGGTCCAAGGTTTTGATGTTCAGCACTTTTTCCGTGCGGCGAAGCCGTCCGGTGTTGTTAAGAGCCCACTGATATTCGCTGTATTCATCGCCGGAAGAGAGGGCAGCTACGCCAGGACCGCTGAAGAAAAGGGAAAAATCCCGGCTGTTTTCCTGGGCTGCCAGTGCGGACATGGAACAGGGGGTCAGCGTCATTGTAAGGGAAAGCAGGGTGGAAATGATGCCTGCAGGTAGTCGTTTCATGAAGGGGCACTCCTTTCGTGGATAGTCGAAGGACACTCACGAACCCGCGCTGACGCGCTCTGCTGTTTGATGGTGCAGACGGTTCGTAAGGATAGTCACTCACGAACCCGCGCTGACGCGCTCTACTGCCTGCTGACGCAGGCGGTTCGTTCGTTGGTGGCACCGAAAAACAAATGTCTGCTGCGCAGCCGCTTGTTTTTCTTTCGTGCCTACCACATTATACCATGCCAGCTGTGATGAAAGTATGACATTTTTCTGAAGAAATATGGTATACTTGTTATATTCTTGTTAAAAATCTTTCAAGGGGCTTGAGAGTTTGAAATGTAAACAGTTGTGAAAATTATGTCTAATAAGTAGAATGTAGTGTCATCAGGGGGAAAGAAGATGTATCAGAAGTACAGTATTGGAACTATGGCAAAGCTGATGGGAATCTCGGCAGAGGCGATCCGGTATTATGAGAGCAGAAACATTATCAGTCCGGTGCGGGACCCGGAAACAGGCTACAGATACTACAATACCTGAGATTTTCATATGCTTTTAAGGGCCAGACACTACCAGAACTATGGTTTTTCACTGGAAGAGATAGCAGAACTGTTCAGAAGCCATGAATTGGCGGAAATACGGGAAAAAATGGTGGATCAGGAAGAGATGATCCAGCAGGAGATCATCCGCCAGATGAACCTTTTAAAGCGGATCAGACAGAGCCAACAGGTGCTTCAGGATGCAAAAGACAGCGTTGGAAAGTTCCGTATTGAGGAAAGACCGGGCATTTACCGCATGAATACCCAGAAAAACTATACTTTATTTAAGAAGAAAGAGCAGCTGGATCTGATCTCAGAATGGACAGAAAAAGAACCTTTTGTCTTTTCATGCGCAGTATTTTATCAGAAAAATATTGAAAATGGAGAGTCAGAGTTTGATTTCGGAATGGGACTTCGGGAAGAGTATGCACAATTCTTGCATGTAAAAGAGTCAGAACTGGTGCAGTATTATCCGCCTTGTTCCTGCGTTCATACCTGTGTTCCCTCACGTTCCGGAAAATATCTGTCACTGGAGAGTTTACAGGAAGGTTTCCGGTATTTGAAGCAGAATGGATTAAGCCTTGCAGGGGATATTGTCACCCAGGTAGCCTGTATGACCAAGCCGGAAGAGGAGTATTTTAACTGGCATATTGTGTGGTTTCCTATTGAAAAATGATTGTGCAGAGTGCAATAAAACACTCTGCATTTTTTGTGCAAAAAATCAACTTGACCTTAAAACCACTTTAGTTGTTATAGTAGTGACAGATGAGCAAGTTAAAAAAATAACAAACACATTTAAACCACTTAAAAGTGAAAGGGGAAAAGGTCATGAGTGAACAGAAGAAGACAGTATTGATCACCGGAGGAGCTATGGGACAGGGACGTGCCCATGCAGTCAAGTATGCGCAGAACGGATTTAATGTAGTTCTGGCAGATATGCTGGATCCGGAAGATGAAAGATTCCAGGAAACCATTAAGGAATTAAATGAATTAGGCGCTGAAGTTTTAGCTGTTAAGGCAAACATCTGCAGCACACCTGATATGGAAAACTTATTTGCAAAGGCATGGGAGAAGTTCGGACGCTTAGATGTAGTTATCGCAAACGCAGGCGTTATCAACTTCGGAAATACCTGGGAGCTGACAGATGAGCAGGTAGAGAAGGTTATCAACATCGACCTGATCGGTACCTGGAGAACTGACAAGTACGCAACACAGTACATGTTAAAGCAGGGCTTTGGAAGAATTATCAATATCGCTTCTACCAGTGGTCTTTACGGAACACCAAAGTTAGCTACCTACTGCATGGCTAAATGGGGCGTTTTAGGTCTGACCAAGACTCTGGCAAAAGAAGTTGGAAGCAAGGGTATCATTGTTAATGCTCTTTGCCCAACCAAGGTTAAGACTCCAATGTGCGAAACCCAGAGCTATGTAGAGTTCATCAATGAACTGACCGGAAAGAACTTTAAGGATTACAAGGAAATGTATGCAGGAGTTCCTTTCCTGGATGTTGAGGATATTTCTGATATGGTTTACTGGCTTGGAACCAGCCGTGCAGCTGGTAAGTTCAACGGCAGAGACGTTGCCCTGGATCTGGGAACTCTTCAGTGCTAATCACTGAATAAAAATGGACATGCTGCCAGACAGTGGCATGTCCATGAATAAAAGCAAACAGAAGTTGGGGACAAAAGAAAAATGGGTAATTTTGGTTTTAAAAATGTATCAAAGAGAAACAAGATTGATCTGATGGAGTACCTTTGCTATGGACTGGGAGATTTCTCCTTTTGCTTCATTTACGGAGCCATCGGTTCTTACATTGTTTTCTTTTATACAGATGTGGCCTGCATCAGTGCAGCTACAGTAGGAACGGTACTTTTAGTCAGCAAGATCTTCGATGGTATTTCTGATATGATGATGGGATATATCATTGAAAATGTCCATTCACCGCTGGGAAAAGCAAGGCCGTGGCTATTATGGATGGTAATTCCGTACTGCATCGGCTGTGTGCTGTTGTTTACAGTACCGAATTTCAGTGAAACAGGAAAGGTTATATATGCATTTATTTCCTATAACCTGATGGCAACCTGTATTTTCACTTCCATGAACGTGCCATACGGTGTTTTAAGCAGCGTTATGACAAATAAGCAGAACGAAAGAGCACTTCTTTCTATCAGCCGTGCAAGTTTAGGAGCTTTAGGCGTATTCGTGATCAGCTCCTATGCACCTGATCTGGTAGAAAAATTTGGCGGCGGACCTGCCGGCTGGCAGAAGACATTCCTGTTAGTAGGTGTCGTTTCTATCGTACTGTTTTTAATTACATTTTATGGATGTAAAGAGCGTGTTGGTTCCGGTGTTATGGAACAGAAAACAGGAAAGAAATCTTCCTTATCTTTATTACAGGGAGTGAAGATCCTGTTTGCAAACAAATACTGGTTCATCATGCTGATGGTCAACATTTTCTATACTGCAATGACCAGTCTTTACGGCATGAACATGTATTTTGCAAAATATGTTATGCAGGACGCAGGCTACAATAAGACCATGATGATGTGTTCCACATTCGCATCCATCCTGGTTCCTCTGCTTCTGATCCCGGTTGTACAGAAAATCGGAAAACGTAATGTGGCTCTCTATGGAGGCGCAGGAATGGGTATTGCAGGACAGATCGTCCTCATTCTGTTTGCAGAGCAGTCCATGGGACTTATGTATCTGGGACTGATCCTTCGTGGAATGGGTGTTGCATGTATTTCCGCTACCAAGTTTGGTATGATCGCAGACAGTATTGAGTACGGAGAGTACAAAACAGGTACCCGTGCAGAAGGTTTCGTATATTCCGCTGCATCCTTAGGTGTCCGTGTTGGTTCCGCTCTTGCATCTGCAGTCATCGGCTGGGTACTGGGAGCTTATGGATATGACGGCAAGCTGGCAGTGCAGAGTGAAACTGCAATGAAAGGCATCCGTATCATGTTCTATTATGCGCCGTTAGCTGTATTTATTGCTATTCTGGCACTGCTGCTGTTTTATAAACTGGACCGTGAGTATGACGGCATCATGAAAGTCTTAGATGAGCGCCACAAACTTGCGGAACAGGCAAATGCATAAAGTTTTACAAGTCACATTTTTAAGGAGAGTTTAGAGTATGAATATCACAAAAGCAACTCGCTGGAGAGTATTTGCCGGTGTATGGCTGCAGAGCTTATTTACCTCTGCTACTGCTTACTTCAGTCTGTTTTGTATCCCGTTAACAACCAAGTTTGGATGGAGTGATTCCGCATTCGCACTGGCATATACTATTTATATGTTTACATACTGTGCAGTTGGCTTCATCGGCGGTTCCTTAGCTGAGAAGATCAGTCCAAGAAAAACCATTTACATTGGTCTTTGCCTTTTCGCAGGCGGCTGGTTCTTAACCGGTTTTGCATCCAGCATCCCACAGCTGTATGTATTTTACGGATTAATGGCTGGTGCCGGCGGCGGTATGATCTACCCGGCATGCCTTCCTACTGCATTAAAGTGGTTCCCTGACCGTTCCGGTTCTATTTCCGGTCTGGTTCAGGCCGGCGCTTCCTGCGGTCCTTTCATTATGAGTCCTATTGCCCAGACTCTCATTGACCGTGTAGGCGCACAGATGACCTGCCGCATCCTGGCGATCGTATTCCTGATCGGTGTTGGTATTGCAGCAGCAATGATCGTTCCTTGTCCGGAAGGCTGGACTCCAGAAGGCTGGAAGCCATCAGCTGAGCAGGCTAAGGTATTAAAAACAAAAGATTACAGCATGGGCGAAATGGTTAAGACCCCTGTATTCTGGGTACTGTTATTAATGTTCATCTTCGCAAATGCAGCAGGAACCATGATGGTTTCCTTCACAAGCCCGATCGCACAGCGTCAGGTTGGTCAGACTGCAATGACCGCAGCATTCTGCGTATCCATTATGACACTGGCTAACATGTGCGGACGTATTGGTTTTGGTTTCATCTACGACATTTTAAAGGGCTGGAAGAGCCTGATCCTGTTAATGGTCATCAATGGAGCTTCCATGTTAATGCTGACACAGGCAACTACACTTCCATACTTTATCGTATGCATCGTTTTAGTAGGCTTCTCCTTCGGCGGACTGTTAGTAGTATTTGCGCCAATGGTACGTATGATCTTCGGTTCCAAGTTCTACAACCGTAACTACGGACTGATCTTCATCGGCTATGGTATCGGTGCTTTCGTAGGACCTAAGATCAGTGCTTACTTCTACGACACCACCGGCCAGTACACCATGGGCTTCATCGGATCTGCAGTATTAGCAGTTGCAGCCATCGTACTGATCGTGATCGCACAGAAGATGGCAGAAAAGATGGAAAATGCGCAGTAAGAAATGAAGTTACAGTTCAGTAACAATTAAATAGTAAAATGTTTATAAAAACCCTGGAAACTGGTGCAGTTGTGTGCCTGGTTTCCAGGGTTTTTAAAATAAAATGCTTGAAGCATATGCCCTTCTGCCTTATAATAACAGGGAAAGACCCGGAAGGTTACATGATTTCTGGGCTATTTTTTTGAAATGAAGAAATGAGGATAAGACAGAATGGAAATAAAAGCACAGATCACCAAAAAACTGCAGAAATACAAAGCGGATGAGATCAAAACTCTGTATCAGCTGATGCTCAGAGTATTATCCGGCAATGATGATTTTCGCATGGTACAAAATGCAGATACAGATGATCTGCGTCCTGTAATCGAAGGGGAGACAGGAGAAAAGATCGACTTTGCAATGGAGTCCATTATTTCAGGAGAGTCACTGAAGCTGTGGCAGGACATCCAGGCAGAGGAAGCAGAAAAAGTAAAATTAAAGAAGGCAGACAGAATTGAAAGAATTGCTTCTGTTATGAGCGATGCTGCTTTATTTGAAGGTTTCTGCCTGGCTTTTTATGGAAAAGATGAGATGCTGGCAGTTCTCTGCGATGAGTATGGCTGTCTGGAAGCTTATGAAGCCTTAGTACAGGATACTGTATACAGAAAAAGAAGAGCTTATATGCGTATGCTTTCTGACTATGTGCTGGCAGCCTCCCACCTGTATGGTGTAGTATCTCTTCATGATTTTGAACTGCTGCTGCGCCATTACGAAAAGAACCTGGATGATTTCGATGGCTATGCAAGAGAAGAAGGAAGCTATAAAAACACCATCCTTTTCCAGCCAAGATACTTAGGGCTTTGTACCTTACAGCAGCTGATCGGAAATACAGTACCAGAAGTACTGACTACCATGGACGGCCTGTTTTTACATCCTTCTTTTACAGAAGATTTCCGGAAAGAACAGAAGGAAATGGTAAAGGCATTTGCGAAAAATGGTGGACAGAATGTGGGAGAAAAGGATTTCGACCAGTTCTTTGCAGCTGCAGGGGAAAAAACTTCCTACAGAAAGCTGCTGCGTGACACCATGGACAAGCCAATGTATCTTCCAACCAAAGAAGAATTTTTAAAGTACGTAAACGAAGATTACCATGTGATCTCGACTGCAGAAAAGAATTTAAGAAACTATCTGAAGGGAAAATATGGAAAAGAATTAGAAACAGCAGCACAGGCAGCAGGAACTACCGCGGAGGTATACTTAGAAGCCTTTATCGCAAAGCTGCGTGATTTAGGCACAGATGTAGGAAAAGGCGGAGCAGAGCCGGATCCTCAGGCACAGATCCAGTTTGTTTTAACCACATTAAGACAGATCGGCGCTGCTTTTGAGAATATTGCAGACGCAAAAGAACCACTGCGCTATGCAATGGAACTGTCCAATGCAGAGCATTTATGGTGCAACCGTGGATTTAGCGCAGACGGACTGGCAGTGCGTATGGCTGCAGAAAAGAAAAATACAGACATTGCAGCCGGTCTTTTAAATCAGGGAAAGGCAAATGGGCAGGTAGTCAGAAAGACTGCAAAGATCTATCCAAATGATCCATGCCCATGCGGAAGCGGCAAAAAGTATAAGAAGTGCTGCGGAAAGAATTAGGCATAAAATATGAATCAATACGAGATCTTGAAGCATTATTTTGGATATGATACCTTCAGGGATGGACAGGAGAAACTGATCCGTGCTATCTTAGAAGGAAGAGATGTCCTTGGCATTATGCCAACAGGGGCAGGAAAGTCCCTTTGCTATCAGATACCGGCACTTATGATGGGCGGGATCACACTTGTGATTTCGCCTCTTATATCCTTAATGAAAGATCAGGTAAGTAACTTAAACCAGGCAGGTATCCTGGCAGCTTACTTAAACAGTTCCCTTACACCTGGTCAGTACCGTAAAGTACTGGAACTGGCCAGAATGGGAAGATATCCTATTATATATGTAGCACCGGAGCGACTGATAACGGAGGATTTTCTTCGGTTTGCCTTAGACCCACAGGTAAATATTTCCATGGTGGCTGTAGATGAGGCACATTGTGTTTCCCAGTGGGGACAGGATTTCAGACCCAGTTATTTAAAGATCGTAGACTTTATCAAACGTCTACCCAAACGCCCGGTAGTCAGTGCTTTTACAGCTACAGCTACTGCAGAGGTAAGAGACGATATCATAGACATTCTTATGCTTCAGGAACCGGAAGTTTTAACCACCGGATTTGACCGGACTAACCTGTATTTTGGTGTACAGACTCCCAAAGATCGATACCAGGCATTAGTGGAGCTGTTAGAACAGCATAAGTCAGAAAGCGGAATTGTTTACTGTCTTACCCGTAAGATCGTGGAAGAAGTATGTGAAAAGCTGATCAAAGAGGGATTTTCCGTTACCCGTTACCATGCAGGCTTAAGTGATGCAGAGCGAAAGCACAACCAGGAAGAGTTTATCTATGATAATGTGCGGATCATGGTGGCTACCAATGCCTTTGGAATGGGAATTGACAAGTCCAATGTGCGTTTTGTCATCCATTATAATATGCCGAAAAATATGGAATCCTATTACCAGGAGGCAGGAAGAGCAGGACGTGACGGGGAACCGGCGGAGTGCATCCTTCTTTATGGGGGACAGGACGTAATCACCAACCAGTTTTTTATTGATCATAACCAGGATAATGAGGCTTTGGATCCTATGACAAGGCAGCTGGTCATGGAGCGGGACAGAGAACGTCTCAGAAAAATGACCTTTTACTGCTTTACCCATGAGTGCCTGCGGGATTATATCCTCCGCTATTTTGGGGAATACGGCAGTAATTACTGCGGAAATTGTTCTAATTGTCTCACACAGTTTGAAAATACCGATATAACGGAAATGGCAAAAGCACTGCTTTCCTGTATTGAAACCAGCAGACAGAGATATGGCGCGACTGTGTTCATTGATACAGTCCATGGGGCCAATACAGCCAAGATCCGGGGCTATGGGATGAATGAAAATCCGGAGTATGGCTCTTTGGCGAAAGTTCCGGTGTATCGTTTGCGTCAGGTCTTAAACCAGCTGCAGTTGGAGGGCTATCTTACTGCTACCAATGATGAGTATGCTATTTTGCGTCTGACACCAAAAGCTGCATCTGTATTAAATAATGAAGAAACAGTATGGATGAAACTGGCAAAAGAGCAGACAAAGAGTGAGCAGGAAACGCAGAAGAAGAGCAGGAAGAAAAAGAGTGCTCTGGCTGGATCCGGCGAATTTACAGAGGCAGAGGAAAACTTATTTGAAACACTGCGAAAACTTCGGGCCCAGATCGCAAAAGAAGAAAAAGTTCCCCCGTATATTGTATTTTCTGATAAGACACTGGCTCACATGTGCATTATAAAGCCTGTAAATAAGGAAGAAATGCTGTCTGTATCCGGTGTGGGAGAGTTTAAATATGAGAAATATGGGGAACGTTTCCTGGCAGCGGTAAGAGAGCAGACAGAATAATATTGTGATTTTAAGATGTTTCTGAAGAAGCAGGTTTAAAAAGCTTTCGAGAGAACATTAAGATCAAAAGGAGAAAAATAAGATGGAAGAAAACAGGATAAACAGTGTCGGTGAAACCGCAGACACAATAGGCGGGGGAGAAAATCTGGAAACACCACATAAGCGCCGCGTCCGTTACAAAGGTACTCATCCAAGGTCCTATAAAGAGAAATACAAAGAACTGCAGCCGGAAAAATACGGGGATACCATTGCGAAGGTCATCAGCAAGGGAAGTACACCGGCAGGTATGCATATTTCCATTATGGTAAAGGAAATCCTGGATTTCTTAAACATTCAGCCGGGACAGACAGGACTGGATGCTACTTTGGGATATGGTGGTCATACCAGTCATATGTTAGCCTGTTTAAAAGGCGAAGGCCATATGTATGCCCTGGATGTGGACACCATTGAAATGGAAAAGACCAGAAAACGTCTGGCTGATAAAGGCTTTGGACCGGATATTTTAACCATTAAGCATTTAAACTTTGCCAATATTGACCAGGTGGCAGAGGAAGCAGGCGGTTTTGACTTTGTTCTGGCTGACCTGGGAGTTTCTTCCATGCAGATCGACAATCCGGACAGAGGTTTTTCCTTTAAAAATGAAGGTCCGCTGGATCTGAGACTGGACCCGTCTAAGGGGGAAACAGCAGCGGAACGTTTAAAAAAGCTTAACTTTGAAGAATTAAAGGGAATGCTGATCGAAAACTCAGACGAGCCATATGCAGAACAGATTGCAAGAAAAGTGATGAACGAGAAAAAGCATGGTCGCCCTATTGAAACAACCACCCGGTTAAAAGAAGTGATCGAAGAAGCACTTTCTTTCCTGCCGGAAGCAGAGAAAAAAGAGGCAGTAAAGAAGTCCTGCCAGCGTACCTTCCAGGCACTGCGTATTGATATCAACAGTGAATTTGAAGTATTGTACGCATTTTTAGATAAACTTCCAGGTGCATTAAAACCAGGTGGAAGAGCTGCGATCCTTACTTTCCATTCCGGTGAGGACCGTCTGGTAAAGAAAGCCTTTAAAGAAGGCTTGAAAGCCGGGATCTACAGTGAGATCAATCAGGATGTGATCCGTCCGTCAGCAGAAGAATGTGCGAAAAACGGAAGGGCTAAGTCCACAAAGCTTCGCTGGGCTGTAAAAGCACAGGAGTAAAGGTAAAATTAAAAATGGATCATATGTAAAAACCGGCAGCTTTTTATTATTCCCAGAAGATATCCTGATGTGATGGAGTGTAATGCAACAAGGAACTCATTTGAATGGATATTGGATCTAAAACAGGGAATGAAATAAGCTGCCAGTTCATCCGTTCATATAGATAATGCAGAAGAAGGCAGTTTTATTGCAAAAATAAGCTGCCTTTTATTGCCAGTGCATTTAAACTGTGCTAAGATATGAGTTGTTTTGGTTATTGTAGTGGGTAGGCACTTTTGGACCCAAAAGTGCCGTACGATAACGTAGTGGCTGCGAGAATTTGCCGTATTTAAATGCGAAGCCACGGCAAATTCCGTTGCTGGAACAGCAACTTGTTTTGGTTGCTGTTCTAGCAACGTGTTTTATACGAAAGAGAGGAAATGATCATGACAGCATATCTGATCGTCTGCCCGTTGGTATTTCTGGCAGGTCTTGTAGATTCCATTGCCGGAGGCGGGGGACTTATTTCTCTCCCCGGATATCTGATTGCAGGGGTTCCGGCCCATATGGCTCTTGGGACCAACAAAATGAGTTCTACCATAGGAACTTCTATTTCTGCGGTGAGACTTTTAAAACATGGTTACTTAAAAGGAAAAATGGCTATGGCCATTGCATCGGCAGTCTGTGCCATGACAGGTTCTGTTCTGGGAGCAAGAATGTCTTTACTGGTATCAGAGTCTGTGATCCGGCATATGATGATCGTTGTCCTTCCTATTGTAGCTTATCATGTATTAAAAAATAAGCACATGGGGGAAGATGAAAAAACAGGAACAGCTTACTATAAGAAAATGTTTCTGATCTCTGTGATCGCAGCTTTCTTTATCGGCTGTTATGATGGTTTTTACGGACCGGGTACAGGAACATTTCTGCTCCTTGTATTTACAGGTGCAGCCAAAATGGATACCCGCAGCGCGTCTGCACAGACTAAGGTCATCAATCTTTCGTCCAATATAGCAGCACTGGTAACATTTATTATAGCAGGAAATGTTTATTATCCTCTGGGGCTGGCAGCAGCAGCCTGTTCTGTAGCAGGCAATTACCTGGGTTCAGGGCTGGTAGTTCATGACGGCCAGAAGATCGTCCGTCCGGTTGTTCTGGTGGTACTGGGGATCTTATTTATAAAAATTCTGACGGGGAATTAAAAGGAGAAATGCATTATGAAGTGGAAAAAATTCACTCTGACTACTACCACAGAAGCAGTTGACCTTGTAAGCAGCATGCTGGATGATGTGGGTATTGAGGGCATTGAAGTAGAAGATAATGTTCCTCTTACTGAAAAAGAAACTAAGGGAATGTTTATTGATATCCTTCCGGAGCTTCCGCCGGATGAAGGCGTTGCAAAGGTAAGCTTTTATCTGGATGATGATGATCAGGTAGAGGAAATGTTGCGCCGTGTCAATGAAGGACTGGATGAGCTTGCTGCTTATACAGAACTGGGACAGCGCACTATTGAGGCATCTGAGACAGAGGATAAGGACTGGATCAACAACTGGAAGCAGTATTTTAAGCCGTTTACAGTAGATCATATCCTGATCAAGCCAACCTGGGAGACTGTCCCGGAAGAACACAAGGATAAACTGTTAGTACAGATCGACCCGGGAACTGCTTTTGGTACCGGTATGCATGAGACAACCCAGCTTTGTATCCGTCAGCTGGAAAAATATGTACACAGTGAAAGCGAGATCCTGGATGTGGGAACAGGAAGCGGTATTTTAGGTATCACTGCTTTAAAGCTGGGAGCAAAAGAAGTCTGGGGAACGGATCTGGATGAAAATGCCATTACAGCAGTTGGTGAGAACCTGGCTTCCAATGATATCAGCAGTGACCGTTTCCATGTACTTCAGGGAAATATCATTGATGACAAGTCTGTTCAGGACTGGGCCGGATATGAGAAATATGATATTGTAGTTGCCAATATTTTAGCAGATGTTATCATCATGCTGGTAAAAGAGATCCCGGTACATCTGAAAAAAGGTGGATATTTCATTACTTCCGGTATTATCAACCTGAAGGAAGAAGCAGTCCGGGCTGCATTTGCTGCCAGTGAAGAACTGGAAGTTGTAGAGATCACTTATCAGGGAGAATGGCTCTCTGTTACTGCAAGAAAGAAATAGGAGTTCGGGATGCATCATTTTTTTGTAGATCCTTCCAGTATTGAGGAAGGGATTGTAAGGATCGTTGGAACGGACTTAAACCATATGAAAAATGTGCTCCGCATGAAACCGGGAGAAGAAGTGCTGATCAGCGATGGCACAGGAAAAGATTATAACTGCCAGGTAAAAGAGTATGGAGCAGAAGAAGGAATTTTAGTGATCCTTTCGGAAAATGCAGACAGCAGGGAACTTCCTTCCAGAATCTGGCTCTTTCAGGGATTGCCAAAATCAGATAAAATGGAAGTGATCCTGCAGAAAGCAGTAGAACTGGGAGCTGCAGGTGTGATACCGGTTGCAACCAGAAATGCAGTAGTGAAGCTGGATGCAAAGAAGGCAGAGGCGAAGATCCGCCGCTGGCAGGCAATCGCAGAAAGTGCAGCCAAACAGTCCAAACGCAGTTATATCCCTCAGGTGGGACCTGTGATGAGCTTAAAAGAAGCATTTTCCTATATAGAAGAGCAGAAATTTGATCTGCGCATGATCCCTTATGAACTGGAAAAGGGAATGGACGGGACGAAGACAGTATTAGAAGCTTTGGCGCCGGGACAGCAGGTTGCAGTGTTTATCGGACCGGAAGGCGGTTTCGATGAGGAAGAGATCCAACTTGCGCTGAAAATGGGAGTAAAACCTGTCAGTCTTGGAAAGCGTATCCTGCGCACGGAAACAGCAGGACCTGCCATACTGGCTCTTCTGATGATGAAGCTGGAAGGAGCATTTTAATGGAAGCATATTTTGACAATTCAGCCACAACAAAGGCACTGGACTCTGTCCGGGATATTATGGTAAAAACCCTGACGGAGGATTTCGGAAATCCCTCTGCCAAGCATACAAAGGGTATGGAAGCAGAAAACTACATCCGTCAGGCTGCAGCCGATATTGCAAAGACCTTAAAGGTAAAAGATAAGGAGATCCTGTTTACTTCCGGCGGTACGGAGTCCAATAACATGGCTTTGATTGGTACAGCGCTGGCAAATCAGAGAGCGGGAAAGCACATTATCAGTACCAGGATCGAGCATGCATCCGTTTATCAGCCACTGGCATTTCTGGAGTCCTTAGGCTTTGAGGTGACTTATCTTCATGTGGACCACAACGGACATATCTCACTGGAAGAACTGGAGCAGTCTATCCGCCCGGATACTATTTTAGTGTCTGTTATGTATGTAAATAATGAGATCGGTGCTATTGAGCCAATTGATGAGATCGCCCGTCTGGTACATGGAAAGAACCCGAAGATCGTATTTCACGTAGATGCTATCCAGGCATATGGAAAACTGGTGATCCGCCCGAAAAAGCAGGGTATTGACCTGTTAAGCGTCAGCGGACATAAGATCCATGGTCCAAAAGGCATTGGTTTCTTATATATAGATGAAAAGGTAAAAATCCGTCCGCTGATCTACGGCGGTGGCCAGCAGAAGGATATGCGTTCCGGTACAGAAAATGTTCCCGGTATTGCAGGTCTTGGTGTGGCAGCCAAAGAAATGTATACAGACCACAGTGCCAAGATGGAGTATCTTACTGGTTTGAAGGATTATCTGATCGATAGGGCCTCTGAACTGGAAGGTGTTACAGTCAACAGCTTAAAGGGTGCAGAAGGCGCTCCTCAGATCGTAAGTTTAAGTTTTGAGGGAGTGAGAAGTGAAGTGCTTCTTCATGCACTGGAAGAAAAAGGTATCTATGTTTCTTCCGGTTCAGCATGTTCTTCTAATCATCCGGCCATCAGCGGTACTTTAAAGGCAATTGGAGTGAAGAAGGAATTATTGGATTCCACTTTGAGATTTAGTTTTGGAATGTTTAATAAAAAAGAAGAGATCGACTATGCAGTGGATGTTTTGAAGGAGCTTCTGCCGGTGCTTAGGAGATTTACTATCAAATAGTCGACCGCCTGCGTCAGCAGGCAGTGGAGTACGTCAAGTATAAAGAACAAAAGAAAGGAAGTATTATGCAGTACCAGTCATTTTTGATCAAGTATGCAGAGATTGGCACAAAGGGCAAAAACAGATACATGTTTGAAGATGCCCTGATCCGTCAGATCCGTTATGCCTTAAGCTCTGTAGACGGTGAGTTTGATGTTACAAAAGAATCCGGCCGTATTTATGTAAAGGCTTTAGGAGAGTATGATTATGATGATACCATTGAAGCGTTAAAGCGTGTATTTGGTATCGCAGATATCTGCCCAATGGTGCAGATCGACGATAAGGATTATGAGAACCTGAAAAAGCATGTAGTAGAATACATGGATCAGGTATATCCGGACAAGAATATCACATTTAAGGTAGATGCCAGAAGAGGAGATAAGCAGTATCCTGTAAGTTCTGAGCAGATCAACCGTGATATGGGTGAGGCAATCTTAGATGCTTTCCCAGAGATGAAGGTAGATGTACATCATCCGGATGTTCTCCTTCGTGTGGAGATTCGTCAGAAGGTAAACCTGTTCTCCCTGATGATCCCGGGACCGGGTGGTATGCCTATCGGTACCAATGGTCAGGCAATGCTGCTGCTTTCCGGTGGTATTGACAGCCCGGTTGCAGGTTATATGATCGCAAAGCGAGGTGTTAAGATCGACGCTGTTTATTTCCATGCGCCGCCATACACCAGTGAGAGAGCAAAGCAGAAGGTAGTTGACCTGGCTAATCTGGTAGCACGTTATTCCGGCCCGATCAATCTCCATGTGGTTAATTTTACAGATATCCAGCTTTATATTTATGAGCAGTGCCCGCATGAGGAGCTGACTATCATTATGCGCCGGTATATGATGCGTATTGCACAGGCGATCGCTGAAAAGACCGGTTCCATTGCGCTGATCACAGGCGAGAGTATCGGACAGGTGGCTTCCCAGACGTTACAGTCACTGGCTTCTACCAATGAAGTGTGCACCATGCCTGTTTTCCGTCCGGTGATCGGATTTGACAAGCAGGAGATCGTGGATGTTTCTGAGAAGATCGGTACTTATGAGACTTCCATCCAGCCATATGAGGACTGCTGCACGATTTTCGTAGCAAAGCACCCGGTTACCAAGCCAAATCTTAAGGTGATCAGAAATTCTGAGCGTCATCTGGAAGAGAAGATCGATGAGATGGTGAAGACTGCGTTAGATACAGTGGAAGTTATTGCTTGCCGCGGCGAGGTTTAAGGTTACTGGCTGAAGTATTTGCGAGGGGGTTCTTCATTCTATAAAACATTGTTCGCTGGCCTTCGCTTGCGTCAGTTCGCCTGTGCCGGACTGCATCCGTCACAGACGTACAGCCGCGCTCAGGATGCGTACAATTGTTTTATAGAAAGCGAACCCCTGCAACGTTATTTCTGGTTAAGAAGACCCGCCGGTGGGCGGAAAGCGTTATATAAAAAGAGAGCCGCGTCCATGCGGCTCCCTTCTAACTTTAACATTAAACTCAGTCGATGATGTATGGAGAAAGTGTAGAAAGAATGCTGTCTACGTCATTCTCTGCATGGATGTTCAGATCGATCGGCTTGGACAGATCCAGGCTGAAGATACCCATAATAGATTTTGCGTCGATGACATATCTGCCGGAAACCAGATCAAAATCAACATCGAACTTAGCTAAATCATTTACGAAAGATTTAACCTTATCAATGGAATTTAATGAAATTCTAACTGTTTTCATAGGAAGCCCCTCCTTGTGTGGTATGTAAATCATTTTTGCAGAATAAAACTGCTTACTTTTAATACTAAAGGTCAGTGGTATAAAAGTCAATAGTGAGATTGTATGAAAAATCAGGAAGAAACGGGAAAAGTTATAATTGTAAATATTTGGAAAAATCAGGAGGTTATATTATGCCAAAAGCAGCCCTTCACAATCTGGGGTGCAAAGTAAATGCTTATGAAACAGAAGCCATGGAGCAGCAGTTAAAGGAAAGAGGTTATGAGATCGTTCCTTTTGATGAGAAGGCGGATGTTTATATTATCAATACATGTTCTGTTACCAATATTGCGGACCGCAAATCAAGACAGATGCTCCATCGTGCAAAGAAGCTGAATCCGGAATCTGTAGTGGTGGCAGCAGGCTGTTATGTGCAGGTGGCATCGGAAGAGTTGAAGAAAGATGCCAGCGTGGATATTGTAATTGGAAACAATAAGAAGGCAGAGCTTGCAGATATTCTGGATGAATATTTAGGCAATGTCCATGAGGAAGAGGAGGCAGAGGTATTTGTAACGGACCTTTCCCATGGCAGTGATTATGAGGCCCTTCATTTAGAGCAGCCTTCTGACCATACAAGAGCTTTTATCAAGGTCCAGGATGGCTGTAATCAGTTCTGCAGCTATTGCATCATCCCTTATGCCAGAGGCAGGGTGCGCAGCAGAAGCCGTGAAGATGTAGTGAAAGAGATCACAGGACTGGTGGCACAGGGATATAAAGAAGCGGTTCTTACAGGAATTCATTTAAGCTCTTATGGAATTGAGCATATGGAAGGAAATCCTGTAAGCCAGGGTGACTGGAACCACAGGGAGTTACTGGCTCTGATCCGTGAAGTCCATGAGATTGAAGGCCTGGAGCGCATCCGCCTGGGATCACTGGAGCCGCGTATTATTACAGAAGAGTTTGCTGAAAGTCTGGCAGAGCTTCCTAAGTTCTGTCCTCATTTCCACCTGTCTTTACAGAGCGGCTGTGACAGCGTTTTAAAACGGATGAACCGTCATTATACCACAGAAGATTATTTAAGACGGTGTGAGATCCTGCGTAAATATTTTAAGCGCCCGGCTATTACTACGGATGTGATCGTAGGCTTCCCGGGAGAGACAGAGGAAGAGTTTGATATTACGGAAAAGTATCTGGAAAAAGTGCATTTTTATGAGATGCATGTGTTTAAATATTCCAGAAGAGCCGGTACAAAGGCAGCAGCCATGCCGGATCAGATCCCGGAACAGATCAAGGGAGTCCGTTCTGACCGCTTATTAGCATTGGAACAGAAGATGTCAGAGGAGTTCAGAAAAGGATTTATTGGTGAGAAGGTTTCTGTTCTTTTTGAGGAAATGATAACAGTAGATGGAAAAGAGTATCTGGTGGGACATACGCCAGAGTATGTGAAAGCAGCTCTTCCTAAGGAAGAATGTGAGAAGATGCATGCTGCTTCCGGTGTTATTTTAGAGGCAGAAGCAAAAGATCTTCTGACTTCCGATATACTTCTGTTAAAAAATACTATTGCCGAATAGAAAAATATAGAGTAGAATATATAAGAATACGTAAAGGACGTGATGATATGGGCAATATAAAAGAAACACAGTATTTTCAGGCTGTTCAGGACAAAAAGGTAGAAGTAAGCGATGTACTGGAGCAGGTGTATATTGCCTTGACAGAAAAAGGATATAACCCTGTAAATCAGATCGTAGGTTATATTATGTCTGGGGATCCTACCTATATTACCAGCCACAAGGGAGCCAGAAGCCTTATTATGAAGGTGGAAAGAGATGAGATCCTGGAAGAACTGATGGCGGTATATATTGACGCCCGTTTAAAATAGGGCAGCCGGGAAAATAGGGTCAGGGAGTGGGATGCTCTCTGGTTTAACGTCCATTAAAGTCTCTGTTTAGGGACTTTTTATGGGCGTTGATTTTTTTCTGTAATGATGATCACAAACGCAGTTTTTGTGTTTGTTGGTGTACTGTATTGTTGAGTAAGCTGTTTGGAGAAATATCAATAATGCGGTACACTAGTTTTAGTGTGCGCGGAGGAATTGAATATGAGGATCATGGGGCTTGATTATGGCTCAAAAACAGTAGGGGTAGCAGTGTGCGATCCCCTGGGAATTACTGCACAGGCAGTAGAGACCATTACCAGAAAGGATGAAAACAAGCTGCGTCAGACCCTTGCCAGGATCGAAGCACTGGCGAAAGAGTATGGGGTAGAAAAGTTCGTTCTTGGTTATCCTAAAAATATGAATAATACAGTGGGAGACCGTGCACAGAAGTCAGAAGAACTGAAAGCGGCTTTAGAGCGTAGAACAGGGCTTCCTGTGGAGTTGTGGGACGAACGTCTTACAACTGTAGCAGCAGAGCGTGTCCTTATGGAAAGCGGTGTCCGCCGTGAACACAGAAAAGAGTCGGTAGACCAGATCGCAGCAGCAATGATCCTTCAGGGATATTTAGATCATCTGTCCATGACGAAAAAAGAAGACGGAGAGAACAATGGATAAGCCAATGAATGAAAGAGAAGACTGCATTACGATGATAACAGATTCAGGAGAATCTGTAGATTTTTACGTATTGGAAGAAACAAGGATCCATGGAAAAGATTATCTGCTGGTAACGGATGCGCCAGAGGATGAGGATGGAGAATGTTATATTTTAAAGGATGTATCCGGTGAAAATGACAGTGAAGCTTTATTTGAGTTCGTGGAAGATGACAGGGAACTGGATGGAGTTATGGGCATTTTTGAAGAGTTATTAAAGGATGCAGACGTGGAATTAGAGAAATAATGTAGGAGGAATCAGCTTGAGTTTAGAAGAGAACGTGAATGAAAATGTAAAACCTGAGATCAGTGCAGAAAAAAAAGAAGAAAATGGTAACGGCGAAAATCGTGAAGAAGGGGCAAAACCAGCCAGAAGACCACAGTACAGAAGACCGAGACGTGGGCAAAGAGCGCCAAAAGCTGTAAAAGTGGAAGAAAAAGAAGGAACAGAAAACGCAGGAGCTGCAGAGCCGAAAACAGAAGAAAGACGTAAACCTGCTCAGGCAAGAGGAAGACAGCAGGGAAACAGAAGGTCCCTTCCGGCTGTAAAAGAAGCAGGAGAGAGAAAAGCACCTGTAAGAAAACCTTCCAGAAACAACCAGAAAGAAGCAAAGAGTAAATTAAAGATCATACCTTTAGGCGGTTTAGAGCAGATCGGTATGAACATTACCGCATTTGAATATGAAGATTCCATTATTGTTGTAGACTGCGGTCTTGCATTCCCGGGAGATGATATGTTAGGTATTGACCTGGTGATCCCGGATGTATCTTATTTAAAGCAGAATATTGATAAGGTAAAGGGTTTTGTGATCACTCATGGACATGAGGACCATATTGGGGCACTGCCATATATTTTACAGCAGGTGAATGTGCCAATCTATGGTACAAAGCTGACCATTGCCTTAATTGAACATAAATTAAAAGAGCATAACCTGTTAAAGACTACCAAGCGTAAGGTAATGAAGCATGGACAGTCTGTTAATCTGGGATGCTTCCGCGTAGAATTTATTAAGACCAATCACAGTATCCAGGACGCTTCCGCCCTTGCGATCTTCTCACCGGTTGGTATTGTTCTTCATACAGGTGACTTTAAGATCGACTACACACCTGTTTTTGGTGATCCTATTGATCTGCAGCGTTTTGCAGAGCTGGGTAAAAAAGGTGTTCTTGCTATGCTGGCAGACAGTACCAATGCTACCAGACCTGGATTTACCATGTCTGAGCGCAGCGTAGGAAAGACCTTTGATACTATTTTTGCGGAACATACCAATCGCCGTATTATCGTAGCTACTTTTGCGTCTAACGTAGACCGTGTACAGCAGGTAGTAAATACTGCTTATAAATATGGCCGTAAGGTAGTAGTAGAAGGCCGCAGTATGGTAACGATCATTGATATTGCCAGTGAGTTAGGCTATATCAATATCCCGGAAGGCACTCTGATCGATATTGACCAGTTAAAGAATTATCCGCCTGAGTCTACGGTACTGATCACAACAGGAAGCCAGGGTGAGTCCATGGCTGCACTGTCCCGTATGGCAGCAAGCATCCACAAGAAGGTATCCATCGTACCTGGTGATGTGGTAGTATTAAGTTCTACTCCGATCCCTGGAAATGAGAAGGCAGTAGCAAATGTGATCAATGAGCTTTCTGCAAAGGGTGCAAAGGTGATCTGCCAGGATACCCATGTTTCCGGACATGCATGTCAGGAAGACTTAAAGCTGATCTATTCCCTGGTACATCCGAAATTTGCCATCCCGGTACATGGTGAGTTCCGCCACAGAATGGCGCAGAAGGAACTGGCTGAGTACATGGGTGTTCAGAAGGGGAATGCATTACTGGTAAATTCCGGTGATGTGGTATCTTTGGATGAAGACAGCTGTCAGGTAACCGATCATGTAGCCTGCGGCGCCATCCTGGTTGACGGACTTGGGGTTGGCGATGTAGGAAATATCGTATTAAGAGACAGACAGAACCTGGCTCAGAATGGTATCATCGTTGTAGTACTGACACTGGAGAAACATTCCAACCAGCTGCTTTCCGGTCCGGATATCGTATCCAGAGGCTTTGTATATGTAAGAGAGTCTGAGGATTTATTAGAGGAAGCTCACAATGTGGTTGCAGATGCAGTAGCAGACTGCTTAGACCGCCACGTAAGCGACTGGGGCAAGATCAAGAACATTATTAAAGACAGCTTAAGCGATTTCTTATGGAAGCGTATGAAGAGAAATCCTATGATCTTACCGATCATTATGGAAGTGTAAGAAGGAGGCGAAGAAGCATGAGCAGCCGTACAAGAGAGATCAACAAAATAACCATGGCGATCATCCGTATTTCGGTAAAGCTGATGCTTCTTGCCCTTTTGATCCTTCTTTTATATGAAGCAGTGATCCGGGGGTATGCTTTTGGCCATGCGGTGTTTTATGCAGAGGCAGTGGAAGCGGCTCCGGGTCATGATATTACTGTAGTGGTAAAAGACGGGGAAGATGTGTCACAGGCAGCTGATGAGCTGGAAAAAAAGGGTCTGATCAAAAATATCTATGCCTTTTTATTCCAGAGTCGTTTTTATGATTATGATAAGATATACCCGGGAACCTATACGTTCAATACTTCCATGACTTCCAAGGAGATCCTTCAAAAACTGAGCGAAAAGCCGGAAAATGAAGAGGACGAAAAATCCGGGGATAAATCAGGGAGCACAAAAACAACACAAAAGAGCGCAGATCAGAGTACTGAAAAATCAGAAAGTGATCAGCAAAAACGTCAGTCAGACCTTCAGACAGAAGAAGCAAATGCAGCAGATCCTGCAAAGAGCACCCTTTCATCGGGAGAAGCCCAGGCAGATGCGCATTCCTATTCTGGTGAAGATGAGGAAGAAGGCGGCTGGATCGAAGATGTGACAGAGGACGGACAAAATGATCGTAGATAACAGGATTACAGAATATCTTCATTCCCTGGAAACAAGCAGGGGAGAACTTCTGGATACAATTGAAAAAAAGGCGATTGAAGACGGAGTTCCTATTATCCGCAGTGAGACAGCCGCCCTGCTTAGAAGCCTGACAGCAGCATTAAGACCGGAAAATATTCTGGAGATCGGAACGGCTGTAGGTTATTCTGCGTTACAGATGTGTCAGGTGATGCCGGCAAACTGCCATATCACTACCATTGAAAAATACGAAAAACGTATTCCTGAGGCGAAAGAAAATTTTAGAAAAGCCGGGGAAGAAAGCCGCATTACCTTTTTAGAGGGAGATGCGGATATGTGGCTGAAAGAATTAAAAGGAAAACAGTTTGATCTGGTATTTATGGATGCAGCGAAAGGACAGTATTTAAACTGGCTGCCTCTGCTGTTAGACCTGATGCCTGTAGGAGCCGTGCTTATTTCCGATAATGTGCTCCAGGATGGGGATGTAGTCCAGTCCCGTTTTGCAGTGCAGCGCAGGAACCGTACCATCCACAGCAGGATGCGTGAGTATCTGTATGAATTAAAGCATATGGAAGAATTTGAAACAGCGGTGATCCCTATAGGAGATGGAGTGACCATCAGTACCAGGATCAGATAGGAGAAGATAGATAAATGAGAAAGACAGAGTTATTAATACCAGCAGGCAGTCTGGATGTATTAAAAACAGCCGTTATTTACGGTGCGGATGCCGTATATATAGGAGGAGAGGCTTTTGGATTGAGAGCCAAAGCACATAACTTCTCCTTAGAGGACATGAAAGAGGGAATTGCCTTTGCCCATGCGCATGATGTTAAGGTCTATGTAACAGCCAATATTCTGGCTCATAATCAGGACCTGCCAGGGGTGGAGGCTTATTTTGAAGAATTAAAGGAAGTGGGACCAGATGCACTGATCATTTCTGATCCAGGTGTATTTGAGATCGCAAAGAGAGTACTTCCGGATACAGAACTTCATGTAAGCACACAGGCAAATAATACCAACTACGACACATATCTGTTCTGGAACCGTATGGGTGCAAAGCGTGTGGTTTCCGCAAGAGAGCTTTCTTTAGCTGAGATCAAGGAGATCCGCTCTCATATCCCGGATGATATGGAGATTGAAAGTTTCATCCATGGTGCTATGTGCATTTCCTATTCCGGAAGATGTCTGCTGAGTAACTTCTTTACAGGTCGTGACGCCAACCAGGGTGCCTGTACCCATCCATGCCGTTGGAAATATTCCATTGTAGAAGAGACCAGACCGGGAGAGTACATGCCTGTATATGAAAATGAAAGAGGCACTTATATCTTTAACTCCAAGGACCTTTGTATGATCGAGCATGTTCCGGAACTGATCGATGCGGGAATTGACAGCTTTAAGATCGAAGGACGTATGAAAACAGCTTTGTATGTAGCGACTGTAGCAAGAACCTACCGCAAAGCCATTGATGATTATTTGAAAGATCCGAAGCTTTATGAGGCAAATATGGAGTGGTACAAGGAAGAGATCGGAAAATGCACCTACCGTGAATTTACTACAGGTTTCTACTTTGGAAAACCGGGAAGTGATGCCCAGATCTATAACAGCAATACTTATGTAAAGAATTATACCTATCTTGGCACAGTGGAAGAGGCGGATGGAAAAGGCCGCTGCCGCATTGAACAGAAAAATAAGTTCTCTGTAGGCGAGACCATTGAGATCATGAAGCCGGACGGCCGAAATCTGGAAGTAGTTGTAAAGAGCATCTGCGACGAAGATGGAAATGAGCAGGAAAGTGCTCCACATCCAAAACAGATCCTGTGGGTAGATTTAGGAGCAGATGTGGATAAGTATGATATTCTCCGCAAAAAAGAGGATAATTAATAATTGTTAAAATATAGCTGAATGATAAAAAGGAGGTGCTCTATGGCAGATATGATCCTGTTGGGACTGGCGATCATCTGTACTGCATACTTTATGGTTATTGTTTTTTATGCAGGTATGGGAACCTCCTTTGCCTTTATCTGGCTTTTCTTTGCTGCTCTTTGTGTATTTCTTGTATATGGAAAATGGTATTACAGGAAAAATATGGACCGCATCCCACAGTGGGTGCCGGTGAGCATTGTTACTACCTGTATTGCCGGTGTGGTCATTATGGCAGCCCTTTGTATCATGGTGTTTATGGGAGCGGCAGCCAGTGAAGAAAGGGACCTTGACTATGTGATCGTTTTGGGAGCCAGAGTCAAGGAACATACAGTAAGCAATTCTTTAAAAAAGAGACTGGATAAGGCCATTGAATATGCAGAGAAAAATCCGGAAACCTATCTGGTGCTGTCAGGAGGCAAAGGACCGGATGAACCTGTATCAGAAGCCCAGGCTATGTACCAGTATCTGGTATACAACGGCGTAAGACCCAGTCAGCTTCTTTTGGAAGAACATTCCGTAAGCACAGTGGAAAATCTGGCATACAGCAAGATCATCATTGACAGCCACAGGGAAGTGATCCGTCATCAGAGAGAAGAAAGAAACCGTCTGACATTTCAACGGGAACCAAAAGGCGGTTATCTTATTGCAGCGGACAAACCTCTGGATGTGGGTGTCCTTACCAGTAATTTCCATGTGTACAGAGCCTGCATGATTGCAAAAAAATGGGGTTTTGAAAATGTCTACGGCATCAGCGCCCAGTCAGACCCTGTGCTGTTTATCCATTTGTGTGTGCGTGAATGTGCATCCATAGTAAAGGACAGAATAATGGGGAACATGTAAGGGCCCCAGAAGAAAAACAAGCGTCTGCAAAGCAGACATTTGTTTTTCTTGGGCCCTTAACGAGCAAACCGTCTGCGTAAGCAGACAGTGGAGCGCGAAGCGCGTGTTTGCGAGTCTACTAACGAACGAACAACCAGCCTGCGCAAGCAGGCAGTAAAGCACGAAGTGCGAGGTTGTGAGTGACCGGGACGCGACATCCCTCACGCAAGGGATTTCCCAGCCTCATGGAAAACCAAACAAGATAGGAGACCAATTCAAAATGAACAGACAGCAGATGCTTGAAAAAGTAGAAAACCTTTCTGCCTACGAGGTAAAAGACCGTCGTTTTGTAGAAGAGATGAATTCCGAAGGAATGGTGCTGGAACATAGAAAAAGCGGTGCCAGACTGTTCCTCATGAGCAACGAAGACGACAACAAAGTATTTTCAATCGGCTTCAGAACACCGCCTGCGGACAGCACCGGACTGCCTCATATCCTGGAGCACAGCGTACTGGAAGGTTCTGAAAAGTTTCCGGTAAAAGATCCCTTTGTAGAGTTAGTAAAAGGTTCCTTAAATACCTTCTTAAATGCAATGACTTATCCGGACAAGACCGTATATCCGGTAGCCAGTTGCAATGATAAAGATTTCCAGAACCTGATGGATGTATATTTAGACGGTGTATTCCATCCGTCCATTTACAGAGAGCCAAAGATCTTCAAACAGGAAGGCTGGCATTATGAACTGCATTCAGAGGATGCACCTCTTACTGTCAATGGTGTTGTATACAATGAGATGAAAGGTGCTTTTTCCTCACCGGAAAGCGTGCTGGAGCGTTTCACTTCATCAGTCCTTTTTCCGGATACCCCGTACAGCAATGAGTCTGGCGGTGACCCGGCAGTGATCCCCAACTTAAGCTATAAGCAGTTCATCCAGTTCCACAAAGACTATTATCATCCGGCAAACAGCTATATCTATCTTTATGGCGATATGGATATGGAAGAAAAGCTTTTATGGCTGGATAAAGAATATTTATCTGCCTATGACAAAAAGGACTTTACCTTAGACTCTTCCATTGCATTACAGAAGCCATTTACAGAACCAGTTGAAAAAGAGACCACCTATTCTGTTACTGCGAATGAAGGCACAGAAGACAACACCTACTTATCTCTGAACACAGTGGTAGGAACAGATATAGATCCAATCCTCTATGTTGCATTCCAGATCCTGGACTACACGCTCATCAGCGCTCCGGGAGCACCATTAAAGCAGGCTCTGATCGATGCACATATTGGTCAGGATATTATGGGCGGCTATGAAAATGGTATTTTACAGCCTTATTTCTCTGTTGTGGCTAAGAATGCAAATAAAGAGCAGAAGGGTGAATTTTTATCCGTTGTAAAAGGCACTTTGAGAAAACTGGCTGATCAGGGAATTGACAAAAAGAGCCTGTTAGCAGGTTTAAATTACTATGAATTCCGTTACAGGGAAGCAGATTATGGTTCTGCTCCAAAGGGACTGATGTACGGTTTATGGTCTATGGACAGCTGGCTGTATGATGCAGATCCAATGCTTCACTTACAGTATCAGAAGACCTTCGATTATCTGAAAAAAGCAGCCCAGGAAGGCTATTTTGAGCAGCTTATCAAAGATTATCTCTTAGATAACCCTCATGAGGCAGTTGTGATCGTAAGCCCTGAAATTGACCTGACTGCAAGGGAAGATGCAGAACTGGCAGAGCGTCTGGCAAAGTATAAAGACTCCTTAAGCAGTGAACAGGTAAAAGCCCTGGTAAAAGAAACGGCAGAGCTGAAAGCATACCAGGAAGAACCTTCCACAAAAGAGGATCTGGAGAAGATCCCAATGCTTGGAAGAGAAGATATCAAACGCCAGTCAGAACCGTTTTCCTACAAAGTAAAAGAGGAAGAGAAAACCACGGTTGTCCACAGTCCAATGTTCACTTCCGGTATTGCTTATATCAAACTGCTTTTTGATATGAATGTGATCCCGAAAGAGGATCTGCCTTATGCATCCCTTTTAAAGTCTGTTTTAGGCTATGTGGATACAGAAAATTTTGCCTACCGGGATCTTACCAGTGAGATCCATTTAAACAGCGGCGGACTGGACTTTTATGTTTCTTCCTGGGAAGACCTGAATGAAAAGGGTGCTTTTAAGGGGGCATTTACAGCAGGCATCAAGGTTCTTTATGAAAAAGTAGGTTTTGCTTTTGACATTATCAAAGAGATCCTTACAGCTTCTAAATTAGATGATGAGAAACGTCTGGGTGAGATCTTAGATGAGATGCGTTCCAGATCCAGAATGCGCTTGGAAGGCGCTTCTCACAGTGCAGCAGTTGCAAGAGCCTGCTCCTATTTCTCACCGGTAAGAGCCTTTGATGATATGACAGGCGGAATTGAATATTTCCATTTCCTGGAAAAAACAGCAGATGCCTACAGCAAGGATGAGAAATTCCGTAAGGAACTGATCTGTAAGCTGAAAGAAACAGCTAAGAAGCTGTTTGCAGCAGATAATCTTATGGTAGGTTATACAGCAGACGAGGAAGGCTACAAGGCTCTTCCGGAAGAATTAAAGAAATTCAAGGCTGCATTAAGTGATAAACCAAGCAGGAGATATGCTTTTGAATTTGTGCCGGAGCTGAAAAACGAAGGCTTTAAGACCTCTTCCAAGGTAAATTATGTGGCACGCTGCGGTTCTTTTGACGCAGAAGCTTACACTGGTGCCCTGGAAGTATTAAAGGTCATCATGAACTACGAATATTTATGGCAGAACCTGCGCGTGATCGGCGGCGCCTATGGCTGTATGAGTAATTTTGGAAGAAGCGGAACCGGCTGTCTGGTATCCTACAGGGATCCAAAGCTTGCAGCTACAGATAAGATCTACGAAGGTATCCCGGAATATTTAAAGAACTTCTCCATTGATGAGAGGGATATGACAAAATATGTGATCGGTGCCATGAGCAGCGTAGATACACCATTAAGCCCGGCAGTAAAAGGTTCCAGAAACCTGACTGCCTATTTATCCGGAATTACCGATGAAATGGTACAGAAAAAGAGAGAACAGATCCTGGATGTGACCCAGGAGGATATCCGCGCATTGGCAGATATCCTGGAGTCCATCTTAAAAACAGGTGCTTTCTGTGTCATTGGAAATGAACAGCAGATCGAAGCAGATAAAAACATGTTCAAAGAAGTGAAAGAACTGTTTCACTAATTCATAAACAGTACTTTATGAGTACGTATATATTAAACAGGAGAAAAGAATGGAAGATAACAAACAGAAAAAATCAGGTTTTGTAACACTGATCGGACGTCCAAATGTTGGAAAATCCACACTGATGAACCACCTGATCGGTCAGAAGATCGCAATTACTTCTGATAAGCCTCAGACGACCAGAAACAGGATCCAGACCGTTTACACTGACGACAGAGGTCAGATCGTTTTCCTTGATACCCCAGGTATCCACAAGGCAAAAAACAAGCTGGGCGAGTACATGGTCAATGTAGCGGAACACACATTAAAGGAAGTTGATGTGGTCTTATGGCTGGTTGAGCCTACTACCTTTATCGGTGCAGGAGAACGCCATATTGCAGAGCAGCTTTCAAAAGTGAACACACCTGTGATCCTGGTCATCAACAAGATTGACACGGTTAAAGTGCAGGAAGAGATCCTGACCTTTATCGCTGCTTATAAAGATGTATGTGATTTCGCAGAGATCGTGCCATTATCCGCTTTAAAAGACAAAAATACAGATGTGCTTTTAGAACAGATCTTTAAGTATCTGCCTTATGGACCTCAGTTTTATGATGAAGATACAGTAACAGACCAGCCAATGCGCCAGATCGCAGCAGAGCTGATCCGTGAAAAGGCACTGCGTCTGTTAGATGATGAGATCCCTCATGGAATTGCCGTTGTCATTGAACAGATGAAAGAGCGTCCAAACGGTATTATTGATATTGAAGCAAGTATTGTCTGCGAGCGCGAGTCCCACAAGGGCATCATCATCGGAAAAGGCGGCTCCATGTTAAAGAAGATCGGTACAGTAGCCCGCCGTGAGATTGAAAACATGATGGAGACCAAGGTCAACCTCCAACTCTGGGTAAAGGTTAGAAAAGAGTGGAGAGACAGCGAGCTTTACATGAAGAATTACGGATATAATCAGAAAGACGTATAGACGTATATATAATAGAAACTGCATAGACGTAAGAATGTGCATTAAATGACAGATCTTGCAGATTAAATGTACTCTCGGAGTCTTTTCTGCACTTGCCTTTGCGGCTGATTTTCCGCCATTTGCACCCGAATTTCATCAACGTACGCACCGCGTACGCCTCAGAAATTTGGGCACAACTAACAAAAAATCTTCTCGCAAAATCAAGTACAAAAAGATTCCGAGAGTACATGAAATAAGAAAGGAGGGCGCAGCATGCGGGATGTTTTAAGTGTTACAGGAATGGTCCTTTTAAGCGCGCCCTCCGGTGACTATGACAGACGGCTGGTGCTTCTGACCCGGGAAAAAGGAAAGATAACCGCCTTTGCTCATGGTGTGAGAAGACCGGGAAGCAGCCTGATGGCAGCAAGCCGGCCTTTTTCTTTTGGAACCTTTCAGGTATATGAAGGAAGATCTGCCTACAATCTCCAGTCTGCCCAGATCACCAATTACTTTGATGAGTTGTCAGCAGATATGGAAGGAGCCTGCTATGGGGCTTATTTTCTGGAAGTGGCTTCCTGGCTTTCCGATGAAAATATGGACGGAACGGAGCTTTTAAATCTTTTGTATGTGTCTTTAAAGGCATTAAGCAAAGAGGCTCTGCCAAATCCGCTGGTACGGCGCATTTTTGAACTTCGTGCCATGGTCATTAACGGTGTGTATACACAGGAGCCGGAAGGAAGAGTGTCGGAGTCCTGCGTTTATGCGTGGCAGTATGTGATCGCGACTCCCTTAGGTTCCCTGTATACATTTACACTGAAAGAAGATGTTTTGAGGGAATTTTCCAGGGAAGTGCAGCATGCCATGGATGAATACATACACCATGAGTTTAAGTCCTTAGAGATCCTGGAAGTGCTCTCCGGGGGAAAAACGGCCCGTCCGGTTAGCTGAAAATGAGCTAAAGGGCTTGAAATTATGCCATTCAGAGGATATAATATGCCATATGTCTGAAAGGAATTAGGAAGAGAATGAAGAAAAAACTTCTTGCGGCGGCTGTTGTTCTGACAGCAGTGCTTATGCTTGGAGGCTGCGAAGGCTTATCTGCAAAAAACGCAAAAGGACCGGAAACAGAAGAAAGCTGTCTTTATATTACAAAAGATGGTAACCTTCAGTGGGTCAGCGTGGAAACGTATGAAGGCGGCAGCTATTCCAAAGAGGAACTTTTAGACTTTGCATCTGAAAAGATAAAGGAATACAATGAAGCCAATGGGACAGAAAGCTCAAAAGAGCCGGTAACTCTGGTTTCAGGAAGTCTGGAAAAGGGAAAAGCAGTTCTTATCACCTCTTATGACAGTGGGGAAAGTCTTGTGGACTTTGCCAGTGAAATAGGAGATGATACCATGCCTTTTACGGAAATTAAAACCGGCACACCGGAGGAACTTTCAGAAGATCTGAAAGCTGCAGGTGTGGACTATGAAGCTGCTTTGGCGACCGGTTCCTTTGCTGTTGTTTTACAGGGAGAAGGAATGGTCCAGACAGAGGCTGACTTGCTGGATGCAGACGGAGGCTGTGATGTCCATGACGGACATTTTATAAAGACAGGTTCCGGAACAAGTGTAATCGTAACTAAGTAAAAATGGCAGTTTGCAGATGAGTGGTCCACGGATCTGCAGAATGCTTGTAAAGAGAGAGGATACTGATATGGAAAAGACAATGGAAAAAATCGTAGCTCTTGCAAAAAACAGAGGTTTTGTATATCCAGGTTCTGAGATCTATGGCGGTCTTGCAAATACCTGGGATTACGGTAATCTGGGCGTTGAGCTGAAGAACAACGTAAAGAAAGCCTGGTGGCAGAAATTCGTACAGGAAAGCCCTTATAACGTAGGTGTTGACTGTGCCATCTTAATGAACTCCCAGACATGGGTAGCCAGCGGACATCTGGGCGGTTTCTCCGATCCTCTGATGGACTGTAAGCAGTGTAAAGAACGTTTCCGCGCTGACAAGCTGATCGAAGATTATAACGATGAGCATGGCATTGAGATCGAAGGTTCTGTAGACGGCTGGTCCCAGGAACAGATGAAGCAGTACATCGAAGACAAGCATATCTGCTGCCCAAGCTGTGGTGCTCACGACTTTACAGATATCCGTCAGTTCAACCTGATGTTCAAGACATTCCAGGGTGTAACCGAGGATGCTAAGAATACTGTATACCTTCGTCCAGAGACTGCTCAGGGTATTTTTGTAAACTTCAAGAATGTACAGAGAACTTCCAGAAAGAAAGTTCCATTTGGTATCGGACAGATCGGTAAGTCCTTCCGTAACGAGATCACACCTGGTAACTTTACTTTCCGTACCAGAGAGTTTGAGCAGATGGAGCTTGAATTCTTCTGCAAACCAGGTACTGACCTTGAGTGGTTTGCTTACTGGAAACAGTACTGCATCGACTGGCTGCAGAAATTAGGCATTAAGCCAGATGAAATGCGTGCAAGAGACCATTCTCCAGAAGAACTGTGCTTCTACAGCAAGGCTACTACTGACCTGGAATTCCAGTTCCCATTTGGCTGGGGCGAGCTTTGGGGTATTGCAGACAGAACTGACTATGATCTGACCCAGCATCAGACTGTATCCGGACAGGATATGACTTACTTTGATGATGAGAGCAAGGAAAAATATATCCCATATGTAATCGAGCCTTCACTGGGTGCTGACCGTGTAACCTTAGCATTCCTGTGTGCAGCATATGACGAAGAAGAGATCGGAGAAGGTGATGTAAGAACTGTCCTTCACTTCCACCCGGCTCTGGCACCTGTAAAGGTAGGCGTTCTGCCACTGTCCAAGAAGTTAAACGAAGGAGCAGAAAAGGTATACGCTGAACTGAGCAAGTACTTCAACTGCGAATTCGATGACAGAGGAAACATCGGTAAGCGTTACAGAAGACAGGATGAGATCGGTACTCCATTCTGCGTAACCTATGACTTTGACTCTGAAGAAGACCATGCAGTAACTGTCCGTGACAGAGACACCATGGAGCAGGTTCGTATCCCGATCGCTGAGTTAAAGGATTACTTTGCTGATAAGTTTATGTTCTAATTGAGATTTAAGTTAAACTTTAAATTAAAAATGCCCGTTTTCCTGTTTTGGGGAAGCGGGCATTTTGCTATGTATATTGAGAACGCGCCAGTGACGCGTTCGCTGATTTTAGAATGATTTTATAAATGATAGTGAGGAAGTATGATATAATGAGTCCATTGGAGGTCCTTACTTATGAAACTAAAGACCCGCTTAGCGGTTGCATTTATGATCATCACCATTGTTCCCATGCTTCTTATTTTTGTGTCCTTTTTTGCCATCAATGATCATCAGGCACGTTCCTTTACAAAAGAGTATGGTCTGACGGAACAGGTGGATCTTTTAAATGGTAATTCTACCCAGGTATTTAACCGTCTGACCCGCCGGGTACAGCAGGTGATCCGGGAAGAACTGGATAAAAAGCCTGAATTATATGAAGACAGCAGTCATTTAGATGAGGTCAATGCGGAACTTCAGAAGCATTATGCTTATCTGGTAGTGCGAAAGGGAACCGACATCATTTATTTTGGTGATGCAGACGAGGAAAATAAGACCCAGCTGTGTGAGCAGCTGCCGGAATTTGATATCCTTCAGGGAGATTTAGAGGGCGGTATCTACTTAGACGGCGAGAGCCAGCATCTGGTAAAGCAGATGGATTTTCAGTTCCCGGATAAGACAGAAGGAAGCGTATTTATTATTTCCAATGTAGATGATCTGCTGCCGGAAGTAAAATCCATGATCCGGGAAATGCTCTTTTTAGGTGTTATGATCCTTCTGATCGCCGGAATTACCCTGACGTTCTGGGTTTATCAGTCTATTTTAAGCCCCTTAAACAAGCTTCAGGAAGCTACCAAGAAGATCCGCGACGGCAATCTGGAATTTACCCTGGATGTGGACGCAGATGATGAAATCGGCCATCTTTGCCAGGACTTTGAAGAAATGCGTATGCGCTTAAAAGAAAGTGCAGAGGAAAAAGTCCAGTATGACAAAGAAAGCAAAGAGCTGATCAGCAATATTTCCCATGACTTAAAGACACCGATCACAGCTATTAAGGGCTATGTGGAAGGTATTATGGACGGAGTGGCATCTTCACCGGAAAAGCTGGATAAATACATCAGGACCATTTATAATAAAGCTAATGACATGGACCGCCTCATCGATGAGCTGACATTCTATTCTAAGATCGATACCAACAAGATCCCATATACATTCTCCAAGATCAATGTTTCCCAGTATTTCAGGGACTGCGTGGAAGAAGTGGGACTGGATATGGAAGCAAGAGGTATTGAACTGGGATATTTTAACTACGTAGATGAAGACGTAGTGGTCATTGCCGATGCAGAGCAGATGAAGCGTGTGATCAACAATATCATCAGCAATTCTGTGAAATATCTGGACAAGAAAAAAGGTATTATCAATATCCGCATCAAGGATGACGGGGATTTCATCCAGGTGGAGATCGAGGACAATGGAAAAGGAATTGCAGCCAAAGATCTGCCAAATATCTTTGACCGGTTCTACCGCACCGACTCTTCCAGAAATTCTTCCCAGGGCGGAAGCGGTATCGGTCTGTCCATTGTGCGAAAGATCATTGAGGATCACGGTGGCCGTATCTGGGCTACCAGTAAAGAGGGAATCGGAACAGAGGTGCACTTTGTTTTAAGAAAATATCAGGAGGTTGTGCAGGAATGAGTAAAATACTGATCGTAGAAGATGAGGAAAGCATTGCAGAGCTGGAAAAGGATTATCTGGAGCTGTCAGGCTTTGAAGTAGAAATAGAAAATAATGGTACAGACGGTTTAGAACGGGCATTAAAAGAGGAATATGACCTGCTGATCCTGGATCTGATGCTTCCAGGAACCGATGGTTTTGAGATCTGCCGCCGGGTACGTGAGGTGAAAAATACCCCTATTATCATGGTTTCCGCAAAGAAAGAAGATATTGACAAGATCCGCGGACTGGGACTGGGAGCTGACGATTACATCACCAAGCCATTCAGTCCAAGTGAAATGGTAGCCAGAGTAAAAGCCCATATGGCAAGATATGAGCGCCTGGTAGGAAGCGGCCAGCCGGCAAATGAGATCATCGAGATCCGCGGTCTTAAGATCGACAAGACTGCCAGAAGAGTGTGGGTAAACGGGGAAGAAAAGACCTTTACAACCAAGGAATTCGACCTGCTTTCCTTCCTGGCACAAAATCCCAACCATGTATTTACAAAAGAAGAGCTTTTCTCCAAAATCTGGGATATGGAATCCATTGGAGATATTGCCACTGTAACAGTGCATATTAAAAAGATAAGAGAGAAGATCGAGTTTAATACAGCAAAGCCTCAGTATATTGAGACTATCTGGGGAGTGGGGTATCGGTTTAAGATATAATGAGTCCAAGAGAAAAACAAGCGCCGCTAAAAGCGGCATTTGTTTTTCTTGGACCATTAACGAGCATTTTGCCTGTGCAAGCAGGCAGTAGAGTGCGTTAGCACGGAAATGCGAGTGAAGCATTTGGAATAAAACAAGCGGCTGCGAAGGAGACATTTATTTTTCCTAAGCCACTAACAAGCGTTCCGTCTGCGTCAGCAGGCGGAACTTTTTTCTTTCCAGACACATCAAAGAAGCGTCTGGGGCACGAATAAATGCTTTTGTATACAATGCACATTCGCAAATACGAACCAACAACGGATATGTGAAAATGACAGAAAGTGGAAGCGCTTACACTGGTTTTTACAGTAAAATTAACAAATTTTTTCAAAGTTTTGCCTCCAAAAGGGTTTACTGAAAAAAACTTTGTGATATAATAAACACGTTGGACGGACGAAGGGAGTCATTGGTTCCGCCCTAAGTTAAGCTAAGTCGGCAAACGTCAGGTGAAAGGGGCCTGGCGGACTGCTATATCAGAGGAGGAAAAGACTTATGGCAACAAAGTGGGTTTACTTGTTCAGTGAAGGCAATGCAAACATGAGAAATCTTTTAGGAGGTAAAGGTGCAAACCTGGCTGAGATGACAAATCTTGGTTTACCGGTTCCTCAGGGATTTACAATTACAACAGAAGCTTGTACACAGTACTATGAAGATGGCAGAAAGATCAATGACGAGATCATGGGCCAGATCATGGAATATATCGGAAAGATGGAAGAGATCACCGGCAAGAAGTTTGGTGATAAGGAAAATCCACTTCTGGTTTCCGTTCGTTCCGGTGCTAGAGCATCCATGCCTGGTATGATGGACACCATCCTGAACTTAGGTCTGAATGAAGAAGTAGTAGAGGTTCTGGCTAAGAAGTCCGGCAATCCACGTTGGGCTTGGGACTGCTACAGAAGATTTATCCAGATGTTCTCCGATGTTGTTATGGAAGTCGGAAAGAAATACTTTGAAGAGCTCATCGACAAGATGAAAGCTGAAAAAGGCGTTAAGCAGGACGTTGAGCTGACTGCAGAAGATCTGCATGATCTGGCTGAACAGTTCAAGGCTGAATATAAAGAGAAGATCGGAAAAGACTTCCCAACTGATCCTAAGGAGCAGTTAATGGAAGCAATCAAGGCTGTATTCCGTTCATGGGATAACCCAAGAGCAAATGTTTACCGTCGTGACAACGATATCCCATATTCCTGGGGTACTGCAGTAAACGTACAGATGATGGCATTTGGTAACATGGGTGAGACCTCCGGTACTGGTGTTGCATTTACCCGTGACCCAGCAACTGGTGAGAAGCACTTAATGGGCGAGTTCCTGATGAATGCACAGGGCGAAGACGTAGTAGCTGGTGTGCGTACACCTCAGAAGATCGACCAGTTAAAGGAAGTTATGCCAGAAGTTTATGAGCAGTTCGTAGGTATCTGCCATACTCTGGAAGACCACTATAGAGATATGCAGGATATGGAGTTCACCATTGAGGACAGAAAGCTGTACATGTTACAGACCCGTAATGGTAAGAGAACTGCAAAGGCTGCATTAAAGATCGCCTGCGACTTAGTTGACGAAGGCATGATCGATGAGAAGAAAGCAGTTAAGATGATCGATCCACGTAACCTGGATACACTGCTTCATCCTCAGTTTGACGCTGCTGCACTTAAGAAGGCTGAGCCTGTAGCTAAGGCACTGGCTGCTTCACCAGGTGCTGCCTGCGGTAAGATCGTATTTACAGCAGAAGATGCAAAGGCTTGGAAGGCAAAAGGCGAGAAGGTAGTTCTGGTTCGTCTGGAGACCTCTCCTGAAGATATTGAAGGTATGAAGGCTGCTCAGGGTATCCTGACTGTCCGCGGTGGTATGACCAGCCATGCAGCAGTAGTTGCACGTGGTATGGGTACCTGCTGTGTATCCGGCTGCTCCGATATCATTATGGACGAAGCGAACAAGAAGTTCGTTCTGGCTGGAAAAGAATACCATGAAGGTGACTGGCTGTCTATCGATGGTTCTACCGGTAAGATTTACGATGGAATTATCCCAACTGTAGATGCTACTATCGCTGGTGAGTTCGGAAGAATCATGGCATGGGCTGACAAATATAGAAGATTACAGGTTCGTACCAATGCAGATACTCCTAGAGATGCTGCAAAGGCTAGAGAGCTTGGCGCAGAAGGTATCGGTCTTTGCCGTACAGAGCATATGTTCTTTGAAGGCAACAGAATTGATGCATTCCGTGAGATGATCTGCTCTGAAACAGTAGAAGAAAGAGAAGCAGCTCTGGAGAAGATCTTACCTGAGCAGCAGGGAGATTTCGAGAAGCTGTACGAAGCTCTGGAAGGCAACCCAGTTACCATCCGTTTCCTGGATCCGCCTCTGCATGAGTTCGTTCCTACTGAGGAAGAAGATATTAAGAAACTGGCTGACGCACAGGGCAAGACTGTTGAACAGATCAAAGCTATCTGCGATGCACTTCATGAGTTCAACCCAATGATGGGACATCGTGGCTGCCGTCTGGCTGTTACCTATCCTGAGATCGCTAAGATGCAGACAAAGGCTGTTATCCGTGCAGCTATCAATGTTAAGAAGGCTCATGCAGACTGGAACGTTTGCCCAGAGATCATGATCCCTCTGATCTGCGATACCAAGGAATTAAAGTATGTTAAGAAGATCGTTGTTGAGACCGCTGATGCTGAGATCGCAGCAGCTGGTGTTGACCTGAAATACGAAGTTGGTACTATGATCGAGATCCCAAGAGCAGCTTTAACTGCTGATGAGATCGCTAAGGACGCTGAGTTCTTCTGCTTCGGTACTAACGACTTAACCCAGATGACTTACGGATTCTCCCGTGATGATGCTGGCAAGTTCTTAAACGCTTACTATGATGCTAAGATCTTCGAGAATGATCCATTTGCAAAACTGGATCAGACTGGTGTAGGCAAGCTGATGGAAATGGCTATTAAGTTAGGAAAGGCTACACGTCCTGAACTTCATGTAGGTATCTGCGGCGAGCACGGCGGTGACCCAAGCTCCGTAGAATTCTGCCACAAGATCGGACTGGACTATGTATCCTGCTCACCATTCCGTGTACCGATCGCTCGTTTAGCAGCAGCACAGGCAGCGATTGCCAATGCAGGAAAGTAGAAGAGCGTAAATATTTTTACTTCACAACGCTGATTGTTACAAGGGATGATGTGAATGAGTACATGAAATATCATGCTGAGTACACGAAAGCGAACCGATTTAAAGATATTGTTTGCAAAATCTATATATAACTCGAAAGGGAAGCGCAATGCTTCCCTTTCTTATATCTCTCGATTAGGACTAAATCCTTAAAGCTATGGCTTAAAAAGGACTTAGTCCTTTTTTATATGCAAAATAAAAATTTTTTAAAGGAGGTTCACTATGAACAACACAGCGTTAGGAGCAGAAAACAATAAGAAACAGACAATCAATTTTATCAGCGAAGCACATGAAAAATTCTACTATGAAAAATTAAAAGAGGTACGCTATCAGGATGTGTACCACAAGGCACTTTGCTATTGTCTTGGTATCAGTGATGATACGAGAAGAAATATCAATAGCATCTATGATTTTAAAACAGGATGTGTAAAAACAGAGTGTCTGCATGAAGGCTGGCAGACCAGTGGCAGTATGAAGGTGGTGCGAATGGCATTTAATCTGTATTGCAACGGCACACCGAGTGTAGATGATTACACAAAAACAGAGGAACAGGTAAACGAGTGCAGGCAGTATACAGTGGAGGACTTGTTCTGCTGTGCCTATGCACCTTTCTTTTGGCAGGCGATACAGATCCGCTATCCGGAGTATGCGACTTATAACCGGGAACTGTATGCCTTATTTGGAGGAGCAGACTAATGTTAAAAGTCAGACTGATGGGAACAAAGAATGACATTGTATGGTTTCAGAAAATTTTACAGCGTCATCCCAAAATTGAGGTATTGGAAATATCAGAGCTTTATAGCAACAAAGGAACAAACAAATATTACAGAGCTTATGCGGAAGTACAGAAAAGCAATGTGAAAAATCAATAGTAGAGAATAAGGAGAATTTTATCATGTGTAAAGTTATAGCAATCGCAAATCAGAAGGGTGGAGTTGGAAAGACCACCACAACAAGCAATTTAGGAATCGGACTGGCAAAACAGGGAAAGAGAGTTTTGCTGATAGATGCAGATGCACAGGGTAGCCTTACGGCAAGTCTTGGTATTCAGGAGCCGGATAGACTGGAAATTACACTTGCAACCATTATGGCATCCATTATCAATGATGAGGAAATAAAACCGGAGTACGGCATTTTAAGACATGAGGAAGGTGTGGATTTCATGCCGGGAAATATTGAGCTTTCCGGTTTGGAAACCTCGCTTGTGAATGTTATGAGCAGGGAGACGGTGCTTCGTACCTACATAGAACAGCAGAAAGACCGCTATGATTACATTCTAATTGACTGTATGCCATCACTCGGCATGATTACGATAAATGCTTTTACCAGTGCGGACAGTATCTTGATTCCGGTACAGGCAGCGTATCTGCCGGTAAAAGGTCTGGAACAGCTGATTAAAACTATTGGAAAAGTAAAGAGACAGATCAATCCGAAACTGGAGATTGAGGGAATTTTGCTTACAATGGTTGATAATCGTACCAATTATGCCAGAGACATCAGCAATCTGCTGATTGAAAATTATGGAAGTAGAGTGCGGATATTTGAAAACAGTATTCCAATGTCGGTAAGAGCTGCGGAGATTTCTGCGGAAGGTGTGAGCATTTATAAGCACGATCCGAATGGCAAGGTAGCAAGTGCCTACCAATCACTGACGGAGGAGGTGCTTGGCAATGAGTAAGACAGGAAGTGCCGCAAAGGTAAAGTTGAACAGTTTTGATGATTTATTTGGAACGGAGCAGCCACAGACAGGAACAGAGCAGGTACAGGAAATCGCATTGTCAGAACTGCATGAGTTCAAAGGACACCCGTTTAAGGTACTGGATGATGAAAAGATGCAGGAAACGGTAGAAAGCGTCAGGGAGCATGGAGTGTTGATGCCAGGCATTGCCAGACCAATGAAAGATGGCGGTTATGAGATTATTGCCGGACATCGCAGGAGACACGCCTGTGAGCTTGTCGGACTTACTACAATGCCGATGTTCATCCGTGATTATACGGATGACGAAGCTACGATTATCATGGTAGATTCCAATATTCAGCGGGAGGATATTCTTCCGAGTGAGAAAGCAAAGGCATACAGAATGAAATACGATGCAATGAAGCATCAGGGAAGTAAGGAAGGCGGACTTACGCTTGGAGAACTGGGAGAAGCGGCAGGAGAGAGTGCAAAGACGGTTCAGAGATATATATGGATTTCACGCCTGTCGGATTCGCTACTCGATATGGTGGATGCAAAGAAAATCGGTATCATGCAGGCGGTTGACTTATCATTTTTATCAGAGGATGCACAGCAATGGGTTTTGGTTGCAATACAGGAAACAAATGTTGTTATCACAACTCAGCAGAGTGCCATGCTCAAGGAAAGTGACAAAAAAGGGGAACTTACCTTTCCGATGGTTCGCATGATGTTGGAAAAAGAGAAAACCGTGGAGCGAAAGGTTGTCATAAAAACAGAGCGCATTAACAATTATTTTCCTGCGACATACAGCAGGGAGCAAATAGAGAATATTATTTATCAGTTATTGGAGAATTGGAAGAGCACACAGTAGAAAGGAGGAGCCGGGAATGAGTGAAATATTACAACTGGATTATTATTATGGAATAGAAGCAGAACAGTTCTCATTCTATCGTGTTCCCCGCCTGCTGATCAAGGATGAAAGATTTAAGAAATTATCCAGTGATGCAAAACTTTTATACGGTCTGATGCTTGATCGTATGTCCTTATCTATAAAAAATGAGTGGTTTGATGAGGACAATCGGGCATATATCATATACACCATAGACAGTATTATGGAAGATTTGGGGTGTGGAAAGGAAAAGGCGGTTAAGGTTCTTGCAGAGCTGGATTCTGTTAAGGGAATTGGGCTGGTAGAGAAAGTGCGTAGAGGATTGGGCAAACCGGACATCATATATGTGAAGAACTTTGCTTCACTGGCAGAAAATGTAGATGAAAAAAAGTCTAGAAACACTGATAAAATCACAGAAGTCGGAAAATCAGACTTCAAGAAGTCGGAAAATCGAACTCCAAGAAGTCCGGAAATCGAACTTCAAGAAGTCGGAAAATCGAACTTCAAGAAGTCGGAAAAACAGACCTCTGGAAGTCCGGAAATCGAACCTCAAGAAGTCGGAGAATCGAACCCTAATTATACTAACTATAATCAGACTGATTTAAACTATACTGAGGAGAGTTATATCAATCCTATCATTCAATCTGATTCAAGGAAAAAGGATACGATGGATGTGATGGATGATGTCCAGACATACATAGAGCTAATCAAAGAAAATATCAGTTACGATCACCATATGCAGTATGATGGTTATGGAAAGAGAGAGCTTTACGATGAACTGTTCCAGGTAATCTGTGAGGTAGTCTGCGTGAAGCATCCAACAATCAGGGTAGCAGGAGAAGAATATCCGTATGAGCTTGTGAAATCAAGGTTTTTGAAACTGGAAAGCAGCCATTTGGAATATGTGATTGGCTGTATGCAAAATACCACCACTAAAATCACAAATATCAAGGCATATATGGTTACGGCACTTTATAATGCACCCACTACGATAAATCATTTTTATCAACAGGAAGTGCAGCATGATATGTATGGGGGAGGCTGGCATGAAAAGGGTATTGTTTAAGGTGATACTGCCATTGCTTGTGATTGCAGCGTGGATGAATATGTGTTATTGGATTTGCATAAGGGCAGATGGCTTTGATTTTTTCCTTTACTGGATTATGATTGGATGCCCCTATGGTATCCGAAAAATGTGTATGTTTATTGTGCCGAAGAACTTTGGTATTGCTGGGAATATAGGAATTCTGGCATTAAATTGTGTCATTGGAGGTGTGATAGGCGGAGGAATTATTATTATTAAGATTACAAGTATATTTATCGAAATACTAAATTTTGTAAGATGTAAAAAATAGCCCGTTTATGCTATAATTGGTCTTATCTTAAAAGACTGGGAGAATATTTCATGAGTAATAATAGTTTTGATATAAGTGGTGATCTGGTTAGAATACACACTGCAGATGGTATGTTTCATGCGGTTGCATCTATACGGGATGATTATCGTGATGAATTGATGTCTGTCACATGGGGAAAGAACGGAAAATACTTTTACAATGCAAAATTGGGATACTTGCATAGATATATTATGGAAAAGTGGTATACAAAGGAAATTCTTGATACTATGACAGCAGATAATTTTGTTGTTGACCACATGGATGGAGATGGTTTTAACTGTAATATAAATAATCTATGTTTTCTCTAAAGAAATGAGAATGTAGCCAAAGGAAACACATTAGATATAGAGTGTAAGAATACAGAGCATATTGCATTAAAAATGTTTAAGGATTTTCAAACGGAATTGATACAGATTACCATTTTCTTTAATTACCCTGCAAAGTTAATATTGGAGGGACTTGAAAGAGATGCAGTGGTGGAACTGGCATTTTTATTATATGATGCTGATTACAGAATTGTTATAAATGATGCTCGTTCAATTATGTTAGATTATCGGAACAATTATGAATTTATTCCTAATAAACTTAGATTTATTGATTATCAAATAGAGGGAAGTTATGGTGTGGCACCAGGTATAAAATGGTTTGAAGAATATATTTCTGGGAAACATGGACATGGGGTTGCATTACTAAATCGGGTGGCACCAATTAAAAATTGGACGAAAGAGAAGAAAAGGGAATATATAAGTATTAGGTAAAAATAGCAATAGGGCAGTTATGAGTCGAGAGATTTGTAACTGCCTTTTTATAACTTCTGGTCACAACGTCCAGAAGTGGAAAGGAAATAAAATGGAATCAATGCGTGATACGAAACGGATTATGGAGCGGGAGATTAAGAAAGGCAGTACACCGCTTCAATTTGAAAGGATTGAACTGGACGCAACCTGTTATCAGGAGATCGCATCAAAAGAGAAATTGACAGAGGTATTGAAGTATCTCCATAGAGTGGGGGAATATAAGGCATTGGCGGGCAAGACCATAATCAATAATGTCTATACGTTTATGAGAGGAAAAACACCGGATTTTACAAGGGCAAGAAGTGTTTTTGACAGGGAGAAAATCTATCATCAGATGCTGCGGCAGGAGAAAAAGTTACAGCCGACTTATCAGGGAGACTGCTATGTCGAGACGGCAAGGTGTTACTTTTCTTTGCCGGAGGAAGAATGGAATACACACAAGATGACGTATCAGAAGAATGAAGCGTTTGGATTTATTATGTCAAACAAGTATATTTTGGGGTTATATAAGTATTGCAGGGAAGCTAGGCGGGATTTTGCTGTATGTTCAGCCAAAGTACCGGACAAAGGGAATGAGGTGGTTAATCGGCTTATGGATATGGAGGATGTAGAGGTATTGGCACATTGTCTGTTATTGGATGATGTGGTGCTGCGGGACGGAGAGATTGAAGCTAAGCTCTATACAATTTTTATAGGATAGTGAAAAAGTAACAGCGTTAAGGCAGGTATGAGATCGAAAGATTTTGTAGCTGCCTTTTTTTATTGCAACAACTTCTGGTCACAACGTCCAGAAGTGGAAAGGAACAAAAATGAGTAAAAAAAATGGAAAGAAGTTATTGATTGCGGTTGCAGTAGGGGCAGTTGTGGTAAAGGCAGTGAGGGATGTCATAAAGGCAAAAAAGCAGGAAGAAGAACTCAGGTCTGCATTGGATGATTTTTATGAGGAAGAACTGAACTGGTGGGACAGGGAGTTTGAGGAAGGAGAGGAATTGTAAATATGGGAATGAAAATACAGCTCCACAGGCTGTTGGTTCCACCCTGAATCCAATCGGTGCAGATAAGGAAGGAGGTACACCGTGCAGGAGGAAACAACACAGAAAACGATTGCTCTTGCAATCAAGACTTCCAAGCTGACCGCAAGCGTTTTACAGAAGGCAATGAAGATGTATCTGGAGCATCAGAAGCATAAGGAGCCTTCGCATGGGAAAATTCCGGTAAAAAAGCTGGTCGGTCAGGGAGAGGGTGCAAAGTCCATTGAGGTTACGGATAGCAATATAAAATCCTTTGAGCGTGTCGCAAGGAAATACAATGTCGATTTCGCAGTAAAAAGGGATAAGACCACGGAACCACCCAGGTATCTTGTATTTTTCAAGGGCAAAGATGCCGATGTGATTGCACAGGCATTCAAGGAATTTGTAAAAGTTAATGAGAAAAAACAGCAGCGTCCGTCACTCAGACAGAAACTGAAAGGACTTCAGAAGATTGTTGCACAGAATAAAAATAAGGAGCGCAGCAGAGAGAAAAATAAGGACAGGGGACAGAGCTTATAAGCAAGGTCATTGACGGGATTGTGAAAGATTTGCAGTCAATTCCGAAAAATCTCAAAGAAAAAACAAAAGGGGTAAATAAAAAGCAGCTTGCCCTGAAATGCGCTCCCTATGTGATCTTCGGGTATGTTCTGAATAAGGTTTCATGGCTGTATGGACAGCAGGCAGGTGATAACACCTTACAGAAGGTGTTGGACACGATCAATGGGATGGGAGGTGCGTTTGTAAACCCGTTTCCCAGTTTTATGCCAAGGGATTTACTGGTTGGCGTGGGATGCGGGATAGGATTTCGTATGGTAGTATATTATAAAGCGAAAAATGCAAAGAAATTCCGGCAGGGAGTAGAATACGGTTCGGCAAGGTGGGGAACTGCCAAAGACATAGAGCCTTATGTCGATCCGGTATTTGAAAACAACGTGCTTTTAACGGCAACGGAGCGTCTTATGATGTCCGGCAGACCAAAGCAGCCGAAGTATGCGAGAAATAAAAACATACTTGTAATCGGTGGTTCCGGTTCCGGAAAGACCAGATTTTTTGTAAAGCCGAACCTCATGCAGATGCACAGTTCCTACGTTGTGACTGATCCCAAAGGCACAGTCCTCGTGGAATGTGGCAAAATGTTGTCCAAGAATGATTACCGGATCAAGGTGCTGAATACCATTAACTTTGCAAAATCAATGCATTATAATCCTTTCGCTTACATCCGGAGCGAAAAGGACATTCTGAAACTCGTAAACACAATCATTGTAAATACCAAAGGGGAAGGACAGCAAGCCTCTGAGGATTTCTGGGTGAAAGCCGAAAAGCTCTATTACACGGCACTGATCGCATATATCTGGTACGAAGCACCGGAGGAAGAACAGAATTTTTCCATGCTGATTGATCTGGTGGATGCCAGCGAAGCTAGGGAGGATGATGAAAATTTCAAAAATGCGGTTGACCTGCTGTTTGAGGAGCTGGAGCAGAAGAACCCAAACCATTTTGCGGTAAGGCAGTATAAGAAGTATAAACTTGCCGCAGGAAAGACAGCAAAATCTATTCTGATTAGCTGTGGTGCAAGGTTGGCACCATTTGACATCAAGGAGCTGCGTGACCTGACTGCTTATGATGAACTGGAGCTTGATACATTGGGGGAGAAAAAGACAGCACTGTTTGTCATTATCTCCGATACCGATGCGACATTCAATTTCATTGTAAGTATCATGTATTCGCAGTTATTCAATCTGCTTTGTGACAAGGCAGATGATGTATATAACGGAAGACTGCCGATTCACGTCCGGTGCTTACTGGACGAGTTTGCAAACATCGGGCAGATTCCACAGTTTGAGAAGCTGATTGCTACCATTCGTAGCCGGGAAATATCAGCTTCTATTATTTTGCAGTCAAAGTCACAGCTCAAGGCTCTGTACCGGGACAACGCTTCCACGATTGAAGGAAACTGCGACACTACCCTGTTTCTGGGAGGAAAAGAGAAAGATACTCTGAAAGATCTGGCAGAAATCCTTGGAAAAGAAACGATTGACCTTTATAATACCTCGGATACGAGAGGTACGAGCCAGTCCTACGGTCTGAATTATCAAAAGACCGGAAAGGAGTTAATGAGTCAGGACGAGATTGCGGTCATGGATGGCAGCAAGTGTATCATGCAGCTTAGAGGTGTAAGACCATTTTTCTCAGATAAATTTGATATAACGAAGCATAAGCAGTACCCGCTGTTATCCGATTATGACAAAAAGAATGAATTTGACATTGAAAAATACGTGAAGAACCGCAACAGACTTCGTTTTAAGAGGAATGATGTGGTGGATGAGGTATGCGATGTCGGAGAAATCACAGCTTAACTTCTGGTCACAGCGTCCAGAAGTGACTTTACAACTAAATATTGGAACTATTGTTATGGGAGTTTTTCTGAAAAATCACAAATCAGAACAGCTCCCTTTTTTCATTTAATTTTCAAGCAAAAGGAGACGATCAAATGGGCTTTTTTACAACATCAGTAACAGGACTTAAAACAGTAGTAACCGCAATCGGCGCAGGTGTAGGTGTGTGGGGAGTAATCAATCTTCTCGAAGGATATGGAAATGATAATCCAGGTGCAAATGCTCATGTGCCATAAAGTAACACACTGATAAATGCAGACAGCCAACCTCTATTCCGTATAAAATGGCATATATGGCATTTCAAATATGTGGTTCAGAAGTAGAAGAAAACTGAAAACAGTATTCCACAATTTGAAAGGATAGAGGTAATTGAGCATGGAAAAAACAGTATATATCACAGAGGAAGAACGGGAAAAGTGTCGCAAAGTGATTGATGTGTTTGAGGAACTGTACGAAATAGAGGACGAAGATATTTTGTTGGTTGATGTTGGTAGGTATGGCTTTGTTAAACTGCAATGCTATACAGCGTCACATGGCTTTGAGGAGCTTGACACCTATACAGACAGTAACAGCTTATTTGAGGGGCTTTGGGAGGAATGGCTTAGTCTAAATGTATTTTTGCTTGCGAGAGAAATGCAGTTAGCTGATGTTCTTTATGATGATTTATTCAACAATCTTCCAAAGGAAAAACAGTCAGAGCTTACCGGGAGAAAAGACTACTTTGCAAAAAAGGCGGGTATCACTCTGTAAAATGAATTTTGCAGAAAGGAAACGCTCTATGTAGTGGATAAAAAAAGATTAGAATGGCTCTGTATATAATAACATACAGGGCTTTTCTTTTCCGAACCAACGACCAAAAGACAAACATTGTGGAAATGTGCATAACAGGCTATGGAATCATGGATAACTCTATTCACAGCACATGGAAAAGCTAAAGTGCAGCTTTCCCACGTCCTGCAAACAGAGTTACCCACAATTCCATGATACAGTCAGTTATACACATTACGCACAATGCCGACTACTACGGAATCCAACTCATTTTTTCACAGAACAAGATTTGCTTTTACAGAAAGAGATTATAGGTTGGAATGGAGATACGGGAGCCTGCATAGAGCACAGTGGAAAAGTTGAAGAAACTGATTGAGGAAGAATTTGTCGGGCTTGTGTTTCTGTCTGCTGAAGATATGGAGTAATAGCAAATTGGGACATAGTGGTATAACTGCTTTGTCCCAATTTTTTTATTGTTTTAATTACACGTCCGTATTAGAATTGATATGCTTGCAGAAATCAAATATCTAACATACTTCTTCCCACTGTAATAATACCATACAAATTTTATAAATACAAGACTGTTTATATAAGCTGACACATGCTAAACTAGCCTAGCAATGTTTCAGTAAAATTTTCTTTCATTTTTCAAGGAGGTCATAATCATTATGGGGAATAATCAGACAGAAAAAGCGTTTGAAGAAAAAAGATTAGCACAAACAATCTCTTTAGCCGAGGAACAATTAAAGCAGGCAAAAGAAGCGGCAGACAAAAAGAAATCAGAAATTATCGAAGCCAAAAAAGATGTGCGTGAAAATACAGAACACGGTATTACATCACTGTATACATCGGACGGTTTCGAGGCACTTGTTGAATTAAGCCAATATATCAATCCTGTAACAGACAAAATTATAGATTACGAAGAAGAAGAACATAAAATACTTCTGTTAGAAAAGATGATTAAATCGCCCTATTTTGCCCGAATTGATTTTAAATTTGATGATGAGGACGAATTTGAAAAAATATACATTGGACGTTCTTCTCTACGAAAAAACAGCTATCAAGAGATGTATGTTTATGATTGGAGATCGCCGATTGCCAGTATTTTCTATCGTTTTATGACCGGCGAAGCGTTTTATGACGCTCCATGTGGACGAGTAACAGGCGAACTCAATTTGAAACGCCAATATGAAATAAAAAACGGAAAACTGGAATATTTCTTTGATTCAGATGTTCAGATTGTTGATGAATTTTTAAGGCAATTACTGTCACAAAACACTACTGCTAAAATGAAAGCGATTGTTGAAACAATTCAGCATGAACAGGACGTGGTTATTAGAGATATGGAAAATGACCTGCTAATGGTACAGGGTGTAGCGGGAAGTGGAAAAACCTCTATTGCTCTCCACCGGGCTGCTTATCTTATGTATCAAGGTTTACAAACAAAGCTGTCCGCAAATAACATTATGATTATTTCCCCAAATTCTATATTCGAGCAATATATTTCAAATGTATTGCCCGAATTGGGAGAAGATAATGTTATTTCTTCCGTGTTTGAAGATATACTTAGTGCGTTATTAATTGGCAGGAAAATTCAGTCAAGAAATGATTTTTTAGAAAACCTGATTGTCAATTCAAAATACAAGGAAATTTCAAGAAATAGTATAGAATTTAAAACGTCAAGTTTTTTTAGGGAAATTTTAGACCAATTTCTCATTGATATACCCCGCCAGTGGATAGAATTTGAAGATGTTTATTATGAGGGAAAATGCGTTGTAAGCAGGCAAATTCTAAAAGATAAAATATTAGGAAGAACAGAAACACCATTAGGCATAAAATTAGAACAATTAGAAGATTATATTTTAGAACAAATATTTGGAACAGGAAAAGGGCGGGGGCATAAAGAAGAAAAAAATCTAATCAAGCAGGAAATACAGAAATTTATAAAAATTGACATTGTTGAATTATATAAAATATTATTTAGCAATGAAGCCTATTTTTATAGCCTGCTGCAAAATAGCAATCTGTCACAAGGCATAAAAAGTATATGGGAATATACTAGGGAAAATTTGGAAGCAGACAGATTGTATTATGATGACGCAATAGCAATCGCTTATTTGTATTTAAAAATATACGGAACAAATAAATATAAAAATATTAAGCAGGTAGTCATTGATGAAGCACAGGACTACTACCCTCTCCAATATGAAATATTTAATTTGCTATTTTCTAATGCCAAATTTACTATTTTAGGAGATATGAAACAGACTCTTGCCAAAAAAGAAGATATTTCTTTCTACGAACAAATTCAAAAAATATTGAACAAGAAAAAATCTTCTCTTATTATGTTGGATAAAAGTTTCCGTTGTACGAATGAAATTTTAAATTTTAGTTTAAAGTTCATTGAAAAAAGTTCACAGATAAAAAGTTTTAATCGGAATGGCGATAGCCCAAAAGTATATATTGCTGATAATTCCGAAATCTTCATTGATGAAATTGTTAAGGAAATAAATCTATGCCAGGAGAAAGGGTTTCAGTCGATATGCTTAATTTGTAAAACCGAAAAAAATTCAATCTATCTATTTAATAAAATTAAACACAAACTTGATATTCAGTTAATCAAAAATGGGAGCGTATCAGATTTACAAGGCGTGTTTATCTTACCAGTATATATGTCAAAGGGATTAGAATTTGATGCTGTCTTAATTTGTGATGCAGACAGCCAAAACTACCATGATGAAGATGATAAAAACCTCTTATATGTTGCCTGCACAAGAGCACTTCACAAACTTAGCTTATTTTGTGAAAATGAGGTTAGCCCGCTGATATAGATAAATTTACAATATATTGAATTGCCAAAATGCCAAACGCAGCGTAGGCGCAAATGAACAAAATGATAATAATTAGACAGACCACCTATTCTCTTAATGACATTAAATTGACATTACGCTCTCTATGATATATATTTGTTGCTTACTGTCAAAAAACACGACAGAAAAATATAGTTTAAATTCAACGGATAAAAGGGGTAATGAACATGGGAAAATTACTACTACTGACACTTAACGAACAAGAGGAAACAGCGATTGACAAAATCATATCGGCAATATCTAATTATATGCGACTTGAACCCATGCAGCTTACACCCGTTTCCGTGTTATCTTTTCCGGGATTGGAAATAAGGCAGAGCCAACGCCGGGTATTTCAAGACGGGGAGGAAGTCAATCTAACACGTCTTGAATATAATGCCCTTGTATTCCTTGCTTCCAATCCCGGCATTGTCCTCACAAGGACACAGATATTTGAAGCCGTTTGGAACATGGAAAGCGATACTTGCCATTCAAGTGTTGCCAACGTGATTTACAACCTGCGGAAAAAGATAGAGCCGGACAGCCGCAAGCCCACCTACATAAAGACCGTTTTAGGCATAGGCTACAAGTTTGCTTCCGGGGAATAACAACAGAACAACCGCCGCCCACCACAGCGACATACCATGACAGGAAATCAAGAAAAGGTTTCCTGTTTTTTTGCGCCAAAAAACGTGCTAATTTTCCAGCTTTGTCGAAAAGTTTTCTCAAAAAGTTTCCCAAAACTTTGCCATATCTTCATTTCTCTGCGTAGTAAGGAGTAGAAGGGGAAGTTTACGCCGTTTTCTTAGAGCAAGATTCTACCACAGTACCAAATTTCGCCTATCGGCTCATTTTGTCCTGCGGGAATCTTGTTGGGGTTGCCACCCCAAGCCCGCCTTTTGCGGCTTGCGCCGCTTTGAAAAATCCCCGGAAAATTTTTTCGGATTTTTCAAAAAACACTTCCGCTTATGCCCCTGTTTTTCTCCTATTAGTGAAAGGGCAAAGCATTACAAAAAGAAAGGAGGTCTACGACCATGAAAAGATATAACACACCCCACCGCCACCGGGTAATCAAGACACGCTTGACCGAGGAAGAATACGCCGAGTTTTCCGAGCGTGTCACGCTCTGCCAAATGAGCCAGTCCGAATATATCCGGCAGGCACTGATTAAGTCACGCATACGCCCGGTCATTACCGTTTCCCCGGTCAATGATGAACTGCTTTCTGCTGTTGGGAAGCTCACAGCCGAGTACGGGAAAATCGGCGGCAACTTGAATCAGATTGCCCGCTGTCTGAACGAGTACGGCGCACCCTATAACACACTCTCCAATGAGGTACGCGCCGCCATAGCGGAGCTTGCCGCCTTGAAGTTTGAAGTCTTGCAGAAAGTAGGTGAAGCCGTTGGCAACGTTCAAACATATCAGCTCTAAAAATGCCGACTACGGGGCGGCTGAACAGTACCTAACCTTTGAGCATGACGAGTTTACCATGAAGCCCACCCGTGATGAAAACGGGCAGATTGTTCCGAGGACAGGCTATCTCATTTCCTCTCTGAATTGCGGTGATGAAGATTTTGCAATCGCGTGTATGCGCTCCAATCTGAAATACGGCAAGAACCAAAAACGGGAGGACGTAAAGAGCCACCACTATATCATCAGTTTTGACCCCCGTGACGCACAGGACAACGGCTTGACCGTAGACCGGGCGCAGGAATTGGGCGAGCAGTTTTGTAGAGAACATTTCCCCGGACACCAAGCCCTTGTATGCACCCACCCGGACGGGCATAACCACAGCGGCAACATTCATGTGCATATCGTAATCAATTCTTTGCGGATTGCGGAAGTGCCGCTACTGCCCTACATGGAAAGACCAGCGGACACAAGGGAGGGCTGCAAGCACCGCTGCACGGACGCAGCTATGGAATATTTCAAAGCGGAAGTCATGGAGATGTGCCACCGGGAAAACCTCTATCAGATTGACTTATTGAACGGGAGCAAGAACCGCATTACCGAGCGGGAGTATTGGGCGAAACGGAAAGAACAAGCCGCACTGGATAAAGAGAACGCTTCCCATGCCGCCACAGGAGAACCGCCCAAACTTACAAAATTTGAAACCGATAAAGAGAAGTTACGGCGCACGATTCGCACTGCCCTTTCCTCTGCCATTTCCTTTGAGGACTTCTCCGGGAAGCTGCTGCAACAGGGAGTGACCGTCAAGGAGAGCCGGGGGAGGTTATCGTATCTCACGCCGGACAGGACGAAGCCAGTCACCGCCCGGAAGTTGGGTGATGATTTTGACCGCACCGCCGTACTGGAAACACTCACCATAAACGCACAGAACGCCGTCAGAGCCGCCGAAACGCCCGCACCCAAAGAGGAACACCCCCGCAGCATAAGGGAGCGTTTACAACGTAATAAAGCCGTCATAAATGCCCCGAAACAGGACATTTCCCAACGGGAAGCTGTACAGCGCATGGTAGACCGGGAAGCCAAACGAGCCGAGGGCAAAGGCATAGGATATGACCGCTGGGCGGCTGTCCACAACCTAAAGCAAATGGCGGCGACCATGAGCATTTACGAGGAATCCGGCTTTTCTTCCCCGGAGGAACTGGAAGCCGCCCTTGCTACCGCCAGTGCGGAACTGAACAGCGTCCACGCCGGACTGAAAGCCGTGGAAAGCACTTTACGGGAGAAAAAAGACTTGCAGAAACAGCTATTAGCCTACATCAAGACCAAGCCCGCCCGTGACGGGCTGAAAGCACAGAAAACAGAGAAAGCCCGCAAGAACTACCGGGAGCAGCACGAAAGCGATTTTATGATAGCCGAAGCTGCCACCCGGTATTTTAAGGCAAACGGCATTACCAAACTTCCAGCTTCCAAGACCTTACAAGCGGAGATTGAGCAGCTTATGAGGGAGAAAAACACGCTTTACAACGAGTACCGGGAAAAGCGGGAGAAAACAAAGGAATTGCAGACAGTCAAGGGTAACATTGAGCAGATTTTAAGGCGTGAGCCGGAGCGCGGAAAGGGGCGGGATAATGAACGATAAACACCCATACATGGACTATTTACAGTACCGGGCGGCTTGCCGGCTTGTGCATGAGTGCTGTAATTACGATAACGGCAACTGTATCTTACTGGATAACGGCGAGCCTTGCGTATGTGTGCAGAGTATCAGCTATTCGCTTCTCTGCCGCTGGTTCATTGCCGCCGTGCTGCCGCTGGACGGGAAGCTGGAAGCCGCCCTTTTGCACCGGGCAGACAGAAAACGCTGTACCGAGTGCGGCGGGTATTTTCTCTCCAAGTCAAACCGTGGGAAATACTGCCCGGACTGCACCGTAAAAGTGCGCCGCCGGAAAGAATCGGAGCGTCAGCGGAAAAGATACCGCCTTTCTACGCATTTAGGCTATGAAAGAAGCCCGTAAACCAAGGCTTTTTTGACCGCCCTCAACGGGTAGACGGTATTTATATCCTTTACCCATGAAAAAGGCGTCCTAAAGCGTGACAGAAGCCCCAAAACAGACCAAAGGAGGAACGAATGGCAGACAACCGCAAATATTACTACCTAAAGCTGAAAGAGAACTATTTTGACGAGGACGCTATCGTGCTGCTGGAAAGTATGCAGGACGGCGTACTCTACTCAAACATTCTCTTGAAGCTGTACCTAAAATCACTGAAAAACGGGGGAAAGCTCCAGCTTGACGAGAATATCCCCTACACCGCACAGATGATAGCCACAATCACCCGCCAGCAAGTCGGCACAGTGGAAAGAGCCTTGCAGATTTTTATGAAACTGGGGCTTGTAGAACCCTTGCAGAACGGGGCTTTGTACATGAGCAACATAGAGCTTTTAATCGGTCAGTCCTCTACCGAGGGGGAGCGCAAACGCCGCGCAAGGCGGGCTTTGCAGGAACAGGCAGCACTCCCGGAAGCCGTGGCGGACAAATGTCCACCATATGCCGCGGACATTTGTCCACCAGAGAGAGAGTTAGAGTTAGAGATAGAGAAAGAGAAAGAGATAGAGTTAGAGATAAAGAGAGAGGGAGAAATAAAACCCGGACAGACCACCCGCGCCCCTTTTGGCAGATATAAAAACGTATTCCTGTCAGAAAAGGAGCTTGCAGAACTGCAAACGGAGCTTCCCAGCAAATGGGAATATTACATTGACCGCTTATCCGGCTATATCGCTTCCAGCGGGAAGAAATACAAGAACCATGCCGCCACTATCCGGCGCTGGGCGGCTGATGATGAAGCAAAGAAAGCACCAAAGCAGAAGATACCCGATTATTCCTACCGGGAGGGCGAGAGCCTTTGACAACAGAGATAGAACGCCCCGTAAACAGGGCGTGCCAAAAGACCATTAACAGGAGGATTTTATTTTATGAGCGAGTATGACTATGACAATGCCATTTTCCGGCTTGCCACGGCACAGGAAGCCGAGCCGGAGGACTACACCGGGGAGGACGGGCTTTTATACTGCGGGAAATGCCGCCAGCCCAAAGAAGCCTATTTTGCGGAGGGAAAGACGCTTTTCGGACGTGACCGACACCCCAAAGAATGTGACTGCAAACGGGCAGACCGGGAAAAGCGGGAAGCCGCCGACCGGGAACAGAAGCACCGGGAGGAAGTCGGACGGCTGAAAAGAATGGGCTTTACCAACCCGGCTATGCAGGAATGGACGTTTGAAAACGACAACGGCAAATGCCCCCAAATGGATAAAGCGCACTTCTATGTGGCGCATTGGGAGGATATGGAAGCGGAGAATATCGGCTACCTTTTATGGGGGAAAGTCGGCGCGGGAAAAAGCTATTTTGCCGGGTGTATCGCCAATGCCCTTATGGAGCGTGAGATTTCCGTGTGCATGACAAACTTTGCCCTTATCCTCAACGACCTTGCCGCCAGCTACAAGGACAGGAACGAATACATAGACCACCTTTGCCGCTTCCCCCTGCTTATCCTTGACGATTTCGGCATGGAGCGCGGCACGGAATACGGGCTTGAACAGGTTTACAACGTGGTTGACAGCCGATACCGCAGCAATAAGCCGCTGATCGTGACGACAAACCTCACGCTGGAAGAATTGCAGAACCCGGAGGACACGCCCCACGCCCGGATTTATGACCGCCTGCTTGAAATGTGTTCCCCCGTCTGCTTTACCGGGGAGAATTTCAGAAAAGCCACGGCGCAGGAGAAAATGGAACGGCTGAAAACGCTGATGAATGGAAAGGAGAGCCTATGACCGACACCCCAAACAGGAACACCGCCGCTACTGCCCGCCGTCCGGACTGCGTGACCGAGGTACGCCGGGGGAACACCGTGCTTGTCGTTTCCGGCTACTTCAAACAGGACGCTACCGCCACCGCCGCCGACAAAATGATGAAAGTGCTGGAAGCGGAAGCTGCCGCAGGAGGAACAGCCGCCCATGCCATATAGTGCGACAAACCTTAATAAAAAAATGTGATATTTTTCGACATAAAGTAGCAAAAAGGACTGTACAGACAGCCGCCCCATGTGGTATGATAGACCTACGGAATAGTGGGGCTGGCTGTCGGAAACGGAGGAATTTATGTCAAGACAGACTGCCACAACACTTATTACCGCCCTATATCCGAGATTATCCCATGAGGACGAACTGCAAGGCGAGAGCAATTCCATAAGCAACCAAAAGCGGATTCTTGAAGCCTATGCCAAACAGAACGGCTTTACCAACCTCAAATGGTACACGGACGACGGATTTTCCGGGGCAAATTTCCAAAGACCCGGCTTCCAGTCCATGCTTGCCGACATTGAAGCGGGGCTTGTGGGGACGGTCATTGTAAAGGATATGTCAAGATTAGGGCGAAACTACTTACAAGTGGGAATGTACACGGAAATGATTTTCCCACAGAAAAACGTCCGTTTCATTGCAATCAATGACGGCGTTGACAGCGCACAGGGCGACAATGACTTTGCCCCTCTGCGTAACATTTTTAACGAATGGCTGGTGAGGGATACGAGCAAGAAAATCAGAGCGGTCAAGAGGTCAAAAGGCATGAGCGGGAAGCCTGTCACAAGCAAGCCCGTGTACGGCTACCTCATGGACGAGGACGAAAATTTCATTATTGACGAGGAAGCCGCACCCGTGGTAAAGCAGATTTACAGCTTATGCCTTGCCGGGAACGGACCGACCAAGATAGCCCGTATGCTTACGGAGCAGGAAATCCCCACGCCGGGAACGCTGGAATACCGCCGGACAGGGAGAACCCGCCGCTACCACCCCGGCTATGAGTGCAAGTGGGCGGCAAATACCGTGGTGCATATCCTTGAAAACCGGGAATACACGGGCTGCCTTGTGAACTTCAAGACCACCACCCAATCCTACAAAAACAGCAAGATTATCTACAACAGCGAGGACAAGCAGGCAGTATTTGAGAACCACCACGAAATCATCATAGACCGTGACACATGGGAGCGTGTGCAGGAGCTACGCAAGCAGCGCAAACGCCCCAACCGCTATGATGAAGTGGGCTTGTTCTCCGGCATACTCTTTTGTGCCGATTGCGGCAGCGTCATGTACCAGCAGAGGTATCAGACGGACAAACGGCGGCAGGACTGCTATATCTGCGGCAGCTACAAGAAACGTACCGCCGACTGTACGGCGCACTTTATCCGCACCGACCTTTTGACCGAGGGAGTGACCGAGAATTTGCGGAAAGTCACACAGTACGCCGCCAAGCATGAAGCCCGGTTTATGAAGCTCTTGACCGAGCAGAACGAGGACGGGAGCAAACGCCGGAACGCAGCCAAGAAGAAAGAACTGGAAGCGGCAGAAAAAAGGATTGCGGAACTCTCCGCTATCTTCAAGCGGCTGTATGAGGACAGCGTGACCGGGCGCATATCGGACGAGCGTTTCACGGAGCTTTCGGCAGACTACGAAGCCGAGCAAAAGGAACTGAAAGAGCGTGCCGCCGTTCTGCAGGGCGAGCTTTCAAGGACGCTGGAAGCCACGGCAAACGCTGAAAAGTTTATGAAAGTAGTACGCAAGTACACCAGCTTTGAGGAACTTACCCCTACCCTGTTGCGGGAGTTTGTGGAGAAAATCGTAATCCACGAATCGGAAGCACTGGACGGGAAACGCCGGGGGAAGCTCCGCAGACAGGAAATCGAAATCTATTACTCTTTTGTCGGCAAGGTAGAGCTGCCCGACTAAAGCCCGACCCGTCCGGCAGTCAGCCGGACAGGGAACGGCAAAATTTTTTACACTTCTTTTACTTCTTTATCTCACATGAGCAAAATCGCAGGGCATCAAGCAGCTTATGAGTGGCGGTGGCATCATCATTGTGGCACAGACGGTAATTCCACAGCTTACCACACTGTTCTCATAATTCATGGGCGGGATCATTGATAAGATTACTGAATTCATAAAGGAACTGTTGCAGGGGTGGGTTCTGACCAACTTTGAAACCATGTTTACCGATGTCAATGACAAAGTAGGCACGATTGCAGGGGAGGTCAGCAAAACTCCCAGCACATGGAACTCCGGTATTTTTGATATGATAAAAACCCTGTCCGACAATGTGATGATTCCCATAGCGGGAATGATTATCAGCTTTGTACTCGTCTATGAGCTTATTTCCATGGTCATTGACAAAAATAACCTGCATGACTTCAATACAGCCATTTTTATCCGCTTTTTTATGAAAGCGTGTATTGCAGTCATGCTGTTAAGCAAGACTTTTGACATTGTAATGGCGGTATTTGATGTGGGAAGCCACATCGTCAATTCTGCCGCCGCAGCAATCAGTGGGGAAACCAGTATTGATGTTTCAAGTACGCTGCAGACGATGTTCAATGAGCAGTTTTCGGAAATGAGTATAGGCGAGCTGTTAGGACTGGGGATGGAGACCATGATCGTCAGTTTATGTATGAAAATCATGTCAGTCCTGATCACCGTCATTCTTTATGGGCGAATGATTGAAATATATCTTTATGTATCAGTAGCACCTGTTCCCTGCGCAACCGTAACCAACCGGGAGTGGGGAACAATAGGAACCAATTATTTTAAGGGACTTTGTGCCCTTGCATTTCAGGGATTTTTTATGATGGTATGCGTTGCAATCTATGCGGTGCTTGTGGCTGGTGTGGCAGTATCCGATAACCTGCATACGGCACTCTGGTCGGTGGCAGCATATACCGTGATTTTATGTTTTTCCATGTTTAAGACAGGTTCGCTGTCAAAATCTATCTGGAATGCGCACTAAGGGAGGAACGATATGGCAATATCCGTGCAGGTGCCAAAGGATTTGTCCGGGATCAAGACAAAAGTGGCACTGAATTTAACAAAGAGACAGATCATCTGTTTCAGTGGTGCGGCAGTAACGGGCATCCCTCTGTATTTTCTGACTAAGGGACTGATCGGGACATCAGCGGCATCACTTTTAATGATGGGAGCAATGCTTCCGTTCTTCTTTTTTGCGATGTATGAGAAAAACGGGTTTCCGGCGGAGAAGATTTTGTATTTTATGCTCCGGCAGAAGATACTCACGCCGGGAATCAGACCGTACCGGTCAGAAAACCTCTACAAGCAGTTGGAGGAGAAAGAAAAATTACGAAGGGAGGTTCGTTATCTTGAAGAAAAAGCAAAAGGCAGAACCGGAAAAACACAGAAAAAGCAGTTATCAGGGCAATAGCAGAAATAACAGCAAAAGTGGCGGTCTTACTTTTTCAGAGAAAAAGCGTCTTATGGAATTAAAGCATATTTTATCCGGCAGGGGCAAAGAGAAGGAAAAGCCGACTACCGCACAAAAGACGATTACTTTTGAGAAGATGTTCCGTGACGGTATCTGTCAGGTCAGCCACCATTATTATACAAAGATGGTGGAATTTTTTGATATAAACTATTCGCTTCTGGAAGTGGATGAGCAGGCGGATATACTGGCACAGTACAGTAAGCTCATCAATTATTTTGATCCGTCTGTGAAATTTGAACTGGTGTTATTCAACCGGCAAGTCAACGAGCAGATGCTTACGGAACAGTTTGACATTCCGTGGCAGGAGGATGATTTTAATGACATTCGTGAAGAATATACGGAGATGTTAAAGAAGCAGGCGGCAAAGGGAAACAATGGTATCATCAAATCAAAATATCTGATTTTTGGTGTGGAGAGCAATGGCTACAGGGAAGCCAAGAGCCGCCTTAACAACATTGAAAAAGATGTCATACGAAACTTAAACAATATAGGAACCCTTGCGAGGGGACTGGACGGAAAGGAAAGACTGCGTATCCTGCATGAATATTTTAATCAGGATACCATGGAGCCTTTCCGCTTTTCGTTTAAGGATCTGGCAGAATCCGGTAAGTCGGTCAAGGACTATATTGCACCGCCGGGGTTTGATTTCCGCTATCCGAACCGCTTCAAGTCGGGAAATATGTATGGCTGTGTGTCCTATCTGGATATTATCGCACCGAAGTTTACGGACGAGCTGATCAAGCAGCTTCTTGACATTGATGCAAACCTTACTATCTCCATGCACATGCAGACGGAAGATCCGGTAAAGGCAATCAAGAAGTTAAAAGCGGTCATTTCCAATATCCAGAAGATGAAGATTGAGGAGCAGAAAAAGGCAGTCCGGAGCGGCTACGATATGGATATTCTTCCAACGGATATTGTGACCTATGAAAAGGATACGCTGGAATTTCTGGATGATTTGAATACGAGCAATCAGAAGATGATCAACATGACATTCCTTATTACCTGTTATGGCAGAACCAAGCGGGAACTGGAGAGCTTAATGCAGAGAGTGTCCGGTATCATTCAGCAGGCAAACTGTGACCTCAGATGTTTACAGTATTTGCAGGAACAGGGACTTATGGCATCCGCACCGATTGGATGCAATGAGACAGGTATTGAGCGTACTCTTTCCACAAAAAGCACCGCAATCTTAGTACCATTCTGCACGCAGGAATTATTTATGCCTGCTCCGGCAATCTATTACGGGTTAAATGCACTCAGCAACAACATGATCATGGCAGACCGCAAAAGGCTCCGTACACCAAACGGAGTTATCTTAGGAACACCCGGAAGTGGTAAGAGTTTTAGTGCAAAGCGTGAGATTTTAAGTTGTTTTCTTATCACAAAGGACGACATTATTATCTGCGATCCGGAGGGCGAGTATTTTGCGCTAGTGGCAGCACTACATGGACAGGTTGTAAAACTTGCCACTAATTCCAAAGATTATCTGAACCCGATGGATATTCAGTTGAGCCATAAGGGGGATAAGGAAGCATTAAAACTGAAATCTGATTTTATCATTACATTGTGCGATCTGATTGCAGGTGGCAAGGACGGTCTGGAGAATGATGAGAAAGGTATCATCGACGAATGCATCCGTCATATTTACGATAAATATTTTGAAAATCCGGTGCCAGAAAATATGCCGATACTGGAGGATTTATACAACGCACTTCTGAAGCATAAGAATCCAAAGGCAGAGCGTATCGCAAACAGCCTTGTGCTGTATGTGCATGGTTCCCAGAATTATTTCAACCACCATACCAATGTGGACAGTGGCAACCGTATCATGTGCTTTGACATCAGAGACTTGGGAAATCAGTTAAAGGAACTTGGAATGTTGATCGTGCAGGATGCAGTGTGGAACAGGGTTTCACAGAACAGGGAGCGAAAGATTGCAACCCGTTATTACTGTGATGAGTTCCACCTTCTTCTGAAGGAAAAGCAGACAGCTATCTACTCTGTGGAAATCTGGAAGCGTTTCAGAAAATGGGGCGGTATTCCGACAGGTTTGACGCAGAATGTGGGCGATTTTCTCCGTTCTGAGGAGATTGAGGGTATTTTGGGTAACAGCGATTTTGTGTATCTGTTAAATCAGAATGCCAAAGATCAGGCAATCCTCGCTGATAAGCTGGGACTTTCTGATAAGCAGCTTTCCTATGTCACCAACTCTGAGCCGGGAAGTGGTCTGATACTGTTTGATAACGTGGTAATTCCCTTCGTGGATAAATACCCGACAGACACCAAGACCTACAGAATTATGAATACGAAGCCGGAGGAATCGGTGCAGAAGGAGGACGCAGTATAAATGGCGGAAAAGAGACAGAAGAAGCAGGCAGTAAAGGCATTTGAAAAAGAGACATTTTCCAAAGATAAGGAAGTGACTGGAGTAAAACATATAGAACACAGGCAGGACAACACCTTTTCTGTGGAAAACCAGTTTAGTGCCAGCGAGAAGCCTGTGAGCAACCTGTCAAGGGATGCGAACCATGGCAGTCGTACAAGAAATGCAACTTCTGGTCATAGCGTCCAGAAGTCGGAAGCCGAAGCGGAAAAGTCATTCTTAAAGGAAAACAGCTTCATGCAGGACGAACAGACTGATTATGAGACTTCTTCTGACAGCACGATAGAAAACAAGGTTCATGTCAGGGATACCTTCCAACGGTCTGAGGAAAAAGGAAAATATCACAAAGGGCGTGTGCAGAGAGAACACGCACACAGAGAGCGTGCGAAGTCAGAAAATACAAAGCAGTCCGATTATGGAGATTTCCAGACAAAGGATGCCACATTTTCGCAGGGGCAGGAGGAAGAATTTACCGACAAAAAAGTACAGAAGGCTTTTGATAAGTCGGAAAAGAGTCGTCAGAAGTTGCAGAAAGCAAAGGACAAGATGCCGAAAAAGCGGCAGTATGAGATGAAACGTGTCTTTGATGAACAGAACGGAAAAGCAAAATATATCGTTGTTCCGGTGGATGTGGAGAAGCCATTTAAGCAGGATGGTCTGGGAAAGACTGCGGTTCATAAGCTGCAAACGGAAAATATGTATTTTGTGCATCGTAAGATTGCAGAAACAGAAAAGGACAATTCTGCGGTTGAGGGTGCACACAAGACGGAACAGCGTGCCGAGGACATTTATCACTATATGAAGTATCACCGCAAGAGCAAGGCACAGAGAAAGCGTGACCGCCTAGAGCGATTGCAGAAAAAGCAGGTCACAGCAGATATGAAGCTGGAGTATGAGAAATTCATTAGTGAAAATCCACATCTAAAGGGCAACAGTCCAAAGAAACAGTTACAAAGGCAGCTACAGAAACAGCGCATCAAGCGTGAGTATGCCAAGGCAAGGCGGGCAGGAGCAGAAGCCAAGACTGCAAAGGAAACATTTACAAAGACAGCCAATGCCGCAACCGGGATTGCAAAGAAGTTACAGGAGATTGCCACAAAAAATAAAACACTGATTATCACAGTGGGTATTTTTGCTCTTCTGCTTATTATGATCATGTCGGCATTATCAAGCTGCGGTTCCATGTTTACCGGAACTGTGACAACAACGATGGCAAGCACATATCTTAGCCTTCCGGCAGAGATTGATGCAGCAGATTTATCTTTTACAGAAAAGGAAATGGAGCTGCAAAACAAGATTGACCGGATTGAAACTGATTACCCGGGATATGATGAATACGATTATAACCTTGGTGCAATCGGGCATGATCCATATACACTGATCAGTTATCTTTCCGCAGTCCATACGGAATTTACTGCCGCAGAAATGGAGAGTGAAATTCAGGAATTATTTGATGCCATGTATTCCCTTACTACTGAGGAAGTGGAGGAGACACGGACAAGGACAGTCACAAAGACCGGAACCAGAACAGTTACAAATGCAGATGGAAGCATCAGTACCGAGGAATACGAGTATGAGGAGGAAGAAGAATATATCGTAACAATCCTTCGAGTCACTTTAACGGTCACACCTCTTGAGAGCATTATTGCCGGACGCATGGATACGGAACAGGCAGAAATCTTTGCCGCCTACACGGAGACAAAAGGCGGGTTACAGGTATTTGGAACACCCGTGGATTACTACTGGTACTACTATATCAGCAGTTATTATGGATACCGGAAGAATCCGAACACCGGAGCAGAGGAGCTTCACAGGGGCGTGGACATTGCAGTGCCGACAGGTACAGTTGTCTATGCGGCGCATGACGGAACGGTTATGGAAGCGGCTTACGATTCCTATTATGGGAATTATGTGGTGATTACGGACAGTAAGGGATATACCACAAAATATGCCCACATGGACAGCTTAAATGTGTCCGCAGGACAGAGTGTCAAAAAGGGTGACGATATAGGCAAAAGCGGAAATACAGGAAGCAGTACCGGAAGCCACCTTCATATCGAATGTCTGTATAACGGGGAGTATTATAACCCGTTATTTTATTTTGAGGCAGGAGAGCAGACCATTTATGGGGAAACACCGGGCGGCACCGGAGGAGGAACCGGCAATGTGATACCACCGGAGTCCTATGACGATGCAACGGTGCAGACGCTTATGCGGGAAGCAAACAGGTATCTGGGAATGCCATATACTTTTGGCGGCACAGCTCCGGCAAGTTTTGACTGTTCCGGTTTTGTATGCTGGGTATTTTCAAACAGCGGCGTACATAACCTGCCAAGAACCACAGCACAGGGCATTTATGACCAGTGTACTTCGGTATCCGCATCGGAAGCAAAGGCAGGAGATCTCATATTTTTTACAAAAACTTATAATGCAGGGCGAACCGTCACGCATGTTGGTATTTATTGTGGAAACGGTACGATGGTGCATTGTGGTGATCCAATCCAGTATACCTCAATCAATACCTCTTACTGGCAGAGCCATTTTTATGGTTTTGGAAGATTAAATTAGCGAAGGGAGGAAGATCAGTTGTCAGTAGAAAGAATCAATGCACAGCTTAAAAAGGTCAGAGAACAGATAGCACAGCTACAGGCAAAGGAAAAAGACCTTGCAGAGCAGAAACAGATGGCGGAGGATGCCGAAGCCATGAAGATCATACGGAAATATAAAATCTCATCCGAGCGATTGCAGATGCTTAATAAGCTCAGTGAGGATGAAGTCAGAAATTTATTACAGAAACGGGAACAGGAAAAGGAGGATTCGACCAATGAAAATGAAGAAGTTATCCGTTAAGGCACTAATGTCCCTGATACTGTCGGCAATACTTTTTTGTATGCCGATTGGGGCATTTTTTGCAAACAGGGCAAATACTGTGGAGGTTCATGCGGAGGATACAGCAGAGCAGAAAACAGAAAGTGCGGCAGAGGAAAGCAGTGCAGAAAGCACAGCGTCCGGTAATGATAACAAGGACAGTTCCGGTAGTGGAGAAAATCACACAGAGCAGTCCACAGAGAATACAACGGAAAATTCCACAGAAGGCACAACCGAGGAAACACAGCCTTCCGCAAAATGCACCTGCAAGGAAAAATGCAGTCAGTATGCGGTGGATGAGGATTGTGAGGTGTGTGCAAAGGATTATAAGGAATGTGCTTATATCAATCCGAGCGTAAAAATTACAATCAATACACCTTCTGGGTGGCATAACGATACCACGAAAGTAACAGTCAAGGTGGAGGATACTATTGCATCCGGCAATTTTACCATTCGGACAGTAAAGGCAAAAGTCGGACAGAATGGAAGCTGGACAGATATTACCGAGGATATGTACATAGAGATTTCCGAGAACAGCACCATTTATGTGCAGGTCACAGACCAGAAGGGCAAGACCTACGAGAAAAACCGTTATATCAAGTGTTTTGATTTTACCAAGCCTACCTTAAATGCGGCAGTCAGCGACGGTCTTTTGAGCATTCAGGCACATGATACGGATTCCGGTATCAAGGCAATCTATGTCAATGGCTATGAGTTTACAGAGCATACGAATGGAGCCTTGAATATCCGTCTGCAACAGTTCGATGCAGGGTATCAGTATTTCACGATTTCTGCCATGGATAATGCAGGAAATACCTCTGAAATCTATAAAACAGCCAATCCGTATTACACCGATCCGGAGAATAAGGACAGCAATGAAAAAGATCCGGCACAGCAGCTCCCAGTGGATGCGTCGGCAACCAAACCTAGCTCTGCAACCGCACAGGTCACAGAACATACAAAAACGGATGTGAATGGAAATACAGTTTCCCAGACAGGCAGTGGAACAAATTCAAGCAGTTCCGCAACAGCAAAGCAATCTCCAAGTACGGGAGATACTTCTAAGGATGCAGACCAGAGCAGTGACAGTCAGACTTCTGAAAAAGGCAAGGAATTTTACACAATCCAGACTGCATCAGAAAAGGTATTTTATCTTGTGATTGATCGTGATGGGGAAGATGAAAAGGTGTATTTCCTTACAGAAGTCAGTGAAAACGACCTGCTGAATACCACAACGGATAACAGCGAGACACTTCCGAAAAATTCAGCGGCATTGGAATCTGCAATCCCTACCAAAGACAGCGCATTATCAAACAATAATGCTGATACCACAGGAGAGAAAACACAGGGAGCAGAAAGTGTTGAGGACAGCACCGAAGATAGCACGGAAGATACAAGTGAGCCGAAAGAGGATACCGCAAAGGCAGATGGTTCCGGCTTTACATATATTTTAATGGGCATTGCTGCGGTAGCTGTGATCGGAGTGGTATATGTTGTGAAATCCAAGAAGAAAAAGGAAAACTTCATTGATGAGGATGAAGATGAGGACGAGCTTGACGAGGACTACGATTATGAGGACGAGGAAGAAACCGAGCAGGATTCCGACGAAGCATTCATAAATGGTGGTGATGATACAGAATCAGTAGACACAGACGAGAATGACAATGAAGATAACAACAACGAGAATAACGAAGAAGATGGGGAGGAATAGAGATGGAGCTTGTAATTGCAGAGAAGCCGAGTGTGGCACAGAGCATTGCGGCGGTTCTTGGTGCCACACAGCGTAAGGACGGATATTTGGAAGGCAATGAGTATCTGGTATCATGGTGTGTGGGACATCTGGTAGAACTGGCACAGCCGGAAAGCTATGAGGAAGCATGGAAGAAATGGAGCTATGAGAGCCTTCCGATCATTCCGCAGGAATGGCAGCATGAAGTGAAAAGTGATACAAAAGCACAGTATCAGATTTTGAAAAAGCTCATGCATGATGACAGGGTAGATGCCGTTGTATGTGCTACCGATGCTGGAAGGGAGGGTGAGCTGATCTTTCGCCTGACCTACAACATGGCAGGGTGCAGAAAACCGATGAAGCGGTTATGGATTTCTTCCATGGAGGAAAGTGCTATCCGTGACGGCTTCCATAATCTTCGCCCAGGCAGCGACTATGATAACTTGTATCATTCAGCATTATGCAGGCAGGAAGCAGACTGGCTTGTGGGTATCAATGGGACAAGACTTTTTACGGTATTATATGGCGGTAAGGCATTGAAGGTTGGCAGAGTGCAGACACCGACACTTGCCATGCTGGTGGATCGTGAAAGTAAAATCATGAATTTCAAGAAAGAAGCCTATTATATGGCTCACATCATGGGAAATGGTCTGGATGCGGTATCAGAGCATATCAGTGATAAAACGGAAGCAGAGAGGATTGCAGGAGCCTGTGAAAACGGACAGGCTCTTGTCACTTCCGTGGTAAAGGAAGAAAAGTGGGTAGCACCGCCGAAGCTCTATGACCTTACAACACTCCAAAGGGATGCAAACCGTCTGTTTGGTTTTACTGCCAAGCAGACATTGGAATATACGCAGAGCCTTTATGAGAAAAAGTTAGTAACTTATCCAAGAACAGACAGCCAGTATCTTTCCGATGACATGGAAGGTACTGCAAAAAATGTGATCGAAGCGATTTTCAATTCTCTGTTATTTGAGCAGAATATCATGTTCAATCCAGATATTAAAAGAATTTTGAACAGCAAGAAAGTGACGGACCACCACGCAATCATTCCTACCATGGAGATCATCAAGCAGGACTTAAAGGCAATCCCGGAGAGCGAAATGAAGATACTTTCCCTTTGTGCAAACCGTCTGCTGTGTGCGACCGGGGAGAAGCACATTTATAATTCCACAAAGGCAGTGATTACCTGCAACAATACTGTATTTAAGGTATCCGGCAAGGAAGTGTGGAAAAATGGATGGAAGGAATTTGAGGATTTCTTCAAAAATTCCTATAAAACCGCAGAGGATAAATCGGATGCAGAGGAAGAAAAGAAGCTGCCGGAGCTTCGTGAGGGCATGACGATTGCAGTGGAGCAGACAAGAGTTTCCGAGCATTTCACACAGCCACCGAAACATTACACCGAGGACAGCTTACTGTCTGCCATGGAGCGAGCCGGAGCAGAAGATATGGGTGACGAAGTGGAGAGAAAAGGACTTGGCACACCTGCCACCAGAGCTGACATTATTGAAAAACTGGTAAAAGACGGATTCGTAAAGCGTGAGAAAAAGCAGATGATTCCGACAGAGGACGGAATGAAGCTGATCACGATACTTCCGGATGTAGTAAAATCTCCGAAACTGACTGCTGACTGGGAAAATGAGCTTACACTTGTATCCAAAGGAGAAGTTGCTGCAGAGCAGTTTATGTCTGGTATTGAAGCAATGGTAACTGATCTTGTAAAGACCTATCACAGCGTTAGTGATGAGCAGAAAGCCATGTTTGGCACAGGCAAGGGTGAACAGGAAGTGCTAGGCAAATGCCCGAAGTGCGGTGCCGATGTAGTCAAGGGAAAATTCGGAGCGTACTGTACCGGGAAGTGCGGTATGAATGTCGGCAAGGCACTTGGGGTAACACTTTCCGATACACAGGTCAAGAGCCTGCTTCAAGGGAAAAAGATACTTGTAAAAGGATTAAAAGGCAAGAAAGGCAGCTATGATGCTTATTTGATTCCGGAGAGCATAGAGGAGTTTTCCTATACGAAGGATGGAAAAGAAATCAAGGGATTCCAGTATAAGTTTAAGATGGAATTTTCTCAAAAGGCAGGAAAGCAAGGGTAGGAATGTAGCTGTGATTGTGGTATAGTGGGGAAAGTATCGGAATTTGTAAAGTTAAGGAGAAATACTTAATGTGGTTAGACAGAAATGAACTTGTATCACTTGATTTGAAGTTGACATCGGACTATGGTGATATCATACCAAAAATACAAATAGGTTATGATCTATTTAATCTTATTGAACATAATACCAGTATAGATACAGAAACTAAAATCAATTTAAAAGAGAAAGCAGTAATATGTCATCAGAAAATCAAAATGATGTTGTTTGCAGAAAAATGTGCTATTGAAAATTTAAATGAATTTGAAGTCTCACAGAACATGGAAATGCCTTGCCTTTTTGGAGATGATGAAACAACATTGCTTTATCATACTGAAAGTACAATCCTTTTTGCAAGAAATGCATTAGATGTAGTAGCTACTATTTTTCATTGTATAGCTTTTCATGAAAGAAATGATAGTTTCAATAAATTCACAAAGAAAATATTGAAGGATGAAAATGATAAATTTATTTATTTAAAATCATATCTTTGTGAAATAGATAAACTTGATACACATGCTTTTCGTTTACTCTGTGGTAGCGAGAGAGGAAGATCATTAAGAGATCAAATCGTACATCAAACTAATATTAAACTTGAGTATGATGAGTATAAAGAAGGTAGCAATAAAGAGAAGTTATTCATAGTGTTATATAAGGGTGAAATTGTGATTTGTTATAGAGAATTTATGAGGAACTTTGTTATGGAAGTTGTAGAAATGATTTCATCTATTTCACAAAAATTCATTCTCGACGAATTAGAAAATCAACTATAATGGGAAATGTAATAGACAATTCTCTATTTGTGGATGTCGAGAAATTTAATTTAGCGGTACGACAGTATACCACATACAATTTAATAACAACACAGCGTTAGAGCGTATGGGAAAACTGTACGCTCTCTTTTTTTATCAAAAATGGAGGGAAATCACATGGAAGAAACAAATGTAACAATGACTACAGAGGAAATGCAGGGTGAACCTGCAGCAAAGGAAAATGAGACAAAGGCGGAGAAGTTTATCCGTATTGGCGAGTACCGCATGAATAAGGCGGTTGATGCTATTGGCAGACTGGAGAATCTTGCAAATCGAGGTTCCTACGAATATACACAGGAACAGGTAGATGTGATGTTTCAGGCGTTAGAGGGGAGGGTTGCGGAAGTTAAGGCAAGGTTTACGCCTAAGAAAGCGGCTGAGAGTAAGACTTTCAGCTTTGGTACAACAGAATAGGAATGTAACGGGAAATAAAGGAAAGGCAGTCATGTAGTGTATGTGGCTGCCTTTTTGTCGTATCTATGACAGGAAGGAGAACTGTGTGAGAAAATATGATTTTATATCGGCTCTGGCAAAAGAGACAGCAGCCGAGGTTGTCAAAAATCGTGAGGAATGGATGAAATACCTTACTACAGCGGCGAGATTATACAAGTATCCGTTCCGGGAACAGCTTTTAATCTATGCACAAAGACCGGACGCAACAGCGTGTGCTTCCATAGAGTTGTGGAATGAGCGTATGCACTGCTGGGTAAACAAAGGGGCAAAGGGTATCGCACTTTTGGACGAGGATGATGCACATGGAAAGCGTCTGAAATATGTATTTGATGTTTCAGATGTCCATGCGGCAAGGAGAATCGGACGGTATCCGGAACTCTGGGAATTACATGAGGAACATAAGGAAGATGTAATTAAGCGTCTGGAGCAGACTTATGGTGCTACCGATGATAAGAAGCTGTTTGAAGAAAGACTTATGGAGATAGCTGAGAGGATTGCGGCAGATTATTATGAGGAATTGTTGCCGGATTTGCAGTACATGATCGAGGGCAGTTTTTTAGAAGGACTGGACGAGCAGAATGTCGGTATCCGCTTGAGGGAGACATTATCGGACAGCATTTCCTTTACACTTTTATCTGCCTGTGGTGCAGATATGCAGGAGTATGGTTCGGAATTTTCTTTCGATTTTATCCATGAATTTAATTCCATGGATACCCTAGCAGTACTTGGAGATGCAGCCAATGAGCTTGCAAAACCGGTACTTTTAGAGATTGGAAGAACCATAAGGGCATATAACAGAAGCTACGAAAAGGAACAAACAGAAAATTTAACGCAGAAAGGACTTGCAAATACTTCTGAAATAGACTACAATGCGTTAAAGCGTGAAAGCGAGAGCGGACATGAGGAATATATTGACAACAATCAAAACAGCGTAGAAAGGGGCAATAGCGATGAATCTGACATACGAAAAGAACGGGGATTATCTGATTCCGACATTACAGGCGGACATTCAGCCGGAGGGAACGGTAACGAAGTACGGAATGATGAGGGAGACTTATCTGAAGGAGAACCACAGGGGCGTGTACTCAGCGTTTCTTCTGAAAGGAACATTGAAAGAACACCTGCTGACGATCCAGAAGCAGGCAGAGGAGAGAATGGAGAAGCTGACGAGCCAGATGGCGGCAACCGAGGGAGTGACCGAACAACTCAAGGAAGCCGATCAGATGCTCTGGGTAGCGAAGATGAACAGCATTCGGAACCGAGCAGAGGAAGTGGTTCTGGGAGAACTGGTTTACAGTCTGTAACAGACACCGATGATCTTCTCCGGGGAGAAGCACCGGAACCCACCTTTACACAACTCAGCCTGTTTCCTTCTTTTGAGGAGCAGGTCGGAACAGTCGCAGCAGCGGAAGCAAGTATGAAATATACCATGCCCGCTGCTTTTTCTTTGCCACAGAATGAGCTTGAAACCATTCTTCGCAGTGGCGGAGGAAAACAGCACAGCAGAAAGCGTATCTTTGCAAAGTACACAGAGGGCAGAAATGCCGAGCAGATGGTGGATTTTCTGAAAAATGAGTACGGACAGACCGGAAAAGGTTTTGAAATCAATGGAAATCCCGTATCAGTGTGGTTCGATGAGCATGGTATGAGTGTCGGCTATGGAACACAGGCAAGGGAAACGCCGATTGTCACGATGGATTGGGAAGATGTGGAGAGCCATATCCGTTCTATGATCGAAAATGGTACTTATATGAGTGCCAGTGAAGCATTTCTTGTGGATACACAGGAGCGGAACCGTGTTGCCAACCAGATCTATTTCTTTCTGCGGGATGGCATGGATGAAATGCCGGAGGAGCTTGGATTAAAAGCCGGAAACTATCCGGAGAGTGAAGCAAAACTCATGGAACTTCTTTCTACCCATGAGGGCAGGGAGCAGCTTAAAAATATTTTGGAAGATGCGGCGGAACGTCTTGCATCGGGTGAAGCCGAATTAAAATGGCGGCATGTGAAATCACCGGAATATCTGTTATCGGAGATAGCAGACCTTGACAGAGAAAGGCTGGAATTTCCATTGCCAGATACTGTGGAAGTAGCACAGGAAGATTTTATTACACAGGATGAGATTGACTATGCACTAGGCAGGGGAAGCGGCTATGAGCATGGAGCTTTCCGCATCTATGAGTATTTCATGGAAGGACATGACCAGAAGGAAGCGGTAGCCTTTCTGAAAAAAGAATATGGCATTGGTGGTGGTTCCGGCGGACTGCCGGGTAATGATGATTCCCATAATGAACATGATGGAAAAGGTATCCGTCTGGAGAAAGGCAGTTATGGCAATCCGTATGCAAAAGTGCTTCTGAACTGGAATGTTGTAGAGAAAAGGCTTCGTGAGCTGATCAAAGAGGACAAATACTTATCTCCACAGGGAAAGGAAAACTATAAGGCTTACAAGGAAGAACAGGCAGAAAAAGCAAGACAGCGTGAGCTTTCTCGTCTGGAGCATGGACAGCGGTTAGAGTGTAAGAAAGACATTGATGCACTGATTGCTGAGAAATTCAATGGTTTTGTTCTTCCGAGGAATACCGCAGATGAGATCATAGATAAATATGGCATTGACTGTGTGGAATTTGTTCTTGCAAATACGGTTACGCATTTTGATTATGATGGTCGTTTTTCACGGAACAATAAGGACTGGGCAAAGGACATTGTTGCGGAAAATGAGTGGGAGAACAACGATCTGATTCTAAGCTCACATCCGGCAGTGCTGGACGGATTTACCAATCAGGCGAGAAGATATATCAATGTGATTCGGGAAAAAGAAAAGGAAGCACAGCAAAAGATCACGATTGATGGATATGAGTGTGTTCTGGTTGATGAGTGGGGCAGTGAAAAAGAGAAATATCTGCTTGGAAATGACATTGAGGACAGCAGTTTTTATTATGCACAGGTCAATGGGAAATCCTTTGAATACGACCATAAGCCGGAGCGTGGCGAGGTAGAAGATGATTATATCAATGCTTTGGCAGAGGAAGATATTGACAGGCACGAAGCAGAAGTGTTTTCACGCTTTGATGGGACGGATGGTATCGCTGAGCCGGATGAAACTGAGCCACAACAAGAATTTTCACAAGAGGAATCGCAGAAATTATTCTGGCATGTGGTACATGATGCTGATGATGAATATGGGAATCCGACACAGTGGAGTGCCACCTTATCAGAGGGAGTATTCCTTTGGATTGATAAGGAAGTGGACGGATATGCTATTTATGATACGGCAGACACCACCCGTCCGGCATTGGAGACATTTTCGACTTTGCAGGAAGCAATGGACTGGGGCAATGAGCTTGCAGAAAGTGGCAGGAAAGCAGAAGCGGAGTTTCCTGATGAAAAGGAACAGAATGTTGTTACAGAACAGACTGAAGATGAACTGGACAGTATAGATACGCAGTTTGCCCGTGAGCGTCTGGAGAATGGAGAAGCAGACCGAAAGACAGAGGAAATGCTGTCACAGGTGCTTACCGGAGAATGGGAGCCGCTTACACCTTCGGCAGAGGAGAATAAGACTGTACAGGAAATAAATGTGGCTGCACCGGATAAAAGTAACGCTGTCAATTTCCATATCAGCGATGACCGATTGGGCGAAGGTTCTCCAAAAGAAAAATTCCAGAGAAATGTTGCGGCAATTAAGTTGTTGGAGCAGATTGAGGGCGAAAACCGTTATGCTACACCGGAAGAACAGCAGATTTTATCCCAGTATGTCGGCTGGGGTGGTCTTGCCGATGCGTTTGACGAGAGCAAATCAAACTGGTCAGCAGAATATCACCAGTTAAAGGAACTGTTATCGCCGGAGGAGTACCGCATGGCAAGGGAGAGTACCTTGAATGCCCATTATACAAGTCCGGTTATTATCCGCCAGATGTATGAAACATTGGAGAAAATGGGATTTTCCAAAGGAAATGTACTGGAGCCTTCCATGGGTATCGGCAACTTTTTCGGTATGATGCCGGATTCCATGAAAGAGAGCAGGCTTTACGGAGTGGAGCTTGACAGCATTACCGGACGCATTGCAAAGCAGCTTTATCCGCAGGCAGATGTGCAGATCAAAGGCTTTGAAAAGACCGATTATCCGAATGATTTCTTTGATGTTGCAATCGGAAATGTGCCTTTTGGTCAGTATAAGGTGGCAGATAAGCAGTATGATAAAAACAATTTCCTGATACACGATTATTTCTTTGCAAAGACGTTGGATAAAGTGCGTCCCGGTGGTGTGGTTGCTTTTATCACAAGCAAGGGAACCATGGACAAGGCAAGTCCGGAGGTCAGAAGATACCTTGCACAAAGAGCTGATCTGCTAGGTGCAGTCCGACTTCCGAACACCGCATTTAAGGCAAATGCAGGAACCGAGGTCACTTCGGATATTTTATTTTTCCAGAAGCGTGACCGCATGGTAGAGCGTGAGCCGGACTGGGTACATCTGGGAGAGGATGCAGATGGCATTGCAATGAACGCTTACTTTGCACAGCATCCGGAGCAGATCGTAGGAAAGATGGAAATGGTATCCGGTCCTTATGGCGTGGAAAGCACCTGCAGGGCAGATGACAGCAGACCTTTTGCGGAGCAGTTAGCAAAAGCACTTGAAAATATTACAGGACAGATTGATACGATTGATCTGGATGAGGAGCTTGCGGATGACATGAGCAGGCAGAGTATTCCGGCTGATCCGTCCGTCAAGAATTTCAGCTATACCGTAGTTGAAAATGAGGTATATTACCGTGAAAACTCGGTTATGAAGCCTGTGGAAGTATCAGACACCGCAAAAGAGCGTATCAAGGGAATGGTGGCAATCCGTAACTGTACGCAGGAGCTGATTGATATGCAGCTTGAGGAATATTCCGATGCGGCAATCAAGGGAAAACAGGCGGAATTAAACACATTATACGATTCTTTCTCGAAAAAATATGGTCTGATCAATTCGCAGACGAATAAGAGAGCCTTTAATCAGGACAGCAGTTATTGCCTGTTGTGTTCTTTGGAAAAACTTGATGATGAGGGCAATTTCAAGGGCAAAGCGGATATGTTCACGAAGCGTACCATTAAAAGGGCAGAGGTGGTCACAAGTGTGGATACTGCAAGTGAAGCATTGGCAGTATCTTTAGCAGAGAAAGCTAAAATCGACCTTGATTATATGGCAGAGCTGACTGAAAAGGACAAGGATACGCTGATTGAGGAGCTTCGTGGTGTTATTTTTCAGAACCCGCTTACCGATGTCTGGGAGACAGCAGACCAGTATCTCAGCGGAAATGTGCGTGAGAAACTTGCCATTGCAGCAACCTATGCAGAAAATCATCCGGAATATGCTCCAAATGTGCAGGCTCTTACGCAGGTACAGCCGAGGGAGCTGGACGCATCGGAGATTGAGGTGCGTATTGGTGCCACATGGATTGATCCAAAATATATCAATGATTTCATGCGTGATACGTTCCAGACACCGGAGCATTTATTCCGCAGAGATACGATTGGGGTGCAGTTTTCGGGTGTGACCGGAGAGTGGAACATTAAAGGGAAAAACGCTGATTTTGGAAATACGCTTGTCAACATGACCTATGGTACAAGCCGGGTAAATGCCTATAAGATACTGGAAGATTCCTTAAATCTGAAAGACACAAGAGTTTATGATACCATTGAGGAAGATGGAAAGGAAAAAAGAGTTCTTAATAAAAAGGAAACCATGATTGCAAGCCAGAAGCAGGAAGCGATAAGGGAAGCATTTAAGGACTGGGTATTCCGTGATCCGGAGCGCAGGCAGACACTTGTGGCAAAATATAATGAGCTTTTCAATTCCACCAGACCAAGAGAATATGACGGTTCACATCTGAAATTTCCGGGTATGACACCGGATATTGAATTAAAGCCGCATCAGAAAAATGCGGTTGCCCATGTGCTGTATGGGGATAATACCCTGCTTGCACACTGCGTTGGTGCCGGAAAGACCTTTGAAATGACAGCGGCGGCAATGGAAAGCAAGCGTCTGGGACTATGCCAAAAGTCATTATTCGTGGTGCCGAACCACCTGACTGAACAATGGGCAAGTGATTTCTTACGGTTATATCCAGGAGCAAATATCCTTGCGGCAACGAAAAAGGATTTTGAACCCGCCAACCGTAAGAAATTTTGTTCCCGTATTGCAACAGGTGATTATGATGCCGTTATTATCGGGCATAGTCAGTTTGAAAAAATCCCGTTATCACAGGAAAGACAGGCAGCCACAATCGAAAAACAGATTGATGAGATTGAGCTTGCTATTGATCAGGCAAAAAGAGACAACGGGGAGCGTTATACCATTAAGCAGATGGAAAAATCGAGGAAAGCATTGCAGGTGCGGCTTGACAAGTTAAATGACCAGAGCCGTAAGGATAATGTCGTGACTTTTGAGCAGTTGGGTGTAGACAGGCTGTTTGTGGATGAGAGCCACAATTACAAGAACCTGTTCCTTTATACGAAAATGAGGAATGTGGCAGGTATCGCACAGACAGAAGCACAGAAGTCATCTGATATGTTTGCCAAGTGCCAGTATCTTGATGAAATCACGGGCGGCAAGGGTGTAACTTTTGCGACCGGAACGCCAATTTCCAACAGCATGACGGAGCTTTACACGAATATGCGTTATCTTCAGTATGGAACGCTCCAAAAGCTGGGACTGGGACATTTTGACGCATGGGCGGCTTCTTTTGGAGAAACACAGACAGCCATAGAGCTTGCACCGGAAGGAACCGGATACCGGGCAAAGACAAGATTTGCGAAGTTTTTCAATCTGCCGGAGCTGATTGCACTTTTCAAGGAGAGTGCGGACATTCAGACACCGGATATGTTAAAACTTCCTGTGCCGGAAGCAGAATATGAAAATGTGGTTCTAAAGCCGAGTGAGTTCCAGAAAGACATGGTAGCGTCACTTGCGGAACGTGCCGAAGCAGTCCGGGACAGGCAGGTACAGCCTTACGAGGACAACATGTTAAAGATTACCAATGACGGAAGAAAGCTGGCACTTGACCAGAGGCTGCTCAATGATATGCTTCCAGATGAGGAAAATTCCAAAGCGTCAACCTGTGTGGAGAAAGCCTATAAGATATGGGAAAATACCAAAGAGCAGAAGTCAGCACAGTTGATTTTCTGTGATTTATCGACACCGAAGGGCGATGGCACTTTCAATGTGTATGAGGATATAAAAAATAAGCTCATGGAAAAAGGAGTGCCGGAGAATGAGATAGCATTTATCCATGATGCCAATACAGAACTCAGAAAAGCGGAGCTGTTTGCAAAAGTAAGAAGCGGACAGGTTCGTTTTTTATTAGGTTCCACCGCCAAAATGGGAGCCGGTACGAATGTGCAGGACAGACTGATTGCATTGCATCATTTGGATGTGCCTTGGAGACCTTCTGACATTGAACAGCAGGAGGGAAGAATCTTACGACAGGGCAACCAGAATGATAAGGTCAAGATATTTCGTTATGTTACGGAAGGTACATTTGACAGTTACTCGTGGCAGCTCATTGAGAATAAGCAGAAATTCATCGGACAGATTATGACCAGTAAATCTCCGGTACGAAGCTGTGAGGATGTGGATGAAGCGGCACTTTCCTATGCGGAGGTCAAGGCACTTGCCACAGGCAATCCCTACATAAAAGAAAAAATGGATCTCGATATTCAGGTATCAAAGCTGAAACTGATGAAGGCAAACCATACCAGTCAGAAGTACAGGCTGGAGGATAACATCACACAACATTATCCGCATCAGATCGCCATTTTCAAGGAGCGTATCGAAGGCTTTACCGCTGATATGAATAAATATGCGAAAAATAAGCCGGAGGATAAGGAGCAGTTCTTTATGCAGGTGGGTGGAAAATCATACACCGACAAAAAGGAAGCTGGAACTGCAATCATAGCCATGTGTAAGGAGATTAAAGGCATCAATGCCAGTGCGGATGTAGGTGAATATCTTGGATTTAAGCTGAATGTAACCTTTGATTCTTTTAACAATAAATTTGTGATGAATGTCAAAGGAGCCATGAGCCACCCGATGGAAGTCGGCTCTGATCCGCTTGGAAATATCACAAGAATCAACAATGTACTGGAAGCCATGCCTTCACAGCTTGAGGAAGCACAGATGAAGCTATCCAATGTGAAACATCAGCTTGAAACAGCAAAAGCAGAGGTAGACAAGCCATTTCCACAGGAAGCAGAACTTGCCGAGAAACTGGAGCGTCTGGCAGAGCTTAATTCTTTACTCAACATGGATGAAAAGGGCGATGATGCGATTGGCATGGATGACGAAGCCACGGAACCGGAAAAACCACAGGAAGATGTGAAAAAAGTGGATAACCGGGAGGAAGTGGTTGCGGATATGCCAATCAAGCAGAGCAATTTGGAAAAAGCAGCACCAGAAGGAGAACGCAGACTTGCAGACCGACCTGCAGAACGGACTTCATTGCAAGAAAAACTCGCAGCAATGAAGGCAAGGGTGTCCGGGACACCTGCAGGAAGGGATGCAGTGGATAAGGCAAAGGGGAAAGATCAGATTTTATAAAAAAAGTTTTATTCCCAACTTTATTCCCAACCTGTCAGCACTATTCGGGTTGGGAATAAAAGCAGGATTATTAAAAATGTTATAGCAGTTGATGTAAAGGCAGTCAGTGGTGGCTGCCTTTTATCGTACAAAATGGAGGTCATTTATGGCAGAAAATAATACAGAAAAACAGCGTGTGCAGGAGCTTACGGATAAACTGGAGCAGGGATTGCAGGATTTATTCAACAGTGACAGTTACTGCAATTATCTTAGAACGATGTCAAAATTTCATAATTACAGTTTTAACAACACGCTCTTAATTGCGATGCAAAAGCCTGACGCTACGTTAGTGGCCGGATACAAGGCTTGGCAGAAGAATTTTGAGCGTCATGTAAATAAAGGGGAAAAGGCAATCCGTATCCTTGCACCTGCACCCTATAAAATCAAAGAGGAACGGGATAAGATTGATCCGGTTACACAAGAGTTGTTGCTTGATAAGGACGGAAATCCGCAGAAAGAGGAAGTCGAGATAACAATTCCGGCATTCCGGGCAGTATCCGTTTTTGATGTGGCACAGACAGACGGAAAGCCGATACCGGAACTTGCGGCAAAGGAGCTTCTTTCAGATGTGGAAGGGTATCAGGATATGATTCGTGCAGTAGAAGCCATTTCACCAGTACCGATTGAACTGGAGGAGATAGCCGGAGATTCCAAAGGCTATTATGATAGGGAAGCAAAGCGGATTGCGGTACAGGAAAACATGAGCGAGAGCCAGACCTTAAAGACAATGATCCATGAGGTGGTTCACTCCAAGCTGCATAGCAAGGAAGTGGAGCAGGATGAGCAGATGAAAAAAGACCGCAATACCAAAGAAGTGGAAGCTGAGAGCATAGCTTATACAGTATGTCAGCATTTTGGTATAGATACCTCTGATTATTCTTTTGGGTATATTGCAGGTTGGAGCAGCGGAAGAGATACCAAAGAACTTAGATCTTCCATGGATACGATACGCAGGACAGCTTCGGAGTTGATTACCGGGATAGAGGAACAATTACAGGAATTACAAAGGAACAGGGAAGTATCACAGGAACAGACAAAGGAAAGTATTCTCCTCATACAGAATACTGACCTTTCAGAGTTCAGTCTGCTTGATGTATATGGCATGGACAGACCAGAACTGATGCAGGCATTGTCAGAAATGACAGACGATGACAAGTTGAGCATACAGGCATATTTGGAAAGCAGGGGTGCATGGACAACGGAAATCGGCAATCAGGATTCCAGAGAGTACGGAGAGTATCATCTGGATGTGCGTTATAACACGGATACAGATGAGCTGATTGATATGAAGGAGAGAAAGGCGGTCTATGATAAGGCAATGGAGCCGATCAATGCCGATGATGTGGTTGTTAAGTTCGCTTCCATTTTTGAAAGCGAATGGGAGGTTTTGAAAATCACAAATATGTTAAGGGATGATGTCGGAAAAATGCTTAAAGATATGGCTTCTCTTGATGAAAAAGAATGGGATGGCAATTACCTTTCATATATGGAAAAACAGGGAGCGGAAATCACATTACTTGCGTCCAGTAGTAAGGAATTAAATGGAAATATGACGGACTTTTGGGATTATGAATACGATTTTGATGCAGGTCTGACGGATGCGGAGGAATTGTCTGTCATGCAACAGGCAGAGCATATCATTAACCGGTTGGAGCATGGACAGCCTGCCTTTTCCGATGATGAAAGAAATCTGATTGTGAATTATGCGTATAAGCTGGGGGATATGGAGAAAACAAGGGAGCTTGCAGAACATATCTATGCACAGGAAGTGGATGGAAATCAGGATGTTGCATTAGCAATGATAGATGCACAAGCAGAAATCGACGCACTTCCGGATAGCATGGTCGGAATATCTGAAATGCAGGAGTATGGCTATACATGGATTGAAATGCTTCCACTAACACAGGAAAGGGCATTGGAACTATTTGACCATGACTTGCCTGTGTATCTTTTGCATACGGATGGTTCCGAGAGTACTGTAGCTGATAGAAAACAGATTTTAGAGCATGATGGAATGTGCGGAATAGAAAAAGGGGACTGGCAGAATGAACGGAAACTTCTCATGATGCAGGAAGAACTTACAGAGAGTAATTCCAACAGGGAAGCACTACTTTTATATGGAAATACCGATAAATACGGTATTTACCAGTTAAAGGATAATCCCGAACTGGACAAGTTCCGCTTTGAGGGAACGGAAAGCCTGAAGCGTATGGGAATAACCAAAGACAATTTTGATGCGGTATTGCCGGAAAATTATAAACTGGTGTATTTGGGCGAATTGTCAGAATTGCAGGGACGGACGCAATCGGAAACACTGGAAGCAATCTATAAAAAGCTTAATATTGACCATCCGGCAGACTACAAGGCACATTCACTGTCGGTCAGCGATATTGTGGTATTACATGAGAACGGGGAAAACAGCGCACACTTTGTAGATTCTTTTGGATTTACAGAACTGCCGAAGTTCATGCTGACACTGGAGGGCAAGGAAAATGAGATAGAGACGGAGCTTGCGGTTCATATCGCAGACCGTTATATCCTGATGCATGAATGTGATGAGGGATACGATTACTCCATTCTGAATGAGCAGTATCATTTACTGGATGGCGGTGTCTACGATAACCCGGATATTACGATTCAGCGTGCAATGGATATGGTGATTGCGGATTTGAAAGAACCGAGGTTTTCAGCGGTCACAGAGCAGTATTATCGTGATGAATTTTTGCAGGGCGAGGTGTATGCAGGTTCCGAAGCAGAGATTGTTGATTTTGAGGAACTTTCGGAGAAAGCCGAGGAAGTGGAACAGACAGATTTGGAAGCAAAGCAGGCAGAATTCAGAGAGAACAATCCGGATGTGGTTGCAGATTTCCGGGCAAAGACAGAAGAATTGTTTCATAGTCTGGACGGACAGAGTGCGGACGATATAGAAAAAACAGTGTATGCTTATGTGCAGTCGCAGATTGATGAATACGGTCTGGATGCGAAAATCGTGGATGTAGTGGTAGTCGGGAGCCGATGCAGAGGTATTGAGCAGGAAAATTCGGATTTGGATGTGGTTGTGGAATACACAGGCTCCACCAGAGAAGATGACCTTTTTAATATGCTCCATGAGGACAGCATTTATATTGCAGGCATACAGGTAGATATTAACCCGATTACAGAGAGCAGAACCGGAACATTGGAGACTTATCTGCCAGAAGTGGAAACCTATCTGCAGGAGAAGGCACAGCAGGAACAGGTCAATACACAGCTTGTAACACAAGGGCGGGAACAGGAACCGACAGAGCAGACGGAACTGGCAAATGAACCTGTTATTGAGCCGGAGACCGTCCATGTGACATTTACAGTGGCAGAATGTGGCGAATTTCACAATATTGGAGAATATCATGAGGGGATAGAAACGATTGAGGAAGCCATTCAGATTTATCAAGCCATTGATCCGTCCCGGATGAACGGTATCCATTCGCTTGGTGTGAATATGCACATCGAGGGAACAGAAGAATGGGAAGATGAGCAGGCGGACATTTTGAGTGGAAAATGTATTGATGTTGATTTCCTGAATTACACACCGGAGCTTCGGGACACTCCGAAAGTGCAGGATGCACTAAAGAAATTGATTGCAGCCTTTCCGGAGAAAGAGGTCAATGACCGGGAAACAAAAGAGCAGAAAATACAGGCACTTGCGGCAGAACTTGATCAGCTATCTTATGAGATTGATACATATGGATATAGAGATTCGGTATCAGACAGAGAATCACAGATACAAATGATTGCTGATGATATAAGAACTGGAAATGTGAAACCTCTAAGTATTTTCTTACAGGCATCTATTGACGAGGGGATAGACGAGGACAGTGAGAGACAGGCAAAGGAACTGCTTGTGAAATTGGCAGAGTACAAGCCGCTTGCTAAGATTGAGGAACTGGAGGAGCAGAATTATAACATGATTGATGAGAGGCTCAACAATGGAGTGGAAAAATTCAATCGTGAAGAAGAAAAGAAAGAACAGCAGGAAAAGCCGGAAGCACGTTCTTCCTTAAAGGAGAGATTGGCAGCCAAGCAGAAGGAAGCGGCACAGGGAAACAATAAGGATACGAAGGAACTGGAAAAATCAAAAAATTCACATAGGGAGATGTAGGATGATGAATAAATTCACAGTAGAAGAAATCAATTTCATGTGTGTTTTTGAGACACAGAACAGAATGAAGATGATGGAAGAAATCAGACGGGTAATGCCGCACATAAAGGACAGCGATATGGAAGATATTGCCGGGCAGGTATTAGAAAAATTAGAAGGCATGAATGATAAAGAATTTGCAGAATTAGTGTTAGAAGCGGCAGAATAAAAAGATGGTAGTCATTAGGAAATATCCTTTTGGCTACCATCTTTTTTGTTGAAAATTAAAGAGGAGCCGGATTACTCCGACTCCTCCAAGTATGTGTCCGCAAACACATACCCCAATTGCTATCTATAATATACTATATACAAGTGAAATATGCAAGCATTATATGGCATTTTTCAAGATGCCCAGCCGAGAAAACAAATCGGGATGAATGGTAATAGCTGAAACATTCGGGTTTACGGATGCTTCGTATTCTCGTGTGATCTTTTCAAATTCTCGAATAAATGATTTAATCTCAGTTTTAGAAACTTTCAGTAATTTCAAGTAATAACAAATGAGAATAATATAGTCACCAATAGTTTTGAAATTTATGTAAGGCATTCCCATTTCTAAAATCAGACACTGTTTCATTGGTCTGGATGGATCCATTTTTTTGAAACGGGTATCGTATACTACATCATTATGGGCAATAGCATTTCTCAGATCCTTTAAGGCATATACATATTTATAAAGCAATTCCCGATAGGTATCACTGGATAGATTTATGCCGATTGAACGGGATACTTTTTCACGCATATCAATAGTCAGACAGGAAAGTAGATAACCAAAATCGCCCATAGTAAGAATTTCGAAAATTGCCCAAATTGGAACCTCATTATAGTTGACATTATTATAAAAATGGGTGATTTTAGGGTTTTCTTTGCGGTATGCAGCGGCTATGGCATTTTGTATGGAACCTTGGAGATTCAGTTTGTTATTTTGGTATTTCTTTTTTATATCTTCGCGAGTTCCAGCCGGAGCATTTTTGTAACTGCTGATTGCTTTATCATACATATCATAGACACTGCTTGAATCTATTTCTGTCATAATTGTGTTTAATGCAATATTTTTAAGGGCAGTTTCAATAAACATCATTTTTCCATATAAAAGAGACTTTAGTTTTGTGTCATATTGTATGGTTGCGTTGATCTCATTGTATGAGGTAAATGGAAGGCGGTTTGAGGATGATACAAAAAAGCGGTATCCCTTATAACCATGAAAATATCCTGTATTGATCAGTTGCTGCTTTTGAGAAGTCCCTGAGATGGAAATTCCGTTATTTCTAAGATGCCGCATTAAGGCATCAGTTGATTTATAGTCTGTTTTCGCCATAGTATCTCCTAAGTGTTTGTGGTAATAAATTAAGTATAATACATGGTGTCATTATTAACAAGCTACAAGATAGGATTATTCTTTTTCTTAAATTGTTCCTGCACCGGATCGGTTTGTGCCCGTCCGAGATACCGGTCAAGATTTTCCTGTTTCCGCTTCAAATCCCGCACCTCTTTTTCACAGCTCTTGTAAGTAGCGGTCAGTTCTTTTTTCTGCGTTTCCAATGCCTGATATTCGGCTCGCAGCTTATCCACATTCAATCCTTTTAGCTTGATGCCTGCCTGTTCAAGCACCCGTCTTGCACCGCCATATAGGATGATCTGGCTCTCGTATCTGCGAAAATAAGCGTCCGGGTTCTTGGCTTTCTTGTAGGCGATATGATAGGAGCGGTTGTCTTTGTACTGCTCGGCATATTTGATGATTTCAGCAAGGTCTTTCATGCGATGTTCCAGTTCCACAACGCTCTGTTTGGCGGACTTGCCCGCTTCGGTTTTTACAGTAATCTTATGCTCCAAATCGGAGAGAGAACCAGCTTCATTATAGCTTTGTGCGGCGATTTTCAGATTCTCGATTGCCGCCCACTGTTGCAGTCCGGGACTGTTCTGGAATTTCTCGTCCGAGGTGTCAATGAGCCTGCGGGTGGAGTAATCCTTTTTCGGGATAACTGCCTTTCGTTCCCGCTTCTTTTCAATGCGTTCCCGGATACGTTCCTTTGTGTATTCTTTCCCTAAAGACCTAGCACTGCCACGCACAAAACGCTCCTTGTCCAGAGGTCGGAAAGAGATATATTTCGCAGCATCTTCTCCAAAAGTTTCCCCTTTGATTTCGTAACCTTTTGCCCGCATCAGAAGCAGAAATTCTTCGTAAGTGGAAGCTGATTTGATACAGAAATTGATGTCCCGCCTGAGCTGTGTTTTCCAGGTTGAACCATTCTGATCAGACTGCCATTCCTTGTATTTTTTGCCACGTTCACCACCGGGAATGATGACAGAAAGATTGTGTTCTTTGCACAGTTTATCACTCAGGTGGCGGATGCGGTGGTAAGTCTGTGTGCAGTCATGGTATTTATTGTATTCGATGTTATCAGCCGCACAGAAGATGATATGGTTGTGTATATGCCCCTTATCAATATGCGTGGTGACAACATACGAATATTTCCCCTCTAAAACCTTGTCTGCAAGCTCTTTTCCGATGCGGTGTGCTTCCTCATAACCGACCTCGCCCGGAGCAAAAGCCTGTATGAGATGATAGGCTTTGTTGGGACTGTTTTCCCTGCAATGGTCAAGCGTATATTTAAAGTCAATCGCCGCAGTTTCGGGCGCACACGCATAAGACGAAACATAGATTTGTTCATCGGTTTTGTCTGGGTTACAGATATATTCTATGGCTTTATCAACGGTTGCTTTGATAGCATGGATTTTTGTGTATGCCATACCTCATTCATCAACTCCTTTACTTCGTCTATGTCCTCCTGATAAATGTTTCCGGTGCTGTTTACCCTCTTTGCGATCTGGTTTAAACTGGAGCTGATACGTCCCAGTTCTGTATTGTAATTTCGCAGATAACTGTAATCGACATCATACACATATCCATATAAGATCAGCTTGCGCAGGAAAGCAGACATACTCTTCATGCCGGATGCTTTGAACTTGGTGTTGAGGATGTACTGCTCATCATCGCTGAGATAAAATTGCACCGGATTGGTGCGGTTTCGCTTTGCCATTTCTGCCACTTCCTTTCTTACTTTTGGGTACAAAAAAACTGCTGTAAAATGTTCGATTTTTACAACAGTTCGTTTCAGGTTTTATTCAGTTTTGGGTGTAATTACCCACAGCAGATTGTAGCAAAAGTGGCAGGAAAGGTCAAGGTATTCCACAGGAAAATCAAAGAAAAAATAAAAGAGGGTTAGGGATACTTCCCTATGGAAATTCACACGCATATACGATAGGAAAGTGTGGGGAATTTCGCCTGTGTCATGACACAGGCAGTGCTTGCTAAGGTTGTTTTTTACCACTCCCAAAGGGTGTGGCGGATAGTAAATGTGGATAGTAAAGTAATAATATCAATATGACGATATAGAAAATGCGGGGAAGCATTGTATTTCAAAGAGTTTGAGATGTGTGTTTTCCGATCTTTTGAAAGAAATATTTGAATATTGAAACAGTGGGGTGGTGCAAGACTCTGCTGAATAATAGGCTTTTGCTAAAAGGTATCACTTTTGCGAAAATGTGTGATACCTTCTGGCAGGAGCCTTTTTATATAAAGATAACTTGACTTATAAATCTTACTGATGTAATATTTACACAAGTGCAGTGGGTTTCAAAAATATTTTTTTGATGTGAAATCTTACACATGTAATAAATAAAAAGGAAGGATGAAGAGTAGAACAGAACAAAAGGAAAATTTTTTTGTTCCAAAATCTTACGAATGTAATATTTTGAAAGCGAGTAATGAACATTGAAAATAGAATATGACCATTTCGACTATCGTCTCAATGGTCATACTCGTTAAATGGCATTTCATGCAAGCATGAATGCCGCTTGACTCGTTATTTGCCATATCAGCAAAGCAAAATGAATGGAGGTCAATATGAAGAAAGGAAAAAGCAGACATAAAAGAAAGAAAAGCAGGCTCCTATGGATTGCGATTGCTGTTATAGGAATGGCTGCGATTACTGTTGCGGTATGTGTGGCAGAAATGTTCAAAAAGGAGGATGTGTGGAAAACACCAGAAGAACTTCTGGTTGAATACATGAATCACATCCCGGCACAGGAGTATGAGCAAATGTATAAGATGCTCCATATTGAGGCATCTGGCAATGTCAGTCAGGAGGATTTCATAAAACGCAATTCAGCTATTTACGAAGGTATTGAAATCCAGAATATGGCGGTCGAGATTATCGCATATGACGAAGAGCAACTGACCGTAACTTATCAGACATCTTTTGATACGGTTGCAGGAGAAATCAGCTTTGAGAATGAAGCATTTTTTCTGGAGGGCGAAGACGGGTATAAGTTGGTTTGGGATAATTCACTGATCTTTCCGAATTTAGCTTCTACTGATAAGGTAAGAGTTTTAACGACACAGGCAAACCGGGGAGAAATTCTAGATAGGAATGGACGAGTGCTTGCTGGAAAAGGAACTGCATCTTCGGTTGGAATCGTTCCGGGAAAATTGGAGAACAGGGAGGAAGCAATCGCCAAGATTGCAGAATTACTGGAAACCACGCCGGAAGTGATAGAGAAGAAATTGTCAGCACAGTGGGTAAAAGATGATTCTTTTGTTCCAATAAAAACGATTCCGAGAGTGGAAGAAATCGAACTGCTAAAAGTAGAACCGGACGAAGATGTATTGAAGGAGAAAGAAAGGCACGAAAGTTTGCTGGCAATTCCCGGAGTAATGATATCTGACGTTGAAGTTCGTGAGTATCCTTTAGGTGAAGCGGCTGCACATTTGGTAGGGTATGTACAAAGCGTTACTGCAGAGGATTTAGAAGAACATGCAGGAGAGGGATATACAGCTAACAGTGTGATTGGCAGAAGCGGAATGGAAGGTCTGTTTGAAAAGGAACTGAAAGGGCAAAACGGCTGCAGGATATACATTGTGAATTCGGAAGGCAAAGAGAAAGAAGAACTTGCTTGTATTTTAGTGCAGCACGGTCAGGACATTAAGCTGACGATAGATGCCAGTTTGCAGATTGCCTTATATGAGCAGTTTCAGGAAGACAAGAGCTGCTCTGTAGCCATGAATCCATATACCGGAGAAGTACTGGCTTTGGTCAGTACACCATCTTATGACAATAATGATTTTATCATGGGATTGTCCAGTGAGCAGTGGACAGCATTGAATGATGACGAGGATAAGCCTATGTATAATCGGTTCCGGCAAGTCTGGTGTCCCGGTTCGACATTCAAGCCAGTTACGGCTGCGGTCGGTTTGGAATCAGGAGCAATTGATCCAAATGAAGATTATGGTAATGTAGGATTAAGCTGGCAAAAAGATGCATCGTGGGGGTCTTATTATGTAACTACCCTTCATGCATATGAACCAGTTATTTTAGAGAACGCTTTGATTTATTCCGATAATATTTATTTTGCAAAGGCAGCATTAAAAATTGGTTATGAGGAAATGGAAAGTTCCCTGACACAGCTTGGCTTTAATGCGGAGCTGCCATTTGAGATTAAAATGGCAAAGTCGCAGTATTCCAATTCAGAAAGTATTGAAACAGAAATACAGTTGGCAGACAGCGGTTACGGTCAGGGACAGGTTTTAGTGAATCCATTACATTTGGCATGTATCTATTCTGCTTTCTGTAATGAGGGGAACATCATAAAACCTTATCTGGTCTATCAGAACGAGGTATCTGCAGAGTATTGGATATCAGGAGCGTTTTCCAGTGAAACCGCAAGTCGGGTATTGGAGGGAACGAAAAAGGTTGTAAACGATTCTCATGGAACAGGGTACGCAGCCCATCGGGATGACATAGTTCTGGCAGGGAAAACGGGTACAGCAGAAATCAAGGCATCAAAAGATGATACTTCCGGTACTGAATTAGGTTGGTTTGCGGTTTTTACAGCAGAAGAAACGGTGGAACGTCCTATATTGATTATCAGTATGGTGGAAGATGTAAAAGGAAGAGGAGGCAGCGGATATGTTGTTAAAAAAGACAGCTTGGTTTTGGAAGAGTGGTTTAGCCGCAATTAGTTTCATGTTGATAGTAAGTGTTTCGGGGTGTAGTGATACACCCCAAGAGGAAACAGCGGTTGTTGAAACGATAAGTGAGGTGCAGTTACCGGGACAAAAGGATGAAGAAGAAACCGAAAAGATGATTGAATGTTGTTTGGAACTTTATGAAAAGGCAGCAGAGGAAAATAAAATAGCTGATCTGGAAATGATTCGCAGCATTGTAAATCGGTTTGGAGAAAATGGGTATCCGGCTGTTGACAGCAGAAATCAGATTGATATGACTGAGGCAGAGCAGGTAGAGTGGTTCTGTGAAATGGTGGATACGCAGGAAGAGGCTGAAATAACAATTATTGAGGTCAGTTACTTGGGCGGATTTGTAAAATACGATTTGGAAACAAAAGACGGAAATGTGGATGTGGTCAGAAGCTATTATAAGTACGAAAACGGAAACATGAAACGAGAGGTGACAGGAAGTTATCAGGCGGAGTATTGGAATTATACAGAAGATGGTTATCTTATGTTTTCAGGAGTTTGGTTTTCGGAAGAATTATATGTACTGACATTGAGCGGAGCGGAGGAGCATACCGCATTACGGGTACAGCCTTTGGATGAAACATACAGAGAGTTGAGTCGGAAGTATCTTCTTCCAATCGGCTTTGAACAGAATAATATGTTCATTGTAGATTGGAGCGAGGATGATTTTGGGGATTTGAATTTCTATGATATGTATGATCTTCTTTATCCAAAAGTAAATGGGACATACACCCCTTATGTTGCAGATGACAATTTAGGAGTTGGTGCTGTTTATCGAATTCCCAAGGATGACTTTGAAAGCGTTATCATGGCATATTTCAATATCGATAGTGAAACATTACAGTCCAAAACTATCTATTATGCAGAGGATGAAACCTATGAATATAAACCGAGAGGATTTGAGGAAGTAGAGTATCCGGAATACCCATATTCAGAGGTAGTTGGATTTACAAAAAACAGCGATGGAACACTTACGCTGACAGCCAACGTGGTGTTTCCTTATGCGGGTGATTCCAAAGTATTTGCCCACGAGGTTGTAGTTCGTCCTTTGGAGAATGGAGGCGTACAGTATGTGTCTAACCGAATTATACCGTCTGAGGATAATTACAGGGAAACATGGCATACCCCTCGTTTGACAGCCGAAGAATGGGAAGAAATATATGGAGGCGAATGATGGAAGATGTGAAATGGTTGCTTAAAAAGTGTGGACTCCCAATTTTGATATTGTTGTTTGCTGTTATAGCCGGGGTGATCTGTTGGGGAAAACTGCATACAGAGGAACGAAAAGTGGCGGAAGAAGTATGGGAGCCACCTGTAGAAATCGAAAACAGTGAAGCAACAACAGAAGCAGATGCGGAAACTTCTACAGAGTCAGCATATTGGTTCATTCCACAATCCAAAGATTGCCTTATTTCAGATGAGGAAAAGGAGCAATTACAAAGTAAGGTGTTGTCAGCAGCCGAATCAGTCAGCGAAATATATAAGGATTTCGTAATTGCAGATGCAGCAAACTATTCTTCCGGTATCAGTGAGTTTTCTGGCGAACAGAGAAAGAACGTAGTGGAAGCCTTGGGAAAAAGAGGTCTGGTAAGTGTTGAAGAAGATACTGCTATGCAAAATCATGAAGCAATCGAAGCATTCTATTCAGATTACTTGGATGGACGGGACTCGATGGTTACGGTATTCGAAGTGCATAGAGATGGGTTGATTGGAGCAGTTACTTTTATTTATCGGAAAGGTAAGCTGCAGACTTATTATATAGGAGTTCGTTGGAAGGAAGGTGGAGTACCTGAAATACAGGGAACTTCGGTAAGTAATGTAGCTGAAATCAAACTTACTGAAAAAGGGTATTTTATCTATGCATATGAATATGTGATTGCACATGCAAGTTTGAGACAGTATTGGAGAATAGAACCGCTTCCGGAAGACTGCCGGAAATTGACGGAAAAATACATATCGGGACTAAGCTATGTGAATTACAACGTGCTTGTCACAAACTGGGACAGTAATAATGTGGAGGACATACTGATGCCTTGTATGTATGAAGATATTTATCGGATTTATACAGGTGAAAATTTGAAAACGGAAGATTGGAAAATTTCGGCAGAGGAATTTGAAAAGATTATGACCACCTATTTTCCTGTATCGGTGGAACAGTTGAGAGAGCATCGTGGATATGATGAGGGCAGCAACAGTTATGAATATGAAATGATTTATGCCAGCCCATATCCGCCCTTTGGAGAGGTGGTTGATTATACAGAAAATGCGGATGGAACAATTACGCTTATCGTTGATGGAGTATGGCCGGATTATAATTCCGATCTCGCTTTTAGAAACACGGTTGTGGTCCAACCATTTGAAGATGGAACGTTCAGATATCTTTCTAATTCCATAGAGCAAATAGAATTGGAACTGCCACCGATAGCAAGAACGAAAGGATGATTTTATGGTATTAAGGAAAAAAAGTATTCTACTGATTATGGTATTTCTGATTGGGTGTTTCGTATGTGCCTGCGGAAAAGAAAAGAGTGTTGTGGGTGAAACTCTTGCGGAAGATACGGAAGAAGTATCTCCCACGGAGGAAACAAAAAGCGCTGAGGAAGAAGCTGCAGAGCAGTGGGAAAAGGGCTATGGACTTCCAGTGGATGAACAGGAGGAAAAAGAAGCTGCGAATGACTGCAAAAAAATGATGGAACTTATTTTTGACATTTATAAGGATGCAGATAAAGGGACAGCATCAAATGTGGTTCTGAATGATGAAACGGTTCTGGAAATGCAGAAAAGGTTAATGGAAACGGGATGTCCGGTTTCCACTTTGGTAACATACTCCAATATGGGAAATTATGAAAGTGTGGATTCTTATCTTGAGAATTGCACGGCTGGGGAACGTGGTTCTGTAGTAGTTTATGAGATACATAGTGATGGTGGAATTGGTAGAATAAAATACATTTATGATGGAACGGATATGTATGTTGTAAGTGCAGGAAGCGTATGGAATAAGAATGGTAAGTCGGGAATGTCCTATATATCCTACACCAGAATAAAGGAGTGGAAATATACGGATAAAGGATGGTTTTGTTATGAATTATGTGTTCCGGAACCGCCGGAGGTTACAGAGATTGTTGACGGAAGCTGTCTGGTAAGAATAAAGCCATTATCTAAGGAACAACGGGAAATGTCAGAACGATGCGTACAAGGTCTGGGGTATCAGGGAAATAATCTTTTATGCTCGAATTGGGATACCGACCATATGGAAAAACTGGACTATAATGGAATATATGAATATCTGTATGCCATGAAACATCAGAAAGCGTTTGATGCCGAGGATTATCCAAATGGAATACCAAAAGAAGAATTTGAGAGTTTGATCATGGAATATCTTCCGGTAACAGCAGAGCAAATTCAGGAATATGCGGTATTTGATGAAAAAAATCAGACTTATGTATGGGTACGACTAGGCTGCCTTAACTATGCACCAACTTTTTTTGGAACTTCGTTGCCGGAGGTTATTGATATCAAAGAAAATGAGGATGGAACAGTGACATTAACGGTGGATGCGGTGTGTGATATGGTCATTTGTGATGATGCGGTCATAACCCATGAACTTACAGTAAAGTTTGCTGATGATGGTAGCTTTCAATATTTGGGGAATGAAATCTTAAATGACAGAATTATGCATATACCAGACTACCAATACCGAATTCGTGAATAGCAACAGAAGAATGATTTGATAATAGTGGTATTCTATGGTAATCTTACGGGCGTAAGAGAAAGGAGGATGGAATGAAAAAATTAAAATTAGTTGGAATATTGGCAGCAGTTGTATTGATAGGCAGTGTGATTTCAATTCCACTTATAAATAACCATACAGCCTATAAGGTGGAAAAGGCATTATGTGAAATCCCGTTGCCAGAGGAAACAGAATTGATAGAGTCGTTGTCACAGGCTGGGAAGCTGACGGGTAACGGAAATGGAATGCAGTATTTCGGAGCAATTTTAATTCGAAGTGATTTGTCTTTGGAAGAATTGGATGCTTACTATTCAGGTTACAGAAGTAATGAATGGGAATGTTTGGTGGAAACTCAGGAAGGGCAGTCCATTGAGGTGATTGATCACGAGACACTACAATTTTCGGAAGAAATAAAGGATAGCGGTTATTACATTCTATATTCATGGGGAAGCGGAAATTCTCTATTGGAAGAACTGGATATACGTGGACATTAAAAGGAGTGTTATAACAATGAAGAAATTTTTGAAAATTATGCTATGTATTATGGGGTCGCTTCTTGCAGTAATTGTAGGGAGTATCCTAAAGTTTGTGTAAACCTCCAAACTGATGTAAGATAAAATTACTCAGTTTGGAGGTTATTTTTATGGCAAGAAGAAAAGACAGCCCACAAAAAGCTGCAATGAGAGAAATGATGCGTGACTATCTGAAAAATAATGATATCAGCATCAAAGATGGCACCGATGTTAACAGCATCATGCGTGACATGATGTCTGTCATTTTGGAAGGTGCTTTGGATGAAGAACTGGATGAAGAATTAGGATATTCCAAGTATGACTATCGAAACAAAGAAACAGACAATAGTAGAAATGGACATTCCAGCAAAACCATGCACACCAGTTATGGAGATATGGATGTGGCAATCCCAAGGGATCGTAATGGTGATTATGAACCTCAGCTGATTAAAAAATATCAGAATACCGTAACTCAGGACATGGAAGAAAAAATACTTTCCATGTATGCCAAGGGAATGACAACTGGAGACATTGAATCCCACATGCGTGAATTATACGATATTGATATTTCTGACAGCACAATCAGCCGGATCACAGACAAAATCCTGCCGATTGTAAAAGAATGGCAGGAACGCCCTTTGGAAGAAGTGTATGCTGTAGTATTTATGGATGCAATCCACTATCACGTCCGCAGTGAAGGACGTATTGTAAAACGTGCGGTTTACATTGCCCTTGGTATCGATATGAATGGGAAAAAAGATGTTCTTGGAATGTATGTTGGAGAAAACGAAAGTGCAAAGTTCTGGCTTTCTATCATGAATGGATTAAAAAACAGAGGCGTTGAGGATATCCTGATTGCATGCGTTGATGGTTTAAATGGATTTCCACAGGCAATC